>JAABUL010000113.1_pt1 | contig 159455 bp, 292 predicted proteins | sample 5559151 | NCBI WGS metagenome assembly JAABUL01 (sample SAMN10711876, study PRJNA513368) | rock metagenome | isolation source: Antarctica rocks | place: Antarctica: Victoria Land, Pudding Butte sud | reverse complement strand
TTGGGCAATTTCCACTGCTGCAACAAACATTTGGACCAAGAAGCACCAATTCTTGGTCGCCTTTGCACTGCCTTTCTTCCAACAACTGCCTTCCTTTGCCCCCTTTCCAGCTTGTGAACTGACTCCCCAGTCTGGGCCTACTCGTAAGTCGAGTCCGCGTCCAACCAGGGCCCCGCGAGCGATGTCGGACAGTGACAAGGCCATCGATCCCGCGGAGCTGAAGGCAGGCGGATGGGAGGGCATCTGGAAGAATGGCCTGCAGCCCGGTCAGGTGCGTGCGCGGCGGAGACCAAAGCAGTTTACCCTTGCGCATATTGCATATGCTTGCAAGGCAACAATGCTACGTGACATTGGCCTCAGTTCTGCGCATGGCTGCTGCAGAAGTTTGACGCCGCCCGCATGTCACCCATCACCGCATTAAAGCTGGCGAGCGGGGAGGTTTCTGTGGAAGGGAAGACGTGTCTGGTGCCGGGATGCGGGTGAGCCACATCGTCAAAATTTGCTGGTCATGGCGGCAAGTGTTTGGTCGGCCGTGCACCACCATATGCTGCACTCCTGCTGGCAGCACATGCGGCATCCAGAGTACCTCACTCTTGCGAGGTACACTTTTCACTCTTATACAATCTGAGTAAACTGGCTGCTTGCAGCCGCGGGTATGATGTCATCAGCTTCGCCAAGGCGGGCGCGGCATCTTCCATTGGCCTGGAGATTGCACCGACAGCAGTGCGTCTGTCAACCGACCCGTCTTTTCAAGAATCACCCTGTCTTTGTGGCTGTACCATCTTCACTTATGCCTCCAGCATTCAGGCGGCAGCGTGTCACATCCAGAAACCGCACATCCGCAGGTCGTCAGGGCAAATGAGTACAAGGACAGCCAGCTGGACGCTGCGACGGCGGACAAGGCGCGCATCGAGCAGGGTGCGACACCTGTGCCGCTGATTGAAGACACCCCTTCTTCACAGCTTGCTGGACGTGTTACGCTACAGTATTCCTGCTGCGACACAAGCCTGGCCATCCCAATCGTGCATTGTTTTGACGATGGCTCCGCAACTCATGTCGCCAACTCACGCTTGGCTGTGATGATGTTGGTGTTTTATTGTTGGTGTTTCATTGTTTGTGTTTCATTGTTGGTGTTTCATTGTACATTTGAAGTTGTTGTTGAATGCAGTAAATTGCTTGTTGCTGCAGCTGACTTCTTCGAGTATGCGCCGCCCGATGGCGGCATTCAATTCGGCTACGACTACACGTGAGCTTCCCTGACACACACTGGTTTATGATGCACCAGGCTGATCTGTATTGGCGTGCGGCTGCCGTCCCTACGCAGCGCAGAGCAAACTTGGTGTTGCCCACTTTAGTATGCTGTCTTGTCTCGCGGCTCTAAACCTTCAACACCCAACCCCTGCATCGCCGCCGCAGGTTCATGTGCGCGCTGCAGCCGGAGCAGCGCCAGGCGTGGGCCGACACGTGGGCCAAGCTCATCAGTCCCGGCGGGCAGCTCGCAACGCTCATCTTTCCGGTCGACCCCGAGCGCACGGGCGGGTCGCCGTTCGCGGTCGACCCGGACCTGTACCGCAGCCTGCTCACGCCCGTCGGTGCGAATCTGCCACTGCGCAGCCCACTCTTGGCCAGCCATCATCGCTGTCGGTTCTCCCTCAGCATGTGCAAGTCCAGCAGGAGGGCTGGTGTTGGTTTCTCCTTTGGACGGCACCAAACGGCAGCTGGCGCAGTTGCTCAGGCTACCACAGCCTGTTGTCCAGCCTGGTGAGAGGCAAATGTGGGGCCCGGACTTTCTTACAAAAGCCTTTGCCATGTCCGCGCAGGCTTCAAGGAGGTGCAAATTGAAAAGGTGCCTGACGAGCTGAGCCACGAGGGGCGCTCCGGCAAGGAGTTCTTTGGCCTCTGGCAGCGGCAGTGACCGCGCCGCAATGGCCCAATAATGGCAGCAACCTAGATACTGTATAGCTGCGGCGGCGGCGCAGCAATTTCAGAAGATGCAGCGTATGCTGCCATCAGGCTGTGCGTCGTTGCACAGGTACTTCTCGCATTCGTCGGAGCCTTCTGTGTGATCGATTCCTGGTGTTCGTTTGCCTTGTAGATTAGCATATCATGCGCTGCAGCATGCCAGGATGATGAAATCCGTGCGAGATTAAGAGGACTGGCATGCTTCGGGATCAAGCGGCCTTCGTGGCCTGTGACACAGGCTCGCAAAGACTGTGACTACACTTGCCGTTGCGGAGCGGTGCCTTTGTCATCCGTGTGTGCTCTCAGACCCTAAGCTGGTGAACCATTTATGTTCCTGTAGTTCAGCAGTCTTTCACGACCAAGAATGCGCCCTGTTCGTCACGTCTGGGCAAGCGAAGACGACAGGCGCGTCCTGTAAGCCACAGCCGTGCAGTGAAGCTACCAATGTCACGCCGTTGCTGCGCTCAAGACTCGGCTGCCCGACTGTCTGCCGCTCGGGCGCCGGGCCCAGCCGCCACTGCCTCTGGCTTTCTGCCGCCAGCCGCCTGCCGCTTCAGCGCCTGCATGACAGCGCACCAGTGGTGAGATGATGGACGAGATCCTTAGGTCAGCACACTCAAAAAAGCGGCACTTGTGGCACAGCGGCACTTTCACGGGAATTTTCTACAAACATTGCAGGCGGATCTGCAAGACTGTGCACCTTGACAGCGCCCTCTGCTCCGAAACCGCCGCTCCAGCCCTTGGCGGCGGCCTTCTGCTCGGCCTTCTGCTGCCGCAGGGCCTCCTGCTTTGCCCGCAGCTTGGCCTTCCACCTGCGCCGCCGTATGAGCCGCCCCTCTCCGCGCCCCTGCGCAGCGAGGCCGAAAAGGCATCAAAATTGATGGCCGAGGTCGCGGCGTGTGCTCCAGAAGTGCGCGCATCACGCTGCTGGGTAGAGACCTCCCACAAGAAACATAATGCCTGACGGCTGCTGCGCCAGAGCTTGCACTAGTGCCCTGCGGCGTGCGCGCCGCTGCCGAGTTTCGCTTGCTGCACACCCCTTCTCTGGTTCCCCCATTCTCCCAGGGGAGAAGAAGACAGCAGAAGGAGACACGGCGCAACCCAAGCATCCTTCTGATTTCCTTCAAGCTTGAAGAAGCTTCGCGCTCAAAAGTGAACTCACTGTCAGTCGGGTACCAGAGCTCACCTCATGCAGCTTGTCCAGCTGCTCCTTCGTGAAGTACTCGGACACGCGGCCGTATCCGCCGCCCGTCTTGAGCGGCCGCACCAGCCGCGGCGCGTTGATGCACTCCTCGCAGCAGCAGCCGCGCATCTTGTCCTGCGGGCGGCAAAACATGTTTGGGGCGGTGAGACCGGCCGACACCTGTGAAAGCCTGTTTCTGAGGATCAGGCCAATCTGGGGGAGGTGGTGCAGCGCCAGGGTCCTGCTGTCCGTGTCCGACTGGCAGCAAGCTGCACGACCAGCTGACAGCTCAGGGTGCACCACGCTTTGTCTGCCAGGCGGCCTGCATGATAGACAGGGGAAGTAATCAGGCGGCAATGCAGCTCCAGCCGAGCACCTTGCAGGCGTTGCAGGCGACGAAGAGGCGCGCGCAGTCGATGTTGGCGCAGTTGAGGTGCGGCAGCGTCGCCTGCGTCCCGCCGCACAGCTGGCAGCCCACCGCCGCCGGCAGGCCCTCCGTTGCGGCCTCGCTGCCCTCCTCGCCTGTAGGGACGCAGTGAGAGAGGTCGTGAGCGGAGTGTAAATTACAAGCGGTCTGTCTGGCAGGTATCGCGGGATTAGACTGCCCACTGTCCCGCGCTTTGCTCCTCAGGTGCTGGCCGACAGACTGGGCCAGTCGGTCAGGTGCAGTGGCTCGACCTCTTCCCATATCATGCACTGATGTGCATGCACGGCAGCCTCAGCAGCGGACGAACAGCAAGGCTGGTCGAACTCTCGCGCATGCACGGACTACAGCCGAAAAGTTCTTTCGCCTCACCCTCGCGCTTGGCGGGCACGGCCAGGCGGTCGTCGAAGACGAAGAGTGAGCCTTTCCAGCTGTCGCCGCCCTCCTGCGCCAGGTAGTTGTGCACCCCGCCCTCCAGCGTGTACAGGTTGCTGCGCCAGAAGCAACGACAACTTAGCGTTGAATTTTCAATGCACAGCCGATCTCATCCGTGTGCCCAGAGACATTTAGGCCAGTAAGGAGATTCCCAGAGCGAAGGTAAACATGAACGTACAAACAATCAGCGTCCGCTCCACACAGAAACCGGTTGGCCTCCAGCACAGTGCAATATAGTGTACTTGAATGCAGCCTGCCACCCGAGCCCAAAATTCATCATGGAGCTCACAGACGCCAGCTGCGGCGCGGCGGCGCCGCACCTGAAGCCCCTGGTGCGCAGGTAGGCGGAGTAGATGTCGCAGCGGATGCCGCCGGTGCAGTACATCATGACGGGCGTTTCGGGGTCCCGCCCCTCCAGCGCCGCCGGCAGCGGCGCCCCGTTCTCCCCGGCAGGTGTCTCCCGAAACTGATCCTGCAGAACCATGGTGAGGAGGCATTAAATTCAAAGTTTACAAGAACATTCAGTCTGTTGGCGTATGAAATCAATAATGCGAAGTCAGACTCAGTCTCGGGGGGTAAAAGTGCATGTTACGAGAAGGGAGGCCAGGGGCGGCGTACTCCCCCGCCGGCAACGCCTTGACCAGTGTTGGCTGTTCAAGCAGCTTGCACAACCCAGCCCCAAGCGATGTTCAGTCGGCGTTGGCATCGCTGCCAAACGTCCACACGCGACAAACACTGCGCCCTTCCTTTTCCACACCAAGTGTCGTTGCTGAGTGATCCTGATGTCCTTTCCTCACGCACCTTTGACAGAGTGATATTAGTGTCCCGCTCACCTCGAGGGGCCGCACCGCGCCCTGGAAGTGGCCCGCATCCCACTCGTACCCGTTCCGCACGTCCAGCACCACAACATCAGAAGCCGGCCCAGCGCCATCCTGTGGGTTTGAATCGTCGGCTGCGGCCGCCTGCGCCTGCTGGCCACCGCCCAGGCTGCGCCAGCTGCCCTTGCTGGCACGCGTGGCATTGTCGCGGCTGCCGCCGGCAGCAGCCTCCTCTGGCGCCTCAGCGTCGCTGGCTGGCGGCGGGACCGCAGTGCTGGTAGCTGCGGCGGCGCCGTCAGCAGCAGCAGGCACCGGATCGATGCGGCGGGCGCCGCGCAGCATCTCCTTCCAAGCTGAAGGCGACAGCGGCTGCGCCCTGCAGGGGTAGTGTGGATAGTCCTGAGTACGCTTTCTCGATGCATGAACAGCCACCGATACGCGGCCCCGCGCTTGGGGCAGTGCACGTCAAGTTTGTCCCCGCATGCGCTTGTGACGTAAGAGTCTCCTGTGGCAAAGCCAGAACACTGTTGTATGCAGCAGACAAGCGCTGGCACATAGTGTGCAAGCCTGCCTGCGTCTGCAAGCGCACCTGGCAGAGGGGTCCGTGAGGGGCAGGTGCGTGGTGCCGCCGGCAAGGCTGACCAGGTGCGGCCGCGCCGCAAGGCGCAGCCGCGGGAACATGTGCGCCTCTGCCGGCGCCGTTGTCCACCTCAGGCCCTGGAGCAGCAGCAGCGGCGGGGTTCAGGCGCCAGAGATGAGACGCAGATGCCCAAGGGATGCATGCATATGTAGGGAAGCAGGAGTGGATACGAACATTTGCAAATGCTGCTGTCATGGCAGATCCGACTCCTGAATTGTGTTCCAGGGGCTTCCACGCCGCGCCGCCGGCGAGCAAGCGACACTCGCACACGCTGCTGCAGCGGCCAACCCGCATGCAGCAGTGAGCCAGCACGATGTGCTTTCCCAACAGCTGGCTGAACAGCAGAAACCTCAGCACAAAATGCAGCGGCTCGCCTGGAACTCCGGCTGCTGCTCCACCCATTGTGCGTACTTCACCGCATCCGCCGCCGGGCCGCTGTACTGCGCATTGATGCCCTGCGGTGAGAGGTAGATGCGGCCGCGGATGTCCAGGCCGTCGATCACCGCTTTGTGTCGCCGCCATGCCTGCAGTGGATTTCAGGGATTGGGAAGGGGTGTTGGAGTCAGGCCTGATGCACCGCATGACATTGCAGGACAGACTGCTGCCGAGCGAGCAGTTCATCCCATTCGCTCAAAATCACTAACCTCGTCTGGGTCGGCGATGTCGCTTAGGTGGTAGAAGTTGACGATCAGGAAGTCCTGCGGTGGCGCGGCCGTTGCCGCAGACTCGCCGCCACTCTTTGGCGCTGCCGCCTGCTGCTTCTCCAGCGTGGCCACCGCCGCTGCCGGAGTTTTGCCCCTCCGCTGCAGCTTCGGCAGGCCGGTGGACAGCGCCCTCTGCTGCGCCGCCGACAGCTTCACGCTGCTGGCGGCGGACCGACGGCCGCTCGCCGCCGCTGGGCCGCCGTCGCCGCTTGGAGCGGCGCCGGCAGCTGTGGTGCGGCTACTGCTATGACAGGACGCGTGGTGTTGCTGTGCTGACATGCAGGGCCACGCTGCACGAGCTGGCAGGTAACCCGCTGTGAGGCTTTGGCTTGCTATCCTCAGGCTTGTCCCGCTTCGTGGTGCGGCTGCTGAGGTGCTGGCGAGCGCGTGACTGCGCGCACGCGCCTGGAGGCCTCCGTGCGACAGGGAAGTTTTCATTGCCGACTGCAGGCAGCCACCGAGCTGCGCCATGGCCCTAGCACTCGCGACCTGCACACGGCATGGCCGCACAATGTGTTGGCCTGCCATTGCGGCGACGCGCAGTGCGCGGCAGTGATAAGAATGATATGTGTGTGTCGTCAATGCGCCAACGATCAAGCAAAGCTCAGGCACCAAATCTCACCCAACAACGCGCCGTCGTGGCGAGAACGAAATGCTTCGGCAGATCACAGGATGCGCATCAGAACTGCGGCTTCCAAGGATGCTATGATCTATAACAGTCGCCCCGTTGCAGCATACAGGATCAAGGTTTACTTGTGGCGCCGCGCAGCCAAGCGGCGCGCAGGACTCCGGAAGCGCATTGTTACAGGGCGGGCTAACGAAAGGAAGAGCGCTAATAGGCGAAACTGATCGGCGATGGTTGCCACGGCTGAATCGACACCGTTTCACACGGCTGTTCATTATGTCTGCCAAAACGGTAAGCACAATGCACCAGGCCGCTACAGTGGCTGCGGCTCCGCCGGGCTGCACTGTGCCGCCGCAATGATGCCCGCAAGGCCCTCACACAGCTCGGCATTTGTCCCCATGACACGCCGCGAGTGCAGCTCGAACTTGCCGCCGGCGGGGTCCGCCACCTTGCCGCCCGCCTCCGTCAGAATGAGTGACGCGGCCGCGACGTCCCACGGGCCGCCAAAGCCAATCTCGTAGAAGCCATCCAGCCGCCCCATCGCCACGCTGCACACAGGAGGCCGAGCTGAGTTTGTACAGGTGCAAAGCAAGCACTCCAGAAGGAAGATGGTCGCATGGAAGTGGATGCACGGCTCGGATACGGAGCATTCGAAGGCAGTGTGCTAGCTCCTCCACCCAATTCACCAGCACGCGCTAGATCATGGAGAGGCGCTGTGAGCTGGTGCCCGACCTTGAGGGTCGAGAAGAAGTCCAAAGATAGCACAGAGAAAACGGACCTGCACAGATTCAGAGCGCAGGAGCCCAGGCAGCGCAGCGAGCGCGTCGCCACAGCCACCTTGCTGATGCGGTCGAGGATCGCCTCCACTGTCGCCGCGTCCCGCGTCACGCCCACCTGCGAGGGTGACGGTTTCGGCTTGGATGCCAGTTAGACCTTGCTGCCAACGATTGCAGTCCTGCTGTCAGCGAGGCATGCGTGGAAGCGCAGTGCAGAGTGAGCAACTTGGCGCCTCCTGTGCATGCCGATGTCGTTCTGTGCAGGAGGCACCGAAGACTTCACAGTGGCCAAGCGTCCTTATGAGCTTTTGCATTCAACCTCTGTGGCGATGAGCGCCGAGCCGAGGTCTGCCTCCGCCGTCACGCGGATGGGCTTGTCGTTCAGGAAAGCGCCCCGCCCGCGCACTGCTGTGAACGTCTCGTCAAGGATGGGGTTGTACACAACGCCCACCACCACCTGTTGGTTTGGGCAGGCGGGGCAGAAAGGCTGGATTGTGGCGGCGTGTTTCCGTTGGCGGCTTGCTACAGGGTGACTTGCGCACAAGCTGTCCACAGCGGCTCAGCGATCAAGGGTCGTGATTGGATGGGGGAAATTTGCGAGACGTGTGGCTCGAGGTGATGCCGTGTGCACACGCCAAATGCATACCGTGCCAGTCTGGAGATCAGCATGCTGCCTGTACAATTCTACAGTGACCAGGAGACGCGCCTGGCTGTCCACTGCGAGGGCGATGCTGACGCAGACGTACGGCTGCCGGTGCACAAAGTTCGTCGTGCCGTCCTGGGGTGCCGCGACGACAGGGCATTTAGTGCCTTCTGGTGTGTCTTTTCGGGTGCATTCGTGCAGGCAGCCTGGTCAACTGCATGGGCGACACATGCTCACAGAAATAAAGCGGAAATCAAACGAGAAATCATGGCGAATTCCTCACCACAGGGTCGACAAGCCATGTCGGTGCGTCCGTCAGCTCTGACGTGAAGCCCTGCTCGGCAGACCCCTCCTCGCCTGCCGTGCAGATAATCGACACAAGTCATAGGAACGTTGGTCACCTAACGCGACACCTGAATCCTGCTGCTGTGTGTAGTTGTGCCACGCGAAAGCGTTCTCCATGTTTGCACGGTGCCTGGGTGCCTGGAATCGCTCACGACTGTGCAAGCGGCACAGGCGATGAGACGGATGCCCGCACCAATGAAGGCGTGGGCCGGAAACGCCGCCCGAAGCGCGTCAAAGACCACCTTCTCGCACTTCTTGTCTGTCTCCGTCACGAGGTCGACCTGGAATTGAAGCAACAACATGACATCATACATTGGGTGATGTTCAATATTTAGTTGGCTGCTGGTGGCCCACGAATCACTGCAGAGCAGGGTGGGCGCCGCGTCATGAGCATTTCATTCTGGAGTTGGACGGAAGAATTGGAAAATAACAATCGGACATCAGTCTGCGGGAAGAAACAGCGGCTCGCCTTGCCCTTGTGCTCGACGGTCTTTTGCTCGCTGAATGCCGAGCGGATGAGGGTGCCAGCTGTGGCGGCCGCCCGCTTCGCGACGTCAAGCGCCTCATCCAAATCGACGGCCGTGCCCACTGCAGCCATGGCGGCGCTGCGTGACGTGCTGCAGGGTCGTCGGTGAGTCGAGCAGGAGAGACTGATCCGTCTTGCGCAGGGACCTGGGGTGAAGGACACCCATGGTTGTCGGCTGCTGCCACCATGCACATGCGCATGCCAGCATTGAGTAACAGAAGAGACAGGAACGCAGCAATGGTCCCTGGAAGGTATCATAAAATAACTTTTGGAAGGCCTCTCGCGGCGCGCACCCGTTTGCAGATCGGACCTGGACCAAAACGTGAACCCGGCGCCGGCGGTGTGCTTTGTTATTTTGCGAGCACGATGATTTGACACACTGGCCGCAGTAGCTTTCAGTGCGATACTGCTATTCTCAGGGACACGCTGCGAAGTGCAAGCTGCAGTGATCATGCACCGCTGAGTCAGGCTCGAAGCCAGCCGGCGATGCACAAGAAATCGAAGTGCTTCGGTGTTGCTAATGGCTGGCGATCAGATGCAGGCTCAATACAGTATGTTTTGGTCATCCAATAGCTGCAAACTGGGACATGCACCAGCCAATCGGAGCAATAGAATTGTGTCGGCATCTGGGCACATAAGTGGGGCATCTGCAAGTTGTCGGCCACCCTGTGCCAGCTGGCATGCAGCTTTTTGGGAGGCGTAGCTGTAGGGCAAGTTCTCTGCTGCATCCTGTGGCGTTCTCTGGCATGCTGCTTAGATTCTGACAGTAGTATTACGCGCCCGTCAAGTGCATCGCCTACACGACGTCGGATACCTTACAAAATGCTGCAACTTGGCGCCTCAGTTGTGGCGGGCTAGCCACCCCACTGGGGTGGCTAGAAGAAGTGGCACTTCTCAAACAGCAACAGCCGCGCATGCCGAAGAAAGCTTGCTGCAATGCACCTGCTTATTCACGGCAACCTCCCACGTAGCACGACCCTCAGATCACTCCCACTTCCACCGCGCGGATGCGCAACAAATACAAAATCGCCAGCATCAATCCGGCCGCCTGCATTCAGCCGGGCAGCCAGATGTCCATCTCCTCAATGCCCTTGTTGAGCTCGCTTGACGCGACGCCGTCCCACGGCACGAACACGAAGGTGGTCATGCCGCGCGTGTGGTCCCGCACCATCGCGTCGCCTGCATCGTTGTCCTCCGCATCCGGGTTGAAGGCTGCAAGCAACACGTTGTCGTAAATTCCACATTGTCGCAAATTTCTCACCGTTGTAAAGGTCAGCACACAGCAGAGTGGACTCGCCTGCAACATTGTCCTCTGCATCCGGGTTGAGGACTGTGGCAACAATGTAATCAGATGTGGAGTCAAAGTTGCAGCAGACGTGCCCCCAGATGTGCAAACCATTTCGAGCTATATTGCACTTGCACGTCCACGGCGCCGCGTCGCTCTCCTCTGCGGGCAGTTTCAACACTGCGGCAACAGAAGTCAGGGTTTTCTTGCCAAGTCAGGAGGGCGAGGCAGCGTCTGCCTGAACCTGCGCATTGCCTTCACGTGCCTGCTGCCACCGTCAGCAACACAGCAAAGTGACAGCCAGAAAGATAAATAACAGTCCTGCCACGAGGAGGCGGTGCTGCCGGCGGCGCGGTCGAGAAAAGCAATGAACTGAGAGGTCCAGGTGGTACTGGTTCGATGTGAAAATGCTGCAGCATTCAGCTGTGATGGAGCTGTCAACAATACAATGAGAACAAACACGAATCTGCCAAGGGGGCGGCAATGCCGGCGCGGTCGAAGGAGGTGATGGCCATGAGATCCAGGCGGCTGCACCTCGATATCGAAATGCGGCAGCATTCCGCTATTGAAGGAGCTGTCAACAACACAGGGGAGAAGACCCGAACCTGCGACCGGGGCGGTGGCGCCAGCGGCGCGGTCGACGGAGGTGGTGGACATGAGGTCCAGGCAGTTCCGGCTCAATGTCGAGATATGGCTTCGGCTGTGAAGAAGGAGAGCGCCCACCTGTGACTGACGAACCAACTGAAACATGACAATAGGAAGGAGAAACAACCTGCAACGGGCGCGGCGGTGCCGGCGGCGCGGTCGAAGGAGGTGATGGACATGAGGTCCAGGCGGTTGCGGCCGCCGCGCACCGAGGACCGAAGCCGCAGCCGCGTCCGGATCTCCGTGTTGGCGCTGTTTGGGTACACCACCTTGGTGAACAGCTTGTCGTCCTGCGCAGGCAGGGGTGGTTGAATCATGTTCTGCTCCTGTAGATGAAAACAACCTAAAAACCCTGGATGCGTGCACGCTGAAAACGCAGGGCGCACACTCCTTGTGTTGCTGGCTCACAGCAATGCGCTGCAGGAGCCAACGCATCACTTGAGTCTCAGATGTGGCCTCACACCGAGGGAATTAGCGGCCGAAAGTGGGTCACTGGAAGCACAGCTGGCGCCTTACGTTGAGGAACCAGCGGCCGGCAGAGACGGTGTCGTGGCGCCGCTGCCGTTGCCCTGGCGGCAAGTCCTGCAGCGATCTGGCGACATCGCGAACCACCTCCGGGCTTGTGCGGTAAAGCAGCGTACCATTTGGTAGGAACCTGCGGCAAGCGATTGCAAAATGTATCTTTTGAAGGCGAAGCGGATGTAATTGTCTATCCGTAACAGAAATGTGGATGTGGAATACCCGGACAACAGCAAAGCGGACAGCGCAGGCAGAGCCCCTACCTGTAGTACCGGTAGTAGCACACCACGTGGCATGCATTCTTCACGCGCCACTCCACGATGCCGCGCTGCACGGGGGGGAGGACACACATGAGTCGATAGATTGACACGGTAACATTGGTGTCCGCCGCAGCTTTGCTTGCAGTCACGAGGCAGAACTTGCTGTTCAGGCCTTTCTGGTATCACATTCCGCGCTTTACGTTAGATTTAGAAGGTAGGATGTTGACCCAGATGTGGAACCGGCCATACCTTTATGTAGGTGTTCCGGCTGACGTAGATGCCGTCGTAGCGCATGTGCGGCCGGTCCAGGTACATGTTCTGCCACCGGCCCCTGCAATGAGCACAGAGCACGGCTGAGCAGGGCGTTGCTGAGACCATAGCAGCCAAAAAAACAGAGAAACCAGCCAAGAACGGCAGCAGACCACAGTTTAGGACACAATCACCCACTTGTGCTGCGTCTTCATGATGTGGGTATTGGCCGCCAGGTCGGCATTGGTAAATGCGTGCAGGCAGGCGGCGCGCCACAGCAAGGGCGCGTCTCCCGCAGTGTGCCACTGCTGGCACACGCAGCGGGCGACCGCCAGCTGCCGCGGCGGCAGCAGCGACAGGATCTTGATGAGCAGCTCCTCCGGCAGCAGCGCCTGAATCGGCGCCAGCGCCTAGGCAGAGCACAGCGAGGCCATTCATTCGTTGTACGCATGTTTGTATTCTGTGTGTTCTGCCAGTGGCAGCAGGGACAGGACCTTGAGCAGTAGCTCCTCCGGCAGCAGCGCCTAAATCGGCGCCAGTGCCTGCACAGTTGACAGGAGCACTTCCGCAGATGGCATTTCCCTCGCCGGTGGCAGCCGCGACGCATCTTGGCAAGACAGCTGATCCGGCAGCAGCGCCTGTGTGGGTGATAGCGCTTGCGGGCCTGCTCGAAAGGCGCAGACTTGTGTGGGGGCAGGCAGACTTGTGGCCGCACATAAGCTGCAGCCGACATGCACATCCAATTTCACACCAGAGCAGCAGTTGTGCTGACACAGCTGCTCACCTCTGTCGCCCGGCGCTGCCCCGCCGGCCGCACCCGCGCGCCGTACAATGCCAGCCAGGGCCGCCACACCGGCAGGTACACGCTGGAGTGCACGGCGTCGGGGTCATAGTCCGCGGCCATGCCGCCGCGCGCGCCGCCGGATGGCGGCGGCGCCTGCACCGTCACGGTCGCCATTGCGGTGCTTCAAGGCCGCTGCACGGCGTGACGGGCTGGGCGCAGCGCTGGGAAGCCGCTTGGCGGTTGTGTTCGCGGTGGTGAGGGGCAAGCTACAATGCGCGGCGCATCGACGCTGCTGACTAGTGTAACGGAACTTGAGCACGGGCAGGCTGCCTGCAGAGCTTGTCCATGCCGCGAGGAATGCGGCACTCAAGAACCCAAATCTTGGAGTGTCCCGCTGCGGCAGGATGGGCATTCACACCCGGGGTCGCTGCGCCACAGCCTTGCACAAGGCCGCAGAGCAAGAGCTTCACTGCGAACAGCTGAAAAGCTGCTTATACGGGTTGTAGTTTCCGCTGCAGCTTCTGCAGGGAGGTAAGTGGCCTTACTAAGCGAGCATCCAACAGGCTTGCCGGTTGCGGTCTCGTCTCGTGATGCGAAGCGCGGCGCGGACAGTAGTCTTGGCTGCACACAAGGCTGGATGAACAGGCTGCTCGTGCTTCTGAGGCAGGTTGCATGCTTGCGTCGCTCTCTGCAAAGTGTGGTGACGCACGTGCATGTCTAGGGCTTCTGGTCCTCCGGAAGCACTCCACTGCTCAGCCTGGGGCAAACTGGCAAAACGTAGCAGCGCGTACGACAAATCGGCGACAACTTCGCCGCTCTAGTGCTTCACCATGGCGCTGCGAGCGGGCTCGCGCGTTTTCCATATGCACCAACTGCGCTCCCTCGGCGCCGCACCGCAGGCCTCCATGAGCACTGAACGGGTGCTGCTGCACGGACAGCACGACCTGCCTGCCGAGCCCTCCGGCATCATCGAATGCCGAGAGTACACGCTGCGGCCGGCTGGCCTGGTGCCCTACCTGCAGCTGCTCAGCCAGCATGCGGAGCAGCGGAAGCGGCTGTCGCCGTTCCTGGGGTGAGCGCACATCAGCAGCAAAGTCACTGATATATCTAGGGTTGAAATGGGTTTCAATTTGTAAGGGCTTTAGGCTGGGCTGCGCCAATGCATTCAGCAAACAGCTTGGCTGTGACAGTGGCTTCTGCAACTTCGCGCCGCAAACGCCGCCCCCAATGCCGAGAACTGCAAGCGGCGCAATCTTGTGCGCCCCCAACGCACCACACATCGTGCCTGCACACACCATCTCGCTTCGACTCACAGGTCTGTAAGAATGCCTCACAAATCATAACGTCCGAAGTGGTGTTGCTGCCGCAGGATGTTCGCCACGGACACTGGAGGCAGCGTCACAACACTCATGCACTTCTACCATTATGACGTGCGCCTCCTCCCCAGAAAGCCTGGCATCGCATTGAAAACTATCACATGCAGCATCCGGTTTGTCCCAAACTGGGACATCTGATCACGATACACGCAGAACTATGCACACCGGGAGGCGGCTCGCTCAGAAGCGGCGCGGGACGACGCCTGGCAGCGCGACATGATCGCCGCCGGCCGCCTGTTCATCAGCTCCCAAACTTCGAGCATCATGCGGCACCTGGCGCCGCTGCACGCCGCCGCCGCCGCGGGCTCGGCTGCCGCCTTCCAGCCACATGGTGGCAGTGACGGCGGCGGCAGCGGCAGGTCGAGCCAAACAAATGCAGCAGCGGGGGCACCGCAGCAGCAGCGCGGCACCTACGTGCTCCTGGCGCACGAGGTCAGCCAGCTGCAGCCGTCGTCAGCCGGCGCGGCTGACACCATGCCAGAGCGCAGCGCCTGGTGAGCGCCGCTTCGCACGCACCGTGATTCCTTCGGACGGGCCATGCGGGGTTTCAAGAAAGCCAGCCGCATCGCTAGTCCAGTACAGCCCACACGTGTCTTGGCGTGATTCAGCTCGACTGTTGAAGAGCAGATACTCAGTTGGTCGTTGTGTATTTGCAGGCTGGCGCAGGCGGGTGCGCGGCTGCAGCAGCTGCAGATGCAGCTTGGCGCAAGATTGGTGTTCGCCGGCAGTGTGGAGGTCGGCGATCGGTCGCGGGTGTTGGAGCTACTGCGGTTTCCGTCAATAGCAGCGTGGGACGAGTGCGTAAATTCACGCACATTTTCACAGCACGAATGGGACTGGCGCGTGACTCTGCGATTGCTGCAGCCCACAGTTGCATCGCCCTGGCAATGATGTTGTCATATCCTTGTTCGATATTCGGGAGTGGTGAGCAGGCAAATTTCTTGAAGTTTTGTTTTGCAGCGTGCAGCTTTTGCCGTAAAATTGCTGTACAATGAGATCTGAACCAAACAGCATTGCCTGAACCTGAAGTAAACCTCTTGAACCTTCCTCCTGAAGAGAATACTGGCCGGACACAGCAATGCCTGCCTCGATACGTTATAGGTCTATGGTGCAGTTGTTCTGCCAGATTCGCAGTTTTGGAGCTGCAGACAGACCTTCTATAGCACAGCATGGCCGATCAGCGTCTCCGTGAGGATGGTGCCGGCAATCCCCAGCATAGCCACACGACCTGAAGATGATAAAATATATTCATCACGCGGTTGTCAAAACCCTCATCACCAGGCGGCAGTCACACTTATATGCTCATTTCAGTCACAGTTGCCACAGATATATTACAGAGAGAGTCCGAGACTGACCAACATTGACTTCGAGGTCAGGCGTCAGGAAAGTGAGCGGCGAGCCAAACTCGCCCGCGCCCTTACGCGGCACGCCCTTGGCTGCAGGGAGGAAAGAAATAGCATGAACTTCATGGGACGCCCCGTCGAGCAATTTGGTTGACGCAGTACCAAGGGCGATTCGGTCGAGGCATTACCAAGGGCGATTCGGTCGAGGCAGTACCAAGGGTAAGGAAAATTCACGAAAAAGTGCGAGCGCCTGCGCACCGATCGGGATGAGCGAGGCTACCGCGAACAGCAGGAACACGGCAGCGATGGGAACAGGTGCGATCCTGCAAGGCGGGGGCAACAACTAATCAGCACATGTTCTTGCAGATAGAACCATCATTACTGGAGCATCGTGTTGTACTTGATGCAGCGTGTGAATGCGTTGACGATCAGACATGTTGCAGAACTAATCATCACAGTGGAGCTATTGATCGTCGCACACAGCAATCTTGTGAGTGGTAGCACTTGCTCACCGGTACTGCTCAATAATGCTCTTGCCCGATGTCAGCTCCGCTGTGAGGCCAGCGAAAGCGCCCAACATTGCCAAACGGCAATTTCTGATGGAGGAAACAGCAAGGTGTCAAGATCAATTTGCATCAGATAGTGGTTGCCAAGGAAACGGTAAAATCTGAAGAAAGAATTTGACATAGATACGGTTTCGATTGTCGATTGAAACGAACAATTCGGTGATACTCACATCACTTCCGGAGCAGCGCCCTGCATGCATAAAATGCAATCCGATGAGGTTGCGTGCTAACGTCGATGCCATATCTTGATGCTGAACAGGGCATTACTGTCATGTTCAAGGTTTGTGCGCTTCTGGTTGCATGGAGGTCATGAAACTACTGCAAAACAAGTTGCCCTGACACTCACCTTGAAACGGAAGGCGTCTGGGAAGCTGACCGGCAGGCCAGTGATGGCACGCTCATCTGCAGCACACAGTGAGAAGCCTCACGCATGAACCACCTGGCTGTTGCCCTTGTACGTGAAGACATCCAGCATGACATGCTTCTGATGTCGTTTTGCAAGCGCCCTGTCACCAACAGCACACTACACTACTGTGAACATACCTGCGCCGTCGTAGTTGATCAGCAGGTCGTCAAACGTGTTGTTGCGCTGCGAGACCGGCTTGCCACCGTCAGGAGCCCTGCCTGCAGCAAAGAAGAGTACGGGAGGTAAACGATGAGCGAGCCACAGGAGGCGGCAGCGGCGGCGGCAGTGCGCGGCACACTCGGGCGCAGCGCTCACTTGCTCAGTCAACGACTGCATGGGGCTAGAATCAGCGTATTGACCATCGTGTGCATACATCAGGTCAGTGGGTCTGCACTGACCGCCACTGCTACGGCGGCGCAAAAACCACTGCTGACTTTCGCCTTGCACCAAGCTTGCCACTGTTCATAGTTTGACGTCTTTTGAGGAGCAGCATCGACTGTTCTATGAAAGCTTGGAACAAGAACACACCTCTGACGGGCTCCTCGATCATCTGCAGGTGCAAACCGACAAATGTAAGGAGGTGCACATGCTGGGAGCTGCCGACCGTCTCAGAACATCCGCCGAGAATTTGCGAAGCAATAAGTGCATGTTAAGGCCCCACCTCCCAGCTGCTCTTCTGTCGCGGACGCTCCTCAGGGACGGGGGAGCCCTCTGCGATCGTCTCCTGCTCCTGCTTCGCACGCACGACGGATAGACTGCGGAGATGCATCGGCCGGCAGCGAGAAGACCGCAGCGCTGACGTTGCGCTGCGCATCGCCAGCTGCGCGGGGCGGAGGAGAGACTGTTGCATCGTGACGGCAACCATGCTGCTGATGGTATGCTGGGTTGGCACGTTGATCAGGTTGAGAATTTTAACGTTGTATGCAAGCTGAAATAGTGTGAACAGAATGTCGGATCGAAGAATGCGCTGCAATGCGTCGAACAGCCAGACTTCCAGTGTATGTCACATACGTGCTGCGACGTGGCCTCGTCAGAGTCTCTCGGTGTTTGAGAAGCTACACTAGCTTGCACCTATTTGCACTAGCTTGTATTCGCTGTTGCGGCTGCTGGTGCTGGGGATACTGCTGCTGCTGCTGGCTCGGCGGGCGGCACCGGATGGTGCAATCGCAGCGGGCCGAGTGACTGCACCGCCACCGCAGCCGGCTGCCACACCCGCCGCTGCCATTGCCGGCTGCCGCACCGCCCGCTGCCGCCGCCGGCGCCCAGATTGCAAACTCGCCTGGTCGTGCATGCTGCGACTTCACATCAACTGTGTTGGGGCAGCCAGGCACGGGACGTACAGCAGGAGTTGGGGCAGCCCAGCACGGTGTGCTGCTAGTGCAGAATTTGCCCGGCTGACCAGGGCTAGATGGCAATGCTATCGGCGATACGGCTGCCGCCGGCGGGGTGGAGGCGACACGGATGGGGCTGGTGCGGGAAGCTGGAAGGGGACGGTGTCAAACCTTGCCACACTGACATTCCGCAGCGATGGGGCAGCCAGGGCTAAGATGCGGAGGCGCACCTGTCCGCCTGGCCGGGAACATGTGCCAGCGGCGAATCGATCTGCTGTGCACATTCGGTGGTCTGAAGGCGCCATCAAGGCAGCACGCTGTGACGATTGGGGCCATAGGGCTGCTTCGAGAAGCTCGCAAGCGGCGGCCGCATCGTGGCCAACACCATGGCAAGTGCTTGCTGCGGCTGCGACTTCTGAACCTGCTGAAAGTTGATGGCGCAAGGTATATGGAGGTAATCAAGCAGCGGGGCCGGCGCCGAGGTGTGGGCCCGAGGTGTGCGCCAGACTCTGAACATCAGTCAGTGTCAGAACAGGAGGACGCTTACGGCTCGACGCCGGCATAGAAAGCGCCAGCTGCGCACATGGCGGCTGCAGCGGCAGCGGTGTGGCGCCTAATTGGCCGTCGAGTCGCATAGCGGCAGGCCAGCCTGGCGGCAGGGCCAGGATGCAGTTGCGGACCCATACCTTCACGGCCTCAACATGGCCATGTTCTCGCTGCAAGAAGACGGCGCCTGTTGGCGGCGTTTGTGCAGCTGTCATGATGGCCGCCAGCCAGATTTCCTAGTGGCAAGCGTCTACTTGACATTGGGGCTGGGTGTGCACCGCAAGCGCGCCTTCCAGTGTCAGCAGCTGCGGCAAGTGCTCTGCGGTTGGCCAGCGGACGCGGAGCACAGTCCATCATGTTGAATCCCTGCAGGAGGCTTAGCAGCACCCACAGTTCTGCGCCGGGCGACGGCCCGCCGCCAGCACAGTCACCAGCAGGCAGTGTGTCTGCATGTGTGCGCCGCTACGTGCTTTGCAAGTGGCAGCGCCAACACACGTCAGCCAGCAGCCAGCTCGGTTTCCCTGCTATGCACTTGCAAGTCTGAGTGGCTCATATTGGTACACAATGCGGCATGGGATACCAAGTCGAAGTTGGAATGAGTTCCCTAGTCGAAGCTGACGAGAATCTGCTCTTGGACCACCACCGGTCAGCAGGTGCAAATCACACAAATCACATTTGCAAATTCTCCATTTGCTCAGCTCCTACTCCCAAGCAATCAAGCAATTATTGCTCAGCTGAAACGACTGCAACATGGCCGCGATCACTCAGATGACCAGCTCACAGCTCCTCGGTCAGAAGCTAGCTCGGGTGCCGGCCCGGTCCACTTTTGCGGCAGCATGCCGGCCATCCGTGCGCAGCCGTACACCTTTCGTCGTGCGTGCAGCCCCTCCCAAGGGCAATTTGGATGAGGACAGCTACCAGAGTGCGTTCCTGCGGTCGTTTCAACCCTCTATATGTCCATCTGCACTTTGATGTGTGATCCAGCATACACTACAAGGCCTCCCAGCTCTGCGACACGACGTATTCCTATAGCCATTTAGGCAGAATTTACTTCACGTTCGAGGCAGTTGCCGGTGGCCTCATACTGTTGTGCTCAACACCTGCACCTCGGCTGCTTGTGCCTGCGTTTCTGCTGCATCGGCAGCAGATCGGTGGCCCAAATCCCTTCAAACGCTTCATACATCCCTGCTGTCGCCGCTATTCGCGTGGCCCCATGTGTTCTGGACTGAGGCATTGTGCAACAGCACCACATTGAGGGAGTACATGGCACATTCCGGGTGGCCGTTCATTTTTACGATAGCCCATCTGTGCTCACAAGCATTGTGTTCGCTGCAGAGATCGAGGCGCCCGTGCGCGACTCTGCTCCCGATGGTGGCCCGCCGATCCGTGAGCGCGCGACTGAGTTCGACCGTGAGATCGTCACCAGCGCCGGCAACCGGGAGAAGGAGATCCTAGGATCGGAGGTCTCCATCGCAGACGCCTTCCGCTTCAAGGGTGCTCTGCCTGAGGTGGCGAACTGCAGGTGATTACCCTCTGCATTATAATCAGCCTATCTCGTCCCTGCATGACCGCATGGCTCTGGGTAGTTTTGACACTCTACCCACAATCGTCTTTCACACGGATAGCATCTGATAAGCTGTTTCTTCCCTCTTTGGTCCAGGCTCGCAATGCTCGGCTTCGTTGCCGCCCTGGGCTACGAGGCAGTCAGTGGCAACAGCCTGGCAGTACAGATCAAGCAGGCGCCTCTGCTGATCGCAGCGACGTTCCTGGTGTTCATCGTCGCCAGCCTGGTGCGCATCTCGCCTTTGTTTGCTCTAAGCCTTTCTGCCACACTGGTCTGGGACTCCAAAAAGACTGCACACGAAGAAGAGCATACATGGGCCCTGCAACACTTGTGGGGCAGTGGTTGACCAGATGCAGATGATATCCTTCTCACTTACACTGATATATACTTTCCTTTGCATATCTAGGTGCCCATCCTGAAGGGTGTGCCGCGCCGCGACTCTAAAGACTTGGGTGGCCTCCCCGGCTTCACAGCCGATGGCGAGATCATCGTGAGTCCTTCATAACACGATTCCCATGTTTCTGGAGTCAACATTTCCTACTGCTGCATAGATCTCCACACCTTGTTGCGTCTCAGTGGTTACACACTTCCTTGTTGCGTCTGACTGATGAGTCCAGTCAGTTTGTTTTCAAAGAAGTGCTGACGCCGTTGTGTGTGTATTCGCTGCAGACTGGTCGGATCGCCATGATCGGCTTCCTAGGCCTGGTGCTCACGGAGGCGCTCAAGGGTGGCCCCCTCATCGGTTGATCATTTGACTCAACCCTCTAGGCGGCTGCTCTCCTTGGGAGCTGCGTGTGTCGATGTAATTTTTTTGGGCGCTCTGCGAGACCGGGCCACATTTTCAGCTGGTTTTCTCGCAGTTTGCGTTTTTGCTGTTGCAACTACAAACCTTGATTTTTGACAGATGACCATTTCATCTGCTTGTTGGTAGACCTCTGTAATTTCCCCCAGAACGGAACACTCGGGTATACTTTTCTCAAGCTGCGTGTACACACATGCAATTCATCCCAGACAGGACTTGCACATTCCAGTATAGATGTGCACACACTGCTCGGAGATCAACGTCTACTGTTTCTTGCCGGGCTGCACTCACACATTCCTTGACCTGGCGTGTGCCCCTCCGCTGTCGGGTCACAGTGTCACCATTCAGACCTTTCAGGCAGGGTTATCCGATGGACGGACTGTACAGTCCGTCCATCACAGGTGGCCGTGCGCACGGCCACCTCTCCCCCACATGGAGCTGCTTGGGCCACACTTGAACCATGCGTTGCTGCACAGCCACAGTGTGCTGCTGATGTCTTCTCTCTACTCTTAGACACAACTACTTCCACTACGAATACTCCCAGTTGTTTTGTGGCATCGCTCCGCCGCGCGGGGTTGCGGTGCAAGGGGAATCGTCAGTACCGCTGATTATTGCTGAGTCGCCACTGCGGTGACGACCGGCATTACGAAGGAGAAGGTGCTGATGCACTCACCTTACGACCTTTGGTCGCCACTTGCGACGCGTCCAGATGAAGAAGCCATCAAACATCGTTCTGAGCGTGTTCGCAGTGCTGTCACTGTGCACTTTGGCTTACGCAGCGAAGCAGACGTGCTCTGCCAGCACTTCATCAGAAGACACAGACAGGTGCACAGCGACCCTGCAGTAAGTTTGCAAGGGTGGTCGCTCCTCCAAGACTGCTGCTGACACATCTGGTGGCAAACGCAGCATGGGAGCTAAGGAGCTAGTTGCTACAACAATCGACCAGAACAAGGTACTGCCTTATGTGCCGCTGTGTGCTGCAGGCCTGTGCTGCTGCCATACTTTGCGGACTTGAGCAGTGTGGCTCTGCTATGCTTGGTCTTTGGTGTATGGGAAATGCAGAGCCGTAAATTACAGTCGCCAAGTCGGGAATTCCTGGGCACAGCACAGCGCCATCCACCCTTTCGCTGTGGCTTTCGGCGTCTTGTCAACAGGTTTCTCGTGTTCTCGTGCAGGTCGTCATCTTTTCAAAGAGCTACTGGTGAGCAGCATTTTATTGTGTACTCCCAGTGCTGGTGCCGCTTGACGCATGCATCAGAACAGGACTCGTTGGCCCCTGGCTGATGTTGATACCTGCCTTGGGCGACTACTTGCCAACCCATGTTATCTTTTGCAGCCCGTTCTGCGCCAAGGCGAAGCGCGCGCTGGGCAGCGTCCTTGACAGCAGCAAGATCATGGTGATCGAGGTGAGCGCGCCCGCTTGGTTGCGCACACATGCATGCTCCAAGTTGCAGGCACCAAAGTCAGCTCTCTACCGCTGCCTCCGAGTAGCAGCTGCAGTGATGCGCTGTTGGAAGTGCAAGCTCAGAGCTGCCGACTTGGTGCACCTTCAATATTGCTCCGCACCCGACCCTCACGTATCAGCCCTACATATACCTCATGGGGTGGCTCAGAAACCGCTCCTGCATGTTGCCACACAGCTGGACCAGCGGGACGATGGCAACGCCATCCAGGACGAGCTGGCATCGCTGACCGGCGGCCGCTCCGTGCCGCGCGTGTTCATCAACCAGAAGGTGATCTTTTTCCTCATGTCTCCGTCCCTCAAAGTCAGAATGCGACTGAATCTGCAGCTGCACAGCGCTCATTAAGGCCCTCGAATGCCAGCACTTTCAAGGTCGCTGTCATGCGTTGCACTGCGCTGTTCGCGTATACTTGCAGCCTGCAAGGAGCCAGCGTGACACGGTCTTTAGATTTGTGAACGTCAACGCTGATGACATGTTGCACGCAGTTCATCGGTGGGGGTGACGACACTGAGCGCCTGGCCTCCAATGGCGAGCTGGCAAAGCTTGTTCAGGACGTGTGATGCGGGGACACACTGCCAACAGCAGAGCATTCGTATTCTTTGCGCCGCACACCAACCGGTCAGAGCACACGAGGATCGACTACGTGTAATTGATGAAGAATTGTTGCAAGTGGAGTTGCAATAAACACAGGATTCTTGCACAGCAGGCACGCCGCCAAACCTTTACACAGTCATTGACAAAACCAGATGGAGTCAACAATTGTGCATAACATCAAAATCTACTTCTGTCTCACGGATCCCACAACAAATATAGACGCTCCACACAGATACACTCCACGTCCTACAGCCCGGAACTGCTGCACAGCAGCAGGCAAACCTAGACGTGGCGATTCAACTCATATACAGGTCCAACGGTATTGTACAAGAAGCGGTGTTTTCTCCCTCCGCTTGCTCTAGTCTCTTGCACCTCTACATCTACCTTCGTCTGCCTCAAGTTTCATGTGAGCCAGCCTGACATCCTCTTGTTGGCTACAGCGTATTCATCCAGTGCGGCTCGTAGTTAGGCGATGCAACTGACGGCCGGACGCGCCGCCCGGATGTCGGCCCGACATCCATTGAGAAGAGCTCCATACCTTCGGCGTGTGCATGACACGTCAGCCTCCGCGGCGGAGCTGTAAAACACGCGCACACATGAATCTGTCGTCGCCGCGGCTGACATGATCTGAAGTCGCACACTATGACATGTTGTGGTGGCGTTCGAGGTCTCGCCAATCAGGCCCTAGAGCCATGGAGTCGCGGAAGGTCACTGCTGGAGGTCGTCTCGCAGCACAGGAGATGGAAAAATCGGCGGCTCACCTATAGGGATGCCCGAGTCCGCCATGCTGGAGGCTGCCAGTGGGGTACCGGCACGGACCATAGCGGGAAACGTCCGCTCCACCTCCGCCGCTGACTGCTTGGCGAAATAGTCTGTGCCGAGGTCTGCCGGCTGCGCGAACTCCTCCGGAAAGTGGCGCCGGCCTGCGGCAGTTGACACGGTCCCAACATTAGATCTGATACTGTCGGAACTGCAGGTGGGGCTTATGCCCTGCGGCACACGAATCGCTGCCGCAACACACAGGCCACAGGCGGTTTGTGCAGGTAGCGAGCAAAACAGTGTGCCGCGGCCAACTGTAGGCGATATTGTGCTTGCTCCGATTGTGAAAAACACACGCTGCCTTCTCACCTGAGCCTGGGCCGGCGGACAGCGGCGAATGCGGCAGCAGGCTGCTCACGCGGCGCTGTGACTTGAAGAACAGCGCGCCGCAGCCGCAGTCACGGGTGTCGCGCAAGGAAGCGCCGGCTGCTCGGGCTTGGAGGTGGGGCCGCGCGAGTGCGATTGCCGCCATTCAGAGTCGCGGTCCCTGTGTGGTGTCGCTGATGTTGAAGCTCCTTTTGGCAGTGTCCTGCGGCGAAGCAACAGCTCCCTGGTCACACACAATATATGTAGATGAGGGGTTGCGGGGGGATGTGTCAGTGCGGATGGATTGCGCCTATCCGATTCCGCCTGCGGACCTGCACCAGCACCCATCTCACATTCAGACGTACGAGCGATTTGGTTTCATATCGCCAACAGGCTCGAAGGCATGCATCGTGGGAGCAGCTTTCACTACCCTATGCATCAGAGGCCAGAACAACAGAGAGTGTGCCCTACAGCTTACACGATGCCACCATGTGATCATATTCATTTCATTTGTGAGAGGAATGCCCTGCCCCGATGCAAAGAAATCTGCTCAGAGTCAAACCCTCTGCAATGCTACCTTCACGTTGTGGAGCACGTTTCACTTCGAGAAGAAAAGTGAGCAAGAGGTTGCAAGTTTGTTACGATGTGTAGCAATAAGCAGGCCTGGAGGGCTACGCATCGACATGCCGCCTGCCAGGGCAGCTGCACCTCTCACGTAACAAGCATGCAACCAGTCAGCATGCTGGGAGAAGCGCGTACCGCTCAGCCGATGGCCGTGTATGCGGCTGCTGAGTCCTGAATGCTGGCAGATGTGTGATGTTACCAAGTCTCAAAACGCTGACGTGCTGGTTGCAAGAAATGCGAACGTTCGAGGTTCATGGTGTGAAGTGCGAGATGTGCACGTGCAATACACTGCTGACGCGATATCAGTAAGTACTGCAGCGCCTGACATAGGGTTTAACTGGATGTGCTCAAGTCAGCACGTCGTCTGCAAACCTTGCCCTGGTGCCAAGCACTTTCGACCGCGCTGCGGCGCAAAAACAGAATTTGTGCTTTAGCTACCATAGGAACACTAGGGTCTTCGGGGCGTCAGCCGCCCATCCTCGTCCAGAGCAATTGCTGAGCTAAGCTGCACAATTCATCAGCGTTCATTAGCCGCATACCGCCTACTGTCCCGAGTTTTGAAGGGGCACTGGCGCTCTGATTTATCAATCTCGGACCTTTCCAGGCTTTCTGAGCTGCAAATAGCGCACCATGGGTAGGGCTTCATATCCACTCTAATGCATCTTGGCTCGCAGCTTTCTGCATGCAGCAGCGGTGCTCGATATGTGCATGAGACGCTTGTCGTGATGATATCAATGCTACGATTCATGCATCGGCTCCATGCATCTGTGCCACGTTCAACAAGCTGCCGCATGCCCGCCGTTCACCCTCCGCTGCATGCCCAGGTATCCCCAAATTCTACCGCTGGCTCAGCGAGCGCTACCCGCTGGTCAACCAGCCGGTGGGCGCTGCGGCGGTGCCCGAGTTTGATGCCCTGTACCTGGATATGAACGGCATCATCCACAACTGCACACACGGCAATGACCCGTCGACAAAGCTGACGGAGGCGGAGATGGTCGTGCGCACCTTCAGCTACCTGGACAGGCTGGTCCAGATCGCGAAGCCGCAGAAGATGCTGTTCATGGCCATCGACGGTGCGTATTCCCTATTCGTCATTGGCCTGCCGTCCAGTCTGGTGATGCATCACCCCTCTGACACGGCAAACATAGACCCTTGCTGCCAGCATGTCTGGCCAGGTCGACCATATTTCAATTGTACCTCTGCAGGCGTCGCGCCGCGTGCAAAGATGAACCAGCAGCGCTCGCGGCGATTCCGCTCGGCACGCGACACAGAAGAGGTGCGCACCGGAACAATGAAGCTTGCTGGCGTGCGGCAAATGTGCTGGCCATGTCCATATGAGCACGTCACTGTTCACAAGCGCTTTTCATGCAAATGCCGATGATGTTCTGTCCATAAATGGCAATGCTACTTTATTCACGGCCCAAATGCGTCCTCCTGACCGTCAAACAGGCAGCGGCCGCAGCGGCGCGCAAGGGCGAGGGGCCGCCGCCGGGGCAGGAGGTGTTCGACTCCAACTGCATCACGCCCGGCACCGCGTTCATGGCCCGCCTGGGCGACCACCTGCGCTTCTTCATCCGCCACAAGATGGCGACGGACCCGGTGTGGCAGCGGCCTCGCATCATCTTCTCAGGTGCGGCAATCAGCGTTTGGGGCTGGATGCCGTCAGGGCCAGCTGAAGGTCATGGAGAGACAAGTCACGCTGCGTCAGCACAAAGGGCTGCAGTCAGAGGATCTTGCCTGCTTTTGAACCCGACCATTGATATGCCTTTGCATCGAGGAGGTTCTCTGCATTGAACATGCTGAAAAACCGCCTCTCCCCGGCTGCACAATCAGAACTTCCTGCCGTCAGTGCTGACCTCTGGCGCGAAATGATATGCATCACAGGGCACGACGTGCCAGGCGAGGGCGAGCACAAGATCATGGAGTACATACGCTGGGCCAAGCGCGACACGGCGCACCCATGGGAGCCCAACCAGCGGCACTGCATGTACGGCCTGGACGCCGACCTCATCATGCTCAGCCTCGTCACGCACGAGCCGCACTTCTGCCTACTGCGGGAGGTGGTGTCCTTCTCAGGTGCGCAGCAATCTGCACCTGCCCTCCAGTTGCTCGTTCCAACATGCTGTGCGCCGTGGCGTGCCTGGCCATGCTTAGTCATGTCGTGCACGGGCCTCACCTGCCAACAGAAGCTCTGTGAGAACAGTATACATACGAGGGCCATGGAGCAGTTCCCTTGTTGGTGCAGGCGGCGCACGCGGGCGGCCGGCGCGGGAGGTGCTCGAAAATCCCTGCGCCGAGCACTTCATCCTCTTCCAGGTGCGCCCCCCTCGACTCCAGCTTTGCAACGCCATTCCTGCGCCTCAATGTGCACCACCATTACCGCGGCCAACACCATGCCAGCCCATGAGGGTCTGGCAATCAGCTACAGCATGACTGACTCACGCCCCTGATAATCTCAGGTGGGGCTGCTGCGGGATTACCTGGAGCTGGAGTTTTGGAACCAGCGGCTGGGCTTCCCCTACGACCTGGAGCGCGTCATCGACGACTTCGTGCTGTTCTGCATGCTCATCGGCAACGACTTCCTGCCTGGTGCGCAGTGCTGCTCGGAGAGACTGCAAAGCACGCACATCTGTCGTCGCATGTCATATGGACATTCGACGAGATGCACAGACTGGTCGCACAGGTGATGTCGAGTTCGCAACGACACACAGCACCGCGATGCAGGGTGTGTCGTGGGTCGTTCAGCTGGTGACACTCTGCAGGTCCTCACCGTGCAGCTTTGCTGCTGACCGTGCAGGCAACCCTGCAGGCCCTCGGCACGCATCACACATAGCTAACCCGGCGACTTGTGCTCCCACGTGCCGTCCATTCTGCCATATCTCACCCTGCAGGGCTGCCGAGGTTGGACATCACGGAGGGCATGCCGGACTAGTAACACCACCCAACACCAGATACGCAAGAGCAATTGACGCAAAAGCTGACCTCCCTGCAGCCCTGCCAACGCTGGACATCGCGGAAGGCGCACTGGACAAGATATTCAACCTCTATAAGGAGCTGCTGCCACGCATGGGCGGCTACCTTACGGAGGCGGGCGCCCTCAACCGCAGCCGCCTGCAGCTGCTGCTGGACCGCGTGGCGGCCCTGGAGCAGCAGACGCTCGAGATGCGCGCCCAGGTGAGAGAGGTTTGCATGGAGATTCATGGCCTGCCGCCACTGATACTGTTGTGAGAAAACAGTATGAGCCGGCCCTGGAGCAGGCAACGCTCGAGATGCGCGCACAGGTGGGGACAGCTGCCGCTGATGAGCACTAGTAAATGGACATCGGCCAAGCTAAACCATATGGCATCCATGCATCAGGGTCTTTCACAGGGGTTTGATCACGTGTCTTCGTGTTTTATCAGGATGCCTGCCTGGGAGTCGACCATATGCAAATGCTCAGGAGCGGCGCTGCAGACTGCTGCTGCTACGATAATGACGATGTGGCCACTGTCGGGCAGGGATGTGTTCTCCCATGGGCACATGCTGAACGGCCTGCATACGGGACTTGCCGAGCTGCTTTCCTTCGCAACAGGACGCGGAGTACTTCGAGGCGAAGAAGTCGCGGCGGGGCGGCGGCAGGGGCGGCAACGGCAGCGGAGGCGGCGCCGGGCTGGGGTACAATGGCGCGAGCAATGGCGCCGGCAACGGCGGTGGGAGCAGCCGGCCGCTGTCGGCGCTGCCGGTGAACGAGCTGGATGAGGGGACCATCACCGACTCGGACATTGCATCGATGGGCGGTGAGCTCCAGATATTGCCGATGCCTCATCTGTGAGCTTCTGCGGGAAGCGGTGGTCATTTCTCCCGTCGGCTGCCAGCGTGCCAGGCCACTCATCACCAAGTACACAGTGTCGCTGGCTGAGGAGTAGCATAGGGGATGGTCGCCTGGCCGATTTCTGCTGATGGTCTCGTGTGTCACTTGCGTGGCATTTGGCATACTATTTGCGAAGCACCTGCCGAGACAAACCTGGCACTTGAGGTCTGAGCATTGGAGCTGTCTGAAGATAATGCCGGCTCGCGTGGTCAAGACACAGGCATAGGCATAGCTGGTGGCGTTGTTGTGGACCTGAGAGCTGATGTGCTGACCATCCTTGCCAGCCTAGCCGCAGCAGCACGCCTGCAGCTGCTGGTGACACTGGAGGGGTTGCCGTCAGAGCCGGAGCCGGAGGCCCCCACCATGACGGGCGACAATCAATTTCACACAAGCTTTTCATTCTCGTGACACTCACAGGCCCCGCGCCGGACCTGCGCCTGCTGGCAACGCTGGAGGGCCTGCCAGAGGAGCCGGAGCCAGAGGGGCCCACCATGATGGGCCGCCTCGTGCGCGAGCTCATGCTGTCGGGGCAGGGCTTTGCCGGCCTGGAGCAGTTCAAGGTGTGTCGTCGCTGTTATTGGCATTCCAGAGCAAAGCCTGTCCTCAGACTGGAGCAGTGCTTGCTGTGCTCTCTTCCAGATCATTGTTTCTGTCGGTTTCACGTCATTGTTGCTCCTCTCACGCGGCTGGTGATGCCCGCAGGCTGCCCTCTACGCACTGAATGTTGCGACTAGCGCGCGCTGCATTCACAGTTGCCAGCTGTGACCTGCTTCACGCAATCCTGCAGGACAAGTACTATGCGGACAAGATGGAGATCAAGCGGGGCGATGCGGCGACGCGGCGGCGGGTGGTGGACGCCTTTGTGGAGGGCCTCCACTGGGTGCTGGAGTACTACTACAGGTATAGTTGGATCGCATGTCGTTAAGTAACACATCCTGTTCCCGTTTTGCTCCCAGGTCCGCACGTTTCAAGCGCGTCTCATGACCTGCGCGCAAGCAAGGGCATCAGCTCAGTAGCACATCCTTGGACTCAAAGCGGTAAGCAAGGCTCGGTCACCATCCTTGGACTTGGAAGTCAGGTTGCCGAGTCAGAGTTCGGAGGGTGCATATCATTTACTTGTGTTGTTATCATTTCGCAAATTGCAGGGGCGTGGCCTCCTGGACATGGTATTACCCGTTCCACTACGCGCCCATGGTGTCGGACATGGCGGACATCGCCGCGACGCCCGTACACTTTGCGCCGGGCGCGCCCTTCCACCCCTTCGAGCAGCTGCTGGCGGTGCTGCCTGCCGCATCATGCAAGCTGCTGCCGCAGCCCTTCGAGGTGATCCACTCATGGAAGTGCAAACACCATCAGCACGGCACACAAGAAGGCGAACATGCGCATGGGACGAGGCTCTACATAGCGCATTGGACGAGGCTCTGATGCAGCATAGTCTTGTCAGCTGCGCATCGTGAAGGATGTCTCGACACCTTGGAGGTCGTCGTAGCTGTGCACAGCTGGGCATGATTGATCCATACTTCAAGGGGGTGCTTGCTGTGTGATCGTAGTTCCTGATGAAGGACCCGCGGTCTCCAGTGCTGGACTTCTACCCGATGGACTTCCGTGTCGACCAGGAGGGCAAGCGCAACGACTGGGAGGGCATCGTCCTGGTGTGTCTTATCACGCGCTGCGCTGTGGTGCATGACAGTGTGTTTGACAGTGTGCTTGACAGTACCGAAACAGGTTTTAAATGCGCTTGTGGCAGTACCTTTGAGAAATTGGTGCCGACGGTACGCATTATTGTCCTGGCTGACATTATACCTCCTTGTTCGGACGAAAGACTCAACAAAGAGGCGAGACGCTCTTCTGCCCATCGCAAAGGTGCCCTTCGTGGACGAGCAGCGGCTGCTGGCGGCGGCAGCGTCGGTGCCGGCAGAGCGGCTCACAGCGGCAGAGCGCGAGCGCAACAAGCTCGGCGACATGCTCATTTTCGAGCACAAGCCGGGTGCGTCGTGCACTTCTTCTCCTTGTGGTGTCTTCCCCGGTGACCCTGCAGATTGGCTACCCTCAGCAGCGCAACTCTGTCAGGTGAAAAAGGGTGGGGCCAATGCATGCTGTCGTTCGTAGAGTACACATTCAACGCTTATTGCTGATCAATGCAGGCTCGGAGGAAACTCACTTCTGCAACTCGACGCTGCCGAGCCAGTTCTCCAGCGTGCAACGGCCCGACAGCCGTTGCATGCGCGTGCCGCCGCCGCCGCCGCTGCCCGGTGGCCAGCTTGGCTTCAGGCCGGAGGTGCGGTGCACTGCTGCCACTACTGTGTCCAGCAAAACCGTGAACACAACGCAAACGATTGCAGCAGGCTTGTGGATTCCAGGTGCAGCGTCATTTTCGGACACGTACCATATGTGCTTGCTGCTTTATGTGGCAAAGTGCAGAGGTTTCTGTGCGTTCATCAGCCTGATCCTAGGGTGATCACGGGCGGCTGCAGGTGTTCCCGGGCACGCAGACGGGACCGGGATCGCCAGCGGGCTTCGAAACGCTCAAGACGCTGCAGGTGACGGCGGATGTGCGGATGGCTGGCGTGGCGGTCTTTGGGCGGCCCTCCGGCAAGGAGAGCCTCATCCTCAAGGTCAAGGTGCGCATTAGTTTCCATTTGTAGCCAGTATGTACTCTGCTGTTCCTCGTGGTCGATTAGTATCCTTCCCGTGTTCCTGTTGTTGCCAGCGTGACCTGGATCTTGCAGGCTCAATTATATGTGCCGACTCAACGTCGAGTGAGCATGTGCAGTTGCTGTTCCTGTGCAGCCGCTGCGGGACTCTACAAATGGCGTGGAGATCACGGCGGACATGGTGGCGGGCACTACGTTGGGCGAGCGGTGTTGGGTCAGGTGGCCCTACCTCCAGGTGCACTGGCCTGACTGCTTGCGTGTGTTTTAATCTGGTGATCCTCATGATGGTTTCGTATGTCCTCAGCCGCTTCACCTCGCTCGACCTGCTCTGGCAACGCAAATGCCTTCAGCCGCATGCGGCCTTGCTCGTGACAGGCAGCACCGACAGACAGGCAGCATCAACAGACTTTGCGCTTGGGCCAAAATATGCTCGTCCACGCACATATGAGCACACCGTGAATGTATGTCGTCGAAGGTTAGAGCCTGAATTAGCGCCACCGCAGGAGGCGCTGGTGCAGGCGGTGTCGGACCGCACGTCTAGCATCTCGCGGGGCGACGGCGGCGCGCCGCTCAAGGCCAAGCACTCGCCCGCGGACGTGGACGACTGGGCCTTCCTCAACACCAAGCTGTCCAACGAGTCCGTCACGCAGCAGGTGCGGCCGCCTGCACCGCCATTGTGCTGTTGGCTTGCAGATCAAACGGGTATAAGTCCGCAAGATGCACACTGTGGATGTGACAGATGTTTATATCCTGCAAGTGATGAAATGATGTGATGGAATGGATCCAGCGAAAGAGCGCGTGAGATATGTGTGCTGCCTGGCGTCAGAGGGTGGGGGTGGGGCCGACGGACGTGGTGCTGCACGTGCGGCATGTTACACCATGCCATTCCTGAAAGGCAGCAATCGGTAATCAGTTTGCGTCTGGCTTCAGGGGGTGGAGGTGGGGCCGACGGACGTGGTGCTGCACGTGCGGCCGTGCGAGGGGCTGGTGCGCCAGTTGGATGGCACAGTGGAGAAGCGCTTCGCCAAGTCCGAGATCCGGGTGCCGCTGCAGGTGCCGCCCTGCAGGCTGCCGCTGCTTTCCGCCCCTTGTTTCTGGTGCATTTCAGAGCTCCTCTCGAGCGATCGGCGATGTACTGAGTTTTCAAGCACGCTCCATCTTGCGCCCCCTGGGCCACCACAGTGCAGGTCTCGCTGCTGCCCAACCCCATGAGAGTCCCACGCATGGCGTGTCAGCTCCCAGACACGGCCGCTGCACACCCTGATGCCTGCTGGACAAGCGGTTATCACATTTTAGGGCCTTTCCGCAGGTCTCCCTGCGGCGCAACCCCGCGCCGGACCCGCGGCTGGAGGCGGCACTGGCAGCGGGCGGCGCCGCTGCCGACCTGCCACCCGGCTCGCGCGCCCTCTTCGTCGGCCGTGCCTACTACGGCTGCGCCGCGACGGTGCTGCCGCCCGCCTCCGCTGGCTTCTCCCGCAAGGTGAGAGCACTTTCTTCAGGGCAAAGGTCATCAACCCCTTTGCATGAAGTACCTATTTGATGACAACAGTGAGTGCAATGCCGCTATGATGGCTCACTTTTGCCAGTCAGTGCGACTGCCAGTCCTGCTTGTTTCCAAGTCCCAGCGTCATGCGCATGGTGCAGGGCGAGAAGGTGTCGGCCAAGACCGGCGGCATGCTGCGCGTGTCGCTGGCTCCGGCGCCGGTCACGGCGGCGCAGGCGGCGCAGACGGCGCGGCGGCTGCTGACTACGGTCAGAGTGCAGTATCAGCCGAGTGGCGTGATTGCGCGCAAGCTCGGCATCGACCCCCGCACCCTCGGCAAAATCACTGGTGCGTCATCACAAGACTCTTCAATGCTAGCCTTCTTATCGCTATAAATTGCAGGCTGATTTTTGGTCCCTGCCGCCCGCAAGTCGGCTTTCGACTCCACAGAAACATCGACGCGTAGCCTTCACACTGGAACCATGGCAGCCTAATTATTGCCGGAGCATTCATGCCCCATAGAATTCTGGTGCTTTGTGGTGCTGTGCTGTGCCAAGAAGGCTGTCCCTGCGTCTCCGGCAACATGGTGGTGGGTGGCAGGCGACAAGCAGCTGGCGGATTGGACTGCAATGCTACACTCAATGCGGAGATTGGGCTGTGCCTCACATGTGGGTGCCTCCCTGCAGACAGCGTGGTCATGGTGGTGGGCCACAAGAAGCTAGATCCGAACTTGACTGACAGACCGGACTGTGCCTCACGATCGATCAGTATGCGTGCGTTCTCTCGGCAGGCAACGTGGTTGTGGTGGCGGGCGACGAGAGGCTGGACAGGGGGCTGGCGGCAAGGCGTTTGACCATAGCGTCATTCTGCCATGCTGGACTTTGTCCTCAGATGTGTTATCTGGGTGCCTCCCTGCAGGTAACGTGGTGGTGGTGGCGGGTGACGAGAAGGTGGATGTGGGGCTGGCGGTCAAGTCTGGGCGCGGCCCCCTGTGCGTGCCCGACTACACCAAGCCTGCGCCTTCCGGTACCGGCTGGCAGTACTCGCAGGCGCTCGCCACCATCCTGTCCCAGTACAAGGTGCGCGTTCCCATTCTGTTCATTTCTTTCCCTTCCCATCCTCTCCTGTGCGTGCCTGACCACACCCTGCCGCGCCGCTGGGCATCGGCTGGCAGTGCTCTTAGGCGCTGACCGCCATGTCGTCCCAGTCCAGGGTGCGGGATGCATGAGGTGGCCTTAGAACTTGGTGGGTGGCTTGTTGCAGGCAGCCGTCTCTGAGCGGAGAACACTGGCTCAGCTCCATCTGTTTTCCACGGACTTCACCTGCCGGTCTAGCGGTGTGCATGCTGGGCTAGCTCCTGCTGGAAACTTGTCTCGCTGTTTCAATCTCCTAGCACGGTCTGCTTTCTAATGCAGGCGCGCTTCGCTTGGGTGTTCCGCCCATCTGGAGCAGAACCCTGGAGATTCGGTGGATTTCCGTCCTTGGTCGTCAGTTGTCACATACGCACATTGCCAAAGTCCCATGTCTGCAACTGCAGGCACGCTTTGCCTGGGTGTTCCGCATGCTGGAGCAGAACCCGGAGGAGCGCGACTTTGACGCCTCGCTCGCGTTCCCGGAGGCGAGCCCCGAGGAGCAGCTGCGCCAGATGCGCGCCGTGCGCGAGTGGCTGCAGAAGTCGCCGCTCGGCCGTCGGCCGCTTGTCAAGGTGGGCGCGCCTCTGCATGCTGGCTGGCGTGTCTTGGGCTTGTCTGGGCAGGTGCGTTCAGCGCTGCAGACGACGGAGGGAGGGAGCTGTTGAGACCATGGGTAATGCAAGCTATGTGGACTAGTGCAGGGTCCTGCATCTTGAGGCTTGGCCTCGAGCCACTGAGGATGCAGTCGTTGCTCAGCAGGACATAGCACCCTGAACAGCTTCCAAGAAGGCAGATCAGCTCACACAGACACCTGGCCAAATGGTCATGTGTGGCCTGGTGAGCAAGGGTTTACACATGTGACACCCTGAATTCTGCGGCTGCCTGATGCACAGACATCGGCGGAGGTCGCACCCGAGGAGGCAGTGCGGCAGCTGCAGACGATGATGCCGGGGGCGCCGCGGTCCGCGCCCGAGGAGCTGCTGCTGGAGAATGTTTCGCCGGGGCTGCTGCTGCCGCCCGCAGGGCGCGGCCTGGTGCATTTCCAACTAGAACCTTGCCTCATACCAGTATACGCATGATCATTTAAGTAAGCATCTGTATGATCACCCTGCTTGCAGCCGTGCAATCGCAGACACTGTGACATATGTACTACGGTGGAGCTGTTTGCGGCTGGCAGCCCTGCTGTACCTTTTCAGTTGGTCGTTCAGGTTTGCGACGGCGGCTGCGTGTCACACCAGCATCTGTCCGAGTATGCACTTTGGATTGAGGGGTGGTGCATCTTCTCGGCAGGTGGCGGCGGCGCTGGCGGGCGGCGCCTTCGACCTGGGCGACCGGGTGGCCTGCCTGCGCGGCACCGGCTCCCCCGCCCTCGGCGCCCGTGGCACCGTCGTCGGTGCGTTCGACATGCCAGCACACTTGCTCCCTAGCACTTGCACCATGCTGTATGTCCTGCGGAAGCTGGTCACCTCCTGCTAGAAAGGCAGGGTGCAGCATTGCGTCAGCTCTCCTCGGAAACCCCCTTCTCCATCATCGGCCACAGGGTCAGTAGTTTCCCATCTCCCATGTATGCCTTGACAAGTTCAACCTTCTCCAACCTGCGTGTAAACCCTGGCATCTGTGCGCAGGCGTGTACGACGATGACGCGGTGGAGGTGCTGTTCGACGCGCCCTTTGCCGAGGGCACAGACCTGCACGGACGCGCGGCGGGATGCACCGGCGGCATGCTGCCTGCCACCGAGCTGCTCAACCTTTCGAAGCCGCACGCCGTCGCAGCGCCCGGTGAGCCTTGAAGGAAGGGATCCCTGGTTCTAGAACGACCTCTTGATAACTCTCGGCTCAGGACTGCCTGGCGGTGTCTGCCGCCTGCTGCTGACCTGCGTTCGCTGCCCATCCCGCCGCGAGCTGTACTCAGGAGACAAGAGAATTACAATACAACGTTTTGATTTGCGAACACAACCGACATTGTGCAATGCTTTGCACAGGTGCTGCCACGCCAAAGCTGGTGCGCAAGAAGCCGGCATCGCAGGCCGCCGGCGAGGCGGCCGCAGCACGCGCCCAGGCAGCACCGCCGCTGCCGTCGCCGCAGCAGCAGCAGTCCACCGCTGCCGCAGACTCTGCAGCGGCGTCAGCGGCAGCGGCGGCGGCGATGGCGGAGCTCACCGGGCGGCAGGCGCCGCAGCCGAACGGCGCGGGCGCGCAGCCGGCGTCGCGCCAGCAGAACGGCAGCGCAGGACGGTGGGCCGCGGCGGCGGCAGCGGCGGCGCTGGCGTCGATGGCTGCGGCGCAGGCCGCCCGCCAGCGCAATGATGCGACCTCAGGTGCGGCACCTGATGCTCAGCAGGCTATCAAAGGTTTTGGCGCTGTGCTGCAAGGCGTGTCATTCACATGACACAATCGCCTACGAAGCAACATTTCTGCTGGCTGACGAGCAGCTCGCGTCGCAGCGACCGCACGATTCAAGACCCGCACTGACTGCTGAAGTTTCGTCTCACAGGCGGCGCGCAGCGGCCGGGCGCATTTACGGCGCCCTCCATGCCGGAGCGTCCAGGCTCGCGCAGCGGATCGCCCGCGCGGCTGAGGCCGCAGGGCTCCGCCGGCGCAATCAAGTGCCCCCAGCCCAAGGTGCGGGAATCCCTCCTGCAGGGGGCAGGCCATTTGTTCTAGTGGTCCTGAGCCCACCCGGCACACCAGCAGACGAAATTGATTGCTCGCTTCGAATGCTCATGTCTGAGAGCAACATCTGGGCTGTGCTGTAGGGTCCCACCGATCAGCTGGACCGCGGCTTCTCCAACGGTCGCGGCCGGCCGCTGCCGCCGCCGCCCGCGTCTGCCGGCCTCTCTGCTGCCGGGGTGCGCTGTTTATCACTGCCAAGCTCCAGCCAGCAAGCGCAAACGCGCTTCCTTTTCGTTCTCAGCGGATAATCGTCAAGAGGCTCTGTCCTGACGATTGCTGAACGGAACCCACAGCATGTATCTTGTAAAGTGATAAAGTTTGTACTCATTGCCCATGTGCATACTGCAGGTGGCCCCTGGCATGGCGCTGCTGCAGAGCCTGCGCCAGGGCGGGGCGCCACCTGAGACCGGCCTCGCAGCTGCAGAGCCGCCACCGGCGTCTGCCGCCGCCGGCAAGACAGCGGGTGCAAGCAGGACGAGCAAAGCAGCTGACGCCGCAGGAGTCGGAAGCGGCCCGGCGGCGGCAGGCGCCGGCGCGGCGCTGCTGCAGCAGCTGCAGGGCATGAGCGTGGCGCAGCGGCCGGTGCCCACAGCGAGTGATGTCGCCGCCGCCACCGAGCCCGCGCCGACTGCCTCCACCTCAGAGCTGGAGGTCCGCTCCTGCGCGCCTGCTTACCTGTCAGGCTTTCCTGTCCCCTTGCACTGGTTTCTTACAAATAATGCCAAATGTGCTTGCAATGTTGCAGTGCAGAAGCGCTCGTCCTCCTGAAGTGTATAGGGCACCTTGCCGCCTCATTCTTGAGCCGCAACCCTGAGCCGCAGTCTCATGCTTGTCGCTGCAGGTGGAGCCGGGTCTCGCAGCGCTGCAGGAGCTGCAGCGCGCACCGCCGCCGGAGTTTGCCAATGCAGTCTCCGCAGCGCTCCGCCCGGGAGCGCGGCTGGCCGCTGTCTCGGACGCGGGGGCCGTGCCACCGGCGATGCCGGCGGCTGCCTCGGCGCCTGCGGTGTCAGCGGAGCTCAGTGCTGGGCTGCTGCGCCAGCTGCGCGGCTCGTCCTTCGAAGTGGTGAGCACATGCATAGGACGAGGGCGCACATTGTCTATGCTGCAGTCTTCCTGCACCAGCCTGACTGCAGAATGTATTTGGGTGCCAGCAGGCTTGGTCCTCATTCTGAAAAGGCCGCCACAGCATGCGTGCTCAACAAGATTTGATCAGACGTGTGTCATCAGCATACAGGCCAGAAGGGCCATCTCTGACATGCGAATTGTTCCGGCTGCATGTGATCTGACTGTTGTTGTCCTGCTGCACTGCAGGAGGGCGTAGATGCCTCTACGGTTGCAACGCCTGCAGCACCAGGCCCAGCCGCCGAGCTGACGCCGCGTTCCATGCCGCCCACCTGCCTGCCCGACGGCCTCAGCCTGCTGCGGGAGCTGCAGCGATCACGAGAGGAGGCGCCGCCGGCGCGGCCTATTTCAGCTGACCCGGCGGCGGCAGCCGCTGATACGGTGGCGGTTGCCCCGAAGCAGCTGCCACTGCCGACAGCGCTGGCGCAGCTGCCGGCGCCCGCCGCGATGGCGATGGCGCCTACCCTCGCTGTCGCGCCGCCGGCCGCTGTAGTGCCAAAGAAGCCAGCGGCGGCGGCGGGAGCGCCGCCAATCCTGGGCAGCAGCTTCCTGCAGCAGCTGCGGCGCGGCGGCAGCAGCGGCAGCGCCGGCCCCTCGCCCCTGGGCTCGCCGGCGGAGCTGCCCGGCCTCACGCATGCCGCGGCGGCGCTCGCGGCGCGGGGCCCCGCAAAGGCGGCGCCGGCCGCCAAAAACGCAACTGGCACTGGAGGGTCTGCCATCGAGAAGCAGGCACAGCCCGCCGAGACGCGGCGGCAGGCGCCGGCCGACGGCGGCGGTTTCCTGCAGCTGCTGCAGCGCGGCGGCAGCGCCGGCGCTGGCGGCAAGCCCCGCCCGCAGTCTGCGCCACAGTCGCCGGCGCGCACGCTGTACGCCCCCGCCGGCTACGCCTCGGTGCCTGCGTCGCCCGCGCAGCAGCCGCCGCCGCCGCCGCCGCCGCAGGGCGCGGGCCTTCGGTCACAGCAGCACTTCCAGCCGCAGATGCAGCTGCCGGGTGGCTTCCCGCACGGCGCGCCGCCGCCGCCGCCGCAGCACTTCCAGCACCCCGGCCAGCATTTCCCGGGGCAGCCATATCCAAAGCACTCATACCCAGGGCAGCAATTTTCCGGGCAGCCCTGCCCCGGGCAGCAGTCCTTCCCCGGGCAGGCCTTTGGACGCCCGCCGCCGCCGGGCTGGTACCCGCCACCAGGCGGCTTCCCCATGGGAGGTTTCCCTCCCGACGCCTTCCCCATGGGAGGTTTCCCTCCCGACGCCTTCCCGCCAGGCGGCTTCCCGTCAGGATCCGCCGGCTACAACGGCCCGTCGCCGCCCGGGGGGCACTTCCCGCAGCGGCCGCACTTTTCGCCGCTGCAGCAGCAGCACGGCGGCCAGCCGCGGCGGCCGCAAGGGCCGCGGCCCTACGCACTGCCGGGGGCGCCGCTGACGCAGCAGCCGCAGCCGCCAAGCCAGCACCAGCGGCAGCGGAGCGGCAACGGTGGGCAGGCCGCTGGCACTCCAGGCAGCAGCTCGGGCTCCGGCGCGGCGCTGCTGCAGCTGCTCAAGTCGCCGCTGGCGCACGCTACGCCCGCGCCCGCTGCCATGGTCATTGCACGGCAGGGCGTCACGCCGACCACGCCTGCTGCAAACAACGCGGCCCCAGCTGGCGGCCGCAAGCCGGCCAACAGGGCGGGCAGCCAGGCAGGCAGCGGCGGCGCAGCGGCGGCGGCTGCGCAGAACCCGCTGCACACCGCCGGCGCGAGCCTGCTGCAACAGCTGCAGGGTGTCTCGGCAAAGCCTGCTGGTGAGCATCGTCGCATCTGCTTGATGCCATTGCGAACACTCTGTGCCTGCATCGCCAGAGCCTTGCGGAACTTGTCTGGAACACACTGAAATGCCTCCCCTGCAGCCCGGGTTGTTGGCGTGTTTCGTGCACATCTTCAGGCCCGATAACGAACCTGGCAATGTGACGTCCTGAGGTGTATCTTTTGCATATGCAGGCGTGCCTGCTGCAGCGTCAACGCCGATCTCACAGGCAGACTATTGGAAGCAGCTGCAGGCGAAGGGCAAGGGTGCATGACGCGGGGAGGCGGCACGGAACAGGGACGTGACTGGGGACGCCTGCTGATCAGAACAAGCGTACCATTCGTGCCCTGACGGCAGCTGTGGACACCTTCTGCAGCCATCTGGGATGGTGTCCTCCATCGAGCCCTTGCGATCTTAAAACTATACGAAGTATGAAACAGCTTCACGACAGCAGCACATGAAAAAAACTTATTCAGGCCCGGCAGCACCGAGACACTCCATGTCAGCTCTGACACACAAAGCTACAATTGCCTGAGCCTGGTTTCTGCAGGGACATTATTTGACGCCGCACCAGCAGCGCAGCGAGCAACGAGTTCTTTTCTGCGCAAGCTTTTCTTGCCCTGTCCCTTGCCCTCTTCCCTTTCTGGCCCTCCCCCTGGCTGCCCTTGCCTAGGTAGTGTCCTTTTTTCGGCTGGAGGGCGGCGGCCGTACAACTGTGCACCATACGCTTCCCTTGCTCCTTCGATGATGCCCGCCTTCCATTCAGCTGCCAGCGGCCTACGCGGTGATCTCGCGTTGGCCTGGTGCTGGCCGCCAGCTGGCCTCGGCGCCTGCTCAATGCCTGCTCGGTGCTTGCCCCAGCCACGCGTCTTCGTAACATGATGACAGCCATCGTCGGCCCGTCCGAGAAGCGCACGCGGCTTGCCGACCTTCAATGTACAGAAGGTAGTTCAGTGAGCGGGCCCCGGCAGGACACTGGTTCCTCTCAATCGCTGATCCAGCATGCCAGATGCAGTGTGCGGTTGACCCGGCTCCAGTGCAGGCCCAGGGTGCATGACTTGTGTATACGTCAACCATAACGACGCAGCTCACCGGGAGTCCTCACGCTGTATTCACCACTTCAGAACAGCCTAAAGTTTTGGAGGAAATGCTGTGTGCCTCTACGGGAAACAATGTGGAATTTTAGTGAACTCCAGGTCAGTCTCGGCTGCCGATGCAGTGCGGCCATGCCTTTGCGGCAAAACAACTGGAGGCTAAGTCAGCCAGCAGAACGCATCCCACCGTCGAGCCGTGCTCTCTGTTGCTTTAGTTTCTGCGTACTCAGAGTGTGCACCTGTCCCGCCAGTTCCGCCTTCTCCCGACATCAGCACCTCCATGTCGAGTGTTGCCGCCAGCCGTGCATCGTCAAATGCCCTGAGCACCGCCCGAGAGACCTCCCGATTATTGAAGGCGCTGCCTTCGCGGCTCAGCGCCTTGGTCACACATGAAGCAATTTTGGCACCCTGGGCGGGTAGGTGCACCCTCAAGCAGAAACGTGAAGTGATACTGTGATGGAGAGTGTACAGCGAAGGCACGAAATATGAAGGTGCTGTCGTGGTTATCATAGTTTACAGCATTCGATGGACAGCTCATGAAAACGTGCAACAGCGCTCAAAGCGGCCTGACAGGCCGCCGAACGGACTTTGCTCCTACCTATTCTCAGCTGGATGCCATCGCAACAAGATACCAGAACTGGTATGCCGTCTCAGTCAAGTCGTAGGTGCATATCGAAATAGTGGGACTCCCAAGGCAGCCGCCAAGGACAACAGTTTGGCGGCTCCTCAACAATGATGCGCGCTCACACATAAACGGTTTGTGTGGCGGCCGCGACAGCATGACAAGTATGCTGCCGCCCCGGCCCGCGCCGGCTACCAGACCCCCTGACCCGTCGCAAGCTGCAGAATGACATCATGGCAGCCGTCTCCTCAGCTGATGATGGTTCTGCAGCACTCTCTTCCCTCATCGCTGACAAAGCCCGAGCCCAATCGCCTTCAAAACCCTGCAACTCCGCCACGCCTCGTCGTCCCTGCATGTTCATCCCTCCCAGAGCCCTCCCCACTCCCAGCAGCCGTGCGGCACACACGAAATCACGCGATCCTGCACCCCTCCGAGCACTGCGGCCCCTCTGCCCTCCTCCCAGCTCATATGCGCAGAGCGCATTTCCCGTCCTTTATTTGTACATCGCTCAGGAGGCGGTGGAGAAGGGCTTGTAGTACTTGAGGTCCTCCAGCAGGCCCAGCTTCCACCAGCCGCGCGGCACCATCTGCGCACGCCAAAGTACAGACACATCAGCAGCTGTCAATAGCACAGACACATCAAAGGTCGTGGAACACCTGCACAAATGCATGCGCTCCACATCACGCTGTCAAAGATCTACTGCGCGAGGTTTTGCACGAGTGGTCGGCAGGACAGAAACTGAATGTGGATAATGTTACCATCCTATTTACATCACGTTGTTAGATCAGGTTCATGAAAGGCGTACCGTGTCGTCGGGGTGGTACCAGGACAGGCGGGCGCGCTTGCGCTCCTTTTCCACCACAAAGGTCGACTTGAGCGTCTCGTTCTGCGACGCCCTGCAGGGTTTGCAGCGATCACCACACGTCAGGCACAGTGTACAGTTGAAAACCCCTAGGCATCAGCCCGAACTGCGAGCTTGGCGCATCTGGCCGCCGCCATCTAGCCAGCAAAACTGCTCTGCACCCGCGATCCCCACACCAGCAGGTGCAGGACAGGGCATGGGGCAGGCAATCCTGCCTCGGGCTGTTGCAGTGTCACACGCGGGGGGCAGTGCTCAAGCGCAACGTCGGACGGAAGGCGCACCAGCGGGTGAAGGGCAGGAAGTGGGGGATGGAGGGCACCGCCACCTCCTGTGTCTGGCCCCCCAGCAGCCCCGCCTCCTGCAGCCGCTTCGTCCGCGCGTCCTCTTTGACCTGCAAGCGCAACGGTGCGATAATTCACGAACAGTGGGAAACAGCAAACAGACGAGAAGTGTCCCGTGCTGCTGTTGCCATGATAACACTGATAGACAGCCAGGCATGCACGGCACGCTGCTGTTGCCGCGCACCATGCACGACACCTCCAGCAGTGGCGGGTGCTTGTGAGGAGAGAATGGCGTGCATCGCACAGTGCACGCATTCTATGCGTGCCAGAGAGGTCGAACAAGTGCTCACCGCCTGCACGACGGGGCTCATGGCGGCGCCCATGCGCTCGGCGAGAGCGCGGAAGGGCAGGCCTTCAAAGGGGTCCGAGGCCGCCTGTGTGGCGGACACCGCGGCGGGCGCCGCCTCATAGCTGGAGTGGCGCTGCGCGTTGGGCGTCGGCAGCTTCAGGTCCGCGCCGATGTGCAGGCTGAAGGTCTGCACGGCAGGCAGACAGGAAACGTTGGTGAGTGATGCGGCTTGGCGGGGGGCGGGCGCCCAGCGCAGAGGTTCAAAAGGAATCATCTGGCTTTAAAACCATGTTAAACGCGACGGTCGAGCTGAAAGGCGTCACCGCTGCCGTGCCTAGCGCCCTGCGGACGTTGGAGACGCCGGTCGCTGACTCGGCAGCCCAGTTCGTGGATACGATCCTGACTAGACACCCCGCCATGCTGGCAGCAAATCGACACCGGCTGACTTAAAATGCCTCATGGAGCTCCGCAAGGTGGCTCAGGTCGCGAGACAGCCCCTGCTGCAGGGCCAACCGCGTGCCGGTCCGGCAAATGGGGCCCTGACAGATAGCAGGTGCACGAGCAGCAGGAAACCCTGAGCTGCATCTCAGGGGTGTCCGACGACCCTACATAGCCAAAATGGACCCCAGATGCAGGCCGCGCACTCACTGCAGAGCACACCGTCCAGCGTGCGCTAGATAAGGCTGAGGCAACCAGCAAACAAGGCCCAGCGACTTTTCTCCACTCAGGACGTCCTGCAGGCGAATTTGGCCCATCTCACACCTCTGCTGACGCCCAAAAAGCCTCAGAGTGTAGCCTAGCGGCTCTGTGAGGCACCGCGCTGGCTGTCCTGCAGCCGATGGGCCGCTTTTGCAGCAGACCGCGCCAAAGTATCTTTCGACAAACTCGGCGCTCTGCCGTGCTTTCTCACGAGGCCTGGCCCCCCCCACGGACGCGATTTCTGAGAGAAACTGAATCTATGTCTGTCCCTGGCAAGCCCCGCCGCAACCCCAAGGGTGACCTGCGAGCGGCAGGCAACTGGACGAGGCCACTTGCAGAAGGCCTGCACCTTTCGCGGACGCTGCGCGTGCTCCTGCGCCGGCTCCTGCACCGGCTCCAGCGCTGCCTGGCTCTGGCCAAACACCGGGCTGACCACGCCTCGAGCGGCACCAGCCGCGATGACTCCAGTGCGAAGCACAGCCATTTTAGACATAGTTGCGAGGCTGTAGACTTGTGTTGCCGGTCAGAGCGTGCCGAGCAGCCGCGACGCGAGCCTGCTTCTGATGAAGTTGCTGTCCTACTGGGAAGCTTTTGCAGCGAGGTGACTGAGCGTTCAGAAATGTGAATGGTGAGCGCGGAGCACTTGGAGCAGCAACAGCGACAAAGATCCGAGCAGATCTGTTGGAAACTCACTCGACTCGAGTGACTCGAGAGTCCGAGACTTCCCCTCGGAAACCTTTCTCGCTCCGATGGGAGATGTGAAAGAATGCCGATAGGAAAAGGCGCAAATGGGCCAACTTGACCATGTCGCCGCTGCCATCGATTCAGAAACGGCATCGCACGCTCCAGAGGATCCTGTGCGTCGGATCGGAACACCCCTGGCCGATTATCGGGTCGCAGCTCGCCAAACCTGCAAATTTGGATTTGAGCAACGTTGTAATTGGTCCCGACAGCACTGTATACAGGCCTGCAATCTGGGACTGAAGTCAACAGTTGCACTGATCAGGCATTGACTGTCGCTGCAACACAGCCGCACACAGCCTTTCGATTGCAAAGGCACAGACCGCGGCGTGTCCCGTGCCGTGAGCATTGGTCAAGTATGGAGCAGCGGGCGCTCCGCAGAACTCCAGCCAGGTGCAGCTTGTCGCCTGCGCCATGTCAGCCTCGGCGGCAGGCCTCTGTCAGCCCAGCTCATCAACGCCAGCAGCTGTGCTGCGTGCGGCGGCACTGCCATGTGGCGGCGGCATTCCAGACGCCGCCGCCGCAGGAACAGCAGGCAACAGATGTGGCGCCAGCAGGGCGCAAGCTAGGTCGCTTCAGCCCAAAGGTTGTCGTCATGCTGTTGCATATTGCTTGTGTATCATGCTGCAGGATGGCATTTGTGGAGGCACTGCATGCTCAACCTGGGTCTGATGGAGTGAGCGCATGCATCAGTGCCATGGACTCTGTGCTGCAGAATGACATCAGGCTGGGAATGGTCAACTTTCGCTACGAGGTACGCACATGTACTGTCTGCTGCGCGCGCTGTCGGGTACAGCATTGCGTGATTATTACGATTGCTGGCGCTGCAACACGAAGCCCATGGCAATCGCACTTCAGCGGTCAGGTTGCTTGGTCTGAGTCTGACCTCCTCCTCATTGCATTATTCCCCACAGGCAGAGGTCGAGGCGGGCACGCTGATCATCCGGCCGCTGACAGAGGCGCGGCTGGGGCAGGCGACCGACCTGTTGACGGACACCTTTGCGGCAACAGATGACGTGGTTGGCCTCTACTCAAGGTGTGCAGGCAGCGAGGCTACGCAGCAAACGGTGTCTTGCTGGAGGTTCAAAAGAAACTAGCATCGCTGCAGATAGCGGACGATACCGTTGATTGTGCAGGTACATGCGGGGACAGATCCGTCAGTACCTGGAGAACCATCTGCGCATCGTGCCGGATGCAATCGTGCTGATCGCGACGCTGCGGCCGCGGTCACAGCAGCTGACGGCAGCAGCAGCCGCCACATCTAGCCCTGGCAGAGTAAATGGCTCGAACGGCGCGGCGGCAGACTCGGCGGCAGCGTCGCCGCCGGCGCCGGCTTCTGCAGCAGACTCGGCAGCGCTCGCAGCAGCAACGAAGCAGCAGCCGAACGGCAGCGACGCCGGCAACGGCGCCGCCCCTCTGGCAGGAGAGCCAGCGCAGCAGGGAGACAACCGAACAGCGGACGGGGCGGCAGGTTCGGCGGCAGTGGTGGCGGCGACCCGTAGCGCTTCCTGGTGGCAGAGCCGCACCGGCGACGATGAGGGCGTGCTGGTGGGCACTGTGGAGATGGCGTTCACGGAGGCGACGCGCACCAAGTTCCTCACTCTCAATCCGCCGAGGGTGAGTCATATGTTCACATCAATGACGGTGGTCAGTAGTCCGCGGGTCTCGTGGCCTTGTGCAACCTGCTGTCGCGCTGCTGGCCGGCTGCTTCATGAGGGCACTGCCTATACGTGGAAGATGGAGAGGCCACCTTGAGATGCTGTCGCTACAGTCAAAGTTTTTCAGCCGAGCTGGCGGCTGCACAGGTCCTAACCCTGATTCACGATAATCCGCGCGTTTATGGCACATGTATCCTGTGGCCTTCACCTGCCTTTCTTCGATGCGCAGGACAGCGCCTACCTGGGAAACATGTGCACGGCACCGCTGTACCGCCGGCGCGGCTACGGCACGCACCTGCTGCGCGCCGCGGAGCGCCTCACCCGCATTGCGTCCTACCCCGTCATCTACCTGCACCTCAGGCGCGCTTTGCCTTCATCATCTTCTTTTCACCGACAGTTCGATATGTACGAGGTTGGCTGCCATGGTGCAGCACTATGCTGCGCCTCACCCGCGTCGTGTCATCCCCCGCCATCTACCTTGACGTCAGGCACGCTCCTCATATCAAGGATAGAACCATCGCTGCTGTGCCAAAGTGATCCACCTGCAGCTCAGATGCGCCCCTCACGCGCGGCGGCAGCGTTGAATTCCGTTCCGATCTGCAGCACATCGCTGGCTGATGGGAATCACTGTGCAGGCAGAAGCTTTGGGGCTTGCCGCTGTCTGACTTGCTGATTCGGGCATGCGGGCGCTCGGCACAGCATGCACTGCGCTGAGTGGCACCGGAGTAGAGACCGGTGTGATGCGGTTGGTGTCCAGCTGCTAGGCTCGGCCGGGCAGTGCCAGCTGGAAATCCGGGCAGTGCCAGCTGGAAATCAAACCCTCTGGAAACGTGCCTTCAGCAGCAGCATAATCATCAAAACTGCTATTTCTGACGCTTGCCGCAGGTTTAAGGACAAGGAGGCTGCGGCGATGTATGAGAATGCCGGCTTCACAGAGGTCAAGCGCGACAGCTTCATTCGATCGGTGGTGGGCTTGGACCGGCGTTTCCTGATGAGCAAGGCTGTGGCACGCTCGGTTGACAATGAGAGTTAGTTGTGCTGTGCGTTATTTAATGTGCAGCACACGTTCAATATGTCACGTATTTTGCACTGTGAATGTGGCGTACTTATAAGTTGTTATGGAAAAACCGTGTCGACATCATTTTCTGATTTTACAATCGGGCGTTATTTATTGTGCAGCACACGTTCAATATGTCACGTATTTTGCACTGTGAATGTGACGTACTTATAAGTTGTTATGGAAAACCGTGTCGACATTATTTTCTGATTTTACAATCGGACAATCCACGATGTGAACGTGCAATCTGCACGAAAGAATGCTGACAGAACACCTACATCAGCAAGTACCAAGCCAATCCAATAAGCAGCAGCAGATATGTTAATTCAGACCAATCAAATTCTGCACAAACAGCATGCTGCCAGCCCTGCTGGTGTGTTTGCCCCTGACCTAACTTAGCTTCACCCGTTGCTGAGAAGTACAGGAGTTGGCTGTTTTTAGTTGCATCTGCTCCAATTCTCCAGCCGCATGGATTTCGTTGCCGCAGAGTGAACTGACTGCAAGTGTACGGCGTCCACACCGCAGGAGCCTCTTCAGAGGTTCAGCAGCTTTAGATTGCAGGTGTCTTGGTAATGATCTCGTTGACGACGATGCCCAAGAACCCGAGCATGGCAATTCTCCCAGTCGCTATGGGGACAAAAGAACGGCAGCAATCAGTACACTGGTAGAATATTCACTAGTGCAAAGGTGGGGCAATGCAAGGTTGAGATTGGCTGCCGCACGGCGTAACAGCCACTCTCGTGTGCACAAAAACCAACTCGAATCAAAACTCACTGAGCTCAGCGTCCGGTGTGAACTGCGGCAGTCCACCCCAAGCAGCACCACCCTTTCGCGGGACGCCTACATTCAGCATTCATTCATCATTCTGGCGGTTGTATTGATGCATGATGCATCTGGTCAAGCTGGCAGTTTGCCAGTTTGATCAAATGCTACCGACAGGTTGATCAAATCTAAGTGGCTTGACCACTTTTTCTTGTTTGCAGTGGAAAGAATGCCTCATTGTTATCTACCTTGTTATTTACCACGAGTAAGTAAATTTACCACGAGTAAGTAAATCAAATTGCAAAAGAAAAGTAACCACACCCTTCAGGATGGGGATGAGGCTTGCGACGGAGAACAGGACGAAAGTGCCGATGATGGGGCCGGGGGTCTTGGCGAACTGCGACGATGATAGTAACGGTGAGACACATGGAAAAACAGAAGGAAAGTCACTAAACCAAGGGGCAGCGCAGGGGTAACTCGATATTGTACAACAATCATTTGAGCACACCTGCTCAAACACGGTGGTGTGAGTTGTGAGCTCGGCAGCGATCGCAGCGACACATCCCTGAAGGAAAAGGGCATAATTCAGTTCGCTGCGGGTTCTTGGCTTGACGCAACATGCTCTTCTATTTGTCGTAGGCAAATATCAAATGCAGCGATGAGAAATACACAATGCAGAGGGGCAAAAATTACTCGCCAGCATGCTGAGCCGGCTGTTTATAATCTCTGGGGCGGCGCCGTTGAACCTGTGGTTCAGGGGAAAAATTGAGCCCTAAACCCTAAAATAATGGGCAGAGACGAGTATTTCTTCTGAACTGTTGAAGTTTGTTATTCAAGTGGGATCTCTGAAATGGCAAGCTGCAGGTCCGAAGTGAATAGACGAAGATCTCAAAAGCACACCGCATCGCGTCAGGGAAGGCGACCTCCGTGCCCAGGACTGCAACAGAACACACGGCAGTTTCAGTTGAGATTTGTTTTAACTCGTACATCAACCTGAGGTTGCTGCTTTGTCATGATGTTTGCATTGTCAATACGTGTCAGATGGAAAACCACCAACTGCGAGCCAGTGGCCACTCACGTGTGTGTGGTGCGCATTGAAGGCAATGCGCACATGTTGCAGAGCACAGTGACCAAAAAGGACGCCGACGTCACGCACCCTGCTTCTCGGCGGAGCCGTCGGTCTGAATGAAAAGGTCATCGCGGGCCTCGCGGCGCTGACCAACGGGTGGGCCACCGTCCAGCTTGACGCTGTCGCCGCGCACTGGCTCCTCGATACGCCTGCAGAAAGGGATCGAGTCTTTGAGCCGTGACACACTGTGGCGTAGCGTAACAGCTGTTAGGAATTGTTTTTCAGCAACCTGCTGTGTGGAGACTGACTGCTTCTGTCATGCAATCTATAATCGCAAGCCACGACCAGCTCCCTCGTGGCGCACACAATTTGACCGGCATGCCGCGTGGTGCTGATCAATCAGTGCTCGCTGTGTGCAATACACTGTGGATCACTTGCTGGCACTACGACGGCAACATACGACAGAAGGAGCACACAGGGTGATCGACTAGCGAGAAAATGCGGCTCGAGGCGCGCTGCGCAATGGCGGAGCGCGCGTCAGAATCAATGACAAGGTCATACACTCACTCGTAGCTGTCCTTCTGGCCCTTGTCGGGAACGCTGATGCCCGGTGCACCTACACAATACGTCACGTGAGCTCGCTTTCGCGCAATGTAACACGTCCCGATAAACGCAACTTGACAGCAGCTCAACTGTGCAGCGCGATTTCTTTGATAGACATCTAGAGATATCAAACGGCCAAGAACCTACCGGGAACCTCGTCGCGAATGTTCTTCGCTGCGCGCACGATGAAGACGGAGGCATTCCGCGTCTGGACGCGGCGGCTGTTGATGTTCACCTTGAGGCCAATGCTGCGGGTCTGCAGGCTGGACAGGCCCATGGTCTGCGCAGTTGCGAAAGCCATACCGATGGAATGTTGCTGCTGCTGCTGTATAGTCTGCGACGAGGCGAGCGTCGAAGGTAGTTGCGTGTGCGTGACAAGTTCTGAGCTCAAAGAAATTGTTTGAGAGTGCAAACTGGGAGAAGTGGACGTCGCTGTACACTCGAGCGAGTGACGAGTCCAATCGCGGGGCTGGTATCTTCCAACCCCTTTGGCGACACCAACGTGGCCGGCTATGGTCCAGTCGAGGATTCTCACAAGGGAAATAAATTTCGTGCAGCAAGTTCGCGCCAGCGTGCTGCTGCCTTTGGGATGCGATATACAAGCAGCCTGTGAGGCTATCTTTATTGTGGAGAAACTGATCAACCATACCTACCTCGCAGCCATGAGATGCAGCCGCCGCCGCCGCCGCTGATGCTGCGGCAGCGCTACAGCGCCTGTAGTGCTCTACGGCAGGCTGCCCGCTAGCACTACTTGTGTGACTTCCCCGCACTGAAAAGTGGTCCGGCTCACATACATGTACTAGGTGCATACAGTCGTGTTCCCAGACCTCAGGTCAAGACACACTGCCAGCCAGCATTGTTACACGTACGCGCTGTCACCTGATGGCGAATCCCTTTCCTCAAACAACCAGAGCTCTAATCAAGGTCAGCTGCTCTATCATGCATAGGCTGATGACGGACCTTTCGCTTCTGAACAACCGTATGGACCTGGCGACATCCAGCTTCGCATGCACACTGCATAGACCATGCCGCTCGCGCAGTTGATTGCGCACCCGGCGCCCTTACTTGCACATCAACCATGTCAGCCCTCCTCACCATCTTGTCACTTGTGCTTACTACTTGCTGGCGACGCTGTTCTCGATCTCGACTGTTCTCGATCGCACATTGTGCGGCAGCGCTGCCCGCGGACTGGCATTCGGACGACGCAGCTGCCCACGCCCAAATGATGAGTAACGAGCTCAGTCGTCGGCGCCAGAAGATGAGTCGTAGGCGCAGTCAACCAGCATTGGGCTGACGCCGCCGCTGCCGCCGCCGCCGCCGCCGCCGCATTCGCCGCCGTTAGACTCCTTGCTTGATGCCCGCGACTGGGCCCTGCGCCGAAGCGCTTGGCGCCTGGCCCTGCCACCCTGCAGCAGCGCCGTCTGCCTGGCGGCCCGCGCCTGCTGCTTCCTGCTGGCCTGTGGCTGCTTCCTGGGCTGCCGGCTCCTTGGGCGCCTCGTCGATGCCCGGTAGCAGGTACATTCGGATGGACTCCCGCTGCGCCCGAAGCCAAAAGACAAGTGTTAAAAGCGGAAGTTAACACTTTTTCTAGAGACGAGCAACGGTGGATGCTGCCCAGCCAGCAAGCTTGCACTGCACATGGCGGTGAGGTGGCTAGTGATTTTAGTTGTCAAGGGTTGTCCCGCCACAAGAAACTGAGAGTATGTGTAAGAGCTGCACGGGTGCCGGCAGGCACAGCAGGGGAGACAAGGGGCAAGGGGCGCACGTAGCTGCCGCTCGAGTGCTTGGTGAGGCGCAGCACGTTGCGGAAGATGGTCCTGACCTGCAAAACCGTGGAAGTCAGCAAGAAAACTGTAGCATATTGGCTGGGATCGTCGAAGCGCTGCCAGCCAGGCACATCGGCGAAGGTTCCATCGCAACTTTGCGCGAGGGATGCAAGCACGAGGGAGCGGACAAACATCGTACCTGCCCCAGCGGCAGGCTGTCTGTGTGCTGCGTGAGCCTCACCAGGTGCCTACGGAGCAACGAGCACGGCGCTGTCCAGGAGGTGTTGATGGCAACTGAAGTTTTCTCATACAGGCCAGTAGCCGTAGTGCTGTCAAGTCGCGTGAACTCTACATCAGAACTGCGCACTATGATCAGGCAGGCACAGATCTGCTTGCGGTCGAAATGCGCTGGTCGAAATGGCAGCTGGGTTCACACATGAACCGACTGTGCGGACAATGACAGCAGGCAGAGGGATGCCAGGGGTCGCACCGCCACTTGCTGCCGGAGGCGCTGCTGGCGGTCCACAGCGCCGCCGCCGCCAGGTCGTTCAGCGCCGTCAGCAGCGCCTGTGGCAGACACCAAAACCACTGGATTGAAAGCTATCGCTTTCTACAGGTGCATGCCTACGTCGACTGCATGCCCGCGCGAACTGGAAAGGGCTATGTCAGGCTGCAAACTGAAATGCGCATCACAATGCGCAAAGCGTCTGCTGAGAATGGCCCATGTGCTGTGAAAGAGAGCTTACAAAGGAGGCCCATCGGATTCCTGCAAGACCTGATGTACGACTGCATCGTCAAGCCCGCCGCCTGAGGCTGAGGCGTTCTGCTCGAAACACATGCGTGCGCACTGCACTGCTCAACGTGCTGATGAAAGCATCCATATTTGATGATATCGAAAACTCACCTCGCGGGGATCGTCGCCCAGGGGCAGGTCCTGCAGCGTGCGCAGCAGCTCCTTTCGGTTGCCGCGCGCAAACAGCGCCGCGAAGTCCGGCCACTCCTGCCCCAGCACCGCCCCCGCCTGCGGCGCCGGGCCGCTGTTGCAGTCGCCGCCGCCGGCTGCGAGTGCTGCGGGCGCGCCTTTCGGGCCGGCGGCGTCAGCGGCAGCCGCAGCAACGTCGGCAGCATCGGAGCCAGCAGGGGGCGCCGCAGCATCGCAGGCACGCACTGCAGCACTACTGTCGGCAACTGCTGCTGCGGCGGCAGCGGCGGCGGTGGCGACTCCGCCACAGTCGGCTGCTGCTTTGCTGTCTGGTCCAGGTGCAGCGCCAAGCAGCTGCAGCGCAGTCTCCTTGGAAGCAGCCTGCGGCGTGCTGGACAGCTTGTCTTTGTCGCCGGCTGCTGACACAGCACCCCCGAAGGACCCGTCGCTGCTGATCCCGTTGCCGGCCGGGGCGCCATGACCTTCACCTTCGCCGGCGCCGGCCCCGCCGGCGCCGCTGCCGCTGCAGGGGCCGCTGCCCGAGCCGGAAGAGGCAGTAGGCTGTGCCGGCTGCGGCACGTCCGCAGGCTGCTCCGCGGGCGCGGCTATCAGCTGCAGTTTTTGGGGCGGCTTGGCAGCGGCCTCGGCGGCGGCCACAGCACAAATTTGCTCCACCGGTCTGCCTGCCGCAGCAGCTGGTGTCTCGACTGCAATGACGCCCCCTGCCGCGGCCTTTGCCTCAGCCGCAGCCGCTTCTGCCGATTTTGAGTCGCCTGCCTGCTGCTGCTGCGGCTGCGGCTGCGGCTGCTCCGGCTGCACTGCCGCGTCTTCCTGCGGCTGCACTGCCTCGTCTTGCTGGTGTTGCTGCTGCACAAGTGCTGCCTGCTGCAGCTGCCTCTCGAGCTGGAACTGCGCCAGGATGGTCTGGTACTCCGCCTGCGCCGGCGTCTGGCGCATTGGCGCCCCCAGCAGCGCCTGCCAGCGACAACGTTTCGCTGGGGACAATGGGGTGTCAACATCCACGTATAGTGACGCCTTGCTCGTGCGCTGTGCATGACCGCTTTGTTGATCTGAGGTGTGTTCGTTTAATCAGCCGCAGAACGCCAGTCGAATCTACGGAGTATTCCGCGTCCTCCATGCCCTCAGAAGCGCATTGCAAACGCAAATGCATATTGGCCATTGCGACTGTTCACCTGTGGGAGGACAGAGAGGGCGGGACGATCACCTGCAGCGGCGACTGCATCGGCAGCGCCGCGGTGGACTTGGCGCCGCCGCCGACGCCCAGCAGCTGCAGCAGTGTCGACACCGTGGAGGCCTCTCCCAGCTGCAGGCGTGTGTTGGGCTGCGCCTGCAGGGCGACGCTGCCGCCGAGGAGCGGCGCCCCAGGCAGTGTCTACGCAGCCGGTACAAATGCTTTGTAAGGATTTGAATGTGTGTTCTTCTTTGTGTTCCAGCTGCAGCAGCGCCGACACAGTGGACGCATCTTCCCAGCTGCAGGCCGCCGCCTCTGCCTGCACACCGCTGAGCAGCCGCGCTCCGGGAGGCGCCTGCGTGGCCAGCATGCATGTAAGGTTTCTGAGCATTACTGATCTGTTTCAGCAGCTGCAGCAGCGTTGACACCATGGAGGTGCCTTGCAGCCGCAACCCGCCGCCCGGCTGCGCCTGCACGCCGCCAGGAAACGGCACCCCAGGCAGCGCTGCATGGCCAGCACATATGTTTCGTGCATCATGACTCATTCTGGCGGCAGCTGAAGGCCTGCCTAGGCCGTCCACCCGCAGCTGAGTAGCGGTGTTGGTCCCATCCAGTAGCGCCTCCTCAGCGCCGCCTGCATGGCAGCACACACTGTTTCTGGAACTACGTATGATGTATGATATCTGCAGGCGACGCCTTACGGGGCGGCGCTGCCGCCGAGGACTGGCGCCAATGCAGCGCGATGTCAGCTTCTTGAGCTTTGTTGACGTTTCAGCAGCGTCGCCATGATAGGCAGGCATCATCCAGCTGCAGGCGGGGCGACCCAGCAGTGCATCGTGTGGACCAATAGTGGGCAGTGCGACACACAAGGTGCGCTCCCTTTGGCGCTGCTGGATGCTGGCTACTGCAAGTTTAGGCGACAACTGCGAACAACTTACACCACCTGCGCTGAATCAGCCCATCATCGGAAAGTTCTACTGCAATCGGTGCGCAGTTGTGAGAAAACGCTGGAAGCGCACCTGCGCCGCCGCCCCGGGGATGGCGGCCAGTTCGCCGGCCGCCAGCGGCTGCCCGGCGGCGAGCTTGGCAAGCGCGGCGGAGCGCGTGTTGGCGGTCTGCTGCGCCGCCGCGATCACCTCAGCAGTGGAGTACTCGACGCCCAGCGCGTCGCACGCCGCCTGCGAGACATAGAAACCAAGAAAGGAAAGGTTTAAATTCCGTGAATGAGCCAGTCATCCGGTGCCTCGGAACGCGTTTGCCGCCTGCTGCGCAGCGGCGATGACCTGGGCAGTTTTGCATACGCGACGCCCAGCGCCCTGCACACCGCCTGTGCATGTAGGATCATCAAAGCAGAGAAGAAGCTGTTGAAAAGAGTATGATAGATTGCAGCATCGGCGATCACCTCCGCACCCGTATGGTCTACGCCCAGCGCCTCGCAGGCCGCCTGTGCATGAACAACCAGGGTCTAGAACCTTCAAGAGTGAAGGGTGAATCCAGGCAGCAGCAGCAGGCTGATTTGCCACATACTGGATTTGCACGCCGCCTGTGAAAGGCGAGATAGAAGGGTCTGGCTTTCTTCGCCCTAGAGTAGCCAGTGATTTCATCATCGCGCAGCTGATGGCGGCCTACCACGCCCTCAGCAGCAGCGCGCTGGAGCCCAGCGCCTGACACGCCGCCTGTACAACAACAACAGTCAGGGGTCCTTCATGGGAAAAGGATGTGAAGCAGCCACCCATTTGATACAGCAGCCACAGATAAGGCCTACAGAGGCAAGCTCATAAAAGTGTGCAGTAGTGCACATCGCCTGCACTGACATCTCTTTGGCGCATTATGCTCAGTGCCGGGCTGGGAGAAGGCCACCCAAGCAAGTAACACTTTGGCTTAGGTTGATGCTTCCCCAGCAACACGACAGCGGGCATCATAAGGGTGTTTACTTGGTCAAAAGCAGGAGCTGGCTGGTAAAACTAGAAAATAGTGTGATTTCCGACGAGGGGCGCACCTCCGAGGCCACTTGCGTGGCACATGCATTCCTGACATCAACCTTGCTGCGAGATGAAACCAGAACCCGTCTTCCAGCAACTTTGGCCGCACCTCTGGGACATCCATCTCGGCAGAGGCCTTCCCGACGGCGACCTTCTTCACGTAGACCCCTTCTTCATGAAGCTGGTTTGCCCTGTATAGCTACGGCGCACCTGGGAGCCCATCGTCTTGGGCGGACGAATTCTTGACAGAGACATTCTCTACATATACTTGTTACGTACTGATATGCTAGCCGCGTGTATAGGACATGTGGATGTTACCTCGGAGGCCGTCTTCTTCACGGTGGCCACATCGCCTGATTATTTGCACATCTCTCTCGAGCGAACACTGGCTTGAGCGAAACCAAGTCACCTCGGAAGCCATCTTCTTGGCTGACATCTTCTTGACGGCGGCGCCGTGACCGATCACGCGGCCATCCCACAGCGCCAGCATCTGCCAGATCTGGGGCGTCATGCCGCCATAGCCCGCCGCCGCCGGCGTCACATCCTGTACTTGAAGAATGAAGAGATGGTCAAGAGTATGCTCGATCACCCAGGGTCTGGGGTGTGCCAGCGCCCGCAAGGTGCCAGCGTCCAGCATCTGTCATCCTTTATTACACAGATGACATGGTCTGTTCTGTGTCGGCCTGTTGCGGTCCCAGTGCCGCCAAATCTGGCCATGGCATCGCAGAGAGGGTCCGCGCCGCACTCACCTACAGCTGCTGACAGGGACATCCTGTGAGTTGTGAGGGCACTGACGTCCTGTTCCGTGGTGCACCAAACGACCGAGCCAGCGGGAAGCAACTTGTGCGGCAGCTTGATGCTGCATCTGCTGACCCCCATGCAGTGGCCCGCGTTGCTGTGGTGGCCACACCTGGGAGAAGCTGGAGACAGCACCTCAACCGCGTGAGCCGCTGCTGCGCTGTTGCATGCCTCCCAGCATGTGGTCACCCCGAAAAGCAACCCCCTCACAGCGCTCACGGTGCGAGGAGCAGCGCAGAATGTCTTTCCTATGTGCAGAACCCCACACCTTTCCCCCACCTCATCCTGCATATGCCAGCTCCCCATGCCTTGTCCGATTCTCTGCAGAGCTCAAGCAACAGAAGCCGAAGTGGAGCTATTACCTGGTAGGTGAGCGCGGCGCCGACCTTCTCCGCGGTGCGCTTGAGGCGCGCCATCGCCGCGTTGCCCAGCGATTGCGGGTCGTCCATGCACGACGGGAGCTGCACTACCGCCAGTGCTGCGCGGATGTCCGCCAGGTCGTCACCGGCACTGACGTCGGCCGCGGCAGCAGCAGCAGCAGCGGGCTCTGCGCCTGTGGTGACACGAAGGTGGACTTTGGAGACTCCTCTGGGGGAATTGATTGCACCATGGCCGCGGAAACATGGACTTGCTATGTCCTCTGCTGCGCTTGCGACATGGCAACAGCAAGGCAGTTGGATCATGTTGTTTGTCAAGCCAGCTCTTCCCAGGGGCATATGAAAATGATGCATCGTGACGTGTCCGGCCATTGCTGCGGAGGCCTAGTGCAGCTGTATCCTGGCAGTTTTTTGAATCTGTGCAAGTGAATCCCACATAGCACAGGCTCACTTCGCAGGGACGCTGCTGCCCCGGCGTTCGGCACCGGCGGCGGCGGCGCTGCGCGGTTCTTTGCCAGCGCCGCGGCCTCGCGCGGCTGCTCAGGGCGCTCTACCCATTCCTTGAGCGTCATATGGGCCGGGCCCGCAGGCCGCAGCGCCTTGGCAGCCCCAGGCTGCGCCACCGCCGGCGGCCTACACTGCGCCGGCGGCGCCGGCATGCACTGCGCCGCTGCCGCTGCCGCCACCGCCGCAGGCTGCGCCGCCGCAGGCGGCTTCTGCCAGGGCGGCGGGGCGGCGCGCGGCTGTGGATCCGGGGCTCGGGCGACAGCGGGCGCATAGCTGTGGCGCATGACGCTCGGCGTCGGGGCGGCGGCCGGCGGGCGTGGCATCGGGCCGAAAGGGCGGATGGCGGGCATCGCCGGCGCGACGCAGTCCTGCTGCGTATACCCATTGGCGAGCGCCTGCCCCATGGTCCATGGCCGTGGGCAATTGGCTGGCACGAGCGCTGACACAGCGGCGGCGCCGTTGGCAGGGCGCTTGGCCGGCGGGCTGATGTCAAACGGCGCGCCGGCTGCGGCGTCAGGCGTGGCGCGCTTGACGCCATTTTCGGCCTTGAGCCCACTGATGGGGGTCGCCGGCAGCATGCGGAATAGCTCCAGAGGCAGCATAAGGCGGACGGCCTGCATTTGAGAATTGGAAGCCTGTGAGCCGAACACTGCAGAGCACTTGCAGGCAGACTGCTTCTCAAAGGTGATGAAGACGTCACACATGGGAGAAAAGGCTCATGTACACCAGAGGTGTCCATGCTGCATGCTGTGGCGAGCAGATGAATTTAAAGAAAAGATGTGAAAGGAGCGCAGAGAGTGAGCTGCAAAGGAGAAATGCGAAAGGAACGGACCTTGGCTTTGGCATCCTCTGCATCCTGCAGCAGGTGGGTGCCGTCGCTGGCGTCGAAGCCGACGCAGCGCTCCGGCCGGAAGCGCTTGTGCTTGACGCTGTACATCTGCACGCCCACAACAGTGTCAGATATTCCGAGAAACAGATGACAACTCAATTCGCTCGCGCTACAGTGAGTGACACACACAGGGAATCGTAAGTCGATTCAATCCTGGGGAAAACGAGTGGCGGTTCTCGTCCAGGTGCAGTGATGGTGCAGCCGGCGGCTCTTCTTGCGTCAGTCTCATGTGCATACAGAGACAGGACGTCGGGACGTTTAAATGCGAACCTGGATGGTGCGGGCATCGGCAGCGAGGCGGTGCTGCTGCTCTAGCGCCGCCCCTGCCTTGGCCAGGTGCACGCCCACCGGCGGCCCCAGCACCCCGCCGTGTTTCACCTGCTTGCTGAAAAAGCTCTTTGATAAGTACACCGCGCTGTATCATGCTGCATTGTGTCATGCCATGCTGTGTATTGTGGTGTGGGGGCAGCTTTGTGCATTTTGCGCAGCGTGCCTCCAACGAGTCGTTAGCATCGCTTTTGGTGAAAACAAATATTATACTGTGCAATGCGACAGCTGGCGGACAGCACTGCGGCAGCGACTTGCTCCGAGGCAAGTGACCGGCCTGCCACAGGTTGTAGCGCCAGCTGTTGCTGCTGCAGTCCTCCTCCTTGAAGCCTGCGGGCGACAGCACATGAACGACTCGGCGTTGATGCGTCTTAAATCTTCCCAGTGTACAAACGCATCTGCCTGCACCATTCATGGTGCTGCATGCCATCGTCAGTGCATGCGTGCAGCCAGCCTGCATGCCCCATCGGACCCGGTCATGCAATCGCCCCGGCATCGGAAGGAACCCTCACCCCATCTGCGCATCAGGCCCTCCGCGCTGTAGAAGTGGCCAAGTTCATCCTCCTCGTCGTCGTCTGCAGCACCAGCCTTGCAGCTGGGCTGCAGGCGGAAAAGCAGCAATCCGTGCCGGTTGCCGTAGCAGTCAGCGATCTGGCCGTTGCCCGACTCATTGCCACCGGCCTTGACCTGGAAGATGGGCAGGAGCCGCTGTCGCAGAACGACCCGGGCGACATCCTGTGCGGCGAAGTCTAGAGCGTGCATCGCGGCAGGTTCACTTGTATCTCGTTGCGTAGCAAAGTCGACCGCTTTGCGCAACAAGCCAGTTTGAAATCTATTGTGTATATATACGCAGCAACAGCGCGCCTTGCAAGCGATCAACTGGTTGAACCATTGCACGCCAGCATGCAGCCTCGGATCACGTGCCGGCGAGATCCTTTGCCGGGAAAATGAATCTGCATGAATCTATCTCTTTCATCAGTCTGCATAGCGCTGTTTTGCCAATGGCAACATCATGCTGAAGATGCAGCGGTGCATTGTCAGCTGCGTCGCAGGCACAGACGCGCTGCGTGGCATCCCGGTGTATCGTGCAAGGCTTTCACAGAGCACAGTAACCTTGCGAGATGCGGTACCCACAACAACGACCACGCAAAGCAGCTTTACCGCATGTCAGCCAAGTGCTCCACTGCTTTCGGCATCTCGGGCTCGGCAACGAGTGCTGTGTTGCGCCGCAGACACCGAGATTGATGCCGAGGTCGTTGAGGCAATCAACGAGGTCAGATCACATGCAAAGATACCAGTAATGAGGACCAGATCTGCCTGATTGCCGTGAAATGCGCCTGCAGCGGAGAGACTCCATCTGCATGATCTCACAGCGGTTGGCGCATGCAGCGGCGGACGCCGCCATTCCACAAGCTTGATCAGTCTTTCCGTTACACCTCCAGGTGTCCAACCGCACGCTCCGAGCCATGCTCGCCGACGACCGGTGCGCCGCCGCGGAGGTCACGGGCGAACTGGAGGAGATGCGCGGGCATTGCGAGGACGCGGCAGACCTGGATTCCGCCAGCTTCCTGCGGATCCTGCAGGTTTCCAAGGGGTTACTTGCACAGCACCTGCCATTCAGATATCGCTTCAGACGGGAATTAGAAATGATGTGTGTGCTGGTTTCTTCGCTACAGGGCATGCTGGACCACTGCATCCTGCGGGACGCGGAGCACCTCACGGGGCTGTATGCCAAGGCCTTTGACCGCATCTGCAGCCAGGTGATGGCTAAACCCTAAAGCCTGTGATTCCGTGAGAGTTCCCTGCCTATGATTCCCTGAAGCCTTGGGGCACCTTTCCCATTGTGTGCACAGCTAGTGGTTGTCAATGCGAGTCCATCACCTGCCGGTGATTCCATGCAAAATTTGGGACACCTTCCTGAATGCGTGCACGGCTGGTGCCTGCCAATGCGAGGGCAGCAGCAGGACCTCCAGCAGGTTGGCCGCACATGGCACGTGGAAGGTTTTCGCATCTGTCGCCATGCCTCGGCACAGCGGCGCTGATGGCACTAAACTGCGGCGCAGGTCGCGGGATCCGACTGGAAGCTGACGCAGGATGGGCAGCCGAAGCAGCCGGAGGAGCCCAAATTCAGCACCTGGGAGGAGGCGCTGGGCGGGATACGCGGGTCAAACGGCAGCAGCAGTAACAACGGCAGCAGCGGCAGCGGCGGCGGCATCAGTGGCGGCGACGGCGGCCAGGCAGAGACAGCGCCGGCGGCCGGCAGCGTCAGTGAGGACACCTACTACAGGGAGGACACCTACTACAGGTGCAGCACCTTGCGATGTGCGCTAACGGAAAGCTTGGTTCTGGCCTGCGCGCATCCCTCTGCCTGGCGGCCGGTGGAGGCAGCGCCACCTTGCCAGTTGCAGCCTGGCCCAAGCAACCTGGCTGGTGGAGAAGGCTGGCAGGCTATCGATTGGTGCATTGCAGTCACCCAGCGCTGAATTGGGAGCACGGAGCCCTGCGGGCTGCTGGAGATGGAGGTGACGTCGTTGGCGGCGGAGGAAACATCCTGCAGAGTGTCACCCTTCGACCTGTGAATGAGCCTGCATGTTGTATCGGTAGGCTGCTGGAGGTGGATGTAACGGCGTCGGCGACGGAGGTGAAGTCAGCATGTTCAATTTCGAACAGAAAACGGGCCTTCAAGTTCACCTTAGAACTCACTTCACAGGCTGTTGGAGGTGGAGGTGACGGCGTCGGCGGCGGAGGTGAAGTTGGCTTTCCGGCGCAAGGCGTTGGCGCTGCACCCCGATGTCAACAGCGCGCCGGACGCCTCAGAGCGCTTCCAGCAGGTCAGCCAGGCATACGGTGAGGTTTTCCGATCTCCTCTCTTTCGAGTGTACGTATGTCCGCATGGCATTTTCATCTGCGGAGCACTACCGGCAGGTCAACCAGGCATACTGCAAGTCTTTGGAGCCTCCACTTTTGGGGTGTCCTGTGAGATGCTCCTGTCTGACAGTTGCATGGTGTACATGACACGGCGCACATCTCCAAATCGGTCCCAGGGCGTCAGCCAAGCATACGGCAAGCCCTGTGCTACGCTGCAGTGTGTGTGCCTCTGCGCAAGACTTGCGACGACCAAACCTGCTCGGTCTCCAAGCCTCGATGCCGCTGCGAAATCACATACACTGGCGCAAACTGATCGCCATCAGCGGTGACAAGGTGACAGCATAGTCTGCACGTCATCCAGGAGGATCTGCATGTGGTCCTGATTGCCATACACCCGACTCTGTGCAGATGTGCTGTCGGATGCGGAATCGCGGCAGCTGTACGACCGTTATGGCGCAGCCGGCATGCTGCAGCACGGGGGCGCGGGGATGGGGCGTGGCAACGCGCGTGAGGCCTGGGACGAGTTCAAGGTGGGTCGCGAATCAGTCAAAGGACGTCTGCATGCACCTTTCGAACGCACAATCAAAAGGTTAGCCTGGCCTTCACCACTGCACGTGCTTGCAGTCCCGTTGTCGGGCTCAATTGCTGGGACGAACACACGGCCTCTCAGGTCTTCCCGTAAGAACGAGCTATGTCTGGCGATTGGAACCCCTCGACTGCTGGCTGCTGCCACGCAGCCGTCCAAGCGGGAGAATAAGCAGACGAAGCCGCGCGAGTGAATCAAATCTGGACATTACGGGACAAGAAATGCCTGGACTGTTTTGGCCCCCACAGCCGTTCAGGCTGAATAACAAACGGACAAAGGCGCCAGACGGCTTCATCAGCTCCTCAACAGCTGGCTACTCTTCGACAAGAATCACATTGCTGTGTTGGCGTGCGCAGCCGTTCAAACGAGAGAACAAGCGGACGAAGGCGCGGGACGCCGCGCGCGCCGCCGACGCCCAGCGGTGCGGCGACGCGGCGACGCAATCGTCAGCAAGCGATATCGCAGCAGAGGTCGGCGATGAGGCAGCAGGGGGCATATCAAATGGCAGCAACGGGGCGCGGCAGCCGCAGACCGGCGACCTGATCGAGTACCCCCTCAGTGAGTTGCACCTCCAGATAGGGCGCAGACCACTTGCGAGGCTGCTTCCGGTGGCGTCCTCCTGCCGCTGCAATTCCCGCACAGTGTGCCTGAGCGAGCCCTTTTTCAGCGAATTCTGGTGACTGCAAGTTTCATCATTTGACATACAACATGCTGTTCATTGCAGGCGAGGTCGTCAGGGAGCAGCTGCAGGACGGCCGCTCGCACGGCGTCGCGCTGCTGGTCGGCCGGAATCTGGACCGCGGCGATGTCGGTGCGTCCCCTTTGGGGGCCGACAAAGTCTCTCCGTCGCCATCCCCAAATTCGCAGATGATTAGCGGGTCGTTGGCACCACCAGATCAGGCACGAGCTGCACCTTATTTGTCGATGGAAGTGGGGCGCTCCATGTCCTCTGCCTCCTGGAAGGCCGACAAGCGGCCGTGGTGGCAGCCATGCTACCTGCAGACGCGCTGCATCCGTGCGGCTCGGGCGCGCAGCGGCGCACCATGCGTCTTCCCTATTCAGACGACACCGAAACAGGCGATGCAGTGCAATGGAGTGCAGAGTGACACATCGCGTCTGCTGTCTGCCGCCGGAGGAGGCGCTGGACCTGTGCGAGGTGGAGCTGTTGCTGCTCAGAAGTTTCTGGAGTCAAAGTCACAAAACGGCGAGTTGGAATCACATGTAACTCCCATGGTTGTTGCAGGCAAGCTGCCGGAGGGGGCGCTGGACCTGTGCGAGGTGGAGCCGCTGCGGCAGGACGAGGCCGGTAGCTCCGTCTGGATCCCCGATGAGCTGCAGGTCCGCGCCCAAGTATCGCATCTTTGGATCACACCAGCCTCCGGCGTGCATGGCGCTGATGGACAGTGATGCGCCGCATGAGGTGTTGATACTGGTGCCATCAGACAGGTCTGCTCGTAGTTCTCATTCCTGACGTATGTCGGCACAGCCGTCGGCATTTGTGCGGCTGGGGGAGCTACGCATACTGCCGGTGGCCGCCTACGACGGCCGCTTCGACCGGTGGACCATCGAGGCGGCTTTGTCCGACGGCTGCGGCGGCCCGGAACTGGGAGATGAAGTCATGCTGTAGGGTTTCAGGATCGTGGTTTCTGGACGTTTGTGGATTGTTGATTCATTGAGGTCCAGCGGCGTTACAACCGCAGCCCGCTAACTTATTAGGCAGTAGCAGGGACATTCACGGCGTGTCTTCTGCCTCTACATGTACTTGTCAAAGGATGTCTCAGCAGTGTGGCATGGCGACAATGGAACCGTAGAGTTCTAGATCGGAACTGACTGAACGAGCGCAGTGCCTCATATTCGTGCATTTCTGGGGGTGGACGCTTGCGACACATGCATGTTTGCATGTCCAGAGCCACTGAGATCACACCGATCCGCCTTAAAATCACATCCTTCCTATGAGCAGAAATGCGTCAACTGTTGAAGTGAAGCCTGTTTGTTGGGTTTTCCTCTGAAATGGCCGGCACGCCTCGCCGGCAGCAATGGCGTAATGTACACATTGCCACTAGCTGATCGGAGCAACATCCCGTCCCGTTGCTCATCAGTACAAGGCACCGATTCCTGATGCAGGAATCTCTACTTGCGCTTTGACAGAATCTCCTCCTGCTCCTTGTGCTCGGGGCCTGCGGCGGTGCAAATGAGTATCATGAAGACACTACTGCAGCATGTTGTTTCAATGCCGGCAGCTAGCACATACTGCAGGATTTGAATTGCGCTGTGAAAGAAATGCTGTACGGTACCAAACATGTACTGTGCACATGAAAATAGCGCACTCACCCACGAGCTCGCGCATCTTGTTGGCGATCGCCTGCGTGGCGGTTTTGACGAACATCGTCAGCAAGGCTGAGAGGCAAGCACATGATAGAGATGTCGTCTTTTGACTCGTCCAGAAGCGCCTGACAGTAATCACAGGTCCCAAGAGGCTGTCTTGACAGGACCGTCACAGGGTCCATCTCACTCCAGGAAGCAAGGGACATCGGCGCACACCTCGTTAGGCATGATGCCGTCCGTGGTCTGGCCGTCCATGAGGCCGGTGGATCGCAATCCCGAGCGTACGCCACTGGTCTGCGTCGTCGCGCCGTGCCCAGCGCCCCGGTCCACGAGCTCCGTCATGGGGCCTCCTGCTATGTGCGAGAATGAAAAGTTGCGACACATCTGAAGATGTAGACTGAAAATGTGAATATTTTGCGCATGCCGCTGGTCTGCGTCGTCGCGCCGTGTCCCCGCGTCCTGGTCCACGTCTTCGTCAAGGGGCCTCCTGCTATATATAAGAGGACCTTCCTGCTATGTATAAGAGGAGGAGCTTTGAGACACATGTGAGCAGCTACTATCGGCTCACGCCAATGGTGTGCATCGTCGCGCCATGCCCCACGCCCCCCATCCATGTACTTCGTCATGAGGCCTCCTGCTGTGTACGCGAATGGTGAATTATGACATATATTTGAAGGGGTAGACAACTTGCGCGCGCCGCTGATCTGCATGGTTGCGCTGTGCCCCACGGCCCAAGCCACGGGCTCCGTCGTGGGCGTCCTGCTACGAAACAGCTTCAGCAGCTCTCAGCAAGGTCGTGTGTTGAGTTGCTGAACATTCGTTTGGCGATGTGGCAGGGCAGCATGCCAGCACCAGTATCGGCTGCATATGGTCTAGGCGCCAGCAGCCCGGCCGGCGATCGAGGGCGCTGGACCGGCCAGTAAGCCAGTGTGCATGCGGCCATCGATGCAGGGCCCGACCGATCCAAGCATGTTGCACCGCCCGGTGGTGCACGGCATGCTGTTGCAGCCATTCTGAGTGAAGTGGGGCTGTGTGTGGATTGCAGCAAATCAGCGCAGCGCAGCCATCGCACCTGGCTCCACCTCCTGCATCTCGTTCTGCCGGACACCCTTGTTCGACTCCACCTGTAAACAGGACCGACCATGATGTGTGCAGCTGTGCTGATCGCAATCCTCCGCGCTGTGATGCAATGCGTCAGCACGTAGCGACATCCACGGCAGCGCTGCCGGCACAGCAATTGCAGTTTCACAAGCATACATACATAGCAGCGATGCAACATTGTGTGTCAGCAGAACCGACAGGACCGCACCTGTGGGTTCTGCGCGAGGTTGTATATTAAGAATGTTACCGCGGACGCGAACGTGCCGCCCACGACGACATATAGCGGCAGTCTCTGCAGGCGAGCACATCAAGTTTGTGGTCGTGTGGTTTTTTTTTGCAACAGAAGAGATTCGCTCTCTTTAAATACCTTCCTGCCACCGCCCTGCCTTTTCATTTCAATGAATAAATTTCTTTGAACCGAGTTTTTTGGTATCTCACTTATTGATGAGATGAGTATTTTTCTCCAGCAAAAAATCATTTAGCGGCGGCAGCAGGTGCTGGTTCAGTTGAAACAGCGGCGCAGCATGCAAAAGCAGCGGACTTCGCTGCGCAATGGCAGCAGCAGTGCAGGGAAAGCGAGTAGGAAGAATAATAATGTACAAAATTTGTTTTCGCATCATTGATGAAAGGCTTCAGGACTGACAGAGGGTCGAAGGTACGTGGCCGTCGTGATACCGTACGTCATTTGGCTGTGTGACTCGCAGTGAGTTCGGTGTGCGGCCCATGATGTGCGCAAACATGCATCCATCATCCGAAGAGGGATGCCCTGCCACAAGGACTTCTCGCGCGCACTGGGAGCAGCGGATGCTCTTGCTGCGGAGCTGCTTGAAAGTTCTGCAATAGTGAGCTGCTGTGTGAGGATACTGGCTCAATTGTCCTGTCGTATTTCGGCGGGCGAGTTTCGCCTAGTTGTATCCACGTCATGAGTGAAATGATTATTTTGAGATCGTAATTATTTGGAGTCGCCTAACGCCTCCATCATCGTATTGCATGGCAGCTGCGGGCCACAGGGCGTGGGCAGTCGACGCTAGTATTTGCATAAGCACATCCGACTGCGATCCCAGGACCAGTGGTGGCTTCAGCACCGTTGCTTGGCAAAGCGACACAAGACAGCGAGCGTTGCCGCTGCGCAGAAACCGTATGAGGCCCCTCGAAGAGATGGAGCTGCCCAAATACTCACACACCCACACACTAAGTGAAGATACACTGGCAGTTCCGCAGTGCTCTAGGTGAGAGACCAGGCTTTGAGTTTCTCATCCGCTTTTCAGCTGTTCCCTCCCTTGGTTTAGGAAGGAAGCCGGCCGGCGCCGTGGCGCCGGCGGCCACCCTTGTTTGTCGATAACAAAAAGAAGAAGGGCCTGTCGACGGCCAAAAATAGAGAAGAGAGTTTTTTTTCAATGGCTTAGAAATCATGATTGATGCTTTAGTTGTTGTATACTCGCCTTCGTCTGGTACCAGGTGGCGGCAGTTTTTGCAGTCTGTGACGCCATCGCAATCTGAGCTGAGCGCCGGAGCTCGTCGCCACCACAACTGCCTTGGTGTACTGGAATATATCAATCGGTTCCGGAATGTACAAGCTTAAGGCTCACCACCCTCGGACCAACGCAACACAGGACAACAAGTTAAGGCTAGCCTTGCAAGAAACTGGGGCAGAGCCGCTGTGACGCCGGTGAGAACAGTGACCACGCTCGCCGCTTCCGGAGAACTTCCTGGTGTGCGCCGAGCAGATTAGGGGTGACTAGAATAGCCAATCATGCTAGAGACACCGCCAGCGATTTTCGTTCGGCCACGCAGCCCCTGTTAGTCATCCGCGGACAGCCTTCTCACCAGCCTCTGTGCGCCGCTCCTCTCCAAGCAACCGTAGAACCAGTCGGGCAAACTTTCAGCATTATCTTCGATCGATACATTTTAGGCATCCTTGCCGATCAAACTATCATAGCTGAATTGCACACAGATCACTCGCACAGTGTCCGAATAGTCCAGAGTCGCTAGCGTTACTTTCCAGTTAGCAGCTTGGAAACATGGCCTTCGCGATGCAGACGATGATGCAGTCGAGCTCGAAGGCGGCGATCACACCGCCGACCGCAGTGCGATCCTCTCGCGCTTCGGCCTTCAGCAGCCCCCGCCTGCCGAGCAGGTGTACGCCCGCTTTCGCTCACAAGAACGCTTTGTCCTCACGTCCATTTCCATCGGGTCCATGAATTTCCATGCCTCAATCACAGGGGACTCGCTGCATGTCCACAAGCTGTGTCGGTCATTCCATCTTCCCTGCTGATGCTGAGACTGTTCGGCAGTCATCAAGGCATTACCTGCACCTGACAACGCTGACTGGCAGGCTGCCAGCAACAACGGGTGCTTACATATCTGAGCATCCGTGCTACGAGATGACAACAGCATTGCAGAGCCACTCATATCATGCTGTATTTGCCGTAGGGTTGCGCGCCGCAGTCTGGTGGTGCGCGCAAAGGAGGGCTTTGGCGGCGAGAAGGGCGACAGCTCGGACACCTTGCAGGGCGTTAAGATCGCAGACAACAAGCAGACAGACAGCTTCCAGGTATGTAATGGTCTCCACCTGAATCATATCATAGTTTGGTGCCCTGCGCTCAGCTGTCTGCTGTGACGCCAGCCCTAGGCCATTTTGCCAATGCCGTGCATGGTGCATGCGCGCACTAGGATCTCGATGGAGTCAGCGATGGAAGACAAGCATTTGAAGCCATCCTATCTCTTTCTTCTTTCGCAGAAAATCGAGGCGCCCGTGCGGGACCAGGCCAACCCCGGGGACGGTGGCCCGCCGATGGACGAGCGCCTCGGCGCCAATGACAAGCTGTTCGTGCAGGAGGACGGTGCCAAGGAGAAGGCGCTCCTGGGCACAGAAGTTGCCCTCAGCGACGCAATGAGGTGCGGGCAAAAGACGATTTGCATTGAACTCGTGTACGCTGAAATTTAATTGTCATATCAACCTGTGTTGGAAGACCCGCCAGGCCCGCCGGGCCTGCATTAACCTATCAAGGTTTGGCTTTTCTTTTGGATTTTCAACTTCTTTTTCTTGACTTATTCTCCTTCTCGAGACTCTTTTTCTTGACTTATTCGACTTCTCGACTTTTTTTTTACTTGGTTTTCATCTACCGGCTTAGGGTTGATGATTTAGGAGTTTTAGGGTTTAGGATTATTGAGGTTTGCTGATTTGTTCTCGGAATGTTTGCAGATTCAAGGGAGCGGCTCCAGAAATTATCAACAGCAGGTGAAGCACGTCGTGCTAACAACTAAATGAGTGTGGAATACTGCGTTACGATAGACTCTCGGTGTTTACATGTGTAAAGTATCAAGTGTCACTGCACGCCCAAGCTGGGAGTGCAGACTTGTCTGACTTGACGGTTGGACTTGCCAATCGTCCAACGGTTAGTCCCTGCATTGACCCCTAATAGCTATCAGCCAGTGACCAAGTTGTGACAACAGGCTTGCGATGCTGGGCTTCGTCGCTGCGGTCGGCGCGGAGCTGGCCACTGGCAAGACCATCTTTGAGCAGACGGCGGTGGCACCCAACGCTATCGTTGCCACCTTCGTCATCTTCACCATCGCCACCCTGGTGCGGCGAATCTGTGCTGCATCATATGTTTGTTCATGACTATGATGTGTCACCCACTGGGTGATGGGCCATCTTGCACACATGATACATACCTCGCCAAAGCTTCGCCATGACTTTGAAATACAATCTTGTGGCAGGTGCCTATCCTTCGCGGCGTCCCCCGCAAGGGCGGCAAGGAGATGGGTGGCCTGCACGCCTTCACATCTAATGCCGAGCTGATCAATGGGTGCGTTCAGACACATACCTAGTGATATGCATAAAGCCTATTGAAAATGTGTGCTTGAATGAAGTCTGAACAAAGAATACCTTGAGCAGTTGTGCCGACATCTAGTCTACTGGCTTGCAGGCGCCTGGCCATCATCGGCTTCCCTTGCCTGCTGATCCAGGTAAGCATCCCGTATTCTGCTGATGCTTATGTCAGTTGCCTCTTGCTTGACATGTCACCCATGTGACGGGAAGCACATGTGCGGCCGGGCATACACTACTTGGAATCCTCATCCGACATCAACTCGACATCGCTCGGCTCCTTTGCGCGCAGGAGGCCGTGATGAAGCAGCCGACGTTCCCTCACATCTTCTGAAGCAGTGGAAAGGGAAATATACTTGCCGCTGAGGGCAAACATTCTTTCCGTTCAGTTGCCGATTCACCCGTCTTACTGTTGGCAGCTGATCGGCACTCAAACTTCGGTTTTTTTCAGTGGAAGATTACTTGCTTGAACTGAAGCAGACTGCCGAGCAGAAAGTTGGAATAAGACGATTTAACTGCATAATCACACAACTGCCCTTCCGCCGCTGCTCTCATCCATGTCACTCTGGGTAATGCTGACAGATTGTATGCAATGGATTTCCAATCACCTTTTCAACATCCTGACTTGGCTCAGGCTCCAACTCACAGTGTCATCACTATCCAGCACATTGCAACGGCAACCTGGCCGCCAGGGGCGGTAGATGTACAACTGACCGATTGCATATCTGCATGGCAAGTACAGGTGTTGACGATTGTGGCCACCGTTGACAGCCTCACATTCGATTCGACTAAGTACGTTCAACATATGAGTGCGTGCACAAACTGAAGCTGAGAGATGGCCACCAGGACTCGATCTTGTCGCCACCGGAAAGTTGACATGAAACGTCCCGTGCTGCCTTCTGTGCATCACGTCAGTGAAACATCCAGTTCCAGCGCCCAAAGCCTGCAGCAGCTGCGTGCCGCCAAGCTGACGGTTGATCAAGCTGGATTGGTCAAGCTTGCACGCCCAGGAACTGCTCCGCCGCTTCAGCCGCTGCGCTGTGCGAGACGTGTTGTCCTTCGGGTCTGTCGGAAGTCAGCAAGCAGGCTGGTGACGAGGTTCCTCCGTGTCTATTTCGCCAGAGCAGCAGGCGCTTCAATGAATGCAGCAGGAGCCCTGGAGTGCCGCCTGTCCCGCAGCAGCCAGCTGGGCAGTTAGCATCAACACCGCCGCTTAGAATGGCGCTCACCATAGGTGACAGCGCTCAGATGATGCTCCGCAACACCTTACCTGACATGTCCACAGCAGCAGATGCTGCAGCAAGCAATTGCACTGTCATCCATGCACAGCATGTTCATGCGTGCTGCATCTGGGTGCGCCGGCGTGCCATGCTCATTCGTCATGCCATGTCGCCGTTTCGGCAGCACGAAGTGTGCTGTGTCCTGAGCTAGCCGCCTATGATGTGCAGAAGTGCTGTCGCAGTGCAGCTGGACAATTTTGTGGACATGAAGCTCAAGGCGGACCTGTTCAGTAGCTACATCCACGCGCGCGAGCGGCAGGCTGAGGCCACGCTGGCGGGCGAGGTCACTCGGCTGTCTGCCGCTGAACTGGCGGCGCTGAAGAAGGACCACGGGCTTTAGCCCGTCCTCTGCCTCTGTGATGGCGTGCTGCACCAGGCTGTGACTGCGCTGCATTTCTGTCTGCGCAACTGTGTGCATGTGCATGGATGTCTGCAAGAGTGCCAGGAGTCCGGGGCAATGCCCTCGATCACGCTGTCATTTGAGCTTGTCACTTGCCCTTTGCGCAGGCGATGCGCTGGGAGACCCCTTTGATCAAAATTGCTGCATGTCGCAGCTGCGCTGGCAGCAGGACCACGCCACGGCTGGCAAGCCGGTGCCGGTGGTCACGTTCAGCTTCCTGCCGAGGCGCGCACCATGGTTCTGATCCATCTGCTGTCCCTGTTAACCATGGCCTTAGTCGCTTTTGACTGCATCTGCATTCTTTCACAACCAGCTATGCGTGTCTGACCAGCGTGCTTGTGCAGCATATAAAGGGCATTATGATCTGCAAAGGCGCTTGCTGTATTGCCATCCACAAGCGCGAGCACAGCCTGCACACGAGCTCATCCATCGCCATGGCGCTGTTCCACAGCCAGGCGGGCGCCATCGACCTGCGCATGGCGACGGACATGCTGTGCTGCGCGTGGTACCCGGCACGTGAGCTTCCTTCCCCCTCTCAACAGTATTTTCGATGCATATGTCATCGCGGATTTGACCTGTTTGGCGTGATGCATCTCGGCATGTTGGCAGCAATGCCTCGATCCTGTATGGTGCAAGTGTGTGCGCAAATCAGAAGCAGTACTGCACAACAGAGTGTGACGCTGACGCCACGTTCCTCAACTGCGCAGGAAGTGCAGGCTGGCGGCGGCGCACAAGGTCGCCATGGTGCAGCAGCTGCACGGCCTGGCGCAGCTGGCGGGGGGGCGGCGAGGCGCTGCTGCAGCGCGCCTTTGGCACCTTCGGCACCCGCAATCTGGCCCTTCCTGCCGGGCCCGCCGCCGCTCTGCGGGTTCAACGGCTCCGACCCGGCCGTGCCTGTGCCGCCGGGTGAACTGCGCCTGCTGCTTGTCTGGCTGCCAGCTGTGTACTTTGTTGCTTACCTGCTTCCATTGCGCTGATGTGTTCACACGCACGAAAAGTCCCTGTCTTCCAAGCCAGTGGTTCAGTTCTGACAAGTGCTGCAAAGATCGTATTTTGCACCTCATGTCCACAGGATGCTGAGTAGGTGGTGTTTTGAACGTGCGCAGGCGCCTTCAGCATGCAGCCGGCCGCATGGGACTTTGCGGCTCGCGCGTGGCGATCTTATCGCTGCCGACGGCTCCTTCCTGCTGCCCAAGGAGGTGGGGCAGGGGCTCAGGGACCGGCCAAGCGGCAAGCACCGCCAGGCGCAGGCCTGGACTAGATTCCTGTACGACGCTGCCTCAGGCTGCCGAAAGACGGAGCCCGCTGAGCAGGAGGCCCTCTAGCAGCTGTGCGTGCTGCGCCAAGCTGGTCCTGGCGATCAATCTCACCTCACAGCAGCGCGTTTGCCAGCCGCTGACGGTGGAGCCCCAGCTCATGCCGAGCTCATCAGCCAGCTCAACAGCAGCGGCAGCACCGGCCACCAGTCCCTGGCGGTGCTGAAGGCATTGCCAGAGTGGCCGGCACTGTTGGACCAGCACATGGACCTGCGGGGAGGGCCGGCTGATGCGGCCTGCGGCGGCGAGCCTGGGGTTGGTGGCCAGCCTGATGAAGACAGAGACGCAGCGGGCGGCAGGCCAGGCGCAGCTGGCGACAAGATGCGACAGGCAGATGGTGGCAGAACAGCGGCGCCACAACGGCGGCAGCGAGGCGCCTGCAGTCTGCCGCGGCAGCGCTTTAAACACGGTGCCCAGGCGACGGCGGACGCCGACGTGGCGCACTCCTACAAGGCGGTGAAAAGCACGCTGCAGGCAGAGCCTGCAACCGCGGCGGCGCCGGCGGCCCACCACACAACGGCAGCTGCGGTGAGGGACAATCAAGCACTGCCTGGTTTCAGACGGTCAGGGACTCAGGGTTTGTCAACTTTCCGGTGCAGGATGCCGCGGCGGCAATGGCGGGCGCGCACGAGCGGCGAACGGCGCTGTCGCGCTCGGCTTCGAGCGGCGCGGCGCCGCAGAGGCCACTGCGTTCGGCAGCGGCGGCGACACAGCGTCAGCCGCTAGTGCAGCGGCGGCCGCCGTGGCGGCGGCATCTGACGAAGTTGAGCGTCCCAGAGAAGACGGCGGCGGCGACCGCCGATGAAGTGGCGGTGCACGCCATCATGAACAATCCAGAAACCGCCCAGCACTACACTGCGCGCCTGCTGCAGCGTGAGGACAGCCAGTGAAGACTGCTGCTGCGGCTGCTGCCGTCGCCACGCCAGCTGCCCAGTCAGACAACGTGAAATTCCTCAGTAGCAGCGGTGACAGCGAGTGACGTCAGCGCTGCTGCCAGCGGTGTCCATCTGCACAGCAGCTGTGGGGCAAGCAGTACCAGCGGGGGCTGTCGCTGTGGCTGTGGTAGCCGCAGCTGCCGCGCTGAGCACCCAAGACGTGGTTTCCCAGTGAAAACAATATCGATAGTCATCGTATGAGTCGATGCGGGTATGGAATGGTGCATGTAAAACGGATTTGTGGGTGAAACAGACTCGGTGTGTCTCTCCGTCGGCCTGATTGACACAGGCGGCTCAAGGTGAGGGAGGGTGCAGAACAGAAGCAGCCTCGTCGTCAAGGCAACTGCACCAGTGTGGAGGTCCATCGAAGCCTCATTGCAGTTTGACAATGCTGCATTTCATGAGTGTCTTCAGCGGCAGTCATCGAACCAAGATGCCGTTCGGATGCCCTGTTTGCGCGGCACTGCTGCAGCGGAATATCACGCCGTCTCGACGCCTAGATATTTGATCGTCACGCCTAAATGTTTGGATCAATATCTGCCCTTTGGTAACGAGCCCGTTCGCTCCTCTCGATCCACAGATAGCTGTTTGTCTGGCACCTGCAGAGGATTCAACAGCGCACGGTGACGTTATGTTCTGACAACGTGTTGCGGCGGTGTGCACCCATGTCCTAGCAATCTGAAAAGAAAAGACATATGCAACAGGACATACAACAGGACATTCTGCATACGTACATTGTTCATGTAGTCGTCGAACTCTTTGTCGATAAAGTCGCTGTAAGACAAACAAGCAAATCGTTGCTCATTGTTTGCACTGCCAATTGCGCAAACCTTGCACGAGCATGTGGATCTGCACACAGACGGCAGCGCAGCCGCCAACAGCGCTGCATTCTCTGCCAGCGCACATGCTCACCTGTTGAAGGACTTCAGCATTGGGTCTGCCTTCGCCACCGGCGGCGGCGCTGCCGGTTCCGACCCCATGGCGTACCTGTGCAGCAGCAGCACGCACGCAGTCAGATCACCGCCACAGATATGAGATCCTTGCCTGCCTGTAGTACCTCTCCCATCTGTTCTCCCCCCTCCTTTCAGGGCGATGCAGCAGTCTTGACATCGAGGACGCAAAGTCCTTGTGAAGTCCCCAGACGGGGATGCACTACAAACGCTGTGCGCACCCGTGCTTGGCGAAGAACTCGATCTCCTTCTGGCTGGGCAGCCGCGTCTGCGCCTTTTTCAGCACCTCCTGGATTTGCTCATCCGTCTGCGGGCTCATGCGCATCGCGGCCTCTGCGCGCGCTATGCCGTCGTCCTGCACGCCAACGTGAGAAGCTTCAGTGAGTCACGCCCTTGATATATCAGGTGATAATTGCAGCACGCTCTGAGCAGACAGCGATTCCCGAAAGTGCACAACAGGCCTCTGCCCGCGCGGCGACATAATTATGCACACCAGAGTGACGAGCTGGAGTGTCATCAGGCGGGTATGAGCAGCGGTCTCTGAGTGGATGGCGATAACTTTTGACAATCCTACAGCAGGCTGACAATGCACTGCCGGTGCATACTTTCATATTCAGGATGGCATTGTCCTCCCGACATCTCGTCTTGCAGACTGGCGGTGAGCCATCGCTGCCCCGCTGAACAGTCAAGGCCCTTTCCACTCCAGACCTCAGGACTGGAAAATCTCCAAACAGACAAGAAGGATGTGCTCACCGACATCTCCTCCGGCAGGTTGGCGGTGAACCAGGGGTGCTTCTTAATCTCCGCGATGGACAGCCGCTGATCGGGGTCCTTGTGGAACAGCCCCCGGATCAGATCCCGACAGTCCCGCGACAGCCCCTTGGGGAAGGTGTACCGCACGTCCAGGATCGCCTGCGCCGCAACGCCAGGCCACTGGGTGATTGATATTGAGTCAATGTTTGGTGCAGAGAACCGCGATCCAAGGTGGGGAGTGTGTAGACACGCCGCTGCATACAGCCTGCTAATCGCAGCAGCAGAAAGCGGCCTTGCCATCGTACGTCATCTGGCAACCCTGGCGCCGCACCCAGCAGGCGACGCCAGAAGCGCCTTCTGGATAAGCGTGTAGCGCAAGAAGCGAGCCTCGAGATCAGTGACAAATCCGCTTGCTGACGGCGAAGCGCTGTCGCCATACAACCCCTCTCTCCCGAGCGCCCTGTGCTCGTGCCGCCCTAGACCTCACGCCACAGCGACGCGCCATTGTGATCCCATCTTGAGACCCTAGGCTGGGGGCAGACACAGGCTCGTGCTATCCGATAGCATTCGATGATCGAACGCGCCCCACCTCGACCGTCTTCTTCATGTTGCGCGGGTCCTTGGCGTCCTCGAAGGGGTACGCGCCCGAAAGCATGACAAACAGGATGACGGCGGAGGACCACAGGTCGGCGGCCGGGCCCTTGTACTTTGCGGCGTCGCGCTTGCTGGTCAGTACCTCCGGCGCAATGTATGCCACAGTGCCCACCGTGGACTTGGGCTGCGACGCGTACATGTTCTGCATGGCGGGCAGGATGTAGGGTTTGAGGGCCTGTTGAGAGTAGAATGGGGCTGCAGCACAGCGCAGCATGTTTGCCAGGCAAAGTCGGCAGCTGCCGTCATGCAGCAGGGAGGCACGCTGCCACCTCTGCAGCTGCCTATTGCTTGATGCGTGTGCTGTGCTGCGAGTGCCGCCTTCTCCTTCCCGGCATGCGTGCAAGGGCATGCAGGATCCGCCGAGGTGCCGTGATGCGTCCATGTCGAGGCGAGATGGCACTGGTAATGCACGGCTTCGGCATGAAGGCTCACCTTCGAGTACCCAAAGTCTGCGATTTTCAGCCGCTGCGTGGGGCTGCCGTCCAGCAGTAGGTTCTCCAGCTTCAGGTCCCGGTGCACCACCCCCTGCATCCCGGCACAGCTGCCATGAGCAAACCGCGCTTGCCTCTGCTTCCGGCATGCCTGCTTGCCGGCCAGGAACCGTGACAATCTGTCATAGCAAGCCGCCTGCCTGCCTGCTTGCTCCATGTAAGGAACAGGCAGGGAGCCTGATAGTTCCATGGTGCTGATCATGTGCAGCCAAACATGTGGCGCACCCGCTTGTGGCAGTACTCGAGGCCCAGTATGAGCTGCTGGAAGAAGTAGCGGGCCTCAATCTCGGGCAGCTTGACGGCACGCGCCACCGTGTCAAACAACTCCCCGCCCGCTGCAAACTCCAGGGCCACCCCCAGGTGCGTGTCATTGACAAATACCTGCGGCATCGCGGTCGTTCCAATGGTGAGCAGTGAACTGGCAGCCTTCAGCAGGCCAAGACGCTGCACTTCTCTCCAGGAGGTGCCCTCGCATGCGGAACCGCGCGCGCTTCGCACCTCTTTGAACTGCACCACATTGGGGTGCACTAGCTGTTTGTGATTGAGCACCTCCCGCTCGACGTTGATGTCGATCTGCGGCGGCGAGACAAGATTGTATCAGCCGTGTTGCCGCGCATGTCCGTCGTGATCTGCGCGGTGTGCGACGTGCGCCTTCTGAAGATGTGCTGATGCACTGCACGGCAGGCTCGAGGGTGTGGATCAATCATATTGACGGGATGCGGCGAATGCAAGACATCCGCCGCTGCCCAGGCAAGCCATTGCGTGCCTTGTCGCCGCGCTCCATCAGCTTGACGGCCACCATCTCGTCCGTCTCCGTGTTTTTCATGAGCTTGCAGACGCCGAAGGCGCCGCTGCCCACGTCTCGCACCTGTGTGCACATGCAGACGGTACACAGCTAGCGGCAATGTATTAGGCCATGCAGCAGTCGGCAGGCTCGATCAGGCTGCCAGACGTTCATTTGTCAACATGCCGCTCGTGCACCAGAAAGAGCCGTCATTTTGTAGGGTTGTGCCAGGCAGGCAGCAGGAACTGTTCCGGGCGAATCACTAAAACACGGGCACAGGGATCGAGCTGATCAGTCCCTACCTCGACATACTTCGGGCCTTCAGCAGGACGCTCGCTTTTGTTGGAAGGCGTCCGCCTCACCGAGCCATCGCGCTTCTGCACCTCCTTTGACGAGCTGTGTTTAGAGCTGGAGGGGTCGGCGGTTTTCGATTTGGAGCCGCACACCCCCATGGCCGAGTGAAGTCTGCTACTTTGCTGAGGTTCAGAACTACATGCGGCTGCCCACCCTGTTCCGGCAGCCTGGTCGGCACGCTGCGAAGCGAGAAATCGACTACGCGCTTTTATGGGTAAACCTCCACTCGGTGCCTTGCCGTGAGCAGCCACAGCCGTTACGAGCGGGTACAGACGGATACTAGAGCATGAAAGTCAGCAATCAAGAGCGGGTGTACGAGCGGAGCACGGCTGAGCTTGCTAGCAGTACCGCAAACGCCAAGTGTCGGACACCCAGCTCAGTGTTCAGCCAGCATGTTTATAGGGTTTAGTGAAACTGCCGAAACCACAGCACGGCCAGCATGGCCAGTGCAAAAGCTGCATATGCGTCGTTGTGTTCTCTCTCAGCTCTCAGTGCGCACAAGCCGCGCTTGCTGAACTGGGAGAACCAGCGAGCTAGTAGTGGCAGTTCCTGCGCGTGGGGCACAGGCTGGAACCGTCGACGAATCAGAGTGGGATCCTAAGCTTGCTCCGCCCCAGCACAGACCACAGGTGCCACGCTGCGAGTTCACAAGATTTTGGCTGTAACCATGTGTGTGTAGAGCTGGCGCGGCCCCGTCGCCCGAATCACAGCAGGTGTTGTGCCACTTGATCTCAGGCGGAGCAGCAGTTGCAGCGGCCTTCGCTTCGGGCGTCAGCGTGTTGATGAAGCTCAAAACGAGGATCGAAGTGCCCGCCACAGTCGCGGCTCTTCCTCCGGATTTTTGCCTGCCCGGCCAGGCGTCTCTGCAAACACCCCGGAACACACTTTAGATCCGAACGCTGGTTATAGCCTGATGACGCTAGTGTTTAGGGTGGATACCGCAGAAAGGCCGCCCATGCTGTCATGCAACGGATCGGGCAGCAGCGTCATGCGAGCAATGACAGTCCAAGTCGTACTGACAACATTGTGCGGAGAGTTGGCAAACAATGCGGCGCGGGAGGTGCAGCTGGGTGCAACCAAGGAGTGTGCGGAGCAGCTGGGGGCGAACAAGACCATCGTGCTGCCGGAGGGCGCTTGCTCCTGCAATGGCTGGATTTCCTGAATGCCCACCTGGCAATGCCAGGCTGGCATCCTCCGAGGACCCCAAGCTGCTCTTCCTTTACCAGGATATCTGTCAAGACGGCAACCATGTCCGCTGGGCTTATTGCCGACCTGCCTGTTTTGCATGACGGTCTCGCATCGGGTGTTTCTGCGCCGGCATGCATGATGGTCCTGCACTGGCATGGCGTTCCGCATCTGAGGGGCTGCACCGTGCATGCACGACGGTCCTGCACCGTGCATGCACGACGGTCCTGCACCGGCATGGCGTTCCGTTCTGAGGGTTTGATCAGTATTCGCACTGTGCGTTGTTGAACCTAGGACACTTGCACTACTTTGCCACATCGTACCCTCTACCTTTGAAACTTATCACTGCTCTTGCCTGCGCGCATGTACATGTTCTCACCATCGGGACAACTCTGGTCGTCAGTGAGCCAGGCAGAGTAGCAAATTCGAAGGTCTGTATGTCATGATGTTCAGCACCGCATCTTCATGGCTGCGCCGCATATAGGCCTGCATCTCCGTCTAAAGATGGTTTGTGCTGTGCGACACCACTGCCAAGGTATGCATATTATGCATGCACGTGCCCTTGCGTCCTGATGGCCATGTGCATCCCTCATCATGCACATCTCAATTTACTGCATGCATGCAAGTTACCTACTCGTTCATGTGGGCTCAGGAAATGGCGTTGCCACATGCACATAAACGGTGATGTTTGATCACCACGCAAAGAGTATTTTTGTCCGGCGGACTCTGAAGCGACCATATGGGGTTTTCCCTTCCGAAGTCGCAGCTGACCGGAAGCGGCAGGAGATCCACATGCATGGCGTGCAGGATCTGCAGCAAAAGGCATCCACAAAGTTATTTCAAGCAGTACTATCGAAGTGAAACCTCCTAGCGATCACATCGTACATTCTCTTCGAGTCTGAGCTCATTGGGCGATCGAATACCGTCTCACCCGCTGCGCGATCTGCAACCTAGGGCTGCACTCGCGTCCCAGCAGCGGCAAATCTCCATTCCTGCCGGATCAGGAGGTTCCCGTTGTCTCAAAACAACTGTTACAAGTCTGCACACGCCGCAATGGCCGTCACGGACTCGCCCGACCACAAGCGGGCGAAGACCGAGGAGCATGACAACGACAAGTGGAAACTGCAGCCGCACAGCAGCATCAAGCCGCCCACAAAGGAGTCGCCTCTGCTGGTCGTCGTGCTGGACGGATGGGGCGAGGCGCCTGACGCGGACGACAACGCCATTTCTCTCGCAGGTATGGCGTGCACCGCACTCTTGCGCTGCAGCCTGCAGAGCAGGGCTGGCGAGGCATGCCACAGTCGATTCTGCAATGCAGGCCAGACCCGCAATCACGGCTCCAGCTTTGCCATATGATTTCACACAAGGACGTTGAATCCACACCGTATGCCTGCGCCGTAGACACGCCGACGATGGACAGCCTGAAGAAGAGCGCACCGGAGCACTGGCGCACGGTGCACGCGCACGGCCACTGGGTGGGGCTGCCGACCGACGAGGACATGGGCAACTCGGAGGTGGGACGACCAATGCCAGGCTCAGACCGTGCATGTGCACAGCAGGGTCGAGACCAGCCGAGCTGGCAGTCAGTTGCCGTGCACGCCATGTGGCCGGACACAGCAGCAATGCAGCAAATTGGTTCCAGCTGGCAGTGGAGCGGCGTTGGGTTTGCGGGAGACGTCCGATCAGGATAAGCGGCTTGCCTCTGATTGATTCAGAGCCACCGGCAAATGATGCAGCAGCATCACGGCGGACTGATGTTCCAACTGACCACCTGCAGGTGGGGCACAACGCGCTGGGCGCGGGGCAGATCATCGACCAGGGCGCGCGGCTGGTGGACACCGCCGTGCAGTCGGGCGACATCTTCAAGCACGACGGCTGGAAGCGGCTGCAGCCAGCGTTTGAGAATAACACACTGCACTTCATCGGGCTGCTGTCCGACGGCGGCGTGCACAGCCGCTACGACCAGCTGCTGCTATGCCTCCAAGGTACTGTCACGGTTTCTACATCCTTGGGCAATTGCTTTTGCCTCCGCTTAAGGGCATGGCACATGCTTGATTCGTTGTATCGTTGCAGCTCAGAAGTCTGGCTGGCTGCTTCCTAATGCGGGCGCCGCATTCTTTCCTGTACGGCAGAGGAGTTGTGCGCCCCACTCCAGGCGAAGCTCCGCGTCACACAGTGCGATGCTGTGTGCAGGTGCGGCAAGGGAGGGCGCGAAGAAGCTGCGGGTGCACATCCTCACGGACGGGTGCGGCATCATGCCGGCTACTCTCCCACCCAGCAACTGTGCAGCACCTGTGCTGCCCGGACTGTACTCGGGTCCATCGCTCGTGTCTCTAGCCAAGGCCACGCTGCGTGCCGGAGCTCTTGTACGTCCTTGCTTGCAACCGTCAGGCGGCCGTCTCCATGCAAGCTCACGCCATTCATGACACAAAACGTTGTGCACGTGCAGGCGAGACGTGGAGGACGGCACCTCCAGGGACTTTGTGGAGCGGCTGCAGAAGGACATGAAGGAGATCATGGACAAGCACGAGGGCTGCGACGCTCAGATTGCCTCCGGCGGCGGCCGCATGGCCGTCACCATGGACCGCTACGAGGTGCGCGTCATGACCAGAAAAGTTCTGCTTCTGGATTAGTAATGAGCGTGTGGCTCAGATGCCGAGTCCACGATGTGAGCGTCCAGACCCACACGTGTGTGACTTCTTGATGCTGAGTAGATCCCTGCTTTCACTGCGTGAAGCAGAGTCTTTAAGGCGACCGCAGGAGCAGTTGGCCCTTACACACACAAGGGAGGCGAAATGCTCAGACCAGCAAGTGCTCAGACGAGCCAGTCGTCTCGTCTCTGCAGTCGGACTGGGGGACCGTAAAGAATGGGGTGGACGGCGCATGTGCTGGGCGAGGCAGGAGCAGTAGATTTAAATGGTACAAATCAAACAGCTGAGTGCTCAGATGATGACCCTGTCGTGCCGCAGTCAGACTGGGGGATCGTAGAGAAGGGGTGGAAGGCGCACGTGCTGGGCGAGGCGGAGCACACCTTCAAGGACGCCCTCGAGGCCGTCACCACGCTGCGGGTACGCCTTTCGATCAGCAGCAGCAGTAGAATTGACAGGGCATGACTGTGTGCATGTATGCATGTAGTGTGCTGGTAGCGGCAGCCTCAGTGGACAGCAGCTGCAGCAACACTCAGTGGCCTGCGGAGGCGGCGGCGGCGGCGGCGATGCATGCCTGAACGCAATCAATGTGCTGGCGGGGCAACGCTCAGCGGGCAGCAGCAAGTGGCGTGGCTTGGTGCTGTCTGTGTTTGCGACCTGAGATGGAGGTGAACAGCGGCGCTGAGCTGCAGGAATCACTCATGTCACAGTGCTCTGCCACAGTTGAAGCATCACATCCAAATGCCCTGACTTCAACTCAAGTTACGGCACAAATGCAAACTGACATCAACAAGGGAGCAGATGATACCGGTTATCATGTAACAGGGATCCAAGGACGACCCGGTGTCGGACCAGTGGCTGGAGCCATTTGTGATAGTGGGCGATGAGGACAAGCCAATCGGCGCCATTGAGGATCATGATTCGGTCGTTATTTTCAACTTCAGGGCGGGTGCGCTCTTTGGCCTCAAAGTTTCACAGAAACCAACGATTTGTGGCGGCTGCCTGGCTCTGCCTGCCTACACATGCTGCGCAGTATTGACACTTGCGCCAAACAGCACTTGCTGCTGCCGATGCTGCCAGCTGATGTGCACGGTCTGCATGTCGATGACGCGCTTGTGGTGGTGTCCGTGCAGACCGGGTGATCGAGCTGTCCAAGGCTTTCGACGAGGAGGACTTTGACAAGTTCGATCGCAAGCGCGTGCCCAAGGTGCGGAGGCTCATCTGCAGGATTTGAACACACCCGCACCCTCTGCAACCGGACCTCATGCAACAAGACAACATTGCTGCACACTGTCATTGTGTCTGGTCGGCAACCCTGCCACATACGTCAGGGCGTGTGTGACATGTGACCTTGTGTGTGGTTGAAAGTTGAAAGTTTGACTCCGTCTGCGCCTAGAAGGGCGTCAGGCGTGAATAAAGCGACAGGATTCCCAATCCCTTACTTGCTGACAGACAAGTCTGACACTTCGCTAAGAATGGTCAAACGTAGCGTCTAATGGATGTGTTGTGAACCCGCAGGTGAACTTTGCGGGCATGATGGAGTACGACGGGGAGCTGCACATTCCCAAGAACTTCCTGGTGCCGCCGCCCAACATCACGCGCACCAGCGGGCAGTACCTGGTGCACAATGGTGTCTCCACCTTCGCCTGCTCCGAGAGCCAGAAGATCGGGTGCTGCAGCTCTGTACGTGTTGTTCCATTTCTGTGGCGTTTGTGTACTGTGGCACCACGCTGATGGCCACATCATCCCCACTTTAGGACGTGTGCTTTGTTGCGTGACCGTAACCGAATGGGCATCTACCTCTGCTGTGCAGACACGTGACCTTCTTTTGGAACGGTAACCGCGGCGGCCCCTTCGACAAGAACCTGGAGAAGTACAAAGAGGTGCGACACTGCAGGAGTCACATTCCTTGCCTTGTATATGTCTTTCCGCACTCTGCACGCGCAATCAAAGCTGCGATCAATTCAGAGTTGCGTGGCATGGCTGCAGATCAAGTCGGACACGGGCATCGCCTTCAACAAGAAGCCGGACATGAAGTCCAAGGAGATTGCTGCAGCGGGCATCGAGGCCCTTAAGAGCGGCCAGTACCACCAGGTACGACATGCACGGTTTTGCACACAGCCGACGTGCAGCTGCATCAGATGCACCTCGATTTTCTCTCCCCTGCAGGAAACGTCTTGCAGGAAACCTCTTGCGCATCTCTTTTCTTTGAGGCGCATATGATGACGCAACAGGTCTGCCTGCCTGGCTAGGTGCGGCTGAACTTCCCCAACGCCGACATGGTGGGCCACACCGGCGACCTGAAGGCCACCATCAAGGCCTGCACCGCCGTTGATGCGGCCGTCACGGTGCGCGCTTGAAAATTTCGGCTTGAGTTTGTTATACCGAGAGCTTCACACCTCCTCTGCATCATGCAGCATGCAGAGCGGACCGTGTGGCAGCCGCTATTGCGTCTGTTGGTAACCAGAGGATGTGCGCAAGGGCGACCGCTGGAGGCTGAAATCGCATGGTTCCCGCCTGGAACTCTCGAGGCGCCGCACAAGTCATGGCTCCTGCAGGAGCTGTGCAAAACGATGGAGGAGGCGGGCAGCCACCTCCACTATGCATTTGATATCCTGACTTCGAGACTTTTTGATCTCGGAATGGTACAGGTTTATGGATCATGTGGAACCGCAGGAGCTATTTGAAGCAGTGGAGGAGGTGATCGACCGCTTTGACATTGATTTGCAATTTTCGGACCGAATCGCAGATTCCCTTGTAATAGCTGGCCCCACAGGTGCTGCTCTAAGGCAGTGGAGGAGGTGGGCGGCTACTTCCAACAGCAATCGCTATATCCCATCTCAGAACATCCTATAATGGGTTTTTTGCAATTGCAGGAGCTGCTGAAAGCGGTGGAGGAGGTGGGCGGCCGCTTCCTCATCACGGCGGACCACGGTAACGCGGAGACGATGCTGCAGAAGGACAAGAAGGGCGTGCCGCTCAAAGACAAGGAGGGCAAGCCGCGCCCCCTGACCTCGCACACGCTCGTGCCGGTAAGCTCCGTTTTCATTAAAAACATGACAATGCAGTCTTTCTGGTAATGGCGTGAATGCGTCCCGCTGGAAGGTCAAGGAGGGCGAGTCGTGCCCGCTGTCCTCGCACACGTTGTGCCCACGAGATACTACAGCTTGATTGTCGTCCTGGGGAGGAGCTGTCGGGCTCTCCGCGCTCCTTGGTCGGTCCGTCAAGGAGGAGATGAGGCGGCTCTGCCAACCCTCTTGTGGCAGCGATCTGCAACATAGCCACTGAGCATCCTAGTCGGCTGAGAAAGCCTCCGCCTCCCAGTCAGCTCAGCAAAGCACTGCGAGTCATGGCCATCAGGTGCTGGCAAGCAGCAGGCCGGTCCCGCTGAAGGCGGCCAAGTTCTGGGGCGCCTCTTCGGCAATGTTTCCCCGAACATTCGTGCCCTACCCGGTGCCACCTCGACAGCGCTGCTGATCCTCCTGACTTTCCCGGTGCTGATCGGCTGCCGAAAGAGGTCAAGTCCCGGGGCAGCTCAGAATGGTTCTCTGAACGGGTTCAATTTGTGCAGCCGCAACAATACTTGCTTGCCTGCTTTTCCACTATTCCTTTCCAAGATCGTCAGGTGCCGGTGGCGATCGGCGGGCCGGGGCTGCCGAAGGAGGCCACGTTCCGGGGCGACCTGGACGATGCCGGGCTGACTAATGTCACAGGTGCCATCCTCGTGGTTTTGCATGTTTTTAGTTTCGTGTCTTTGCGGGGGTCGAGAACCTTCCTGCCGCTCGCGGCTGGCCCATTGTTTTGGCATATTTTGCCCCAATTTCGCCTACAACTTTGCATGATTGACCCACAGGGACGAGTTGTGCATGGTTGATGTTTCGTCACGTACAATCTGTTACATATGATGACGATGCCGCAGGCGCCATCATCAACCTGCTAGGCTTCCAGGCGCCCGAGCACATGGAGAAGAGCCTGCTGGAGGAGTGATGCGCTTTGCGCTGCCGTGGAAAACTGGGCTTCATGGGACGAAGGTGCCTTTATGGGACGAAATGCTGCACTAGGTAGCTATCAATTTGTCATTGATGTACCTTGTACGGTATAAAACTGTTGCAAGCGGGTGCAATGCCGCCATCGACTGCTGGCCCAGAGGCCGTGGGCAGACTCATACGTAGAAGCTATTCCAATCAACACGTTCAGGCCGTGTGGCGAGTTTCAAGACCAATCGGTTGAGACAGTTTATTCGTTGCCGTGTTTATGTTTTCTTTACTGTGGCTAAGGGACAGCGAATGCGGGCTGCAGCTGATGCCTGCGGCAGTTGCGCGGAGTGGTATCAACAGGCAGTCTCGCTTGTTTGATTAATGTACGAACTCGAACACTGAATTAGTGTACCAATCACCAGAGCCATACTGTGAAGTGGGCAAAGCTGGGTGCCCTCTTGCTGGAGTGTCGGCATTTGTCACCTGCTCTCCCCTTTCGCAGACCAGGTCAGCACCGCTGCAGCTTGTTCCATTCTCAAATTTCGAGGACTGCGCAAAGGGCTTTTGCCCATCAGTTGGTGTTGAACTAGTGCGGGCGGCGCAGCTGTCGCGTCGAGGGGCGGGTGCACCACCCTCGAAACACTGCTCATCGGCCCATCACGGCAGCATGTCGTTCATGCTCGGGGGCACGGAGGCGCCCCGCCCCACCTTCTTCGAGCTGGTGGCTGCAGAGCGCCTCATGCCCAGCCTCAAGGCAGCGGCGTCCTACTCGCTGCAGGCGAGTTCCTTAACATTCCGGCCTTGCGTCTGTGGTTTGAAATACTTTGCTTCTCTGGGCAGCAGTGAATCACTTGCCGAGAGGTAGACTGCAACCTTCCCTCAGAGCATCTTCCAAACCATCTTCTCCGTACGTTGTATTATTGTTTCCCCGTTCCCGCCTGACAGGTGCTCAGCCAGCGGCGTCCCTGGTGCTACCGCCTGCTGGCATACGAGGACGAGATCTTCGCGCTGGTGACGGCCATCCTGGACCATGGCAGCCTCGCCAGCGCTGGCGGCACGTTCTCGGAGAGCCTGTACGGCCTGCGGCGGGCGCCAGCCGAGGGCGGGGACGCCAATGGCGGCGCTGCACCGGCGTCAGCCCCAGACGGGCAGCAGGCAGCATCCGCGCCTGCGCCCATGCTGACGCGGCGGCAGCGGCAGGCGGCGCTTCTGCTCAGCGTAAGTGCCGCTTTCAATCTGGCCAAGTCACCTGTGGCGCCTCATGCACAGCATGTGCCTGTCCCCCGTTCCAGCCAAGCAGTCTGTAGCTGTCCATCCGCGGCATGACTTGCGGCGAAATCCTGCCTGCAGAGACACTTTGCCTGTACACGCAACGCAGGTGCTGCTGCCGTACGCGCACGCAAAGCTGTCGGCGCTGTACGAGCGGCGCCATGCGGCGCCGCCGCCGCTGCCAGGCCTGCGGGACTTCAATCGGCCGCGACAACAGGAAGCAGAAACTCAGCAGCAGCAGGACGCACAGCAGCAGCAGTCGCAGTCACAGCAGGGGCAGGAGCGGCGGCAGCTGCAGCCGTGGCAGCAGCGGCTGCAGCGGTGGCGCCCGTACGGCGGCGCTGTCTGCACCGCGGCGGATCGACTCGGCGTCGCGGCGCGACAGCTCCGGGCGCTGGCGCTGCACGCCTTCATTGAGGTAACAGCTGATGAAAGCCTGTGTCTGCGGGGCGCAAGATGGGCATATATTCATTCAAATGTGCCGTATAGTCCCCGGACGGCAGGTGCGGGCGCTTGCGCTGCATGCCTTCATCAAGATCCTCAGGCACTCAGCCTCCCGAAACCCAGTGTCCTTGCCGGCGTTCTGCAGGTGCACGCGGGCAGGAGAGGAGCATTCCTGGCGCATGTCCTGTAATGCTACTGAACAGCCAGTGCCAGGCGTGTTACGGAGTGTGAAGTCCAAATCGCTTCAAGCAATTGTGCAGGCGTACCCGCTGGTGCACGCGGGGCAGGAGGGCAGCAAGTTCCTGGCGCAGCTGGCGTACCTGATGGAGCGCACCGCCTTCTACTCGCCCGCGTTGTGGCTGCTGCGCCAGCGCATCGTGCGCGTCGCCGGCGCCGAGCTGGTGGGTCGTTTTCAGTGAATGGAACCTAATTTTTTTCGTGAATGGCTTCTCAAGTCGGACAAACAGGTCTGCTGCTGTCGTGCGATGGCGCAAGCGTGGCAGCGCAAGCATCTGTGGTGATATCCGGCTCCCTCCTGCCGACTGCCGCATGCTGGTGTCTGCAGCGGTCTTGCCGCACTGCACACTGCACACTGCCGAGCTGGGCGATTCCAGCCCGACTATGCAGTTGAAAAATGCTGAATGCACGACCGCTGCATTTCGTCGGCAGTCGGTGTGTCCCATAGTTTTGAGTGTGGACAGCGGGCGGACTCCACTGGACACACCACTTTGGTGACACCACCATGCCACTGCTGCGCAGGTGGCGGCGGAGCTACACCGCTCGCAGCAGCGGGAGGCACCGCTGAACAAAGCGAAGCGGACGGCGTCGCTGCGGGCACGGCTTCCAAAGTGTGTGCACTGACTTGAGAGACCCTCGGCGCGCAGATGGCGGCGGAGCGGCACCGCTTGCGGCAGCGGGAGTTGGCACTGGACAAAGCACGGCAGACGGCGTCCCTCCTGGGGCGGCTGCTGAGGCTGGGCTACCTGCGCGCCAGCTGGCTGTTCACGGACCACACTCGCAACGCGCTCATCCTGTCCGTCTTCGCCTTCAAGGTGGGGATTATGCCAGAGGCACATCGTCGTGACTCCACAATCAATCTGCGCCAGCTGGCTGGTCATGGACCACACCCGCAACGCCCTCATCCTGGTGGTTCTTGCCTTCAAGGTGAGGTTCGCCACCAAGCTCACAGTACTGCACATGCCACACCAAAGCGCACCAGCTGAACAGGAACACGCCCAACTGTCCTAGTACGCCTTTCAGGTGGGGTCTGCACCCTGGTGTCCATGTATGGTTAAATGCAAAGCCGGCAAGTGGGGTGTCTATAGACCCGCAGTGCAGGCGTCCTGTCCATCACAGCCTTCACTGTTGTCCCCCGCCAGCTGCACAGGCTGTATCAGTATGCGGGAAACCCCCGCCGCGGCCGCTGTCAGCGCGGGCTGCGGCAGCAGCCTGTGCCTGAGGGGCCCCCTCGGCCAGGGAATCTGTAAGGGCATGCCATGCCAGGACATGTCAGGCATAGCACCTCCTTGCTTGGCTCTTTTTTGAGGGATGCCTGCTGCATCTGCTTCTGCCAGTATTGCAGACTGTCGTGGCTGCTTTGTCTCTGCGCAGGAGTCGTCATGCATGCTTTCTGCAGGCGCTGGAGTGGTGGTACGATTCGGCGGAGGGCAAGCTGGCGGCGCATGAAACCCTACTCTCGCCGGACGCTGCAAGTTGTTTTCTATGCAGGCGCTGGAGTGGTGGTACGACTCTGCGGAGGGCAAGCTGGCGGCGCAGCAAGTGCTGCCGGTGCCGCCGCCGCCGCCGGCGCTGCCAACGCACCCGGACGGCCTGCCGCTGCCGGCGGACGCCGCGGACTGCGCCGTGTGCCGCCGCCAGCGCACCAACCCCGCCCTGCTCGAGGTGCACCTCCCTGCCTGCTTTCATGCTGAATGGTCGCTGCCGGCCGACCCCATGGCCTGGGCCGTGTGCCGCTGCCAACGCACCAACCCCGCCCTGCTCCAGGCGCCACCCGGGGCCTTTCTCTGGGACCTGTCTCGTATGCCTTCAGCTTGTTCAGCTGTTACAAGCGCACCTGCAATGCTTCCGTTCTGTATATTGCCACTTCCGCGTCATCTGGCAGTGCAATCGGGACCACTGTTGAACTGCCGGGTTGGAGTGTGCAGATTGGGTAAGCTGCTCTGTGCCTGACTGTAGAAAATTGCAATCTGCGCAGGTGTCGGGCTACGTGTTCTGCTACCCCTGCGCTGTGGGCTGGGTGCGGAATCACGCTTGCTGCCCGGTCACGCGGCTGCCAGCCGGCGAGGAGCACATCCGGCGCATCCGGGGTTCGGAGATTTGACCATCTGTATGCTCGATAGTTTTGGCTGCAGCGATCAATGTGTCGGATAGAGTACTATGAGTGTAAAGATCCAGTCTGTGAACGTTACAGATGCTGCAGATGAACGCTACAGATGCCGTGTGTGACATGCAAATGTGTAACACTTGAGGTGCATTCATTTACAGGTTGGAGATGCGGAGAAGGTTTTAAATAACAGGCACTAATCACACCGGGTGCATCAAACGCTTGCACAGACCGAAGAACGCTGCGGCAGTCATTGTTGTGCGGTACTCAGTCATGTCATTTTTTCCAGCTGTCGCTGGTTTGCATGCCATCAGTCACAGTTCCAGGGAAGTGTCAGCTGGCAGTGCCCCGTGAGCGCATCATATCTGATCTAATAGGGCGAAGCGGCAAAGGCGTAGGGGTCGGTGTTGCCAAACAGGTTCATCGCAGTAGAGCCGCCGCCGCGCTTCTTGCTAGGCAGCGCGCCTCGCGCCTTGTGCCGGGTGTCCTGCAGGCAGAGACGGGGACGCCTGAAGACCCCGAACCTAGGCAAGGGATCGAAGACGAGAGCTGCCAGCTCAGAAGGAGTGCATGCTGGGTATGGACGGGTGCATGCTGTCAGGGCATTGTGACTGCAGACCTCTGCACAACGGTGGCTGCCCGTGCCTATACACTCAGGCCAAAGGAGGTGGTGCATGACGTACCTGGGACGCAGGCGCCTTGGCGGGCTTCTTGACGCCGCCGCCCTTCTGCTTGAGCAATGACGCACTCGATGTCACGCCGCCGCCCCGGCCGCCGCCGTTGCCCTGCACATGCAGGTGTATGCAGAATGTTGGTGAACATGTTGACGAACATGGCACAGCCATGAGGCGACACCCAGAACAGGATTTTGCAGACAAGGCGGCCCTGGCTGCACTGGCGGAGGAACAGGAACTGCTCACACATCAGGAGGCACGAACGCCAGCAAGTCCATCTTTCTGAGAAAGATTGATCGCTTTGTATCTGTTGTGCCGCATTGCACTGCGGACCCAGCATTTGAGGGCACCTTGCGCTTGAAGGTGTGGCCGTTGTCGTCGTCCGAGGCGGTGTAGGCGGACATGGTGCTGAACATGGTCTTGCGGCCGCCGCCATGCCGGCCGCCGCCGCGCACCGCCTGGCCCTGGCTGCGCTGCGGCTCCGTGTAGGCGTCGCGGCCCGCCGGCGCGTCCCGCCGCCGCCGCGGCGCCTGCACCACGAACAGAGAGCACGTGTGAAAATTCATGACAAGTGATGTACCCGTCAGGAAGTCCCAAGGTGAAATCGATGATTCTTCTGTATGCATGCGCCCCTGTGCGCCCAGTATGCTGCTCCTAGCGTGACTGTGCGACACAAGTCTGCGACACAGAATGGCTGCACGTCCAAAAGGAGCGCACCTGCATGTCTGAGCCGCCGGAGGAGGCATCGTCCTCGTCGGATTCGGCGCCGCTGTCGTACTGCTGCTGCAACGGCAGGGGCGCCTCCTTCACCTGCCTGTCCCGGTGGCCGCGGTACTGTACCAGCACGGAGAACCCACTCAGGGAAATGGCATGGGAATTGGGACGAAGAGCTGCAAACTTGGCTGCCGGCGCAGCGATGCGACACGTGTGATGCATTTTGGGGGTATACTTGAGCAGGCCGACAGGCCGAGCTCAGCTGCCAGTAGCATTGATGGTCAAAAGGCTCCACAAGGTCGGGCCTATGCAGACCACATGCAGCGTGCAATAATGGTGTCTTGGTATATTTCCGCACCGGGCTGGCGCGGAAGCGCGGAGGCGCCGGCTTGGCCCGGCGCTTTGGCTGCGGCTCCTGTCGCAGAAAAAACCGTAGACTCGGTGTTTGGGAAAATCGCAGACGCAGCATCCGTGACGCTTGGCCGGGGTTTTGTGCAGCGTGCTGGAAGGAGTGCATCCCTTATGTCCTTGAAAGCAGACGCAGACCGACGGACAACATACAGCTTGCAAGACATCGGATATCACCTCATCGACCTCCTCGTCGCTGCCTTCGTCCTGGTCCTCCTCCTCGTAGCGGCGCGACGGCCGGCCATGCTTCCTCTGCGACTTCAGCGGGCTCGGCCGCTTCTCCGTCCTGCATGCCAGACTGCGCGTCGATGACAGACACCATTCTGCAGGTCCATTGAGTGTCTCCGCTACATCGCCCGCGTGTGCAACTTCTTTTCAGTTGGCGACATAGGTGGCACAAGTACCAGCAAATTTGGGAAGGCTCGCACCCATCAGAAGGAGAGCCAGCATTGGCTAAGTGCGCTGTTTTTCCGATGTGGCACAGGGTCTTTTCCTGCAAATAGAACATTGCCTGTTCAGCACTGCCTATCCAGCACCACACTGTCCTTCCTGCCCACTTCTGCCGTTTCTCAGCATCACTGAGACAGCGTTCCTGCGGACGCACAGTATGCCAATGGCAGCAGGACACGCTCTGATGTGCCGTTCTGTCATGTGCAGTGTGCTGTCAGTCGCACCTTGGCGATCAGGTTTGCCTCGGTCTCTTTGAGGGCCGCCTTGAGTTCATCCGCCTTGTCCTCGGTCTTCTGCAGCTTGCCCTGAACGACCTGCAGAAGCAAAACCAACTTTCCGGTGAAGTCCTTCAAGCAGCATCTGTGGATCTCATACGAAGCACTCATTCAAATGCATTTGGACAAGGCAGGCAGTTCTTGAAGGCATCTGCTGAGCTGACGTGTGTGCGCTGCTGCACAGCTCCCGCTGCGTGCTGCAGATTGGCGAACCAGGCATGCATGCAGAATGGTGTAGGCAATTGAAAACAGTGAATCACCTCCAGAGTCTCCTCCAGCTCCGCCGTGTGCGTGACGGCGCCCCTGAGCATGTCCTGCGCCGCCGTCAGCTCCTTGGTCTGCTCCGCCAGGCGCCCCTCCAGCTCGGCCCGCAGCGCCGCCACTGCGGCGTCCTTCTGCGCGTCCGACTCTGTCTTCAGGCGCTCGACCTCCTCCGCGTGGCCTGCCTGCAGACGTGGCATCAGTAAATCACGAATCGAACGGTTAGGCTTGGGAACCTGTACATCAGGGCTTTTTTTTAATGCAAAGCGGCTCGCAATAACTGCCGCGTCCTTCTGGGTGTCCATCTTCAGGCGCGTGACCTCCTCCGCGTGGCCCGCCTGCAGACAATTCAACAGAACATGAATCGGCCAGTGGGTTTGAGACCCTGTATGTCAATGTCTTTCATACGGGAAGCGGCTCGCAGCGGCTGCGGCGTCCTTCTGCGCTTCTGCCTCCATCTGCAGGCGCGTGACCTCTTCCGCCTAGCTTGCAGATGTGGAAACAGCCTTTTTGAATGGAAGCTGGGGTTCTGAAAAGTTCTTCGTCAGATGCCTCTCCAGCGAAACACGGCTCGACTGCCACAGGTGACCATGCTCCTGCAGAAGCATCTGGGACAGCAAAAAGTCAGAAAAAGATGGGCAGAGCATTGCCTTCTATCACATCCAGTAAGTAGCACACCTTGGCTGCCTCCAGGTCGGCGGTGAGCGCGGTGGCCTTGTCGTGCAGGGACTTGGCCTCGTTAGCGGCGGTCGCCTGCGCTTCCTGCAGGCTCTTCAGGTGCGTCTCGCAGGCGGCACGCGCCTCCACGACCTGCTTCTGCAGCTCCTCTTTCTCCGACGCGCTTGCGGCCTGCGGCAAGCAGCGGGCACAATGCAATTGCACGTATTGACCACAGCTCAGTTGAGGTTAGCGAGAGTGCACAAACGTCAGCAAGGCTTAGCGCTGCCGTGTTGGAGACGGATCTGACTGTTCCCATGCATATGCAGGAATGCACAAGCATGCACTGACATGGTTCCGCAAGTTCACCTGCAGCGACTTCATGGCGGCGTCGTGTGCGGCCTCCAGCTCTGCCGCCTTGTCGGCTGTCGCCTTCACAGCGGACGCCACCTGGGATCGAGCACACGCGCCAACCTCAGATCCACGTGCAGGCTGCAACAACGTGTGCATGCAGAGCCGTGCGCAGGCATCTTCAAACAGCCTCGCCTTCTGCTCGAGCTCTTTGGCCTCGGCGGCTGCATTGTCCTTGACCACCGACATCTCCTGCGCATGCGTCTGCACACACAACAGGAGTCAGGCCAGCTTGCGAAGTGCTTAGACTTTTCAGTGCGCCAGCAGCATCATGCATACGATCAGCGGGTAACATGCAAAATAGAGACAGCAACTGATTCGAACATGCCTCACCCCTGCTACCCGCTCTTTCCAGTCGTCCAGGTGGGCGTCAGCTTTCCTCAGGGCCTGCTTGGAGGAAAGCTCGGCGGCTGCCAGGGCTTCTGTCGCATCCTTCTTGGACTGGTCCAGGGCTGCCCTGCTCTCCGCCACGTCCGACGCCAGCTGATCCTGCACAGTCAGGCACGGCAAGGGTTATAAGCAGTCAAGAGCGCCTGGACTCACACAACGCTCGCCGTTGACTGCTTGCGAACTCGCAAAGCACGGAAGTGGCGGACTTTTAGGAGAAGAGACAAGCGCAGAAGCCTACCAGCCGGGAGTTGGCGGCGGCAAGGTTGGCATCAAGCTCGTCCTTGTCAACCCGCAGCTGGAAAACCTGCGCAATTGGAATAGCATGATGTCAACTTGCAGCCATTCCGAACACAGCAATGCCCATGAGACAAGCTGGCGCTTCACTTCCAGCTGGGCCTGTGACTGCAATGCGCATGTGCAGGAGAGACATGCAAACGCAAGATTTGAGGAGAAGGTATGATGTGCACCTCCACCGCGTGCCGCTCGGTGCGCTCCTGCATGTCCGCACGCAGCATCAGCGCCTCCTGCTGCGTGTCCGACAGCCACCCCTGCAGCTTCACGATGTCCGCCTGCGCTTCTGCTTTCTGCTGTGAGTCGACCTGCGTGCATGCAGAACTGCACATTGAGCTGCGGCACATGCCGTACCGTCCTAGACATTGTGATCCAGCAAAGACTAGAATCACTGCGCGTGCGGCACTCAAATCGATGTGACGCAATCGTTTAGTTTTTTACTGCACCACCTGCTTTCGATCACATGTGCATGCACACCTCGTGCAGCTGTGCCGCGGCATACGCAGCAACGTCGAGCTCGGCGATGCGCTGTTCTGCCGCCTGCAGCCTGGAGGTCAGCTCGGCGCAGGCGGCGTCGTGCTGCGCCCGCAGCGCGATGTCGGCCTTTGTCATGGCCTCGATCTTGTCCTTCTTCTCGGACAGCAATGTCTCGAGGCGCGCGACCTCCTGCTGCAGGGCTGTGCGGACGCTGTGCAGTTCCTCCGCCAGCCGTGCCTGCATGCATGCAAGTACGGCTCAGCATCTGATGTGAGGATCAGTCGTCAGCGCTGGAGGCGATGGCAGCCTTTCCTAGCGCGCTGACTCGATAGCTGTAACTGGAAAACATATTGCCAGCCAGATACAACAAGCAATCTTGCGCATACATGCATGCACGCATGATAGCAAACGCTTGCGCACGGGGGAAGCTGCAACCCTTTGGCGACAGGTCACCCTGTTAGTCTCTCTGTCATGCGCACCCGCTCAGACTCGACCTTGTGCAGAGCAGCTGCTGTCTCCTGCAGCTTCCTCTGGATGGCGCCGTGCTCTTCCTGCAGCCGGCCGCCGGCTTCGTTTGCGTTGAGCAGCAACTGCCGCGCTGCAGGAAGCAGACACCTTGCCGTCGGCACTTACTGACACAATGACACAATGCACATCACATGCATTAGGCACATGCATTAGGCACATTAAAACGAAGCCATATTCATCTCACACGCTCACCCACTGTGAGCTCTTTGGTCAGTTTGGTGTGGGTGTTTGCGAGGGCGATGACCCGCGACTCGAGCTCCTGATGCACGCCAGAAGTTGATAAAGTTCAGCTCTGCACTCATTGTGGAAAGGAAGCGGTGTAGCAGACCGCAATCTTGCATGCATCACTCACCTCGCATTTCTCGAAGCGCACATCGAAAGCGTGGCTCAGTGCCACGTGATGGCTCTCGACTGCAGCACACATGGCCGCGCTGGGTGAGCTGGAAACATTGCATGCAACAATGATGAGTGGAGCGCAATGCGGAGCGCAATGAGCGGAGCGCAGGGGAGAAGATCAGCACTGACCTTTGTGCGTATTGACATCGAGAGCCTTGGCAGCCTGTGCTAGGCTGTGGTGCCGGTTCTGCAAGCACATAAGACTGCACATGTCAATGGGATTGGCGTCAGGCACGAGGCTGGTCACGCACTGCAGCACATGAGCCCCGGCGCTCGGATGCCAACCTGCACGATCGTCATTTCCTCCTGCACTTTTCTGATCTGCTTCTCGCCTGCATGCATGGCAAGGACTTGCTGCATTAGCAGGTCTGCAGTTTGCCCATGTCATGACTGGGCATGCAAGCAACATTCCCTCATGCAGCTGAACGACATCGTAGCAGAACTTGCATTAGGGACGGTGATCGCACCGTCCCTAATGCTGCTTCGAAGGCCGGCATTCTCGCCTTGGACCTTGCTGAGCTGCTCCTTGAGCGCTGCACACCGCTGCTCCCGCTCCGCCAGCTTGGTGCGCTGCAGCACGACCATGAGGCCATCAGGCAACAGCTGCACTAGAGCTTAGAAATCAGACAAGATGAAGACCAGCAAGCTCACCAGAGCCTCGGAGGCCTGCTGCGAGGTCTGCTGCCTCTCCATCAGCCGGTCTGCACACGAGTGAGAGCTTCCGTTATTATGCATGAGCGGTCGCAAATATGAGTTAGGCACGTATTTTAGAGTGCCACAGAACCGATGAGGAGAGCTGCAGGCCATAGCTGGCTGCACAGGTAGTATCGGAAAAGCAGGCATCACCACCAAGCCTTTGTGCGTTTGAGCATTCGAAAATCTGACAGAGATTCGTAGCTGACCTGCTTCGCGCTTGAGCTGCTCCAGAGCCGGGCCGCCAGCCGGCAGCAGGCCTGACAGCAGCGTCGGATTGCCGATCCTGCCTGCTGGCATGCTGCTGCCCATCAGAGTGGGAGGTTTGATGCCCCTCAGCATCACGGCTGAGCACTCAGCCGAGGGTGTGACCTGGGCAATTGCAGCGCTGAGGCTTCAACACAGACTTGCACAAGCCTGATGCGAGCATGCAAATGCAAACTGCAGATGCTGTGCTCGTCAGGTCCACTGAGATTGAAGTTGACGGGTTTACGGTAGGGTGCATACGAGTACGTCGTATGATATGTCGTATCCACGCTCCATCATGGCGCATTTCGCCCGCCTGACCAATCAAGTCGTAGCCACAATCTGTGACTTGCCTGCTGCAGCGAAGACGAGTGTGCAATGCGTCTGTGACGCCAATTTCGACCAGCTCAGAATTACTATTCGCACATCATTCACTGTTCGTGCCTTTGTCTGGGAGACTCAGAGACTCAGGCAGCCTTTGAGCGCAGCACGGTGAGCAGCAGCAGTGCTACTCGTGAGCAGGCTTCGTCCTGCGTCCGATCTAGCTCTAGTGATCACCTCAAATGCCTGCAGTGGGTGGTCCCTGGTAGTGCTGCCCACAGCCGACCTCCTGCCCAGCAGCTACACGCAGCATGACGTCCAGCAGGCAGGTCGCGGCACAGCCGGCGTCAAATGGGGACCATGCTGACGCCCATATGCGCGGCAGCAGCGCGGACTCGCTGAACTCAGACAGCCTGGGCCGGCAGATAGACCCCAGCGAGCGCAGTACTGACGGCTATGGCACGTCGAACACCGAGGAGCCGCAGCGGCCGGCGGCGTCGCGGGCGGGGCACACGCTGCCGGACGCCAGCCTGGAGGACATTGTGCAGGTGTCGGCGCACCCAGCTGATTGTGTGTTCCAATGCGCCGCACGCAGAAACAGGTTGACTTTTGCTGAAGTGTGCTGCTGTAACATGTCAGGATTCGCCGTTCCTGGACCTCGGCAGCCCCATGACCGCCTACGAGTGGTTCAAGGCGGTCGTGCTGCTGCCATGGGCGGCCTTCAGGCTTGTGGCCAGCGTCCTTGGCCTCATCCTCGTCTGGTTCGTCACGCGGGTGCGCCGCATGATGCCACGAGCTGCCCTCTGCAGCCGCTTCATGCCGGCATCAGGATGGATGTAACTGTGCGCAAGCCAGGCGGAGCCGCGGCCGTGCAGAAACGATATGCTTTGTGTGACAACCAGCAGCCACGTGTAGCTTTACTCTAGCATTCTGTGCCCACGCGTGCAGCTGCTGGTCTTTGGCGTCAAGCCCAATGATGTTGGCTCCGCCTGGCGCTTCAACCTGCTGCGGCCGTGGCTGCGCTTCTGGACGGGCGTCTTCCTGCGCTTGGGCCTGGGCTTTTGGGGCGCCAAGGTCACCGGCTTGGAGAACTACACGGCGGCGCAGGAGGCCAGGTGCTGCAGTTACTGGGCCAGGGGATCATGAATTGCACAGCACCAAATGCCGCACTTGGGAACAAGGCCACCGTGAGACTTGAGCCGCCCAATGTCAACAGTATGCAAGCGCTGACAAGCACGCATGCAAGGCGATGTAACACATCTGTGCGCGCGAGGGTGCAGCGCATATTCTAGGTTCGCCTGATGCGCTCTAGCCTGTGCGCACTCTGTCACTGCCGGGCCATCTGGGTATTCCCAGCACACACCTTTGACTGCAGGGCCAATTGCATGACCAGCCGCATGCTCTTGTAACTGCAGGGCAATCTGCGTGTTCAACCACGTGTCGTACGTGGACGCGATTGTCATGACGCATTTCTTCGCGCTGAGCGGTGTAGCCAAGGCGTCCGTGGCGGGCATCCCCTTTGTCGGTGCCATCGCGGTCGCGCTGCAGTTCCTGTTCGTGCAGCGGCGCGGCAGCGCCGACGCCCGCAACAAGCACACGCAGCTAGCCGGCAAGACCGTGGAGAAGATCGCAACCAGGGCGGCGGACAGCAGGTTGGCGGGTGCTCGTTCCTCTTCCGTAGCTCACCCATGCTGCCGCACAGGCTGTGTCACCTTGGCACTGACGGAGGCACTGCCGTCGTTCTTGCAGTCCAGCCGGTGCTGCGTCCTGAGCGTGATTGACATCGACACTGAATCTTACTGCCAGCTGACGCTTCAGCGCTGGTCCATGCCAACAGGTTCCCGCTGCTCATGATTGCGCCGGAGGGCACAACCAAGTCCGGGCACTGCCTGCTGCGCTTCTCCACCGGCGCCTTCGTGCCAGGTCAGCACCAATGCTCCAAGGAACAGACCGACAGCGTGTGTCTGGATGAATCACCTTGATCTGTTTTGCTTGTCGCAGTGCATCCCGCTTGTTCAAAGCCTCACAAACAACGCTTGCAGAGGCATGAGAAGGCAGCAGCAGAGATGTGCCTCTGGCGACAACTTTGCTCTTCCTGGGTGCTTCCCACAGGCTTGCCCATCCTGCCGGTCCTATTGAAGTACCGGCACAAGCACTTTAATGTGGGTTGGGGCATTACGTACAACTACTGGCACCTGTACCGCCTGTTCACCCAGTTCGTCAACCACCTCGAGGTGAGGCGCTGGCACAGTCCTGCCCATGTGCACACACCCTCCACGATTACATGGCCGTTCTGATGACTGTGTGTGCTATTTCTGGCTCATGTCGGGGGACCCCAAGCACAACAGTGCACAGTCAATTCTGGTATCGATATCAATCTCGAGCAGGGTTGGTTATCTTGTGCCCTGGCAGGTGGTGCTGCGGCCGGTGTGTCACCCAGCATTGAGGAGCGGCCAGTCTGGCACCTTGAAATGCGCATACTGTTGACTTCGGGGTATACCCATCTCGCAGGCGGTGTCGCTGCCGGTGCATCACCTGAGGAAGGAGGACGCGTCCAATCCGGCAATGTACGCGGCGAACGTGCGGCAGCTCATGGCGCTTGATTGTGAAAGAACGACGGGATCAATGACCGCATCCTGACTGTCGTGCTCGTCCGACTGCAGGTGGTGCTGCTGCCGGTGTACCACCCCAGCGACGCGGAGGCGGCCAACCCGGCGATGTACGCAGCCAATGTGCGGCAGCTCATGGCGCGCGAGCTGGGCGCGGAACTGTCGGAGCACAGCCTGGATTACAATGTAGCCCTCAAGAAACACCGCGTGCACGTCAATGTCACCGGCACCAAGCTCGTCATGTCGTCGTGAGGCAGCGGCGCGGCGGGTGGCGGCATGGTGAAAGGCGGTGTCTGGAATGGCGGCGATGTGAATGGCGGCGCCCCAGGCTGCGGAAACCTACGGCGGCGTCTCGAAAGCGCTGCCCTGACAAGCTGCGAAGGACGTGCAAGCGTGTTGCGGAATTTGGGTATAGGCCTCCGCACTGGCCGCGATCAGCTTGCCGGATTGCGGTGGCGTCAGTAAATATTTGGCGTCGCGGCAGGCCGCCTTCAAGGTCAGCAGTGGCTCAGAACCGTCGGGACATCACATCTGCACAGCCGGTCTCGGAGCTGCAGCTTGTAAATCAAAGGGGGGGCTGGAGGGGCGCATGTGATTTATACCCTAGAGTGAACATTCTTTCGTCTTTTCAGTCTGTGGACCACTGTTGCGGAGTGGGACGAATCACGTTGGTGCTCTCAGAGGTATCAAGAAATCTCCAGCATTTGATGGGCACATTCAGTTGACTGCGAGCTCGTTCAAGATGCAAAGTTGCTGCCCGCGGTTGTCAGCATCAGCTGAGCCGCCGCCAACAAGCATGCATTGCCCATTGAGCCTTGGCGTCATCAGAGGCTGTCCAACACCACTTGCCGCATGAGGTCCACTGGAGCCTCTTGCCCGGTGAACAGCTTGAACTGGTCCGCAGCCTGCCCGACAAACATCTCCAGCCCACTGATGGGCGTGCAGCGTGCTTGCCGCGCATCCTGGAGCATGGCCAGGTTGGGGGAGTGAGCCGGGTCCTCAAGATTGTACTTCAAAGCGCCCGCAAATATGGAATATGCAGTTGTTATCGTGGCCACATGACGAGGGCAGCAGAGTTATGCAATTTTTTCAAAAGTCTTCTCTATGAGCCGACCTTCAGGAGCTGCGTCTCCAGCGGCGTGTAGATGGCGTCGAAGACGACCTGGAACTGTGGCAGCGCGCCCGCGGCCACTGGCGACTCGCCCACCGCCGGGTGCATTCCCACAGAGGTGGTGTTGACGAGCACATCCGCTGTCACGGCACCTGCATGAGTACGCACATTCCTGATGATCTACATGCATACATGACGGAGCAGAGTGCAAATCAATGCACTGTCTCACGAATTCCTATATGTAAGAACAGTTCAGCATGCCTCAGAACCACGGCGCAGACTGCGATGCTGGGCACAGCACTGCACTGCATATCAACATGCGTATTCCACCTGCATTGACGTCCTGCAGGCTGGCTACTGTGGTGCCGCTGCCCATGGCCGCCGCAAGGTCGTCTGCCTTTTCCCGACTCCGGTTGGCGAGGATGACCTGCAGGATGCGGAGTTGCCTCAGTGGGAACATGGCCCGGGAACACGGCCAAAGGAGAACTTCAAGACTTGCCAGTGCATGCCAACTTCAGGACTTGCCTTTGCAGCATGCAGGCCCAACACCGCTGCCAATGTGCTTCCCATTCTATCTGTGCAACTTGTTGACCATAGTGCATCACTGAACAGCTCAGCTGTCCGAAGCTTCATACTTCTCCGCTCCGTTGAGCCCTGCAGATGCACATCTGCTTCGGGAGGATCATCGTCTCACCTGCGCGCCCGCCTGCGCTGCGCCAAAGGCAAGTGCCCGTCCCGCGCCGCCGACACCCAGCACCAGCACCGTCTTGCCTGCCAGCGGCGAGGCGCCGCCACTGCTGCCTGAGCTGCCTGCAGGTCATGAGAAGACAAGAGTCGAGCCGGCAAAAAGAAAGTCTGAACAAGATAATGCGGCCGCACAGCACCTGTTCCGGCTTCCCGCCAGCGGCCGCCACAGCCATAGCTGCCTGCGCCTTACAACTGGGTAGATTTCTGCCTGGCAGCGGGGCAGGACAAAACAGTGCATCAAACAGTCAGCGACCGCCGCAAGCCCGTGCCCTGCCGCGTTGTGCCCGGTGCACAGCAGTCTGCCGCCATACCAGGAAGCAGGGTTGTTGCTCGCCTGCTGCGTCGTCGATGCCGCGCTCGATGGCGGAGATGGCGGCGGACCAGTCGGTGTTGTACGCCGACAGGGAGCCGTCCGGTCGCCGCACCAGCGTGTTGGCGGCGCCGATCTGCTGTGCCACAGGGTCCACCTCTGCCGCCGCCGCCAGCGCCGCCGCCTACGGTGCAATGCAAACTTCTGTTTGCAGGTGTGCAAGGCCTTGTCGCCGGATTCACAGCCAAGGCACCAGCGTATCCCGCTCTGCAGGTGCTACCAGCGCCGCCGCCTGCACCGCGGCAATGCTGTGACTTCGTCTTCTTGTGGGCGCCCGCCACCCCCACAGCTGTCTCGCCTACTGTCGCGCCTTGCGCAACTATCACTGAGGCTGCAGATAAAGTTGGTCCGTCCAGGCGTTCGATAGCTGCTGTATCGCCCACCTTGTGCGGGATGGTGACACTGAAGCCGCCAAATTCCTGATCCCCGACTGCCGCCAGGAAGCTCTGCATGTCGTCCACCAACAGCGGCAGGTACACCGCATCGATGCCAGCCGCCGCAAACGCCGCGTTGTGTAGCGCGGGGCTGCGGCTGTGCGCCACCGGGTTGCCCACCACGCCATACACCTGCAGTGTCATATACGGAAGATCATGAGTTAGGTAAGATCATATTTCAAATGTGGCATGACTCTGCTGCATGAGCCACCGGGGTTGCCCACCACGCCATACACCTAAAATGGGTTACGAGGCGCAGTGTGGCACCGGTGCATACATTGCAAACGCGTGGTCAGGCTTGAGCACCGGCTCAGTGTTTAACCCCCCCCCCCCCCCCCCCCCGAGAGAGCAATTTTCAGTGCGGCACCAGTGGCGCACCTTGGTGGACGCTGTCTGCTCGTGGAGGCGGTACATGGTGAGCAGCTGGTTCACTGTCGGCTGCCCTGCGCAGGGTAGCCATCGAAACATCATCAATAAAGGCGCAAGGGACGCTGGATTGAGGATGTTGAGGTGTTGAGACGTGCTGGGTCATGCCTTTTCGCCGGAGCATTGTCCCCTTGGGAGCAGCCAGACCCATGCGGGCCCTAGGCCAACAGACCAGTGGTGACGGGGATGTCGCTCTGAAAAGCTGCCATGAGAAAGAATAGCAAAGGCAAGATCGCAGGACAATGTGAGACCAGAAGCTGCACATGGCGCGCTCTCCTTGCCGGCGCGCAGCGCGCCGAACATCAGAAATAATCGGAAACAAGCGGAATGAAATGAACAAATGAACGAGAAGCCGCACCTGGGGCGCTCTCCTTGCCGGCGCGCAGCGCGCCAAACGTGAGATAGGCACCGTACTTTGGCGCCAGCAGCCGTGCCGGCAGGCCCCGCTCGCCCATTGACAGCGCGATGGTTGGCCCTGCGGTAGACAGCAGTGACAGCTTGGCTTGTGTTAATGCACATTACTTGCTTTGCAACACTTGACCTGCGTGCTGTCTTCTCTGGCTCCTCCTAACATGGGCACTAGGGCAACCTAATGCAACAAGCGCTGCAACGGTCATTCCTTCCTTTCTCTGCTGCATGCTTTCGCAACCCGCGCCGAAAGTGTGCTCCAGCACAGTCCCTAGGCGCTGCTGATGCACGACTCCCACCCTTCTGCTCTTTGAGCAGGTCGAGCATGCGCATGGAGTCCGCGATGTCCGTCGCGGTGGCGGCGACCTTGGCGATGTGGCCGCCGCAGGCGAACATCGCATCCACCAGGTTGCGCAGCGTCCCCATGTCGGGCGTCGCCTCAAAATCGTGGTACGACACGATGACCTTGGTCTTGTCCGGCAGCTCGCCGCCGCCTGCGCATGCTAAACACGGCATGGACAGGGCGCCGGTAAACACCATGAGTCTGTTCAAGGGCACGATGACCTTTGTCTTCTCCGGCAGCTCGCCGCCGCCTTGGCACAGAGGCGCATTGTGGTCAGTAAAGCTTCCTCGAAATCCTGGTGCGACACGATGGCGTTTGTCTTGTCCGGCAGCTTGCCGCTGCCTGCATGCAGCAGGCGCGGCAACTACAGGGCGCCAGCAGACACGGCAATCTCATCCAAGATCGTGGTACGACACGATCGACCCCATCCTGTCCAGCAGCTTGCCGCCGCCTGCATACAGCCATACAGACCATGGTCGAGGTGCCCACGTGCGCCATGCCGCAGCCTGTCGGTGGCAGACAGCTGCTGCGTGTTGCCATGTGTGTTTCAACTTGCATGCAGTTTCATTGATCATTAACACTGCATCTGCAGTTTGCACGCGCCACTGGCAGCAGCAGGGGCACCCGCCAAAAAGCAGGGCGCTGGCTTTAGCTGTCACAGGTGAAGGGATTCTGCATTCTGCAATGATACATTCGAGGTGCACCCGCAAAGAAGAAGGGCGCCGCCTTCAGCTCCACGTCGATGTAATCAGCGCCCAGCACGGCGGCATACTTGAGGGTCGCTAGCCGCGTCGCCTCATCGCCCGCGTACTGGCCGCTGCGGCGCATTTAACACGTTGTTGATGTGCATTCAAAACTGTCTTAGCGGTGCCTCTTCGTGGTGCCTCTTCATTTATGCATGGAGTATCATATCAATGCACCGAGCTGCATCAAGCAAGGTCAAGGGAAGGCTCTTGGCGAGGCTGGGCCGGATCCTGGCCGCTCAAGCCACTACTCATCGGTTGCAACAGCGGCGCACCCCTCCCAGTCCGGGCGGCAGGTCACGATGCATGGCAGCGAGCAGGCGGCCAGCAGCGGCGGCAGGTCCTTCTGCGGGTCGAAGGCGTCCAGGAAGTCGAGCCGCAGCTCCACTATGTCAGCGCCGCTAGTGGCCGCCTCTGCGCATTCCCGCATGGCGTCGCTCATGCTGGCGGCCGTCACGATCGTGCAGATCTGGGTGCGCTGCGGCGCGGCCGCCGGCTCCGCGACCGACTGCCCGGCCACGTCGGTCGCAGCGTGGGCCTGCATCCTGCTGTGTGCGGCGGCGCGCCAGCTGCGTGCGGCGGGTTGTGTCTGCAGCGGCTGCACCGCGTCCAGGCTACAGTGGCGCTGGCGGCGGCCGCTATAACTGCTTGGCTTTGTAGTGCGGCTGCAAGCTGCTAAGTCTGCATGTGCGGGGCTGCAGGGCGGGCAAGTACGATGGTGCAGCAATCCCAGCATGATTTCAACTATGCTTGGGATTGAATGGGTATGGATCGCAGCTCTCCAGTGGCCTGCCTGCAAAGGATCTTGAATAATTGTTGCAAACGCAGACTCTGCGGCTGGGTAGCGCTTTAATGCCGATCACTTGCAGCCTAGAAACGAGGTGAACTCGATTATTCGCAACCATGTCGACTTGTATGCTAACTATTGCACACTTTCTCAGTCCTGAAACGCTCTGATATGCATTTCAGTCAACCGATAAGAAGTACCTTTCACATCAGCATCTGACGGCGCTGGCGATTGGACAAAAATAATGAACGCTCTGCTGTCGACGTCACGAGCGGTGCAGCTGAGTTCACGGCAGACGCAGTCGATCGGACGAGTTGCATCTTGTTCAGCTCAGGCAAGCCGACAGCTGGCAGCTCCATTAGCCAGCTCACCCTTCCCGGCGCGACCTTTCAGCTCGGCCAGGATGCAGCGGCAGCAGAGCTCAGCTCCCAGCGTGCAGTGCTCTGCAGCTGCGGCGAGCGGGTCGAAGACCAGCGATCAATTCCAGAAGCTCGATGGCGTGAAGGTGCTGCTCCGATTGACGTTTGATGTGCACGTGCATGCTGCCCCCCAACGTGCAGCGGCATGATGGCAACATGCGACGCCATGGTGCTACATCTTACATGCAGGTCTGGCTGGTATCCGAGCAAAAGGAGGTGACCATCACGGAGCTGTGGGACGCGGACAAGGATCGCACATTCCTGGTCTTTGCGCGCTCCATGGGTGAGTGCAGCGGGGTGGGCACGCCTGCCCATCGTCTCAATTATGACAAATCTCTGATCGCTACTAACAGCAGATCGTGTCACCTGCAGGTTGTAACTTCTGCCAAGAGCTTGCACGGGGGCTGCAGAGGGAGGTTCTGCCCAAGCTGCAGCAAGAGGGCATCAAGCTCTTCCTTGTCACCATTGGCCCCCCGCCACGGCAAGTACTGTGTCGGACCCATACCAACCTGCACATCCGGTTTCCTTGGACGTGGTTTGCATAATTCTTCTGCTTTGCCGGCGATTCCTTGGCAAAGCAGTGCAATGCATGGGAGACGTGATGCAGCATGGGTCGTCAAATTGTGCCGCTCATAAGTACATGTTCTCGGTCCGTAGGGGCCTGGAGTTTGCTGATCTGACAGGCTTTCCTTCGGAGCAGCTGCTCGCCGATCCGGACAATGTGACATACGACAAGCTGCAACTAAAAAATACAGGTGTGTGTTGCTTTGGCGCAAGATGACAACATTCGCCTGTCAAGCGGCGCACCAGGCGCCTTGCATTTCGACATCCGGTCACTGAATCATGACGTTCGCTTTGCAACAGGCCCCATCGCCACGTTCTTCGACCCCAGGTGAGTTGCTGAGATGCGCATGTGCACCCAGCGAACTGCTTACGAATGCCTGCCTCAATCGCGCGCATCCAACGCACATACTTTTGCTGACGTGTTCCTCGCTTTTTGTAGGACGCCGCTCACGCTGTTCAAGCGCCTTCGGAAGGACGGGCTGAAGGGCGCACGGGAGGCGCTGGCGAACTGGAAGCCGTGGATTCCGACCAAGCAGGGACAGGCACGCTGCGCATGTCGTGCCGCATGCTGCTGTGGAATGTTAGCGCCAAGTTACGCTGTTGTTGCATCTATGGGTAGACGGGTGCGCCTGGTTACACCCTCTCCTTTTTTCGTATCCGCAGGCATACCAGCAGGGTGGAGCGTTCCTGTTCGATGGCCGGGAGCTGGTCTGGTCGCACTACGACCCTGCCACCGGAGCGCATGCGGAACCGGAGGAAATTTTGGCCGCGGCGGGGCTGTGATTGCATCTCCAGGGGCAGGCATCATCGCCGGACGGTGTCGATCATGTATAAAACGTATCAGACGTGTGCCTATTTGATGTTGAGGGTGTGTTGGTTCAGCATGGCTCAGAGGTGTGAGGATACTTTTGCAGCAGGGGATTTTTTTATGTGTCGTACGCTCTGAACGGGAGCGTTTCGTCGACGACGAGGCCTGGTGATAGAATGGCAAAGTTGGAGCGTGCCGTGGTGTCTGTCCCTTTGCGACTGTATCTGGACATCACCACTGTGCGATCCTTTGAGGCATCCCTCGTGCAAGGACTGGGTTGCTGTGAGCCAGGGCAAACTAGGGAGATAGAGCACGGACAGCAGACAGGACGTGTTACAGCCGACAGGCAGCCGCATAAGCTCTGTCACCAGCTCTCATGCAGTCCTCGCAGGCTGTGAGCCCAGCCGCCGCGCCCTTCGAGTATCTGAGCTGTGCAGGCAAAACAGGACCGTGCAGGCTGACCGCAGCCCCGCGGCGCCTGCAACGCAATGCTTTCCGAAGTGCAGGGTAGGGATTGCGCATCGTTGTTGCGCCCTGCAGCATGGCTCGGATCAGCAGCAGCTCCTCGCATCATAGGGCAAAGGTGATCTTGAACAGGCTCGTTTGCAGGGCCGCGCCCATCCGCTGCCAGCTTCAGTCCAGCCTGGTGCAGATGGGTTCGCTTGGGCACGCGGCAGCAGGCAGCACCTTCCGGCAGGTGCGTGGATGCAACTTGCGGAACTGCGGAACATGCGCCGGCGCGGCAGAGGCATCCTCACATGCACGCCACCGTGGATTGCAGGGCTTTGCCGGCAGCTCAAGGAGACAGCAGGTGGCACGGGCTCAGCACGACTCGAGGGACGAGGACACACCTTCAGAAGATGGCACTGTAGCAAAGGTGGGCAGCAGTATCGCGGCGCAGGATGCGCATCCTCATGCTGATACTCCTAACGCTGCAGGTGTCTGCCTGCTTGTCGAGAACTGATCGTCAGCTGAGACCATGCAACAACTTGGATGCTCAGCTAATTCGGATCGCGCTGTGCCGCAGGGTGGCTCCGTCTTCAGCAGCAGTGACCAGTCGCCAGTGGCTGCGGCGATCGGCGATCTCGTGCAGGCGAGTGCACAGTGCAACGCTGCACGATATGCAGCGCCCTGCAGCATCTGCCTGTGCATCCTCTCAGCATGCAGGGACAACTCACGCGCCAGTAGCGAGCTGCTCACCCTTATTAACTCTGCGCAGGACAAGCCAAAGGCGGCGTCGCGGTGGAAGCGACGATACACGATCGTTGCCCTGTGCTTCGTGGCGTTCATGCTGTGCAACATGGACCGCGTGAACATGAGCATCGCCATTCTGCCGATGGCCAAGCAGTACGCTTGGGACAGCCAGACCATCGGCCTGGTCCAGTCGTCCTTCTTCTGGTGCGCTCGACAAATCGCACAGCCAGAGACCTCTGCAGAAAATCAATGAACGAGCAATGGATGGTCCTTTGGACTGGGAGGGCAAGCTGCATATTGGTAAGCGATCGCATGTTCTCACTGAGCCGTGCCGCAACGTGTTTGCACCTGCCTCCCGCAGGGGCTACCTGCTGACGCAAGTGGCGGGCGGCGTGTGGGCCGACAAATTCGGCGGCAAGCCCATTCTGGGCTTTGGCGTGGTCTGGTGGTCCGTCGCCACGGTGTTGACGCCGTTCGCCGCGCAATTGGGCCTGCCGGTGGGTCTTGCGCTCTGCCAACCGCTGTGCTTGCGCACAGCCGCAGCAAGCATGACTGTATCATAGGCTCTGCTGGGTTGAACGCAGCTGCCCGTCGGCTTGATAGTACCCTGCGTCACCTCTGCTGGTCTTTCACTCAGGTCCTTTTGGCGGCGCGGGCATGCATGGGTATCGGCGAAGGCGTCGCAATGCCCGCCATGAACAATCTGCTGTCCAGGTGCGGGCCCATCGTCGGTCACACGCCTCTGTCGATTGCGTCAAAATGGCTCCAGGCACCCCATGCGGCCTGCACCACAGTCAGCCGGCACCGTGCTGCCAGCGAGTGGCACAAGCCAGCGCAGCACCGCGGGCTGGCGCCTCACATCACCATGTCGCTCACTTGCGGTGCACACAGTGCAGGTGGGTGCCGAAGCAGGTAGAGAGCGCTTACGGATCCTGCGCACAGTAACACCAACTTGTGTCACCACGCCATGCAGTCTGCGCTTATGTCACGGAAAGCATTAAGTTGCCCTGCGGGTGGACGCCAAAGCAGGAGCGGTTGCGGTTGCTGGCGTTGGTGTACTCCGACATGTACACGGAGTCCATGTTAACATACTTATGAAACTTATGAAACGTGATGGTGTCCGCAAAGCAGGTGGGTGCCGAAGTAGGAGCGTTCGCGGTCGCTGGCGCTGGCGTACTCCGGCATGATACCGGCTTCATCCTGGGCCCTACTCTTTTGGCATAGTGCCTCATGAACTTTCTGCATTATAGGTGGGTGCCGAAGCAGGAGCGGTCGCGGTCGCTGGCGCTGGTGTACTCCGGCATGTACACCGGGTCCATCCTGGGTCTGGCGCTGTCGCCGCACATGATCGCCTCGCTCGGCTGGTCCTCCGTGTTTTACATCTTCGGCAGCCTGGGCGTCGCGTGGTTTGCGTTCTGGGTGCAAAACGCCAGCAGCGGCCCGATAGGCGACAAGGAGGTCAGTCCGGAGGAGGAAGACTACATCGTGGCCAACACCTGCGATCAGGTGAGTTAGTACTTGTGTTTCTATGCTACTTATGATATCTACCTATACTTTCACCACTCGTGCTGCTTATATGCTACTGTGTGATCTATGGGATGAGTCGCCGTATCATAGCTGTGAGGATCCGCTACCAGGTTTGGTCTGGTTCCGGTAACAGCACTTTGCCCGCTGCATCCTGGAGTGCGGGCACCCTGGAATGGTTGCTCGCTGCGGTTTCGTCAACCAGCTGTAATGCAGCTGTGGTCCAGCCACCTCACACCTGTGGCATGCTGCCTTGCAGGCATCAGTCGGCCAAATTCCCTGGAAGCTGCTGCTGTCAAAGCCGGCAGTCTGGGCACTGATCGTGAGCTCGCTTTTTCTTTCTCGCCTGTTTGCATTGTCATCATGGCTTTTGTGGCCCCGCACGATGCCTTGTAGCCAGGCTGTTCACGTGACTGGAAGGAGCTCTGGATGTGCTGACTGTCGTTGCTACCCCCTCGCGCAGGTGGCGCACTTCTGCCACAACTGGGGCACCTTCATTCTGCTGACGTGGATGCCGACCTAGTGCGTCTTCATCCTCTTGATGCTCACATGCCGCCGCTCGCTGCTATGATCACACCGAGCCTGCTCGCCCCTGCGGCCTTCTGCGGCGCAGACTGTCCTTTCGGCACCCAGCCGCCGTCCTGCCAAATGCGCATCGCCTGTCTGCTCAGACGCGCAGACACTCTCTTCCTGAAAACCTTGCTCGTTTCCCCGCCTGCCACAGTTACAACCAGGTGCTGCACTTCGACCTCATGAAGTCGGGCATCTACTCGGTGCTGCCGTGGATGACGATGGCGGTAACCAGCAACGTGGGTGGATGGATCGCGGACAAGATGGTCACGCGCGGTGTCAGCGTCACCACCGTCCGCAAGGTCATGCAGTCGGTGCGGCCTCTGCTTGAAAAGAGCAATCTTCTTTGTTGTCATCTTGCGGCATGATGAGCTGACATGCCGCACCGTGTTTCCCTTGCTCTCATCATGTCACAGTCTGCGTCGCCGCTCAGACTGTCTACACATGCTGCCTAGTGACTTATGTCGTTGATCCTGGCCGAGCCAGCCGCGCCTCTTTCCAGCGCCTCAGCGACTCCTTCGATGTGTGTGCAGATCGGCTTCCTGGGGCCGGCCTTCTTCCTGACGCAGCTGGGCCGCGTGCACAGCCCCTTCGCGGCCGTCGCCTGCATGATGGCTTCGCAGGGCCTCGACGCCTTCTCCCAATCCGGCCTCTACTCGAACCACCAGGTGGGAGCAGAAGCCACCACGCTCCCCGTTCCCATCCCCATTCGCTCTGCAATTTTCGTCGCCTTGGCCTCCGTCCGTGCGCAAGGCTTGACTCCACGCTGCAATAATGAAAGCAAGTCACATGTCCAACACTGCTGCGCCCCACCTACCGACATCGCCGCTCATGAGACTGCTGATAACAGGTGACAGCGTGTTTTGCAACATCAGTGTAACTGCAAACGTGCAGGATATCGGGCCCCGCTCTGTGGGCGTGCTGCTGGGCGTGTCCCAACGCTGCCGGCATGCTGGCGGGAGTCTTTGGCCCCGCCATTAAACCCTAATGCCCGTAATCTTCAAGAGGCCTCTCATGTCTTTGTGCATCTATTACAGGACGTTGGGCCGCGCTTCGCGGGCGTGGTGCCGGGCATGTCCAACACCACGGGCGTGCTGGCGGGCGTCTTTGACACCGCCCTAACGCCCTAAATCTCCCATGTCAAAGCGGCCCGCCGTCTGATGTCGTGGTGCACGTCCGTTTCACAGGACATCGGGCCGCGCTACGCGGGTGTGCTTCTGGGCATGTCCAACACCGCGGGCGTGCTGGCGGGCGTCTTCGGCACAGCCGCGACGGGCTACATCCTCAAGCACGGCACCTGGGACGACGTTTGGGGCGTCGCCGTAGCGTTGTACCTGGTCGGCGCGCTCGTCTGGAACCTCTTCAGCACGGGTGATACTTTGCCACGCACCAGCAACGCTCGCTCTGTTGACGTGGCATCCATGGGGGCATGCACGCAGAAGTTACCGGCCTAGGTTCCTTTTCTTGCAGTGGCCATGGGACTTTGCTAGAGCGTGGCTTGGACGATTCTGCATAATTGTGACAGGGTTTGGAAGCCGGCAGCATGTTGACAATTAGAATGTGTCGCGCAGGTGAACAAATCTTTGACTGAGCGCCGTCAATGCGCTCCTTCAGACGGTATGACTGGGGCAAGAAAACGGGGGGTGGTCAGGGCGGGGATCGCGTGGCGCGCTCCGCGCCCTGACGATGTTTCTTTCTACCATACCTACTCGAAGTCTGGTTCAGCCCGAGTGCATGTGGTTGCTGTACTACTAATTTCAATGTAGCGCTTTTGTGCATGCCATCAAACGAGATTCTTGTAAGCCTAACCTGTGTTAGTAAAAGCTCCATCAGTCAAGACACGCGGCGAATGCTGATGTTGATGCGCGAATGCCGCACAAAATCCCGCATGGCTGGGGCCGGCGTCAGTCCATCAGCATCGCCAGTGCATGCAGGCCCGTCATCAAACACTCGGGGCACGCCGTGGTAGTACATCCTTGCAGGACCTGCATGCACACAAGCGCAATGTCGCTTGTCAAACCCGATGCGCCGACCAACCCAAACGTTGTGGAAGCACATGTGTGTGAAGAAAGCGTATGTTTGCTGGTCCGTCGACCAGGTGGCTTGCGAGCAGGTGTGCGTGCACAGTGTCCAGCTTCACCTGTGAACACGACAGCATCAGCATGCCGCACGTACATCGCCGTCGGCGCCTCGTCGCGAGTGCGCCCGCCCAGGAGCAGGATGGCGGTGCAGCCCAGGCTCAGGCTGACGATCGGCTGCAGCAGGGGGAGGGTATGGAGGTTAGTCCCTGCTGCTGATCCACCGACACATGCGCCACAAAGCCTAGACCTGCGCTGTTCCGATTGCCAAATTACGCTGAATTGCTTACTGCCTTGGAGCGGCATGTATCTGCCAAAGCAGACCAGCGGACCGGCAGTACTCGTGGAACTCTTGCAACTTTCCTAAGACAAAAAGATGTTTCCTTCCGAAAGTTGAACCAAGTCATCCATCGAGACACCGACAGCGTTGAAGCGATAATTCTACCTGGCTCACGTCCCGCTCCACGTCGTCCTTGTGGCCGCACAAAGTGTCGCCCTCCCTGTAGTAGCACACGAGCGCCGCGTCCGGCGTGTAGACCTGCGCACGCGACTCTGATTGAGCCCGCGGCTCCGCCTCTGGCTGCCGCCGCTCAGGCGAGCGGGTGTGCTGCAGCAGCTGCTCGGCTTCGTGCTGCTGCTGCTGCTGCTGCTGCTGCTGCTGCTGCTGCTGCTGCTGCTGCTGCTGCTGCTGCTGCTGCTGCTGCTGCTGCTGCTGCTGCTGCGTCCCTAAGCCAGTGCGCCCCTCCCCAGCCGCCAGTCCCTCCGCCGTCGAGTCGGCAGCCGTGACGAGGCGCCGCGCCAGCGCCACCGCATAGCCCGGCAGCCTGTGGTGGGGATTCTCGAAGTCGTACACGCGCAGGGTCCAGTCGTAGCGCGGGCCGACGGTCAGCCAGCGCAGCTTTCGCAGCAGCTGCGCCGCCGGCCTGCCGCCACCGTCGCCGCACCATGTTGCCTCAAAGTCTGGCCCACCGCTGCTGCAGCCACAGCTCGCTTCTGCGTGCCCTTCAGGCGGAGGGCCGCCGGCGGCCGCGGCGGCAGCTTCTGCGGCGCAGTTGCCGCTGCCGCTACTGGATGCTGATGGTTCTGCGGGGCGGCAGCTGCTCTGCGGCTGCTGCTGAGATGCCGTGCTGGGCTGAGCGGGCGGCTCGCCCGACTGTGGCTGCCCTTTCGCCTTCCTGAGCCGCAGGCCCTGCAAAAAATCGCGCAGCATGTGATGTCCCTGCCCTCCCTTGGTCCGCATGCACGCTGCCTGCTGTGACTCAATACGCCTGCTGCAGATGCGCCCAGCGATGGCTGACACAGCATGACTCGTGGTGAAACACTCACCAGCTCGGCCGCGCGCCACAGGCCGGGCAGCGGCCCATGTACTGCCGTGTGGTTTGTAGTCGCGGGCGGCTCTAACAGCAGGCTGGTGACGTCCCGCAGGAAGCTGCGCTGTTCCTCCCCTGTGATAGCCCCGGGCGCGAAGTAGAAGCCTGCCACAGAGCGCATGTGGTCATTTGCTGGCCTTCCCACGAGATACGAGTCCATCAAGCATGGCGGTCGCTCACAGGACAAGGCTCTAGCGGCACCTGGGTGTGTCGACAGGCCGTATAGCGGCTGGCTGCTCGTCGTCTCGCCATGCAGCACAGGGAGCCTGACCAGTTGCTGGATGCGCTCTGGCGCGCAAAAGTCCAAGACTCCTGCCAAACAATCAGGTGGCGCCGCAACACCAGCAGAGTCGTTCCTGCATCCGACAGATTCGTGATACGTTGAGCAAAGTTGTCAAATTAGCGGCGACCCTCCTGCATCTTGCTCTAAACGTGTCCACGATCAAAGGCAAATGCTGTTCGCCACCTGCGCCGCCGCCGCCGCGTCGGATCAGGCCGCTTGTACGACTTCTCGGCGGCCCTGAAGGCGCTGCGCTCTACATCTTCTGCGCCTGTCGTCCTTTTCACGTTCTGCATCTGCTGTCAATCACGCACAGCTCCGATAACCATCAGGTCTTCTGAATGGTACCGCCGGAACGCTTCAAATCTGAGCTGAAAGCTGAGGCGCTAGCCGAGCCTAAAGGTGTTCCTCAAGTCCACAACATTCAGCCGGCAGCAAAATGCTACACATGTGATGCAGATTGGACGCTGGGCTACCCTCCCTGCCAGACAAGTCGGACAAACCCGGTCGCTGCTGCCCGACAAAACATGTGGCCACGTTGCTATCCTACTCATTTCGATCCGCTTGGCTTGCGTTCTACCAACTGCCCCTCCTATTGACGAAACACACTACAGTGCACCTGCTGCAGCGCGCCACACCGCCTGCTTGAACTGTTTCCGAAGGTTTCGGTGTAACGTGAGCACCTCCGCCTGTCAGCAAAAGTCAGCAAGGCCTTCACACACCTTCTGAGGTTCAACCTTGCAGCCCCACTGCAATATATTCGGGCAGAATGCACCTGGCTGCCGGCTGCAGCAGCCTCGGCTGCAGTCGCCAGCCAGCTCTGACACCTGCACAGCAAGCGCGGCACTGGGTGCAGCAGCGGCCATGCCGCTTGCAACGCAGCAGGGCGGGTCGAGGCGCGCATCACTGCGCAAGGGCAGTCCAGACAGCGGAGCGGCCGGCAACACAGCAGAATTGCAGCCAGCGGCAGCACCAGCAGCACCAGCAGCGGTCAACAGCGGAGCGTGCTGCATCGCACGGCGGCCGCGGCGTGGCCGTCGAGGCGCTGCCGCTGACGGACATGCGGCTGCCCGCCATGCGCGACAGCCCCACGCAGGCATATGACCTGGCGATTGCCGGTGCCGGGCCGGCAGGTCTGGTCGTCGCGGCGCGCGTGTCAGCGGCGGGCTACAAAGTTTGCCTCGTGGATCCGGATGCCCTGGCGGCGTGGCCCAACAACTACGGCGTCTGGGTTGACGAGTTCCAGGTAAGGCAGCGGTCTGCTGGTTCACCAAGGCACCTTTGTGCATCAGGCTTGTGCAGCGCAACTCATTGGCATGTCATTTCATCCTGCAGTTGCAAACTACAGATACCATAAACGTCATTCTCAGCTGCTGCTGTGGTTCTCTCATCTAGGCTATGGGTCTCGATGACTATCTGGAGGTGGTGTGGCCCCGCGCCAGCGTGCACCTGGGGAGCGGCGCCGACGATGAGAAGTGCGCATGTCCGCCTGCACATTTGGTTGTGTTTCAATAGACTCAAGATGTGCAGAGGCTGGTGTGCACGGATGACATCATGCTGCACCGCAGTGCATGCTCAGACCAGGTCGCATTGCTTGACTCGGAAGCATGGTCGGACTTGTTGCGCAGGTTTCTCAACAGGCCGTATGGCCGCGTGGACCGGCCAAAGCTCAAGCGCATGCTGCTGCAGCAGTGCATCGACAGCGGCGTGGTGTTCCACACCGACAGGGTGGGGCCTTGCGAGAACTGCTCTAATCTCAACTGCGGGACCTCTGGATCTGCACATGCCTGACACCATGCATGCTGCGCGAACGCCAGTCAATGTCAGTCAACATCAGCATTGGTACGCACTCTACGACGCCTGACGACATGGCGTCGACACGCGACGTGACCTCGAGCTGCCTGACCGTAACTTTCAACTGCAGACAGTGCAAGGGTTTCAAACCAGCAAACGCACTGCAGGTGAGCGGCGTGATGCACGGCGGCGGCAGCTTCACGTTGGAGTGCGCGGACGCAACGGCGGTGCCTCATCTGAACTGATGCAAGGCAGGCGCCCGAGAGTTGCTGATGAACGCATGTGCAGGTGAGCGGCGTGACGCACGGCGGCGGCAGCTCCATGCTGGAGTGCGCGGATGGCACGCAGGTGCCGGCGGTCGCGGTGCTGGATGCCACGGGGCACGCGCTCAAGCTGGTGGAGTTTGACGCCAAGTTCGACCCGGGCTACCAGGTGGAGGGCCGCTGCTGTTGGCTGCTGCCAGCTTGTCGGTTGAACTCATTCGATATTGCTTCCAATTGAACCCATTGGAGCTTGACGCGATGTTTGACGCCAAGTTCGACCCGGACTACCAGGTGGGAGACCACCGCTGAGGCGCTGTCGACAGAGTGATCATTTTGATATCGACATGCGGCTAGTGGATGTGCGCTGCACTCGGTGCCAGGAGAGCGAAGTAGCAAGCCAGGTTCCCGCGCAGTTGCTGCTGTGGGGCTGCTGCCAAGCAGGTCGGCAGGCGGATGTGCCGTAGGGGATGCCAGGCGAGCAGAAAAAGTAGCAACAGCAAGCCAGGGTCCCTCTCATCCTGCTGCAACAGCGCTCAAGACGAGTGGCTGACCTTTTGATCTCCGGCATGTGCAGGGGGCGTATGGCATCATGTGGGACGTGGAGTCGCACGCTGCATTCCAGATCCAGTCGTTCTATGTGCAATGGCGCGCAACCAATCAGTGCGGCTGCCGGCGTGTGCAGGGGGCATACGGCATCATGTGCGACGTGGAGTCGCACTCGGCGTTGCAAGTTCAGTGGAAGACGATTTCTATGCAAGGGCGCGCAACCAATCAGTGCTGATGCCAACGTGTGCAGGGGGCGTATGGCATCATGTGCGATGTGGGGTCGCACCCCTTTGATCTGGACACCATGTTGTTCATGGACTGGCGGGACGACCACACACTGGGCGATGCCGACATGCGCCAGTCCAACCAGGTGCCGCTCTGCGCTCACTTGCCGTCCCGAACCATCCCTCGGTCGATTCCAGCCCGAGCAGCCTGGCGGAGTATCAAAAGCATGCCCAGCTGACGCCGCGGCCTGCAGGGCAGGGAGTCAGTGGTCTGCGCTCAGGCTACAGCTGTTGATGACTCACGTACGCGATTGCCGTTCCCATCCGAGAATGTCAGGTCTCGCACCAACATGTCGCGTCCCCTGCGCCCCGCAGAAGCTGCCGACGTTCCTGTATGCGATGCCCTTCTCGCCGACGACAGTGTTCCTGGAGGAGACGTCGCTGGTGGCTAAGCCGGCGGTGCCCTTCCCCGAGCTCAAGCGTCGCCTGGAACGCCGCATGGAGCATCTGGGGATCAAGATCACAAAGGTGATGGTTCCCACATTCTGTATAACAATTCAACACTACTTGGCAGGCACCGCGGTACCCTTCTCCGAACTCAAACGCCGCCTCAAGCGCCGCATGGCCCCCCTCGGCATCAGGGTCACTAAGGTGCGGGTGTGGTTGTTTGGGGAACGACGATTCAGGATATTAGAGGCTGATGGCGAGTTCTGATGATGCACTCACCAGCCTTACTGAAAGCAACGGCTGTGGATGCCCTGACTGATGCCCTTTCTGCCGCCTTGAAAATGCGCAAGATTCGTGGCGCTGCACAGGTGATTCCGGTACGGTCGTGGGCCCCGGCTCTCATTTGTCAGCTTTGTGCGCTCCAACGCGGAACTGCTTCGGCTTGCAGATCCACGAGGAGGAGATGTGCCTGATCCCCATGGGCGGCGTGCTGCCGCGCCACCCGCAGCGCACCCTCGGCATCGGCGGCACCGCCGGCATGGTCCACCCTTCCACCGGTGCGTTGTCTTCACATGAGCAAACTAAGTGCACCTACATTATGTGCACCTACGAAGTCTGCTTCATGCGACCACAGCGTCGTGAGACGTCCAACGCCGTGATTTACATTTCCATTGCCCTGAACTGCTGCCCTGAACTGCTGCCCTGAAAAGCTGCTGCAGGCTACATGGTGGCACGCATGCTGGGCAGCGCGCCGACAATTGCGGACGCCATCATCGAGCAGCTGGCGGCGCCCTTCGACGAGGCCTGCAACGCCAAGGTGCGTGTCTAGTGGCTGCAGAATCGCAAGTTTTCTCACGTCGCAATCTGTCCAGTCAGTTTTCCCATCCTTGCAGACCAGTGTCAGGGTTGGTGTCCTTCCCATCCGCTTGCGACCTCCGATCCGAATGCATGCGTTCTCGAAGCGTGCTGCTGTTTCATGACACCATTAGGGCTCGAGCTCCTGTGCTGCTGCCCCGCAGGACAAGCGGCCAAACTACACGCGGACGGAGGAGGAAGCAAACACGCTGTCGGAGAAGGTGTGGCGCACGGTGTGGCCGCGGGAGCGGCTGCAGCAGCGCGCCTTTTTTACTTTCGGCCAGAAGATGCTGCTGGCCCTCGACCTGCAGGTGCGGCTCTGCACACCCAGCCGTTTGTAGGAGCGAAACACAGCCGACAACAGCAGCAGTCAACAGCTCCATACATCAGGCCAACAGCTCCACAACTCAGAGTCAGCGGCACTTACAGCTTGCAACAACCATACCGCTGCATTTCCCCATGCTCACAATGCGCCCAACAATCTGCCGCAGGAGACGCGGGACTTCTTCCGCTCCTTTTTCAGCCTATCCTACTACAACTGGACGGGCTTCCTGTCGGCGCGGCTGACCTTCACGGAGCTCATCGGCTTCGGACTGTCGCTGTTCGTCAACGCCAGCAACCCGGCGCGCGTCAACCTGGTCAAGATGGGCGCCCCGGGCCTCCTCGGCATGCTGGTCGAGCTCACCCGCATCCGCTGAGACGCGCATCCGCCAAAGGCATGCCGCTGAAGGCATAGACAGTGCAGGGCAGAAGTTCATCCGATGAGGGCGGTGGGCAAGTTCGACGAGGAAATGCCGACACGCCGCTGTGGGCTGGCGTGGTGGGCGCGGACGCGGCTCGGCGGGGCTCGGTGCTGTGTAGCAACCCGCGCCATGGAATATTTGTCTCGCAACGAAGATACGATAATCATCTCTGGGACTGAGATTATCAGCAGTTTGTCGGCGGCAACAGGGCTATCAAATTGTGGGAGTTTCACAGTTGATCACAGATTGATGATGAGCTCAGATAGACAAGTACTTTGGGCTACTTGAGTTGGATAGGGTTTCGAAGCGAGGGTCGATTGTGGAGAGCAAAAGTTCCGAAAGCCTTTCGCACACCATGACGGCGCCATCGCCTCTGCACGCCGCATTTCCTGTTCGCACCGTGGGCTTGCGCCGCCAAGCTCACCTCAAGACACAGCAAGAGGTCCACGGGAGCACCGACTGGTCGGATCGACTCAGGAGCGTCCCAATCACACGTTGTCAGCTGAACCCCACTTCAATTTTTCGATCGGCGTGCCAACCGCATACATGCCTCGCGAGGGCGGGATCACCGCTTTCCAGCTGCGCTTAAAAGCCGGTAGGTGTGTACCTCAGCTATGTTGCGGGCGTTGCCCTTGCCCGAGGGGAAACACGTGTGATCCTATGTGTCTGCTGGCGGCTGATCCCAAAGTCTGCTCCTTCTATGCCGGAGAGCATAAACTGACTCAAAGGTGACCCCTCCGATGTGCAGCCACGGTGGTGGTGACGGCAGGCCTCGCAGCGACAATGCTGCTGTATGATTGGGGAGCCCGAGGCCAGGAGAACGTCTTCTCAGGAGTGCGCCCCGCCGTGCGCCGCGCCCTGGCCTCCATCTACGACAGTGATGCCCCTGCTTCTGGCCGGCAGGCCTCCAGCAGCTCGCAGCAGCAGCGTGACCAGCCGACGCGGCCAGCATGACTGCTCTCTGAGGTGGGTCCGGCAAGCTGCTCTTGATTATGTTTGGACTTTCGGAGCATGTTTCATACTGTTGCCTTGCACGTACTCGTTCTGCACACCCATGCCATGTGCTGATGTGCTGTTCACTTCTCTGCAGGTGCCCGACCATGTCCGCTTCATGGTCTGACCTTCTGCCGAAAGAGCAACCCGAGACCAAGCCTCCACCTGCCAGCCGCCTCAGTGCTGGCGCTGCAGAGTGGCAGCCATCTTCCACGGCACCATCTGCATCCTTACTTGTGGACCAATCAACTGGCAGCGGGTGCTCACACCTCCATGCGACTGCTGCAGAGTTCATGCTGCCAACACTCTCGCCTCAGCACGAAGATGTCGCGGGCTGGCCATCCGACCAGGTGTGCAGCCGTGACATTGTCTCTAGCTACAACCTTCTGCCCAGCACCTACCTGACGTTGCTGCAAGAATGGCGCATGTCTGCTCCTGCTTGCCAACCGCAGCCACCCTTCTTCCACACGAGCAGGTGTGCGTCGTGCATGTTCAACGAGCACTTGTTCGTCTGTGAAATTTCGTCCTCGCCGCTCTGCAGGCAGACTGGGACGGACAGGCCGCAGCCGAGTACCTTGCAGAGCTGTTTCCACAGTACAGCGCCGATGCGCTGTGGCAGACGCTTGCGGGCTGCGGCTACGATGTGGCAGCCGCCGCAGGCGAGCTGTGCCAGCTTGAGCTCGAGCTGCACTGGCAGCCAACACAAGAGGAGCCGCCCAAGGTGCGGTTTTGTCCTGCAGTCAGCCCTGCTGTTCAGTCAATCAGGCTTGCTAGACGTGGGGATTTAGCCCTGCCCGTTTGGCTTTCCTCATGCAGCTCTTGAAAACATACATTCCTCATGAATCCCTCTTGCAGCTTGCCTTCGGGCATGCCTGGAGGCGTCTCATTCCCGGGCCGCCCCCTTACTTCCGCTGCATAGACCGATCGGCACGGGGCCCTCACGGGCCGGCTGTGTCCGCCTGACAAGCGAGGATGATATCCACGGGGACCGCCTGCCTTTCCAGGCGGCCCCCACTATTTAGGCCATCCCACATCCACTCCCAATAATTTATCTCTCTCTCAGTTGGCGCAAGCATACGGGAAACTGTCTGCTGCGGTTTCAACGTTGGAGACGACGTATTTACACATTGGCATTGCGTATTCGAACAGGGCGTTGCTGTCGCAGAACTGGACGAGGTCGCCTTCCCGGCGCTCGGAAACGACCAACACAAGCCATTAGCCGCCAAACCCTGGTCTTCTGGCTGGGGCGGCGACGCTTCTGCCGTCCTGAAGCAGCGGCTGCAGAGCTCCGCCCAGGCGCCGGCACCCTGCTCCGCCGGCAGCAACTGTCGCGCTGCACCCCTGCGCTCGGTGCCGGACAGACGGCGGCACGTTGACAGCCAGCCTGCCACAGCACCGTGGGTCGAAACAGGTGCGGTGCTTGTCCCACAACCTCCGCAAAAGCTTGTGTGTGCTACCAGATACCACATCCCTCAGCCTTGTCGCCGTCTGCGTCAAGAACAATGGAAGTATCTGCATAACAAACCTATAATGTGGTGTGTGTGTGTGTCATCTGTGATACGATTCTGACTCGTACACTCCCCCACTGCAGGTCAGGCTGTATCTCAGCAGTACGCTGAAGCTCGCGACGAGGCGCGGGACCATGCTCGGCTGCGAAATGCCTACTTTCAACAGGTGCGTCTCAAAAGTCTTCTAGTGAGTGCCTGCGTGTGGCTGGCTTATGATCTAGGTAGCAATATGCACACTGTCATGATCACCTTTGACGTCGCAACGCACTATCCCCCAGAAAGCCATGAGGTATCTGGGCGGCCCGATCGCTGTGAGGCTATGACGGCAGCCCTCGTTAGATTGGCGAAATCATGCTGGCACGCTTGCGACGTGGTCTCAGACGCCAGTTCCGAGATACACTACTTTATTAGCTCCCACATTATGGAACTCACCACTCCTACACCGACCTGTCACCAGCAGTGCTAGGGCACCCCGCATGCCCCTGCTGCGCGCTGGTGCACATGTCAAACAATGTCAATGAACACTGATTCGGTCCAGAAGCAGACTGCTCGTAAACCCTGCTGCCCAAACCCTGCTGGACAGGCGACGCTGGCGTACCAGACGGGCAATAAGGCACTGGCCAAGGAGTTGGGAGGCAAGGGACGCGCCGCTAACGAGGCCATGAAGGCGGCGCACCGGGCTGCCAGCTCCAACCTCTTCGCCACCCGCAATGCCCTGCATGTCCAGGTTTGCTGCTGATGATTTTGACTTGCGGCCCCGACAAGTGTGGAGCTGTCTGCAGCGGGCTGCAGTTTTCTGGACTGCATGTAGCATGGTGCATCATACCGTGCTGCTGCAGCCTCCCCTTACCACCCTGCTTTATAGTTGCTGTCAACACCCTTTGCACCTGTAGCAATGCGCCCCGGATCTCATTTATCTTTCTGATGCAGGCTGCAGGCGGCGCTGGCGGCAAGCACTTTGTGGACTTGCATGGGCAGCATATCACTGAGGCGCTTGCCTTCCTTCGCACCGAGCTCGCTCGGCTGCGGTCCAGCGGCAAGGCCGGCAGAACGCTGCAGGTCCTGGTCGGCACAGGCCACCACACCAAGGTGCGTTTGGGGCTGTGATGTATGTGGTGCGATTGAGACGCTGCGGTCAAATTTCAAACTGGTAAAAGCTCGTGTGACTTCAGCAGCTGCTGGGGCAGCCGCATGGCAAATGCACTGTCCGTACACGTAGCAAACATCCTGCATGCTGTATTTTATACCTGAGCAGCTGCAGTCTCATGGCATGCAGGTGTCGAAGGCGCGGCTGCCGGCAGCCGTCCAGGGCTTCCTGCAGGAGCAGGGGTTGTGCTATCGGGAGGCGCAGCCGGGACTGCTGGAAGTCCAGCTTGGCTGAATAGGAACAGCGTCTGAGCTCTCATCGCGGCAGCTCAGCACACGTTCCACATGGCCGGCCTCTGAAGGTGCGGTGCCACTGTAGACCGGCATGCTGTGTTGGACACGGATGTTCTTGTGCTTGTATGATGTTCGGCAGATTGTGTGCCACCCGGGGCAACCACGTGACGGCTTGGTGCCATGCGTGCAGGTGACGGCAGGCCACCAGCCAGCTTTCCTCTTTGCTGTGCCGTCAGTGAATGTCAAGCGAGTCTGCGAAGGTGGAAGCGAGAGTCTGATGCTGTTTGGACGCAGTGGCATTGATGCGCCGACAATATGGAGCAGCGTTTCGGATGCATATGGATTTGTGTATACGGACTCGCTATGTAATATAAGGATTGAACACGAGACGCCATGCCATCGTGAACAGTTGTCAGCCTGCAAGAGACTCAAGGCCATAAGCTCATCTGTGCAAGCGCGCATGAACACATGCACCATACCACTTCACTGCACCTGCATAATGCGGTTTGCTTGCCATTTGTCGGGACTCCCATTCACAACACCTGCTTCACCCGCACCGCGCTGTTCATCCGAGCAGTCTGCTACAACATTGACGAGCGCCCTGACTTGTAGCTTGCTGATTCGAACCCGGATCGCCTATCCCTGACTTCGCGCACCCTGCTTTCAAGGCTGGCACTATGAACGATCTGCACAAGGATCTGAAGGACAAGTGGAACAAGATGGCGCTGTTCGGCAAGAAGGGCTTCAAGGGCCAAGGACAGAAGCTGGGTACGGCAGAGGCACCAAAGGTGATTTTGGTTCGTTCCGACTGGAGCCCAAGTGCAAAACAGGCAATATCACATCATCAACAGAGTTCCATGCGGCGAAAGACAGTGGGTGTTGCTCCATGGCGCGAGCTGCTCTCTGCGCCGCACCGCAGGGTTGCACCGGACCAAACGAAGCTCTCCAACCCACATGAGGCAATCGAGGCAATGCTGCAGCACATCGCGCAACGCTTTGATTCGCAAGTCTGCTTCTCCGTATCTGCAGTCTTCAGTGGACAAGGACCGGGCGGTGCGGCCAGCGTCTGCAGCCACGCTGCGCAGCGGACCGCCCAGCGGCGCCAAGCCACGGCCGCCGCCGCCGAAGCCCGCGGACGCCGCCCCGCCGCCGAGGCGCAGGCTGGGCTTCAGCGACTCAGGTGGCAGCTCCGACCACTCGTCCGGCTCTTCGGCGGCGGCGGCAGCAGCGGCTTCCAGGGCGGGCGCGTCCGTCGCGGCGCCGGCGGCGAGCTCTGCGGCGCCGGCGCCGGCGCAGTCCTATGGCTTTGCACAACAAACCCCGCAGCCGGCGGCGGAGCCTCTGCCGCGCAAGTCGCCGTCAGACGGCGCCGCCGCCGCCGCTGCCGCAGCTAGAGATTATGAAACAGCAGAGCCTGCAAGTGAGGAGGCGGAGGCCGCGGTGGCGCTGCTGCGGAGCGAGGAGCACGGCGCGGCATCCATCGCGCTGCTCACCAAGGTCCTGCACAACATCCTCAGCAAGCCCGCCGAGGAGAAGTTCAGGTGCAGCGCCTCCCTGCGCACCTCCCTCATGCATGTCTGCTCGTGTCGCGGAAGCATGCTGTCAACTGCGACGGTCCACGCCGCCGGCTGTGACGCACCACCTCACATCTCAGCAGAGCACAGCTGCGGTGTGCCAGTGGCAAGGCAGCGGACTGAGGGACTGTTGACTGGCTCACGTCACATGCTGTGCAAAGCCCTTTGGGTTGCCATCCTCCACCAACAGAGCAGGTGATTCTTCGTGGTTGCTTTTCTGCAGGAAGCTGCGGCTGGGGAACAAGAAGATCCAGGACGAGGTTCTCAATGTGTCGGGCGGCATCGAGTTCCTGCAGGCCGCCGGCTTCCAGCTCGTCTTCGACGACACAGAGGGGTACACACCTCCAACTCGGTGTTGCAACAACATGCGTTTGCCGCCAAGCGGTCTTCCCCAGTTGCCGCACTGGCCTGCTCCTGCTGCAGGCTGTGCTGCTCAGTGCCTGGTGGTGCGTTCCCACTGCAGCAGTTGTTCAGACGCTGCGGCATGCCTGTCCATTTCTGAACATGCTTGTCCTTTCTTGAAGTGTGCCTGTCGCCGCGGCCCGCAGGTATGCGGTGTTTCCAGAGGACGAGGATCTCGGCCACCTGCGGTCGGCGCTGCAGGCGCTGAGCCCCTCGGCCCCGCCGCCGCCCGCCGCGCCGAAGATCGAGTGGTCGGACTCGGCGACGGCGGCTGCCGCCAACAGGGCGGCGGCGGCGGCGGCGGAACAGCAGCAGCAGCTGCCACCGCAGCAGCAGCGGCAGGCAGCGCGTGCAGGTGCTTCGGGGGCTGCCACGCCGACCGCCGAGCATGCGGCTGCGCCGGCTGCCGCGCTGTCAGAGCCGCGGGACCGCCAGACCCAGGCAAGCTGCCTGCACGACTCTGCGCTGGTGTTTGCGGGGAGAAGGTTGCTGTGAGTCAGTCCTGTGAGGGACCTGCAGCATGAAGGCCGCCTACAGCGAGGGACTTCAAACAGTTGAAGGCATGTCCCCTCGAAAAACCTTGCCACTGCCCGCGTCACTCGGCCACAATGCCGGCCACGGCATGATCGCAGCAACCCCACGCTGATTGAAACCCGCGAGCGCAGGTGCTGCTGCCGGAAAACCTGTCGACAGAGGCTTCGGAGGAGGTGTTCAAGCGCCCGCCCGCCGAGACACGCTTATAATCTGAACTACTGCACCAGTGGCTGTGACCCTCGTACCTCTAATGCAGGTGCTGCTGCCGGAGAACCCATCGACAGAGGTGTCGGAGGAGGTGTTCAAGCGCACGCCCGCCGACGTTCGCGCCGCGTACCTTGCCGCGCGCAAGAAGCAGGAGCAGGGCCAGGTGTTGACGCTGGACTTGTCCACACAGACCTGGTGTCACATCCCACATGTTGTGTGATGTTTGGGCCTGTTCACGGCGAATTCCTGTCATGATGACTGCCGACTGCTGCTCCGATTCTCAGCATGGAGGACACCGCGCCTTGGCCGACAGCAGACGGTTCCGATCCTGACACTGCGACAGCCGGACGCACTGCACCTACAAAGCAGTGCATCAGTTTTCGACGTCGCACTCAACAAAACTGTGCCTTCAATCAAAATTTCAGATGCTGATGACGCGCGAATACCGGGCCAAGCTGGCAGCCGGCGGCGCCTCCAAGGCGAAGCCGACGCATGGCGTCATCCGCGTGCGGCTGCCAGACGGCCTCGTGCTGCAGGGAGACTTCAACGCCAGCGAGCAGGCGAGTGGCCGGAACCAGAACGAATGAATAAAAACAGAGTAAAAACAGACTTGAAATGTCAGAGTCCACAAACATCGGAGTCCAAAGTGGCTACCGGAAGGCCTCGTGCTGCAGGGCGACTCTAATGCCGGCGAGCAGGCAAGGTCCCGGCTCCGTGCGCTGCATCGGGCAGGCTGCGGGGCCGTCTGGAGATTGGGTGGTCTGACGCTGTCAGAGGTGCTAGGAGGCTGACGCTGTGGACGGCCCTCCTGTGTGCACAGGTGAGCAGGATTTTCGAGTGGGTGTCGGACGCGCTGCGACAGCCGGGGCGCACCTACGAGCTCATCACGCCGGCGCGGCGGCCGCTGGTCACCTCCGCAGGCAGCCTGAAGCAGGCGGACCTGCTGCCCAGCAGCCTGCTCAACTTCAGGCGCGTTCTTGCCTCCTCTCATGTACATACTTGTACAGTTTCAGTACTCGCAGTGTTCCAGTTGCAATGTCCCAGCCGTGATCGTATCAGCAGCATGCAGGCGGAGTAGCACACAGCGTGCGCAGCAGCGTCGCTGCCGCAATGCGCACTGTGGCGGCGTTGTTGGGCTTTGCAACACCCAAACACGATCGCTGCCAACGCGCAGGTGGCTGGACTCCGGCGGCCGCGGCGCCGACCTGCCGGCGCTGCGCGATGATGTGCTCGCAAAGGCGCGGCCGTCTGTCAGCTGAAGGGCCCAGCGCAGATTGCCGCTGAGGAACATGGCTAGAAAGTGGGTTGCCTGCTGTTCAGCATCTCAATTCGACATTTGTCATTGGACTGGGGTCTCTCTCTAGAGAGGGCAGTGTTTGGAGATTCAGGCGGTAGGATAGGTAATGCCCATATTGCAACATGCGGTCCTAATTGGTAGTGCTTAGAATCGGGCTTGGCTTTGACGCAACCTCGTTCAAATTGCACATTCAGCGGAATTGTAAACCAGCGGAACAACAAGTTGACAGCACCGGCGTGGAAGTTGTGACATGCGGAAGTGTCCGTGACATGTCACAACGGAAAGAAAATCAAAACAGGAATGGATGTGTGGCGTCAATCTCGAAAGCACCTGCGCCCGCGGAAGAGGAAGTTCAGAGCAAGACTCAGGTGCTGCAATAGCATGCACATGCGCCATTAGTCAATTTGCAAGGCGTCAATTTGCAGCGAGAATTGAGTTCGCGAGTCAGCATCGAAGAAAGCTGCATCACCTGCTACCCACAGGACCGCCAGCGTGAGCACCGCCAGCCAGAGTAAACCCTTGTTGCGCTCCTCCAGACGGTCTGCCCTAAGCAGTTCCTGTTGGTAGCCCGCCTCCATCACCTGCAGGCATGTGTGCCGCAACGTCATGTCTTGCAGCGTCACATGTCGCAGCAGTGCGTTTTACTTCGTGTCACAAGGGGCAGCCAAGTGCCTTCAGTATGTGCACACGCTCCTCGCTTAGGCGCCTGCCCTCCACTGCTCAGGTGGTGGCCTCAGAGGCTGGATGCAGCGCACGCGGAGTTTGCGCGCGGCCAAGCTCATGACACGCAGGAAGCAAAGTAGGCACGGCATCTGCAAGAGCAAGGTGGGTTGTGGATCAAGCGCTACGTGACCGTCAAATGTCAGGTTGATGTATTTTTGTCAGGCTCTCACCTGCCGCTGCTGCTCCGCCTCAGGCAGCTGCGCCAGCCGCTGGGCCTGCTCCTCTTCTTGCTGTTGCCGCTGCGCTGTGGACTGGCTGTCGAATAGCTGTTGCTGGCGGCGGGCTGCCTCCTGGACCTCCTTCCGCTCGCTGCGGCTCTGCCGCGTCGTTCCTGATATTTTGTCCTGCGCACACGGGCATGTTGACGTCTCTCAGCTGCCACAAGTTGCTCTAACGTGTTTCAGCCTTTGCCGCTGCTGGGATCGACGTCCCTGCATGTTCCGTGCCTGGCCGATGGCGCTGGACAGGACATTCAGAGTGACATCGCATCAGGGAATGCTCCAGACTTTGCGCCCTGAAAGCCTGGCGCGAAGCGGCTGGCCGGACCTTTAGGAGGATGAATATCTCCGCCACGACCGCCAGCGCGACCGCTGCGAGCACAATGACCACCCAGCCATTCTGGCTGTTGACCGTAGTGTCCTCCACCCACCGGATGGGCTCCCGCAGCGACAGCTCCGGGAAGTGGGGGAAATTTGGCGCTGGACCTGCATTTCATCCACAGCATTACGAGGATGTTGTCCATGGCGGTTTCCACACTGCACAGATTGGCGTGTGTATGCTCCTGCTAAGCTGAGTCAGCCAGAGTTTGCCAGTTGTTTGCACCGGCTGCAAACCGAAGCGTTCAGCGGGACCTTTGCGTGGGATGCTCTCGATGATGCGAGGCAGATTGCTGCTAACTGACGGCGGCGTCAGAGCGGCTATGACTTGCTGCCGGCTGTGGCTGCGCTGCGGCTGCTCAGGTCGGAGAAGGCTGCTGTGAGGATTGGACAAAGATACGAGGCTGGTGATGTGCTGGATGCGATGCTGCGGCAGGCAGCCAGGCTGGCTGTAGCGGCACGAAAACATCCCACAGCTGGCGAAGGGACAGTGCTGTTTGGCGGACGTGCGGGTCCCTTCAAGGATTGGAAACACTACCCTGCGAGATCATGGACCACCAGAGGAAGTCACAATTGCCGTGTGGGCGGGCTGCACCTCTGTTTGTTATTGCAAAATGATAAATCCCCCGCGTGCCGCATTTTCCGCAGTCCTGACGTTGCAAAGTGAAGACAACGATCAATTTCTCGCCGTGTTTCTGCACTTTCGTCTTCACACGCTGCGTTAGCGGCGATCAGCAGAATACTCGCTCGCTGACCACAGGCGCCAGGAGTATGGTGCGGGGTGTTGCCATACGCAGTGGATTTGCCGTTGGAGGGACGCCCGGCAGCGACGTCTCGGATGTGCCTCACGTCTGGCTTGCTGCGAGGTTGTACTCTCATATGCACTGTGTTTTCTTCGCTTCGCCGAGGTATTCTGAGTCGCAAGTCGTCATGGGACAATACGGCATCAAGAGGCATGGTGTCGAGGGTTTCGAGGCACGAGCAGAAACGAGAGCCTGACACTACGATTGCATGCAAGCAACGCACAGCATTTCAAAAACATCCCCTGTGCTGACATGTTTCAACCATCCTGACTCTCGGACACCGGATCTATTGCACAGGGACGATCGTCACTTTGCGAGGCTCGCGCTCAGCGCCGGCACCTCACTGGGCCGGCTGCCGGAGAAGAATGCGGCGCTGGGCGCCGGCCTGAAGGTGTCCACGGGCACGCTGTTCTGGAACGGCGGCGTGCGAGTGCCGCTGCAGCCGCCCTGCGACGCGATGCCGCGCAAGACCAGCTTCTTCTCGCGGCTGCGCTATGGCGCGCAGCAGGCCGAGGGCGGCAAGCTGGAGGGCACCAGCATCTCGCCGTCTGGGGTCAGTGTTGTTTTGTCTCCAGCTGATGCGCGTCGGCAGAGCATTCATGAGGCGCGGCGCCGCATGCTGATGGTCCCGCGTCGCAGTAGCAGCGATACAACTGGCGATGCTGTGGTCGCTCAGGAGGCTGGCGGGGTAGGGGCAGGTCGTCACCTGCGCCCTCTGCCACGTGTCATACGGCAGTGCAACCAGCAAAGTGTGCATGATTTCACCAATCCAAGTCGCGGAGCACTGAATGCTCACCTGTGCCGCCGCAGACGCGCTTCGGGCTGCGCACGTCGGCGCTGGCGGCGGTGCACGAGGCGCAGGTGGCGGGCAATGGGCACACCGCCTGGAGCCTCATGCAGCCCGCGCGCCTCAAGGGGCAGGGATTTATCGTGCAGGAGCTGCCGCTGCCGCTCGTGTCCGCCCCCTCAGGTGAGTCCAAATGCGCATATACGTCCTGGCGCCTGGAGCTGCCAGGCAGTGAGCAGTGATCCAGGCGATCATCAGGGGTTCAGGGGCTCCTCATGCCAGCCGCAGAGTGCAAGAGGCTTTCCACCAAACTGGCTCAGTGCGTCATAGCGGACCGGCACTGTGGCGGGCAGCTGCCAACGCTGCTGCACTGCGGCTGAAACGCCCAGCAACACTGGGCTCATCATCTGGGTTGTGCGCTGCAGGCGCTACGTGGCTCAAAGTCAAGGTTCAGACACCGTCCTCCTCCTGCTTCGTGCACGCCGACCGCAGGACGCGCGAGGGCCCGGTGCGCCCTTTTGCTTTAATTCTTTCTACTTTTCCTTTCCGGTGCTGTCCGGGGTGTGCATCGCAGATGAGCAGGCCCAAGTGAGGTTCCTTCTGGCTCTAACCTGCTCGCGTAAGGGTTCCTGGCATATCGCCTGATGAAGAACGCGACCCTTTGACTCAATCGTTGCGCCGCACTGTCCGCATGCGGAATCTGAGCGGGGGCGCGTCACGGTGGCGCTGCAGAACCCAAATGACAGCTACCCCCCTGACTCTTTGTGCCGCGCCTTCCGGTCGCGCAGCCGTAATGGGGCCGCGTAAACTGCGACATAAAAAAAACGTCAGCATCGACCCCTTGATCCGTCACAGCTCCTTCCCGGGTGCAGTCGGAGCGGGGGCGCATAACGGCAGCGCTGCAGGCGGACCAGCTCATTGGCAAGGACTATTCCAAGCTGTCGCTGGGCGTGCGCTCCCGTTACAAGGCCGCGCACGACTCTGACGCGCTGCAGTGCGACTCCGAGCCCCTGGTGCGTCATTTTCTCCAGTTCAGACTGGGACGGTCTTCTGGCAGAAGGACTCCAGTGCAGGTCTGCGATGGATGTGCCCTGGAATGCGACTCCGAGCGCCTGGTGCGTCGCTTCTATATCTTTCGGATGAAGACCGCCACTCTGGGTAGAGGATTGCTGTGCGCTGTTCAATCAGGATGCAGCGTTGGGCGCGCTGTTGACGCCGCCTCACCTGCTGCTCGACCTGAGCTGCAGCTGCTTCCCCTGACGATGGCATGTACGGCGGGAGTGGCACCGCACCTTTGCAGGCTGCACGGACCTGACAGCTGTGTACCGCGTGCTGCAGGAGGTGTTTGCAAAGGTGCAGCACAACAAGCAGTTGCTCAAGGCGACGTGGCAGCGGCGGCAGGGCGTGCGCGTCTTCTTCAACCGCGCCTTTTGACGTCGCGGCGGAAATCACAGCGTCTTTTGATTCTGCGGCGAGAACCAGCGTCCGTTCTGTCGCCACAGCGGCAATCTTTGTCCCTTCTGATGCTCTGGTGGCGTCCGTGAACAGCGCCCGCTGCTTCAGGCCCGCCGCAGGCCGTCCCAGGCCCTCCAAGCCACAAGAGTCTAGATGCGGGACGCTGGCGGCGGCGGCGCAATCGTCTCAGGCTGCACAATGCTCTAAATGGTGCTTCTACCTACTATGCTCATGTAGGATGGCCGCCGCCACTGGCAGCTGTATCGTCTGCAATCGCGCAGGCTGGAGGATGTACGACTCTTTGTATTTGATGATTGCGGGTATGCTGGGCCAGTGCGGAGTGCCGCGACTTGGCCCTTTCGAGCGATGTGGTTTCCAACCCGCTGTGTACCACTGTTCAGGAAAAGCTTGCCTTGCCGGTGAATCGGCGATTACCAAGACCTTAAGCGGTGTATTTGTGAGCGAACGGGGGTGGTGTTGCCGGAATGCAATGCAGTCAGTTTATGGTGTGATCAGATGACATTCGCCGGATGCCATCCAGCGTGGGCACCGTCGGTTTAGGATCTTGTCGAGAATCTGATTGCCGATGTCTAGAAGGGTTCGTGTGTCACAATTCACTGCTTGTACCGATCGAGTTTGTTGTGGAAGCCTTGAGCACAATGATTGCATTCAGACAGCACCCATTTTCAAATTCAAAGTCCGAACCACACTGGCGAGCAATACCTGATGCGTCACCAACGACCAACACTGTTGGAACCTGAGCAGACAGTTTATCAGCCACTCCAGCTGATGATGTGCAAGATGGCTAGTGTGCCGCACCCTGGCGCATCAGCTGTGCCGCTGCCAACACGTCGCCCGACACCCTGTAGGTGACCCAAAAACGCTCCAAGATCCACTTTGAACGGCGCTGCAAGGGCGTGTAGGCGGGCTATTTGTTTCTTGGAGAGGACGCGGGAAAAGCGCCCTCGAACACTGCATGGCGGCAGATCAGTGTGTGAGTGACAAGCGAGCACAGCCGCCAAGCATACAAAAGTGCGCACTGAGCAGCAGCACCAGCAGCTAGCTGCACATTCAGTCGCTTGATCAGAACACTCTAAGTGTTGGCCTCTAAGTGTTGGCGTGTTTTCCGCGGAAAGGACGCCTGAGGGCACACAGTGTAGACCGGCTGCTGCACATGCCAGGGCGACCATTCCACAAACACGACGCATGGTGCAGCTAAGGAAATGAGCACCTGGTGCATCAAATGAAACTCCTCACGCAGCAGCGACTGCGGCTTCACCGCCGCCCAGACCGAGCTTGGAGTGCCCTCCTCGGCAGAGCGGTACAGAGCCGCAGGGTCCGGAGAAAGCACCTGCGTGATGTGCAGAAGCAGGCAACTACCACTGCATGCAGTGTGGTTTTGTCTTCTTTGTGCTGCTTGAACGGCAGGATCCTTGTTCCTGGTGACATTGCGCCAGATACTGTTTCAGACAATGGAAATGATATATCACATCCATTGTATATACATCCACTGTATATACATGTTCCATGCTGCAGCATGTTTGACGGGTGCGCGCTCACCCCTAGGGCGTCTCTGCGCCTGCTCGAGGCACTGGGCCTTGAGACGCCCAAAGGATCTGTATCAGCGTGGATCAGCCAAACTTAATCGTTGGCTTGCCGGCCACCCTGGCCCCGTTTAATCTACGGCATAAAGTGCGGTGACGGGTGGCGGCAGCACATGCATGATGTTGACAGAGTCGTCGCGCTGCCGGACAGTTCTCGTTGCACACCGTGTGACAACGAGAGCTGTCTGTGCACACAACGAGAACTGTCTGTAGCATTTACAGCATATATCTTAAAATATGGTGCATGTGACCGCTTTGGAGCAGGCAAAGTACAGCATTCACAACATTTGGGAGAATAGAGTTTCTCTCACACCCTTCACGCACGCATAATCTATTCCACTTGTCCAACCATATGCGTCCACCAGCTGCCTACGACTTTACGACGCCATCAATTTCTGTGAACCCACTGTGAGGACTCGAAATCTACACCATGCACTGCGTGTTGCAGTGCTAAATGTAACACAAGAGGCAGCTAGTTGGCCACCTCTGCCGCCGCACCCTGCCGCATCAGATCCTCTGCTGCCGGCACGGCTCCTGCCCCGGCAATGCCCTCCAGCAGCGCGACAAGGTCCAGCTTCCAGGGACTCGCCGCGGCGTGGCAGTGGGCCGTCTTCAAAGTGCAACACAAAGAAGGCCAAGTCAGAATGCTATGACACTCCTCAATCGTGTCGGAGTCATAAATTGAGACATTCGTCTGACACAAGATGAACAGCAAACACATAGATCAACATATGCAACCGCGGCGTACGGACCAACCTGTCTGATGCAGAGAATGCGCCCAAACACTTCCATCGACCACTGCATGACGGCAACATGATCATGTCAGCAGTGTGGGCACCAGCAGGCATAGACGCCGCAACACGCGCGGCGCCAGAATGTGCTTTGAAACGTGCTCAGTAGGAGAGATGGTTGCACAGTTAAAGCACGCTCATTGCAGGCTGCAATTTCATGTCAGGACAAAGCGATCAGCGGATTTTCAGCAGCGTGCAGCAAGGCAGGCACAGTGTATACCTGCACGTTCCATCTGAACTCGTCGCGCAAGAGCAACTTCAGCCTTGCCGCCACTTCACCCGAGCATGGATAGCCGTCCTCTGCAAACCTGTAAACGGCCGCCGGCTCTGAGGTTACCTGTACACGAAATAACAGATGGAAGTTGTGAGGCTGTGTCCCAGCAGCTGACGAATTGCTGGTCCATGCAGATGGTGCCGGACACATCATCATGCACAGAAGACACAGGACAGTGTCATAGCACAGGATGCGTGCTAACCCCGAGGGCCTGCGATAACGCGAGGCGTCGGGACTTGAGACTGCCAAAAGACCTCAGGACCAGCTCCCGGACCTGCATCAACAAGGGCTTCTCTATGGAAATTTCATCAAACAATGTCCATGGAGAAGCAGAGCCGACAATCACATTATAGGCTCAAAGTCACCCTACTGTTCAGAGGGGGGTTTCGAATCGCTCTGTCGCTTCTCAAGCAGCAGAAGGGGTCACCTCAATGCACGCCTGCCGCTGCGCGGGTGTCAGCTGCAGGCTGGTGGCAATGGTCAGCCACAGCCCCGCCGGGGGCGGCCCATGCTCCAGCTGCACCTGCAGCCGCATCACGTTGTCACATTTCGACGTATTTACCATATTCTGGAGGAAACGGACACCGAAATCGGATGCGCTGGCATGGATGTGTCGGCTAGGCATCACAGATCCAGCGCATCTGGTGCCAACTCCATCATAGGAAAGAGCGGGCGCACCAGCGCACTGTGGTTCGCCTGCATCACGGGGTTCAGCTTGCCAACTGTCAGGCGGAGTTCCTGCGCCTCTTTGACAAGGTCCAGCTGCAGGCAGAGACACCGAACGTCATGATATACAGCCGACTTTACCGCAGATCCACACAAAAGGCGTCCACCTGTGATGTGTCCCGCTGTCTACTGAAGGGCTCTGCTGCATATGGCGCAGGACATCGGACGACGATCACACTACAGGTGCCAGCAGGTACTGCTTTACAATACAGATCTGTGCATTGCTGCGCATGGAATGTCCAGCTTGAGTGCAGTTGGGCAGAATTGAGACGCACCAGCCTCTGGCCGACGGCGTCGGACGACATGGCCCCGTCAAGCTTCATGAGGCACCGTGCAAAGTCGTTCATCAGACTCTGCGCATAGCAAAGAGAATATTCAAGGTACCACACATCACTTCAAGCAGCTGGCGCAGGTCACCTTGCCATGCTAGCTTGTGGCGATCCCTCTGGAATGACGCTGCCTTGCTACTCTACAACGCTGCGGCGTGCTTCATCAGACATATGTGAGAGGCTTGATATACCAGGAGGAGGGGTGCTGCTCACGTTCCATAAATCGCCGTATTCACGAGGCGACAGGCGTGCCAGCTGCGCGATGGCAGCTCTGGCCGTCAGTATGCATCTGGTCAAAGCCAGCCGATGACGGCAGCATGTGTAGTGACCGGCAGGCATGTCGACAACAGCTTCACCGGCGTACAATGTCAAGACATGGCACAATGACACTGTGGCGAAATGAAGCTGATCACCTCGTCACGGCTGAGGCGCAGCTGGCCGCCGCCGGAGGTGAAAGTGAGCACATTGCCGCGCCAGCCTTCGTCGCTGTCGTCGCGGAGAACAATGCCCGCCAGAGCTGGATTCTTCCATATCCCCTTGAGCTGCCGCGAATGAGGCTCGTCAGTGCGCAAATTCGGCCTCTTCCCGCCATTGCCTGCAGCATGCATGGTGCTGCTGCCATCTGCGGCAGCTTCGCCGCTAGCGCCTGCAATGCCTGCAGCCTCGCCGCCGCCGCCGAGCTCCTGGATGCTGGCGCCGGTGGCTGCACCTCCTAGTGTGGTGTTAGCATTCCGGTCGCCGCTGCCGATGCCGCCGCTCCTTGCTTTCGGCAAGCCCCCGTCATCCCCGCTGCTGCGCAGGTCCGCTGCCGCTTCTGGCTGGCAGGGTAATTCCTGGCAGTGCGACGACGCCACCAGCCGCTGCCGGATGGCTTCGCGAGTCTCCAGGTCAGCCTGCAGGACAGCGTCGAGGGTATCGAACCGGAACGTCACCGAAACACATGGACTTCTGCATATGAAGCCTTCCAGCCTCGTGCTTCTCATTAGTTCTGTTGACATCGCAACAACCTTGGATTTCGGCTGATGAACCACACCGAGGCAACGGGCCATGTCAGCACTTTCATCACATGCACCATATGCATGATGTTAATACCTGCCAGTGCTGATAGCTATAGGAGACACGCAAGGAACGTCACCTGCCGGGTCTGGAGACCAGCCAGCTGTGCTGTAAGGTTGTTCACCCTGGCGGCCTCCAGCTGCCGATGCTGCTGTTGCCGTTCTCGGTAGCGCTGCTGCGCGCATCGATGCCGCTCTCGCGTTGTGGGGCGCCTTGTGGGCGGCGCCTCAGCAGCCTGCGTCGCCAGTCAAGCTTGTGGTAAGGTTGAGTGTGGAAACGATTCATGCAGTTGCATGCCGCAGCGCGGGAGCGCTCCCTCTCTTGGCTCATGTGCCAGGATGCTAATGGCCTGCTGGGTCATGTCGGAAGTGATCATGGCGTCAGACGGTGCACCTGAGTTAGGTCGGAGCAGGCATCTCGAGGGTCCGCCTCCATTCCGGCGCCTGACTGGTCCGGCTGGGGCGCGTCTTCAGCGGTGGAAGTCCCGCTGGCTGCACCGCCATTGTGCCGCTCCGCATGCGCGGCTGCGTCGCCCAGCATCCACCGCGTGGCCGCAGCAGCCGAGCTCGGTGTGTCCAGGCTGCCTGACGATGGCTGCCGCAGGAGCACATCTGCATACGGCTGCCACATCGAATCGTGGGCTGCCAGCAGCGTGGGACCGCGCAGCGCGTCACTGCCGTGGCGGCATGCCTCGAAGCCAGCCTCTGGATCCAGCTGAGCCGAAGGCGCTGCCCCTTCGCCGTCGCCCAGGAACTCCCTGCCAGATTCACGTGCATGCGTCATACATATTCCTACTGCACTTCTGAGCATAACACCACAGAAGTGCTCCGAAATGACGGCAACAGCAGGCTGTGCAAGAACGAAGCTGCACGCAAGAAATCGCGCCTGGCGAGCATCTGAAGCTCTGCAGTGGTGCAGGAAGCATCGCGCATGGTGTGGCCTGGGCTCAGAGCCGATCAGCGCCAATAAGCCGTCTGACGATCGAGGCTGCTCGTGACACTTCGCTTCCTGTTGCATGCAAGGGTCAGCACGACGACAGCTGCGCTGTGTGATGTGAATTGTCAGTGAGCTATGTACCAAGCGGTGCTCCCGGAAATTGTTATCCATCAGCTGAAGCGGGTGCACTAGCGGGGGCACTAGCGGGGGCACTACATTCTGGCCGCACATTAGTCAGCACTGGACGTTATCAAACCTCGCATTGCCGCGGTTTTGATAGAGTGCTGGTGCAATGTGTAGTCGCTCTCTCACTCCAGCTGCATGGCTGTGGGCCTGATGGCCATCGCGCAACTTTGCACCAACGGGCGCACGATAAATCACGGTATCGGCACGTGCCAAACAGCAAGTGTCGTTGTGCACAAGTGTCGTGCAAGCGCAACTGCTGGTGCAGCTGCAGGCTAGAGTCTTTGAAAGGTGGAATACTCATACAGGCAGCTTCAGAGGTAAGCGGCGTCGTCACTTAGGCGGAACAGCCGCGCAGCATGTCCCGGCTCAAGCTTAACGCCTTGCACTTCAGCTTGGAAGTGCAGCACGCACACACGTGTGGTTCACAGTGAGTATCTGACAGGCAGATGGACGAGAACACACTCAGTAAGACGGCATGTTCGGTGGCGTGGCTAGCCTTCACACCAAGCTGCTGCAGGCCTTTCCGGTGGCCGCGTCCTGCGGTGACGCATGTTTGTCGCGGCATGGCGAAGACCAGGGAGAAACGGATAGCAACAATATCGTGTTACGGTTGACGCTGCTGTCTGTCGTAGAATCACGACAAGACAACTAAAGCACCCTGGCTCAACCTCCTCTTCTCTACATATCACCAGAAAATTTAGGAACACAATCGCATTGTGAATTCCCAAACACGCAAAGCCACCAGCACACTTGATTCATCCTGTCACATGTAATGTATCAAGTCTCAAATTTCACCAGAATTGTCACTGTGGTGCAAATGACAGCCGCTTGACGGCCGCGGCCGCGCCCTGGCGCATCAGAGCCGAGGCGGCAAGCGGCGGTGTGCTCTCCGAAGCGGTGACCGCGTCTAGCAGCGGCAGCACGTCAATCTTGTACGGATACGACAGGATGTGAATGCGGCTTGACCGCACTTATGACAAAATCGTGTCAGTACTGTGGGAAAGGTAGCTTGAAGTCCACAGAAGCCGCATTACAGTGTGAAGTGCAGTCGGGTGTGCAGCGCGATAATGATGGTTGTAGACATCCTGCCTCACCTGCACGGGGTCGCATATCCGCCCAAACATGTTCTTCGAGAGCTGCAAATACACAGAGAGCCTGAAGAAGGGGCTGCGCCATGAGGGAGTGGCTCGGCAATGCGTCAGCAAACCAAAGGCAGCTGCGCGGCCAAGCAGTGCGAGCAACGCAGATGAAAATCGCACAAGCCCGTATGAGGGCCATGGTGCATTGTGATCCGCGGCGCATGTGACCCTGGCTTGTCAACATGTGACGGCTTTAGATCGAGAACCAGAGGCGCACGTGCGACTGGAAGTCGTTCTCTTCGCGCAGAATGGCGTGCAGCAGCGAGGCGTTGATGATGCAGGACGGGTGGCCGTCCAGAGAGGCTCCAGCGGCGTTGTTGAAGCCGGAAGCCGCCTGCACCGCGAGACGCAACTGATGTGCAGAGGCAGCGCAAATAATTGGACAGCTGCATACTGGAGCTACAACCACAAGCGCAGGATCTATCCTTGGAGTCGTGCATGCACACATCATGCCCACAATTCAAAGGAGCATGTTCTCGCCACCTGCAGATTCTGAGACAGCTCCATGCGCTGCTGCTTTAGTGCGCCCAGCCTCTCATATGCTGGTGCTCGCAGCTGCAGTTCAAACAACAGATGTGAATATGCCCGTCCTCTCGCAGATTGTCGAACAGACAGTAGCAGCCATCATTTGACAGCGACAGCACAACGCTCTTCCAGGGTACAGGTCTCCTTCCCACAGCAAGAACATTCAGATCACCTTCATGCATTTCTGCCGCTGTTCCTGTGTCAGCTCCATGGATGCTGCGATGGACTGCCAGAACGCTGCATCTGGCCGCCCATGTTCGCGCTGCGTCTGCAACAAGGACGCACAAGTCTGATGTTATATCCTTATAAGCTGCAAATGCCCGCCTCTGCTGCCCAGCTTGCTACCAGCTGAGCCCCTTGTCAATTGCGACCGAGCCTCCGAAGCCTGATCATCAACATGCATGTTTCAGCTGACACGGTGCTTTTTTTCCTGAAGGATCGATGCATTTCAACACGATGAACACTGCGAGGCAAGCACCTGTTCGCTCTGTGACGCCAGAACCTGCGGAGCCAGTTTGCTCAGGGTTGCGCGTAGCTCCTGTGCCTCCATCACCAGAACCATCTGCAGGACGGAAAAACACAATCCTTCTAGAAGGGCGCATTTGCTTGCAAATCACCGATGGCAGCGTCCAATGCAGGAGATCAGTCTGGCATATGCAGGGTTGACACACCCTGCATCAGAAGTGTGCGTACTGCAAAGGAAGGCGCACCATCCGCCTGCCGACTGCAGAGGACATGTCACCATCGAAATGCATGAGAACCGTCGCCATCGAATTTATGAGGTCCTGCAGCATCCCAGGAAGAAGATGATTCAGCCTGTGCTTGGTGCAGGTCCCAGTGTTGTCGAAATGCAGGTGCAGAACGTGCATCTGGAGCTCTGACGATGCGGAGACTGCACCCCTACCTTCCACATCTTGCCGTACTGCTCGGATGACATAGCGGCGACCTGGAGCGGCACGATATGACATAAAGAGGGTCGATGCTGCATGCTTATTGTGATGAAGCCCCGCACAGGCAACGAATCAGGCATTTGGTAGCAGACAGGGTGCCGGGAGGCAGCAAAGTTAGAGGCTGGTGCAATTCTAACGTCGGCTGCAGCGGAACCAGACAGGTGGATGCCTGAAGATCCAAACAGCTGGCTTCTTACCTCATTGCGCGAGAGGCGCAGCTCGCCGCCGTGTGCCGTGAAGGTGAGGACTTGCTGGCGCCAGCACTCCTTGATGTCGCCAAACACGATCCGGGCCATGTCTGCGAAACCGTAGAAGTCACAATGAAACCGTCGTGAAACTTGACGGTCAAGCACAAGACCAGGTGGAATCGAGCAGCATGCAATAATGTGGGTATTGCAGGAAGCATTCCGAGCTGTTCACGCACTAGGCCGGGCCCATATGCCCTTGAGCTCGGCAGCGTCTGACCAGGCGTCGTCCGCCACCTCGCTGCTGCCGGCGGCCGCGCTGAAGCGGTCGCTGCTGTGACTGCTGTGCCGGCCGCTGGCGCCGCTGCAGCGCGCCTGCTCGCTGGCGAACCCTGTGGCCAGCAGGCGGTCGAAGACGGCTGCCCGTGTGTCCATCTCGGCCTGCGCATCACAGAGTCCAATCATCGGCATGCGTCGATATGGCGGCTGCTCTGCCAGCACACAGGCTGTTGTATGTGCTGGCCACTGCCATCGAGTGGCACATGGCTGGCTCTCCAGTATTGCGAGGTACTCGTGCATCATAGTGCCATTAGTCATGAGCTGGCCCCGTGGTGCTGTTGTTCTGGTATGTTTCTGGTGTCGACATACAGCACCGCATGAAGTACAATCGTAATGTACCTGTCGGGTCATCAGCTCGGCCAGGCGCTGGGACAGCTCCTCCAGCTTGATACCCTGCTGCTGATTCTGCCTGCGCTGCCGCTCTCTGTACCTTGAGCAGGTCGAAACACATTGATTCACCAGGTGGATGCGTTTAACTGCAAGAAAAACCTGCTCTTTTTGTCCAGTGACCTGCGCTGCTCACACATGTGGGTGCCGTTCTCACCTCTTCTGCGCCCGGCGCTGCCGCTCGCGCAGAGCATCCAAGGGCGAGGCCGCGGCGGCTTCAAGATCGGGCAGGCAGGTGTCGGTGCCCTGCGGCAAGCGCAACCAATTACATCACACCAATTACATCTGGAGGTCATCCGCGGCTCGGTCTGCCTGGCAAAGGGATGCAGGACTGCAGACTGCTGCAATTTCGCTAGGGAATGTGGCCAGCTCCCACCTCCTGGAGGCTCAGGGCTGGCACAGGCGGCGTGGCGGTGCCGCTGCCGTCATGGGAGTAATGCTCCGCCGCCGCAGGCCGCGCAGCGGCGGCGGATCTGAGCCTTCGCATGGAGGCGGCTCTGCTGGAGGCCAGGTGGTGCGTGCGCACATATGTCGAGATCTCGGCAGAAGATGGTGCCAGGCTGGGCAGCGCACTGAGGCGTGGATGCGCTGTTGACTGCAGCCAAGCCCGCACCCAGCCGTCCAGGAGCCAGAAGGCCGCGCGCACCGCTGGATGCAGCAAGGTTACCAAGACGAGTTGCAGCTGGTAGTGACACACGCTGCGACTTTGGCCGAGCGTATCGAGTGAACGAATGCAGCGCGAGTCCACCGGCGACACAGGTGCATTCGATACCTGGATCGCGGCTGCTTTCAGCTGCTGAAACGGAAGTGCAAAAGCTTTGGTCGGCCGTCTTGAATGACATCCTTTCGCTTCGCCAGCGGGCAGGTCAACACGAGAGGCGCACACCCGGTGAGTCATCGGTGCAGCAGGGCGAGGGAACCAAGGCCTGTTGCATGTGCGATGCTGGGAAGGGAGAGCGCGTTCTATTAAAACGTAACAACCAGGTAAGGCTCGTCTAGAGCTCATGGATTCTCGGCAATACAGCGATGGCGCCAAATGGCGCAAGTTTGCGTGATCAGTTTCGTCACGGGCAATCGCACGTGAACGACATGGCTTCGGGGCTCGCAAGAGCCCCGAACAGCCTTGAAAGAACCCTTTTTGCGCCCACCTGTCAGCTTGCGGCCGATCAACACACCAGCCTTGAAACCTGCATGCACTGCGGGCGCCAGAACTCACTCGCTTCGTCACCGTGAGCGATCCAGCCCGACCAGAGGCACCAGGCAGAGCGGCAAGCGACGCCCAGCTGGCCACAATGGATGGCCCCTCCTTCGACCCGTTCGACCTGGATGCTTGCACCAGGTTTGTGCAGTGTGAGCCTCAAGCTGACCTTAGATTTTCTTTTTTGGTTTTGGGCGACATGTCGGAGATTGTGTCCGCACTGTGTCCGCACGCGCAGTCCGACACGCGGCACAAATGCGCGCAGGGACCTGCTCGCCGCGTCCGAGCCGTTCGCCGCGACACCTGCGATGGACGACCCTCACCTGGGCATCATGTCGCCAGCACCGTCTGCGCTGCCACTGGCGGACCTCCTGTTTGAGGCCTCGGACCTGCTGCCGCCTGCCGAGCTGTGCCGCCTCCCTAGCGCGTCGCTGGCCGGCTTCGGCGGAGCCCCAGCCGGCCTGCAGGCGCAGCCCTTGTTCCCGCCGCCATTTGGGGCGGCCGCGTTCAAGGGCGGCATGGAGCAGCTGCTCCTGGCGCCGCTGCCGTCGCTGCTGCCGTTCCCGCACCAGACCCAGCCGCAGCCACAGGAGCAGCATCAACACCATCTGCAGCAGCCGCTGCCGCCGCAGGCGGCGCCCAATCCCTTCCTGATCTTCCCGTTCGCCGCCACTGGACTTTGGCGCGTCCGCCGTGATGCTGCGGCAAGGCCGGATGCACGGCTCTGATGGCTCCGCGACCGGCGCCGAGACGCCGCTGCCGGCGCAGCACCAGGCTGAGATGGACACCCTGTTCACGGGCGTCAGCTCCCCGACTTTACACAGGTATCGTTGCAATCTGAATGGCAGTGTGAATTGCGCAACTGCCATTGTAAACTGATGCAGAGTTGGTTCGCTTACAGCCTCTCCAGCATCCTGTGCCATCCACACTGCTATGCATTGATCTGCAAAATGCAAAGTGTATGCTGTGCTGCAGGCAGCGCCAGTGGCCGTCCCATCGCCGGGGGGCGCGCCAAAGCCCGACGCGGGCGGTAGCGCGCACACGCAGCTGGCCGCGAGCAAGCGCAAGAACCGCGCCGCGCAGCAGCGGTATCGGCAGCGCCAGCGCCAGCGGCAGCAGGAGAGCAGATCCAAGATCGTGGACCTGGCACAGCAGGTGGAGGAGCTGCAACTGAAGCAGGTAATTCATGGACACAAAGCGCAACTTGACTTGTGCAATGCCACCAGAAGGGAGGATGCTGCATACGGGCAATTCCTGGCGCAGCTGAACCCACAGCACCACGTACGGCGGGCTGCAAACCCACCCTTTGAACCAACCAATCAACATCTTCTCAAGACGACTTGCGAATGTCGTTGTTGCAGGCCCAGATGGAAGAGAAGGAGGCGGCCTATGGGCAGTTTTTGGCGCAGCTGGACCCCAAGCCGCTGTACGGGGGGCTGTGCCCCGGCGGCATGGACCTGGAGCTGCAGGAGCAGGTCGCCGGCGGCAGCGGCCGGCTGTGGGCGAGTTACGCCGACGTCTGGTCCGCCTCCTCAGGCGAGCCATTGCCGACAAACATGACCTGCTGGCTTTGATCTCAACATGAGATTTATCTAGCCAAAGGCAGCGGCCAGCTGTCGGCAAATTGCGGCGACGTCTGATCCGCCTCCTCAGGCGAGCTACAGCTCATTGTTTTCACATCCTGTTTCTCTTTCTCTACATAAAGATAAAGCTAGCCTGAGTGGGATGATGTCAGCACAATGCCATCACATAGCGAAACCCACGAAGCTGTGGGCGCACTACGCCGACGTCTGGTCCGCCTCCTCAGGTGAGGCTTGTTTTGCAAAAAGGGAAGGTGCATTATGGAAGGTGCCTCATTCGGCTGCCTTGCTGCACTTTGGCGCATCGGCGCACCCGGATGGTGAGATCACAAGTCCGCGATAAACCCACAGCGCCAAGTCGTGGGCGGGCCAGCAGCGGCCCAATGTGGGGACATGACGGAACATGCGAGAATTGCTGAGCATGAGACACTGCACACACTGAACTACACGCTGTGCTGCAGCAACAGGCACACTCAGGTCTAGATCCGACAATACGATGACTTTCTCAGCCGGCGCCAGCGGTCCCGCGCGGCTGACAAAGGACGAGGTAAGGCTCTCCTGCAGCTCAGTCCCCTGCGGTCAAATGAACGTGGTCGGCGCCTACGCCATGCATGCCGTTTTGAGCATTGATCGCCCGGAAGTGTACAAGTGGGCGAGCTTCTAGTCATGTTGCCGCCACATGAAGATTTATCTGATGCACTTCCTGTGCTCGCCCAGGTCGCCAATCTCCGCCCGGCACGGTACCTCAGCATGTGGAAGGTGAACAGCTGCTCTCCTTCGGAAGTTCGTGACCTTGCCAGGGCCCTAGGCCCCTCGTGAAATGTGTCTGGCATTCTGTCCAGCAGGATCAAGCCTCACTGTGTGGGCCGTTCAAGTCTTTAGGTAGACCCTGGACGATTTTCAGCACCAGGCATCTCCCTTGCTCGCAGGACATCATCAACGGCGTCAGCGTCTGCCTGCTGCGCGCCAGCGGCGACCTGTCCTCCGACGCCGGCAAGCGCATGGTACTTTCCTGAAAGCATCTCCATTCCAAATCACTATGGGGATAATGTCATTGCTTTCAATGGTGATTCACCCTTGCAATGGGGAAAGATAGGGGACATGCAGAATTCTTTGTCTTTGACACACGGAAACATCAATGAGGTTGAATCTTTGGCGTCTCGCAGCTGGAACTCATCTCGGAGGCGCGCAACCTGAAGGGCACCATCCAGGCGCTGCGGCCAGATACCCTGGCGGAAGTGATTGCGCAGGTTGGTGTTTGCGTAACAGCTTGTCGTTTCGACCTCGAACACGTGCCTCACACTTCCTGAATGCATGCGTCCTGTTGGGCGTTCATGTGGAAGGGTCTCAAGCGACTGAGGCGCCATGCAGGGCAATGCTCCAGCTTGGATCGGATGACAGACATGCCTAATCTGGACCCCACAGGCCTCACGCACGTGTCCTGTGCTGTGCAGACGGCCCAGATGCACGGCCCGCCCTCTGCGGCCCTGTGGCGCTGGGTCGCCTCGTCCATCAAGATGTCGCCGGCGCAGCAGCAGGACTGCATGAAGGTGCGCTTCCCTGCATGGCTCGAATGTAATCCATGTCCGTCTGACATGCAGCATGCATCTTGTACGTAGTGATGGACTGTGCTTCTTTTGGTCTTGCAACTTCAGACAGCCTCTCTCGTGTTTCATTGTTTCACGTGGCCGCACCCGCTCACAAACATGGACAGTCGTGACGAGGACTTGCGTGTGCTCCTGTCGCAGCTGCGGAATGCGGCGTTCACGTCGCTGGGCAGGGTCCTGCGGCACCGCTCTGAGCTGGCGCACACCCTTGCGGTGCGTCTTCCTGGCATCAGCGCTGTATGCACGTACTCTGCTGACAAACTATCGCGTCGAAGCGATCCATGTGCCTGCACACACAAGTCTCTGAGCTGCATCCGACGCACATGCAAGCAATCGCGCAGTGCGTCGCCATGCTCCAGCCGGTGTCTCAGAGTCTACATTGCCTGTCAGCCTGCTCACAGCGCTTTATCTGACAGAGCCATTCGGGCCATCAGCTGTGCCTCCATGCCTGCAGTCCTTCGCCCAGATTGCGAAACTGACAGTACACTGTGCCTCTACAGTCCTTCTCCCACACCGCTTATCTGACAGTGCACTCTGCCTCTGCGCAGTCCTTCGCCCAGATCGCGGACGCGGCGTCGGAGGGCTACCTGTCCCTCATGACGGTGTCGGCGCAGCTGCACAGCCTGTTGACTCGAGAGAACAGCTTCAACTGCCAGATCATGATGGCCCTGTTCGGCTCCATCCTCAGCCCCGTCCAGGTGCGTTTATAGGATCTCAAGACTAAGAGTCTCTACCGTACCTCCAAACCGCTGCAGTGGTGCTGGCGCCCCTGCCTTGAGTGCAGCTTTCACCCACTTTGGCTGCAGCGTGGCTTTGCCTTTCGATTTTGCAGCCTACCCAAATCCGCCGCGGAGCCTGACGCCCAACTGGATTTCTCCTGCAGGTCGCGCAGTGCAATTGTCTGGCGTTCCCCTACCAGGTGAGCGCGGGCCCCCACAGCCCCTTGTTTGTGCGCTTGCCTATACCAGACCGGGAGTTTTCGCAAGTGTTGTCCCCTGGGACGCACTCGGCGCCGTCTCAGCTCAATGCATATATGCATGCCTATTACAAGGTTGTCGTGTTGTGCAGCATCTTCTTTCAGGGTTTTGTATTCAGCTTCGTCTCGTTGTGCACAGCTGGATAGCTTGGCTTTCATCGAGGCGTTGGCGACGTGCGCGCCGGGCGGCAGCCCCCCTGCAGAGGATCTCATCGAGCGCGGCGCCGCTGCCACCCTGGAGCAGGGCCCGCTCACGCTGCCAGCCGCTGCCATGGCGCCCGGCGTTAGCGTGCTGTGCTACTGAAGACGGCGGAGGCTGCGGTATCTTTGCGGCGGCGCGGTGCAGGCGAAGCGGCGACCGCCTGGAGCGGGCTTGCTGACGCAGCCCTGCTGCCATAGGCGCCGCCGCTGTATCGGCGCCCGGCAATGGCGTGCTGCGCTGCTGAGGATCCAATCTGAGGGTTTGGCGGTTTCGGCGCCTGCGTCCTCGTCACAAGAAACTGGCCCCGGGTCTGTGGGGAGGGATGCAACAAGGAGTTGTTAGGCTGACGGAGGGGAACCGTCTCGCTGACCCCTGATTGTTTATCGTTAATGTCGCGTCTGATTCCTGCCTCCATGGCCGGATGGTGCGCACCTGCATTCGCCGCTCACTGGGCTACTGAGCGTCAGTGCAATGCAGCCGGGGTTCATTTGGAGCCAGCTGAGCGCACCCCAGAATCACCTTGCATGGGCTGCTTGTTCGACGACCATTGTTCAGATTGTCGGGCGACTGGATGCGTCGCAGTTGATTTATGGCAGCTTGCATCGATGCTCGAAAAGATTTTATAGGGGAAGGGCGCAGACTCATGCGAAGTTTCTTTTTTTGGTGGTTGCTGCTAGGTGCTCATTTTTCGAGGGTCCACTGTCCACAGGTATCTGGCAAACCGTAAGGACACAACAAAGCGCGAGCATGACGCATCATGCGTCATGCTCGCAGCGCTGCCTGCCGCTGCCGCTGCATGCCGCCGCCACATATATGCATATGTATGAACTGTATACATAAAGTGCACACAAGAAAGCGCGAGCAAGGTACATGTATGACTGGTATGATCGGCTCAACACCCCAGGCTCAGCCTTTGCAATGAGCAAACAGGGGTAGCCCGATAGCTGCAAGGAGCCGGGCGGCCAGCGGCGATGCCGCTGTCCCGGCCTTAGGCCCTACGGGCAATGATTGGAGCTGGCCGCGAGCACTAACGAAGCATTACTGACGCTGACGATGAGCAAGGGCCTGGAACGGCGTCAAGGGTGACGGTGCTTGGCGGGACCTGCGGATCTGTGTTTCACGGCGCTACCTGCCGCCGCCGCGTGTCGGCAATGGATACTACACATCAGCGCAGCACCGCCCGCTGCCGCCACCGCCCGCCGCCATCATCCCGACTGACGTGAGGACCTCAAGCCGGCTCGCAAACTTCTCTCTCACAATCCAGTCGTGTGCCGGGGCACCTATTTGCAAGCCGACAAGTGGCTGACGGTCATGGCAGGTGTACGTACAATTGCCTCTTCCGGAGCAAGGACACGCGATCACGCGACCTATTAGCCAACGAAGATCCCCGGGATCCCCAGGATTCTGATCTGCGCATCTGGCCTGTCATCAATTCCGACAGCCCATCAGTCGACGTGCCACAGTGAGCACAGCCATTCCTGCCGCAGGCAGAATTCGGACGAATCTCGGCGTGCCTTGCCATCGGCCTCCGCAGCATGGACACCTCCTACAGCACCATAACGGAGCTGGATTCATCTGCGTGGTGAGGTTATCGTCTATATGTCGCCGTGCAACATTTTTGATGTCAGCAACAGTGCTGAGCCGAGCTGAGCTCACGTGGGGTACAAGGTGATGTCTGCACTTTTCGATCAGCTCACGTGGGCCCACGCCCGGGCGCGGACTGACTCGAGGCGTTCGATCAGTCGATGACTGCTCAGCATCGCGCAGGGAGCTGCTGGGCGGGGGAGCCGAGCAGCAGGTTGACATCAGTGCTGCCGTGGTCTTCGCCCAGGCCTGGGACCGTGCTGACACGACACAGGACTGCAGTCCCGTCAATCTGGCGACCAACAGCAGCGACTAGCGTTTCGGCCCGCCCTCTCCAAGAGTGGCGGGCAGGTCCTACAGCCTGTGCCCCCGCGAGGTGAGACGCCCGCCGCACCTGTGTTGTGCCGCTGATTCAGCAACGCGATTACGTACGCTGCTTGGTTCATGTTCGAAGCCGTTCATGCACAAAAGCTGCCGACCCTCAGCAAAATCAGTGGTCATATATTGCACGAACCACTGCCCGGAAAGCCCCCCCCGCCCTCACTGCAACGAAAAGTACGTTCTTCAATTTCGGGCGGCATTTCCATACGAAATTCCCCGCAATTCCTTGACCGCGACGCTGGGTTCGCGCGGCTACTTCGCGAAGCGTTCCGCTCCGAGTGTTCAAGACCCAGTGACTTGAGTAGGTGATCGCACAGTCACGCGCTGCCATTGGCCAGCAGCGCCGTCGCCGTCTCGCCGGCATTGCGCGGCGAGGACGGCGCCGCAGGCGGCGTGCGCGGCCCCAGGTCGCCGGCGGCAGCCAGGCCCGGGTACAGGGCGGCCAGGTCGATCGCCGGCGCCGCCCAGCTGCGCATGACTCTTGTCTCAAGGCGGCGGCGGATGCTGCCCTAATCACAGCAGTCACGCTGTTCTTGTAGGTCTTCTCGCAGGGGCACAGCACGTCGTGTCCAAATGTACCGGCAGTGTTCCAATATGCAGGCTGTTTGGACATTGCTGTCCGTGATGCATATATGGCCAGCTCTAGGTGGCTGTCTCATGGCGCCGTAATGCATTTCGACTGGCGGAACGACGAGAGGAAAAGGAGTGCACCGCGGCATAATTTACGAAGGACGGTGACACAGCCATTTGTTTTTTCCCTCAAGTCATAAGGCAACAACAGGTGAGGCATGAACTCGTCAATTTAACGCGGCTGTCTTGGAGCACAGCGATTCCAGCGGCGGCTGTAATGAAATGCAATCAGCTTCTCTTGCATTCGCGTCCAAGCTTCCCCAAAGCAGCGCCCGCAGCCGCACTACCTGCCAGGCCTTCTTGAGGCAAGTCATCTACTCAAGAAATCCCCTAGATATCACCCTCCTCTCGCTACCTCCCGCAGGGGCAGCCGCCGCTGTCGGCCACACCATCACATCAGAACGACGTGAGGCACGCATCATACATCAAGTCTTACGCGTCAGCCTTGAATCGTGTTTGCTCGCCAAACTTGGATCCGCGGCGGACCACATAACCGCCGAAGTGGAACGGCGCCGCACATTCAAACTTGGATGCGCGGCGGAGTGGGCTCCACGACCCCACAGCATGACGCCCTGGCGCACTCGGCGGCAGACCACGTGACCGCCGAAGTGAGCGGCGCCAGAAGCTGGTCCGCGGCGCCCCGCTGGATGAGCTCCGAGGCCGGAGGCGCGCCGCTGCCAGCGCAGGAGGCGATGCTGTCGACGAGCTGAAGGGCATTAAGCTCGTAGGGGAACGCCTTCAAAAACGCAGCGCGGACGGTCATTCAGCAGTTTCAGGTCTGTTGTGATTTCACACGGTTCGTGCAGGTCGCTTCCGTGGCCTGTTATCGGCAACTGTCATGGCAGCATTGTAGGTGGCAAGAGCAGCTGGGCGCCAGGATTGTCAACGGACTCACCAGCACGTGACAGTGGGCCGTTTGAAGGGGCGTCAAAATCTTGCCGAACAGCGTCATCATCAGCTGCGCGGCGCAAATGACGCAGTCACATGCTCGCTGCTACCCCTTGCAGAAGGCTTGCGAATGGGTTTTTGCGTCGGCACATCATCAAAACCAAGTGTCACATGTGACAGGTCATTGCACACGACCCGCACTGCAGCAATGTCAGGGCCGCTGCACCTGTGCAGTGAAGTTGTTCTCCTCTTTCAGCATCGTGTGCAGCTGCACATAAACATGGCACCATCAGTCTCAGCCTCAGCCTCGGCTGCCCACGGCAATCTGGAGTCTCCTCGACACGGGCAGCATCACGGCCGGCAGCGAGATGTCAGGGGAAACAATATGCAGAGCATGCCACAGCAGGCAGCAGGACGTGAAGGGAACAAAAGGCGACGATGCAGCTGGCTAAGGTCGGAACCCTGTGTGTTCGCACTCTTGTCATGAAGTCCATCCACATGGAAGAATGACTTGCGGCGCACCTGAGCCGCGGCGCTCGAGGAATCGAGGTAGTCGTTCGTCTGCGTGCTGTGCGCCTCCAGCTCCGTGAAGTTCTGCGGCAGCAGGGTGACGCTTTTAAAATGTGAAAATGGTCAGCTGGCAGCCGAGTTTTAATCGGACTGTCAGGCTTCGCAGTGGTTGGTGCTCCATCCAGCGCACAGGGCGGCTGAGGGCGGCTGGCAGCAGCGTGCAGGTTCAGGGCATGGCATGTGGGCTGTCAAAGAGATGGACATCTCTTGAATGACAACGGGTTTGCGCTTGGAACTCGCACCTCAAACTCGAGCGACCGCGCCAGCTCGCTGCGCTGTCGCATGAGCGCCCCCAGCGACCGGAACGCCGCATTCCGCAGCTGTGCATGCAATCAAGGGTGGTCAGCAGCCGCCAAACCTCCAGCAAGCAAAGCAATGCACCAGACGCGTAATTGACGCAAGCTAAGGGTCAGGGTGAGGCAGGCGTGCCACGGGAAACACGGAACCGAAGCATGCAGAGCTGAGGCTCAAAAGCTAGGGGAGGGGCGTACCAGCACACAGTCCTCGCGCTGCGACGGCGACAGCGTCAGCGAGTCGGCGAGGGAGCGCCACAAATCCGGCGGCGGCGGCCCGTGCTGCTGCGCCGCCTGGGAAGCGTCACAATGTGTGAGTGATGACGTTTCTGAATCGATTGCAGTGGTTTGTGTGGCTCAACATGCCAGAATCTCGTCCGCGATGGCACTATGTTGCATGAACAACCCACCTGCTTGGCATACTCAGCCAGGGTGTCGGGGCGCATGAAGCCGAGTGTCTTCTTGAGGTTCCGCGCCTGCAGCGGAGCCCAGGCCATCAGGACAGGGCCTTGCGAGTTCTGTTTTGATTGAAAAGGCGGTCAGCTGTCAGGCAACCACAGCTATCAGGAACCCACGCGAGGAGGATTCTGGCAGCGGCGCAGGCACTGCGGCGCCCGAATGCAGGGCTATGTCAGTGCGGCCGGGTCAAATTGACCAGCCAAAGAGAAATCCAGCAATTGACAGAGACACCAGCGGGCATGCACATGTGGCGCACCTCGGCAATGAGCTCCAGCTGCAATCAAGGCAGTGTCACGCCGTCAGCTCAACGAGTGCTGAAAAACAGCATATTTGGTGCAGAAAATATAGTCCGGAACCTTGGATCCAGCAGCAGATCCCTAGCACATCACCGCAACAGCCCAGCCAGTGCATTCATCAAGGCGCTCATAACGACGCAGACTCACAAGGCGCTGGCCGGCGGGCGACTGCATGTCGTTGCTGGCGCGCAGCAGGCACCCCGCGAGGCCATTGATGATGTCCTGTGGCAATGTTTGCTCAAGAAGGTAAAGGCGGAGCTTTCAGTGCAGCACAGGTTCAAGCCTGCGGACTTGTGGTCAGCGCACATCTTCATTGGCACCGGGTCTGTTGTGTGCTTTGAGGACGCCAGAGGGCCAGACGGGCAGGTGTCAGGAGTGCACAGCACATGGAATCTCGTGCACAGCACAAGTGCACAGCAGATAGAATCTCGTAGCTCATTTCAACACTTTGTGCTGTGCCGGGCAGTGAGCTCCGCACCCTCCAAAGGTTGCCGTATTTGGTCGCGCTGAGACGCGTCACCTTAACGAGACACATTTTGTCAACATTGATTGAAACAGGACCATGGCGCCAATGTGTTTGCACACACGAATAAAACAACCTCGGAGCACTCTGGCTTCACATCCTCATTTGCAACAGCAATCCAGAGAAGGCTGCCGTGCACACTCTTATACGCAGCGATCTGATGCGTTAGCAGCACACCTCGTGGCGCGTCATGTGGAGGGGCTCGCCGCCGCCCGCGGTGAAGGTGAGCACATCGCCCGGCAGCTCGCCGCATGGCTTACCGGAGGCCATCCTAGCGGTTCCTGGCACAGGCACGAGGCATGACGGTTCCCATGCCGCTTTTGACAAGCTAGCACGCCGCGGCGAGGAACGACTGTGGGATCGAGCCGTAAGTCTGTATTGGCAGTGCCAGGGTGTCAAGCACGTCAGATTTTGAGCTGAAAGACAGCCAGAAGAGCGATTCCTGCTTTGGCTTTTCAAAAGCTTTTGCTCGAGACGGTCCCCACACCTGGCCTCGACCAGAGCTTGGCGGGGTGGAGGTCCTCCCAGTGCGGGCGGGACGGCGTGCTCCTGCCGCCGCCGCCGCCTGCCTCTTGTCCTGCGGCGCCGCTGCAGCTGGCGCGGGGAGTGATCTTTGTGATGCTACCGCCGCCGCAGATGCGCAGGCCCGGGTACTGCATCGGGAGCGCAGTTTTTTAGTATCCAGAGGTTCAAACTGCTGCAGCACTCGAGCTCCTCTTGCCACGATGCACTTTTGACATCGCAAAACTCTGCAACAAACATGTGATCACCTGCGGCTGGGGGTTGCAGGACGTCAGCAGGAAGCGGTCGAAGATGACCTCCCGATTCAGCAGCTCCGCCTGCAGCCACCGCAGAAGACACCTTAGGCAACAGATGTCGGCCCGGCAGAAAACTCCGCTGCCGGATTACTGTCTGCATTTCCCCTGCAGCTTGTGACGGCAGCAACGCATGGCATGACCACCATAGGCAGCATGGCATTGCCAAGTCACCTGCTTGCGCTGCGCCTCGGCCAGCTGCCGTGACAGCTCCGCAATCCTGGAGCTGCTCTCCTGCCGCTGCTTGCGCTGTCGCGCCCGGTACTGCCGCTGTGCGACGCGGTTCTTCTCCTTGGTGTCGCGCCCGATCACGGCCACCGCCGCGATGGCGGATGTGACGCCCGCGTTGTGCAACCCCGGCACTGACTCCGCAGACGGCGTGCCAGAGGATGTTGTCGGGCCCGCCTGCATATCGCGGGCGAAGGCGTCAATACCTGACCAAGGAGCCGGTTCCTGTCCCAACCGAGGCGTTCCGAACGCCTCAATGCTGACACGCAGCACGCGCTGCTGCCAGAGCTGATGCGAGGGGATGTACCTGGTCGTGGCCGTCGTCGGGGAGCAGCGGCTCCATGAGCACGTCTTCTGGCAGCAGACTGAGCGCGGCGTGGAATGCATCGCCATCGGCGGCGGCGCTGTCGGGAGTGCCGGCGGCAGTGGGGTATTTGGCAGTCTCCATGCAGATCACGTCCTGCCGTGCCGCCTCCCGCGCAGTCTCATAGCCGTCGAACGGCTGCGCGTCGATGGGCAGGGACGGGAAGGTGGGGAAGTGCGAGTCGAAGAATGGGGCGGGGCCGGTGAGGGCCGACTCCGCGCCGTCAGAGCTGCCCATCAGGTCCCTACGATTTGCAGGTCTGATGTTTAGCTTGGTCTGTGCGAAGCAAGCGACGGGGGTTTGCAATCGCCAGACAGGGCCCGAGCCGATTCTGCTTGTGTTATTCCCTGTACGACTGCCCCATTTTCCGGAACCGCGCACGAAGCACTCGCACCTCGTCAGCGCGTCCAAGGAGGATGAGGACAGCTCCATGCTGTCTAAAAGACGATGCTGCTAGGTCGCACGACTCGCGGGGCTGCCAGGCGGCAGGCAAAGGCCGCAAGCCAGCTGGGGACCTCGCTGGTCAGTCCGCGACGATCCTTTGGCAAGCAGGGACTGAGAGAGGCTCCTGATGATCTTGAATGGCTTGGGGGATTGCGTTCATGTCGAACGACCTGCTGTGCTGCTTCGCAGACACCACCTGCGCTCAACTTCCGGCACTGGGGATGCGGTGTGTTTGACTGCCTGCATGCCTAGCTGTCTTCTGACCCGCGACAGCGATCCGTTGCTGAGGACTTATCTTCAGCAGCTGCAGGTCGTGCGCTCGGGTCGGTTGTCAACCTGGCGGGCACAAAAGATGGAATGGCAAGACTCGGACGAGGCTCACAAATGCCACCGTCGTGCTGTGCGTGCAATGCGGTTGACGTAATGATTGTCACAGGGGCAGCAACCGGTCGCGCCCCCGCACAGCTCGGATCACACGAGGTCCCCTGTTCCCCTCATCGTGTTCGTGCCTCGCCATAGAAGCTTGACCCACCACCGTCCATCGTGCCGATCCGCGCCCAATCTGTCCCACTCGCCTAGCAGCGCCCTGGCGCCGTCCCAGGCGCCGCGCAGCCATGGGGGACGCCATGCAGCTGGGCCGTCAAACGCTCTTTCTGGAAGACCTGGCGCTGCCGCCGACGCAGATGTTCAGCGGTGCGGGCGCCTGTCTCCAGCTTAAACATACTGTTGTGGCTGCCGCTGGACGCAGCTGCGATCTGGCGCCACAGCTGCATGCTGCTGGCTCCCTGCGTCGTGGCTACGTTTCCGCGCGACCGGAGCGCCGGCCGAGTCCGCTCAGCGGCACCTGGTCACATACCTGCCGCACTGCCCTTCATCAGTCTGCAATGGCTCCGGGAGCGGCCAGCGTCGGTGGATTGATACACTTGAGTGTCCAATGGTGCTCGCACACTTGCCGTGTTACTGCTCAGTCGTGGCCCCATGCTGTGCAGACGCGGAGCTGGACGTGTTCTGCCAGAACATGCTGCAGTCGGAGGACGTTTCGCCGCTGGACCTGCACCTGTGGGAGGAGCAGCCGCCCGCGGCGCCGGCGCCTCCAATCACCCCGGGCACTTCCTCCGACGCCACGGCCGTGGCGCCGCCGCCGTACCCCAACGGCCGCCTGGGGCGGCATTCCAGCAACTTCTCCAATAGCAGCGTCGCCAATGGCTCGCGGCTCGGCTCCAGTGAGTCTGCGGCGGGGACACAGGAGGAGCAGGACCAGCAGCAGATGTACGCCGCGCTGTTTGAGGACCTGATGCCCGACCAGCTGGTGAGACAAACTTATCTGTAGGCGCCGTCCTGCACCCTGGTGTCTCGCACGTTGGCTGTCTGGCACCTGAGCTGGATGGCTGTACCCATCGACTTGGATGTCATAAGGCGGTGCTGAGCTGCTTGTGCATGTGTGCCGCAGACCTACGCCCCAACCGGCGCGCTGACGGCACCGCAGCCGGCGCCGCCGACGCTGCTGCGCCATGCGGTGGGCTCCGCCGACGGATCCAGCGTGCACGGCGGCGGCAGCGGCCCGCTGGGGGCGCCGCTCGGCTCCGGCGAGGGCTTCTCCGCCGACGGCAGCCCCGGCGTCAGCGGCAACCTGGGCGACATGGGCCGCGACTCCATGGGCCAGGATGCCGCTGCCGGCGGCGTCTCCGGCGGCCAATCCGGCACGCTGTCGCGCGGCAACAGCGCCGGCGGCGGCGCGGTGTCGGGCGGCAATGGCTCGGGCTCGCCCGGCGACCTGCGCGGCGAGCACGCCTCGGGCGGCAGCAACAACTCGGGCGGCGATGAGGACATGGGCGCCGTAGGGCGCAACCCGGGTGGCCCGCAGCCGACGCGTGAGTAGTCGCTCCTCTTATCATCTTGCTCCAGGTGTTGTCTTGCCAGCTGCTGTACCGCGTGACAATGGAGGACACAGCTGCCTGGATTGACTGTGCACGGTGCCCGACTCAGCCTGCTGCGAGAAGCCACCTGCTGCAGTGGTACGTTCTCCCCGCCAGCTGTGGGAGGGCGGCACAGCATGCACCACAGCATGCACCACAGCATGCAGCCTTGCGGACCTGTTTTGCCAGGTCCGCTTGGGCTTGACCGAGAGCCTTCAAGGGGTGCTGCTGACACGTTTCATTCGTGCTTCGCTGCAGCGGGGCAGCTGCGGAACATGCGAGAGAAGCACCGCTCGGCGCAGCGCCGCTACCGCGCCCGCCTGCGCGCCAAGCACGAGGAGGCGGACCAGCGTGTGGAGCAGCTCACCCGCGAGCTGAATGAGCTCAAGGCCGCGCAGGTAGGGTCACGCTTTCGTACCTATCGGGTCCTTCTGCCCTTGTGCCGTTCCGCCTGGCTCAACAGATAGGCAGGGGTCGGGGTCGTGCGCCAGCTTGCACGCGCGGGCGCGGGCGCTCGATCAGGGCGCTTGATCAGCTCACCACCTTGATAGCCAGGTGGTCACATGGGGCTGTGCGGTATGGTTTGGGTGCTCAAGGGTCTGGCCGCCAGCAGCCGGCCGCCCTTGCCTAGGAGGACTGGCATCAGTAATGGCCGGCGCCGGCTAGGGCGCCGGCCGGCCCTTGCCCTGGGCCGTTAGCCTGGCCGTTGCAACACTAATCAGTCATGGCCACCCACGGCTTGTGCTTTGCCTGACACATTTCACGAGTCTCCCCTGGGTTGCTGGTCTGGGAGTATTGCCCGATCAGATCCTACATGGCTGACGCCCCGCTGCCCAGGCCGAGGGGGCCGGGCCCCTCGGCCTGGCCGCCGCCCTGATCGGCCATGACTGATCTCCCCTGTGTTGTACTTTACCTGAGTCTGTCAAGGGTACGCCAGTCGTACAAATGTGCTGCGCTGTGTGCAGAGTACTGGCAATCCGCTGCTCACAGCAACCGCTGCCAGCAAGCATGGCATGCATGAAGAAGCGCAACGCAAGCCTTTGCTGCCGTCCTCTGACTACGAATCACACCTGAATGCCAGTCTCCAACAGACTCCAATACTCTCTGTGCAGTCGGCGCTGTTGCAGCGCAACACGGCCCTGGAGCAGCACATCGCGACGGCGCAGCAGCAGCCGCAGGCGCTGCCGCAGCAGTCCATGTCGACGCCCAGCTCGGTGGCGCCGCCGCCCATCCCCTCGCCGACGCCGCCGCCGCCGCTCAAGCAGGAACCGCACTCCTCGCCGGAGCAGTCCAGTGAGTGCATGAGAGAGTGATTTGGCCGGCCTTGCCTACTACAGTGGCAATACGCAGGCTTGGACACCATATATGCAACGCTGGGATGCCAACCTGAGGTGTTGTGATGGCATGTCATTTCATGAGCAATGCCCGCTGTGCAGGAAGCACACCTCACTCCACCTGTGAGGAGCTGCAGCCCTCAGCATGTGGCATTCCACCACTAGATCTGGGACAGTAAGCATGGAAGGTGCCGTGATGCTCATTTTCATCAATCTGACATGTCTTCACACGCAGGCCGCATGACAACTTTCGAGCAGCCGAGTCTGTCCAACCGGTACAAGCTGAACGACCAGACGTGGGAACTCATCAAGGACTCGGTGGGCAGCCACGACGACTCGCTGACATTCACCGTGCGGGAGGGCGCCCCCCAGAGCTTCACCCGCCGCGAGGTACAGCTTGTTGTTTCGTGCAGTTGCTGTATAGAGTGACCCCAGAAGTGGGTCACGAGATGGGCGCGAAAGTCCGGCAGCCTGCCCTGTTTGATTCAGCTGCCAAATACGTTCGTGCTACTGCTTGCACTATAACACATTCCCGCGGCCCGGGCATGTGCGTGCATTGGAAACCGCACCTCCTGATGTTTCTAACCCTCATGCCTGTGCAGCTGAGCGAGTTCACCACCGGCCAGTACAAGGACCTGTGGAAGGTGCGTCACATGCAGACAGCAGGCCCACCGCCCGCGAACTTCATGGCCCCGTTGCCTTGCAGCCAGACGTCTGAGCACTCACACCTGAATCTGCCGCTCTGACGCAGGCATGCATTCTGTCCCTGCTGGCTGCCTGCCGCATCGCACGCATCCAGGGAAGTTAGCATGAGGCATCATTTATGGCATGCAAACTCATGAGCGAGTGAACAGTCTCGTTGCCTCGCATTCCTCTTTGCAGGACTATGTGAACGCCTTTGCGGTGTGCCTGATGCGGTGCAACGGCGACGACAAGTCGCCAGCGTACGGCCGCCTGCTGCAGCTGCTGGCCGAGACGCGCGCCCTCAAGCTCACCTTCTGCATGCTGCGCCCGGTGCGATGCTACCTTTGCCGCAAAAGAGTTGGTACCGATGCCGACCACGTGTTACGTTAGCGCATCGCTGGCTGACTGTTACATAGGATTAGTACATGCACTACTTGTTTCAGCTTTGCTCACAGCTCACAGTGCGAAGGTGACCATTTAAAGCCGCACAATCCAAAGAGTTTTGCGCCGCGGGACCTGCCGAGGATGGACGCAGATCCTCTTGCGCATTGGGACCAGCATGGCAGAACCCAGACAGCGATTCTCCTCCGCCTCCTCGCTCATACCTCAAGGTCCATCACCTGCAGGACCTGCTGTCGGCGTGGGCGCAGTATGCCGCGGAGCAGCGTGGCATGCCGACGGCCGCCTTCTGGCGAGGCATCGCCCAGTCGCTCACCATGGACGCGCCGCAGCTGCACAAGATGGTCCTGGTGCGCTGTTCATAGCGCACAGCGCATGACTTGTTGAATGTTTTCCACAACTGCTGCCGGCCCTGTTGTGCTGTGCTGCTGCCCGGACATGCATGACTCTTGTGCATTGGGCCACAAGCTGACAGGGTGCGTGGCGCAACCAACAAAGTTCATGCTAGACCCTGTGCATGTGCGCTGTCACAGGTTAGGAACGCAGCTCTGCGCAACCTGGGCGCGATGATGGCGCAGCGTCGGGAGCTGTTGACCAACCTGTCGGTGCGGCGCCGCTATTTTGACTCTTCTTTGTGCGGGCTCCTCGTTCCTGTTGTCGGGACATGACCACTTGCTTTGTCGTTCCATCTTCCACGTCTGCACCCTGTATGCAGACTTGTCATCTGCTGGACCATGACGTCCATTGACGCGCTGCAGACTGAGACCATTTCTGCCTATATGCATGGTCATGTCGTCACTCAAACCTTGATTCCGCCCCGCAGAACGGGACGGACGTGACGGTGCAGCTGGACACCATGACATCCATCGACGCGCTGCAGACCAAGGGCGCGGCGCAGCGCATGGACCAGCTGCTGCGCAACGAGAACTCCTTCATCGCGGAAATCTCCACCGTGGTCACTGAGGAGGTGCTCACGCCACTGCAGGTGCGCCGCCACAAAAAACACAAAAAGCTGTTGACCCGAGCCTGCCTCCTGCACATGTGTCCTGCCCCTGTCTGTTTCTGTTTGGGCAGACGGGCAGAAACTTGACATCCCTCTTCCGCGCTACTGGACTGGAGTCGCAGCAGGTGCAACTTGCTGCCGCGCGGACACGGCAGCTGTGCTCACTGGCCTGTGCACCAGTCGTGCTGGAACACCTGCAGCGCTCCATGTGGCCAGGTTTCTATCTGTGCACCAGTCCAGGCTGGAAACATGTGCAGAGCTCCGTGTGGGCAGGGCTCTGAGGCTTTCTCGTACTCCGGCTCGTAGCTGGCGCACGTCATCACGCTGGCCTGGCCGTTCGGCGTCAATATCATGGCCATCATGAACGTCATCGCCGCGCGCGTCGGTGCGTCCCGTCCTACTCTCGGGTCTCTGCGCGCGTGCATCGCTCGTGTGACACGCTGAACTGCTGGGGGCACCGAATAGTCGAGGAGGCGGCTTCTGCCGCAGGACAGTCGGCCAGCCAGCTGGTGCCATGCCGCAACCCCCAGGCACGTCAAGTCCAATCGCAGCAGCGCAAGGGCGGAGCAGACACAGCCCATCATCCATGCAGTCATTCCATTCCTGTTGAAAACCGCAACTGCATTGCAGGCGCTCTGCCGGTGGCGGAGATGCTGCGGCAGGGCGCACAGGCCGGCGGTGACAGCCTGTCGCCGCTGCGCCAGGCGCTCGTGGCGCCCTGAGGCGCCGTGAAAGCACAACATCCGCTCGAACCTGCGTCCAGGCTGGACGATGCATTTCAGCGTGGCCTGCCGCTTTGGAGGGCAGCCGGAGGTCTGTCTCGGGGTGGCCGCGGGCCGCAGCTGCAGCCACGAAGTGATCAACGCCCAAACAAGGAATCCACCAGGAGAGGGACAGAGCAGCTGGGGGCCGCCGCAAGACAAGCCCATCGGCTTCAAGATAAAAACCGAGCCGAGAAAGCACGTGCAACATCGGAGGCAAAGGAGAGTCAGCCGTGAAGCTGCAGCGTCCTAAGGGCATAGCCGCTGGCGGTCGGGAGACCGTTTCGTTTGGCGATGGGGAGGGAGCTGTGCCGCAGGGGGGCGAGCACACGCATATGCAAGTGGTTTGTTCGTTTTGCACCTCTGCGATTGGATGCGCTTGCTTTCATGTCGGATTTGCGACCCACGACGCGGCAGTGCTGCTGGCTTCCAGCCGCATGCATTCGTTTCCGAGTTGATTAAGAACAACAAACAATTTCATCAAGGCGTACATGGCTATGTGCAGCTTGCCACCGTGACGATGAGGGTTTAACGGAGATGAAATGCTGTTGGGATGCTGATTGTGTCTGCTCGAAGAAAGTCGAGGTATGTTGACATCGCATGTTGACGAGTTGCATGATAAATTGTTGGTAAGGATGCAAAACCCTGAAACAGCTCTGCACAACCGTGATCTCCGTTGTGCTCTAGCATCCCAACATCACAACACGGGCGGATCTGCAGGCAGAAAGCAGCAGGCATGCCGACCATGATCACACTGTTTCGTCGAGCTTGGCTGACTGCGCATCTGCCACCGCCGCCTTACTGCTGCCCTTCGCCGCCGACTCCTCTGCGGTGCTGGCAAGCGGCAGGAACTTCGGCATGCCCCTGTGGCAGTCAGTAAGACTGCATTCAGTGTGCCAGGAAGGCGGATACATTTCACTTGACAATGCCAGCGGGGCCAAACGAGTGGCTAGCGCATGGAAGAGCTCATTGTATGGTTGGGTCCGTGTTGTGTGCATCTCAAGGTTGTGCACCGCATGCAGTCTGCGCCGCACCTGCGCAGGATGACATATCCCAGCAGGTTCCAAAAGGCGGTCAGTCCTATGAGCGCCAGGATACCCTGCCAGTACTCCCGAGAGCCGAAACCCAGCTGGTCATTGACGATTTGGCTGCCTGCGGAGCGAAATTCAGGCGGGAGCTGGGAAATTTCAAGACAGACAACAGAGGCAAGATGACAGGAGGAAGCGTGAGAATGAAGTCAACCGAACGCTCGCTGCTGTGTTTGTAGCGCTGGCTTGCATGGGTCAAAACGGGCACGGCTGTCAAGCAAGGCCATGCACAGGAAGCGTCGAGGGCGCGGCAAGGGGGCCACCTGTGATCTTGCAGCTGGACGGCGCTCCGGGGCTGCGCAGTGACAAAGGGGGGCTAGATCATACTGGTGATGCGGCAAGCAGCTGCGGAGTGCTAGCTTGAGCAGGAGGCACGAGCCCGGTATGC
>JAABUL010000112.1_pt1 | contig 159509 bp, 167 predicted proteins | sample 5559151 | NCBI WGS metagenome assembly JAABUL01 (sample SAMN10711876, study PRJNA513368) | rock metagenome | isolation source: Antarctica rocks | place: Antarctica: Victoria Land, Pudding Butte sud | reverse complement strand
TTTAAGTCAGACCACAAACACTGGCGTCAGTATAGGTGGTATCGTTAGCGCAAGTAGCACATGTAGGATGCGATGGTTTACGAAACATTGCTGCATGACCCTTGAACGCGAAGACGATTGAGACGAGGATATGATCATCCTCGCAGCTACAGTCCTGAATGTTTACTATGGGGTTGATGAGATGATTTCCATGTATATTTACATCCGGACCCAGCTTCAAATGAAAGATGAATATGTCTTAACCGCTTTCTTTCGAGTGGCTAAAATCGTTATCGTTGAACCGTATATAATGTATTCAATTCTTGCCTCTCGTGCCCACCAACAACCAACCCACTCATAGGCACCCCACCCCCCTCCATAAATCATCTCCACCGACCATTTCTCCTCTCATCATCCTCTCCAACCTTACCCTGCTAATCTTCTTTCATCCCCTTCACATCTCAGTCTCTATTCCCAGATTTTCCTTCGGGATCCCGTGACTCTCCCGCCTCTCGTTTCTTTCCCCAGACTACCCCTACCCCTCCCTCTCTCCCTCCGCTTCGACATTTCTTCCATCCCAGAACCGCCCCAATCCCCTCGGAACCGTTTTTCTGCCCTCTATTTTTTTTTTCGCAGCACCACCACCACCCATCCCTAATCTCCTATCAAAATCTTCCATGTAGGCACCACCCCCTTCCGCTTTTTCCCTTACGATCAACACACCTCTTCCATCCCGGCATTCCATCATACCCCGCTTTGATTTATAAAGTATATGTTCTGCATGACATGGTGGATAAAGTTGGGATTTTCTGGATCGGGGATGGAAACGGGGGTTTGGTAGCTTTAGAATGGTGTATACAAGCAAAAATGGGATATGATCGATTAAGGGGAGGGTGTGTGGGAACGGAGACGTGTGAGGGAGGGGAGGGTAGATTGTTCTGGGAGGCTTCGTTTCGTTTCGTCTCGTTTGGGTGGGTGGAGTGGGTAGGCCCAGAATAGAGGTGAAGGGGGGGAAGGTGCTTGAACACGGAAAGGATGCGATGGTTTTGAAAGGATCATAGAGACCAGAAGGAGATATGTGTGGTTTGAGTCGACGGTGCAGCCGCGTCGGAACGAAAACAGCCCACCTATTATCATCCATCACAGCGCAATGTAAAGAGTCCCCTCACAAACAGACATCAATGACTCCTTCGTATTTCAGTCATACCCACAGCTACTACCCCTTGCACAACTAAAACGGTTCACGGTCCTAGCCTTCGGCTTTTTTTGCGCATTTAAATCGTCCCCTCCATCATTCTCCGTCTACTGCTGCTTTCGTACGCTAAGCTGTCCTTGCACACACATGATAGATGCTTCGCACACACAAATATCCTACCGATGCTTTTTCCCCGTGATGCCCACGTTAAAGAAAATTCTTGAAAAGTAAAATCGAAAAAAAATGCCCGTGGCTATAGTCGAAGGCCTCGAGGCGTATCCCCGTATTCGCAGAAAAAGCGTGCCGCCGCTAATTGTGTACAATGTGTAAGAAACGCTAAGATGCTATTGAGGACCTGGGAAGTACTGATGCTCTAGGACAAAACATTATGGTACAAGAATGTACGTTCGTGAGAAAGGGAGGTTCTACTACATGAGGCTCATTGAAGGAAAAGAAGACGGACGTCTGCACGTGATCTATGATATCGGATTTTTAGACAACCGTCATCATTGTCATGTGTCCGTTGATCTCGTTATCGTTGCCGGAAAGCGTTCCCCCAAGGAAATTGCCGTTTTTCGGACTCTGTGTGGTACGAGGTATTTTGTTGCCTACAGATGGAGGAGATGGAGGTTTTTGGAACATATGGCTAAACGGTGGGTCTTGAGGAGTCGGAGGTGGGGGCTTTGGAGAGAGTGGTGCGTTTTCGGCGCGGCGGACAATCTCTTTCAAGGCCCTGGTGACCACACCAGCACGGGTTACGAGATCTCGCAGAGATGTTGTATCGAATGGAAGCTTCTTCTGTGACGAGTTGGAGTCGAGGAGGGCCGGATTGTAATGGTTACGCTGCTGGTGAATGGTTTCTAGGACGGACTTGGCTTTTGCCACAGACTCTCGACGAGGCCTGGACGTTGGGGGCGTCTCGTACCGTGACCTGTCCGGGGTTGAGCGCGAAGGGGTCTGAGACCTAGACGTGTTGTCGGTACCGTTTAGAGATTCTTCCCTTGGAGGCGGTAAATCAGATCTACGCATGCCATGGCCAGCAGGTGAATCCTCCTCGAAAGGGTCGAACTCATTGCTAGGGGAACGAGGAGAGCGAGGAGGAAATAGATCCTGCTCTTCATCGTCCAAGGTAGCAAGGTTGATAATGCCCTCTGCTTCCTTCCATAACTCAACGGACTGACCCTGCATGATCCCTTGAGCACTAGCTTGCTGCTGAAGCCTTTTCAGTTCTTCAACAAGCAGTGTCAACTCTTTGACTTGCCCGAACTGTCCGTGCACGCTTGCTTGCCTCTCCATAATTGCTGGGGGGACCAACATGCCAGAAGCACTTCGTGCTATATCACTACTGGTGGACGACTGTTTGTTGGTGCGAGGAGGTTCATCGAATTCAAAGTCGTTATCCCAATCCTCACTTACCCCTTTGTTGCCCAATATCCAGGATTCAAGCTTGTGCGTGTTGTGAGAGCGGTGGCCTGAGGCATCTGGAGGAATCGGTACGCTTTGACTACGCAGATGTAGTGCGCTGGGCCCACGGCGGGCGCTCAGACGACTACCACGTGACTCTTTGCTATGCTTTCCATGTGCTGTTCTGGGCCTAGGTGATGACCCTTGGGGAGATGTTTGTTCGACTACAGGCTGCTCCGACCAATCAAAGATGTTTGATCTCGATGGCTTTTCTTGCCCATCGGGTAAGTCAGAAGTGGGAAGTCTGTGTATAGTTGACTCGGATGTTGGCGGCATTGGTAATCGATCAAAGCAATTGTCGCTAGTCGATTCATGGACGCCATCCCCAAAGTCCCCATTACTTTCTTCCGCATCTTCTAATGACCATGACTCGTCATCTTGAGAATCGTCCATGCCTCGGTCGAGGGTCTTCCTCAACTTGATCTCAAAAGGACTTGTGGATGGCGATGACGGAAGCTCCGGTGAGTGAGAAGCTTTGCTGGCATTATGTACTGGGGTGGGGTAGTTTTCATCCTTGCATGGTCCTGCAACACGAACAGATGTGGGCGACGGTGGATCTCCCTTTGCAACACGGTATCTTTTTGGACTAGACTCTACGAACGAATCATCTGTCTCCAAATCCTGTAACGCGAATAATCTGGCCTTTGATAATCCTGCTGGTGGAGACTCATCAAATATCGTCTCAATTGGGGGTCTCCGCACACCAGAGTGACTGCTTCCTGTAGCACCAGTTCTCAAAGAATCATAGACGGTATCACTACGGCCATCTCCATCGTCTTCATCGCCGGACAGAAAGCGGCTATTTTCGTTATCAGATCCAAGCAAAGTCGATTCACGATCGGATGGCACCCTTGAAGGTCGGGCAGACTTGACGGGTCCTTGTGGAGAGGAGATTGCAGGGTAAGTGGGGCTGGATAGCTTGGGGGAAGATGATGATTTCTCGGGTTGTGGACTTGTTGGATACGAAGGCGCTGTGTTTGGCAGATGGACGTCGAAAGTGGATGAACGATTGATTGGCGGAAGTGGCGACGATGAAGGTCTCTCGTTTGCTCTCATAGGATCCAAGTCCGTCTCATAGCGGTCATCACGGCCTCTGCCTGAAGACCAAATCCTAGTTTGGTTACCGAAGTGGGATTCTCCTTGCGTAAAGGGTGCTGGCTTTCGAGATTTCGAAGTCTGAGGGGCCGAAGTAATTCTTCTGCTGTTCAAGGGCCCATTAGAACCTTTGCTTCCTCTAAGGCTCCCAGAGCGTGGCATCTTCCAGGTAGATGGTGACGGGGACGGAAACATCTCAGCAATGGAAAAAGAACGTCTGGGAATTGCATCCATATCAATGCTGGCATCCGGTATTGGTTTGTCTGTTGAAGGAGACACGGAGGTATCGAACCCCGCAGACGTGGTTGGCCTATTTTGATTCGGGACATATGGATCATCATCGTCCATGGTATCGTCCGAAGACCTTGGGGTTATTGACGTTGCCAATAGAAGGGTCGGTAGTTGGTTGATATCAGGTACTATGCTTCGTGGCGATTCATTTCGATTCATTACCCCATTTGCAGTTCGTTTCAGTGAAGGCCCGTCTTTGACCAGTTGAGGAGGCCTGGACTTGAAAAAAGGTCGCCACGTTTGAAGTGATTCATTGGAGAGACGTTTGTCTTCCTGGAGATCCTCGAATGGGAGTGATCGTCGGAACGATGGATGGTAATTCGACCCTTCGTCTTGGAATTGCCGTTGCTGAAGGGTAGCTGAACGTTGATGGCTGGTGGCAGGTCTGCGAAGGGTCGAGTGCAGTGGCTTGTTCCCTTGCAGTGCCCGCTGTGAGGCACTTCGTTTGACTAATTTGTTTGGTGGTACTACCGCAGGGCTAGTGTTAGGGATGGAAGGTAGAATTGGGGTAGTGGATCCATTAGCAGTCGATCCATTGGACATTGAGAATGTCGACGCAGGCCGGGGCGGCGTGGAAACAATACTTTCGCTCTTGAGGGATGACAAGGTAGACATCCGCCGCAGCCAGGACGACCTCGCTGTCCCAGTTCCTTGAGATTCAAGTGGGACACTTTCCTGTACTGAGGGTTGTTTTGCGTCTTGTTGGGAAGTACTTGTCCAATCGAACTCTTCATGTACTCGTGTGTCGGGTGTTGGAGCTTCTGCCCACGTCCCATTACTCAACCTATTCAACGAAGATAGCGGCCGACCAACAGAGCTTCGCTTCCTTAGTCGCGAAGTCGGTGCAGAGACGGATTGTAAAATTGCGGAAGGTGTCGTGGGGAGCGTTGATGTGGGTTGGGCTTCATTGAACGTCGCATATGATTGTGCCTTCCGCTTATTCCTTGATGCGGGTCTGAGACCAGATGATTGCTGAGAGTTGCCAAAAGCCAAACCGACTGCCGCAACGCCAACAGTTCCGATTGCACAGAGCTGTTCAAATCCATAGTAGTTAGTCTGAGTTCATGATATTGCTCGCAATCAAATCGAATTGATTTAAATTGTGTGGGCAGACTGGCTTAAGCCTTCGAATTGGACAATCTTGAAAGTTGAAGGAAATGTCACACGAAGGGAGACATACGGTTGGCACTGTCTCCATAACCTTATGAAAGCCTATCAGAACCGACCAAGACACATCTCAGCGCATCTGAGCGCAGACGCCCAGAGAAAGACTTTGTAGACCCGTGACCTCATGAAGATGGCGTGCGGTGGAATGATAGCTTGACGGAGGTGAACGAAAGGGACGAGGTTCGGGGGCGGAAAGCGGTGACAACGCAAACGATGGGTAACAAGAACTAACGAATCAGGGAACTGGCCGGCACGCTGGCCCACGGTGAAGTTGGGTGATGGAGGCTACAGTGTTGAACCTTTCGGTGGTTCGTGAGTGTTTGAGACGGTACCGTGATGCTGGTTGGTTTAAGGGAAGTTCAGCCCGTGATATGCGTAACGAGGATCAACTCCAGGTAAGCAAGGCCCACTAACTACAAGCCTCCGGGCTATAGTGAGAACCAGATGCACCAATCAAATGCCCATAGAATAAGTCTTTGGTGAAATCTTAACGGTTTGTTGCGTTTCTTTGGCATCTCTGCTTACTGAGTGACATTGCACCAAATCAACGATTACGATATACTACACACTACGGATACATCTATCTGATCTGGCATTGGATAATGCATGAGGCAGCAGCAAGTCGAATCACAGATAGCGTTACCATACGGGCGTGTGTGGACCCGTGGGGAAAAGCATGCAAGCACCAGGTCTCTATGACCCTTTGCTTGCTATGCGGCGCTGTATCATTCCACCGGCAACGCGACTATGTGCGTGGGTTTGGAGTCCAGACAGACCGAGCTTACTTTACCTGGATTGGTCCTTCCCCTCGCAACTCCGCCGTGGTAGTACGGATTCTTTTAGGTCAGCTCTTCGTCACTACTTTACTTGAAGAGCAATGGGCGTCCAACACTTGTGACAGTACATGGTATGTAGCTACTCTACGGAGTAAGTACCTTAGATTCGTATCCGGAGAAGCAGCACAGGAAGACTCCTTACAGCTTTGCATCCTGACCGAAAGCTGAGCTGGAACTCCACTCCCGACTAGGATATTCCTAGGCGGGTTGCCTCGAAGGATTACAGCATAGAGGTTGTGCGGCACCTTCCCGGCAGAGGGGAAGCAAATGGTGCGCCGTGGGACTCCTGCTGAACGTTCAACGGCCCCAATCAGGGGCGACGGAGAAGGGGGGCGCACCACGCCATGGGCCAGGCAAGACAGGCAAGGCATGTTGAGGGTATGGGTGTAGGAGAAGGCGGTGCTTTAGAGGCTGCCGAGGGTGCGTCTTTTTTCAGTCGCTTAAAAGCAAGTTATCGGCCAAGGCGGGTCTCACATATCTGGTAAGCAGCAAACTTTGTTATTTGCACGGCAAGCTCTGGCGGGGTAAAAAGGTCAAGGTACGGATGCAATTGACGTATCGACTTCCATCGTCCTATGGAGACCCTGTTGGCTTGGTTTGAAGGGTGGGCGCAAGGAGTCGGATGCAGGTTTCACCAGTACTTGTCCGAATATAATAATCCCACGGATCCGGCCGTCGTCCTTTTTTTTCTTTTCCTTCTTCTCTACATAGCTTTCCGATTAAAATTGATCGAAGTGGCTCGTGCCCTTTCGATCTGGTGTTTCCCAAGATAGGCCGGACAGGCCAGAAGCGGTGTCTAAATCAAGGAATTGGGATGGGGGCCAGGCTGCACTAAAGAGCGATCAGATACAGGGATCCGACGCAACGGGGACGATCCAACAGATCAGAATCGGTCCAAGGCGCAAGGATGCCATGCAGGACATGGGCGAAGAAACCGAGAGGTGGACTGTCGGCCCTGCTTGCCATGGAAAAGCACGAGATTGGATTAAATAATTCATGATTAATGATAATTGCATCTTGGCGTGCTCTAAGGCTGCTTTTCTCGTGTTTGGTAGCTGCAAGTCATATATCACATAGCTGATAGGTTTTTGTAAATTCTTACGGTACTTTCAAAGATCAACCTCTACGGAGTATCGCTCATCGCTCCGCCGGACCGCCGCTGGGAATCCTTTGGCAACGCTACGAAGGACTTTGATGGCAAATCAAGGCGACACTATTGGGATCCATGGTTTGAAGCGGATCCTCAATCACAATATGCATGTATGATGTATGATGTTGGTACCTACCTAGCCCCGTGGATTCAGCATTACCTTACTGTAATCCGTACCGTGTGTAATGTAAGTCTTCATTTACGCGACTTTGGCGACGTGTTGATTGGTTGACGGTTGACGGTTGACGGTTGCAGCAAATGAAAAATTCTGATTCGTTTCCCGTCTCCACTTCTGGAACATCAAAGGTATCGTGTACCGAAATTGACACGCCACCATCTCGGTTCGATCTCCCAGAACACCAGTCATCCGATACTCATCCGATACTCATAATAGTAGAGTAGTCATGGAGGCAGAGATAAAAGCCCAGATCCCTGGCGTTGATCCTGTCATTGCGACTTATGCTCAGGTAGCCTTAAGCCCTAATGTTTCGTAGAGGTGTATCAATCCCATGGCACTGACTCAACCAAGGGCTATCTTGATCATGTCTCGAAATCGTATACTTCCGAGGCCGATGCCAATCAATCCCCACTGGATGAGGCTGCCGAGACAATCACTGCTTTACTAGTCTCTGCATCAGGAGATATGTCTGATCAGAATGCAATAGCAATACGCAACCTGGTCGATAAGTTCATCTCGAGACTCAGCGCTGCCAATGGCGTCGACGGTGAGAAGAGGCAGATGGCTTCTACGACTCGGAAGCTTGAACATGCCATCCAGGTTGGGTCACAGCGTAATATTTCTTCAACGCTGGGGCTTGCTGGCGGTGCAGTCGATCTTGAATCTGCCAATACGAGAAAGGTAGAGTCTCGAGTTGACAGGAAGAAACTAGAAAAAGCGGAGCGAAAGATTCAAGCAAAGCAAGAACGAAAGGTCATGAAAAACGTAGAGTATGAAGCATCTAGATTACTGGACCAACCAGATGATGCCCAGTCATACGAAGAATTTTTTATGCAGGTCAACCCTCTGCAATTAGGCGCGGACCAGGCGTCCAAGAGCAAGGACATCAAAGTCGATGGAGTCGATGTGTCAATTGGTGGCAAGCGTATTCTGACTGATACCACCTTGACCATGGCGTTTGGCCGCCGCTACGGTTTAGTCGGTCAAAATGGTATTGGAAAGAGTACTCTGCTGCGAGCTTTGAGTCGAAGAGAGTTGCCAATTCCTACGCACATCTCAATCCTACATGTTGAGCAAGAGGTGTGAACTTGTGAACTGATTACGGTCTCTTGCAAGAGGTACAGACACTAACATGTGCCTTTGTACAGATCACTGGCGATGATACACCTGCGTTGCAAGCAGTCTTGGATGCTGATGTCTGGCGGAAGCACCTACTTGCTGAGCAAGAAGTATGTAGCGAAATGATGGGAATTGACTATCAGGATTAACATATTCCAGAAAATCAGTAAAGAACTTTCCGCACTCGAGGTCGAGCGGTCTTCCATGGCAGATACATCAACTGACGCCGCGCGCCTTGACAAACACCGAGAAGGGCTCGATACTACCCTGAGTGACATCCATGCGAAGCTATCCGAAATGGAATCAGACAAGGCCGAGTCTCGAGCCGCAAGTATCCTCGCTGGCCTTGGATTTTCCGAAGAGCGCCAGCACTATGCCACCAAGACCTTTTCAGGAGGATGGAGGATGAGACTGGCACTAGCAAGAGCACTTTTCTGCGAGCCTGATCTATTGTTGCTTGATGGTAAAACGACTTACAAATGGAGTAAATATAAGTTGCTGACAGGATACTAGAACCGTCCAACATGTTGGACGTCCCATCAATCACCTTTTTGTCCAATTATCTGCAGTCATACCCCAGCACTCTACTTGTAGTATCCCACGACAGAGCTTTCCTTAATGAAGTAGCCACGGATATAATTCACCAACATTCGGAGCGCTTAGACTACTACAAAGGCGCAGATTTTGGTCAATCCCCCCTATGTCCAAACCCACCTCTCTTAGTACTGACCACCCCCAGACTCATTCTACGCCACCAAGGAAGAACGCCGCAAAACGGCCAAACGCGAATACGAGAACCAAATGGGCCAACGCGCTCACCTCCAAGCCTTCATCGACAAATTCCGTTACAACGCCGCCAAATCCTCCGAAGCCCAATCCCGCATCAAAAAGCTCGAAAAAATGCCCATCCTCGAAGCCCCTGAATCCGAATACGTCGTTCACTTCAAATTCCCCGACGTCGAGAAGCTCTCCCCACCAATCATTCAAATGTCCAACGTCTCCTTTGGCTACACCCCCGACAAACCCCTCCTCGCCAACATCGACCTCGACGTCCAACTCGACTCCCGCATCGGCATCGTCGGCCCCAACGGCGCCGGCAAAACCACCGTCCTCAAACTCCTCATCGGCCAGCTCACCCCCACCAAGGGCCTCATCAGTCAAAACCCACGCCTCCGCGTCGGCTTCTTCGCTCAGCACCACGTCGACGCCCTCGACATGAACGCCAGCGCCGTCGGCTTCATGGCGAAAAATTTCCCCGGCAAACAAGACGAAGAATACCGCCGCCACCTCGGCGCCTTCGGCATCACCGGCATGACCGGCCTGCAGAAAATGTCGCTCCTCTCCGGCGGCCAGAAATCCCGCGTCGCGTTCGCCTGCCTCAGTCTCACAAACCCGCACATCCTGGTGCTGGACGAACCGTCGAATCATTTAGATATCGAGGCCATGGATGCGCTCAGCTTGGCGCTGCGGAATTTCCAGGGCGGCGTGCTGATGGTCAGCCATGATGTGACGATGTTGCAGACGGTGTGTGAGAGCTTGTGGGTGTGTGATGCGGGGGTGGTGGAGAAGTTTGATGGCGACGTCAAGGCGTATAAGAAAAGGATTACGGCGCAGGCTAACGAGGCCGGGGTGGTGCAGGCGCAGAAATAAGGGGTTTCGCTCACATGGATGAACCGAAAGAGGTCACTGATCAATTTTTGGTCATTTTCCATTTACATAGGTAAGTTATACAAGGCGAAGACCTAGTTATTGATCCCGAAGCTGTTTCATGTTCACATCATGGACTGTGTCCTCGAGTGCCTGGTTGGTTATAGCCATATCGCGCCCCCTGGCATCGAGAAGAACGAGTAACACACCTCTAGTCACGTAGACGAGCGGAGATGAGAGGAGAGAGAGTGTTTACGAAACAGAGCATTTGCCGATTTTCATCTCGGATTAATTACAACAAGCGGAATCCCCAAAACCCTGCCAATTCCCACGCCCCCTATTCCCCCCCTTTTTTTACTCTGTCGCCAGTTGCGTAAAGAGGGTTTTGAACAAGACGTGCAGCGGTTCAGACAGAGCTAAAGTAGATGTACGATCACACAAGTACAGTTCGAGCGGTTTTTACAATGGCGGCATGGTAAGAGGAGGTTTCAGAGCCCTAGTCGCATGGATATATTTCAAGACGAATTCACAAGGCATTGAATTCCATTTTACATAGTTACAATAAGCGGAGATCTCGCAAGATCCCAAAGCTTCCCAGCTTCCCATTCCCCGTATCCCCCCCTTCACTCCATCGCTAAAAGGACAAATCGTTTCCTCGTAGACACAAAATGGCCTTCAGCGGAATTCCATCGCGCCAAAACACCCGTTGTCGGCGACGTGCGTGAGCTCGAGTTGTTGGTACCTAAAGCACAAATCGTTAGCATCAGGTGACGAAATCGAGAAGTGGAAAGACAGGGAGAAAGCAACGCACTTCTCGCTCTTAGCGTGGAAATAGATCCCGCTCACGGTCCCCGCCACCTGGTTGAAACAGATATAGTAAAAGCCCTCGAAGCTAGCGCCCATAATCTCGCGGACACGGTGGTCGGGCACGAGGAACGACTCCTTCCAGCGCATGAAGATGTTTTCGCGCTGCGTATTGTTCTTGTACTGGAAGTCTGGGTTCTTGGCCTGTTTGGCCAGGGGCCGCCAGGCGGGGAAGCGGGCCCAGTGCTGCATGTCGGTCTTATCGGTGGCGCCCCAGGAGGGGTGGCGGGTCTGAAATGTATGCTTGGTGCCAATGATCTCACCTTCGAAGTAGGTGGTTAGGGTTGGGTGGTCTTCGGTTAGGCCTGTAGGTGAGGTGTTAGTGAAAGGCTAAGATAAGAACGATAGGAGGGAGGCGGACCTTCGATGCGAAGGTAACCACACAGAAAGGAGTCAGCCATGTCGACGTATTTGATCTCGACTTCGACTTTATATTGTTGTTTGTCTGACTGCTGGGTGCCGCGGAATTTGCTGCCGTTGCGGAGAAAGGACGAGGTATGCGTGGGGATCATCTGCAGGAGGAAGATTAGCATTATAAGCCTGGGTTCCATGCCCGTAGAGAATTCTAAACCGGGAGGATAGATCTCGACATACGCGCACGTTTGGAATCCCAAAACGGGAAGAAAGTGAGGAGGAAAGCTCAACAGTGTCAGCCATGGGTGCAGGTGATGGCAATTGATCCGAGTCTTTGATTTCCGTAGTGGTGCTCATCGGGCTAGAGCCATCTGCACTTGAGTGTTCTTCATCCATGTTATTCGTGTTTCTGTCAGACTTGTGATTGGTTGGGGTCGGTGATGGTTGGTGGTTGTGGTTTATGTCCTCCATCGAACCGGTAGCTTCTATTTCTGTGGCTGCGCAGTCCTGTTGTCGAGGGGGCAGCGCACCGTCCATGACATCTTCAGGGTCCGGACCCTCTTCATGCCCATTCCCCCATGTTCCGGAACGTTCTGAGTCGGGTGGACATGTCGTGTGTGTTAACCGCTCGAGATGCAGGTCAGCTCCAAACGTGAGCTGGGTGGAGCTGTCATTAGGTGTCGGCATTGAAATAAGGAATCTCTTTTAAAACATAGAAGAAGAAACATATACAGAACCGAATATACGAAAGATAAGGTATATTTATCAAATCAATAGGAATGCCTGGTTAATGGTGGTGGTCTGGGTCGACATTGGGTATACTAAGGTAAGTTGAGTACGGAGGTTGTTTAGTCTACGCGGGGACGACGATGCAAGCGAGATCCGTGAGGCAACACCGGATTATCATTACGCCGCCCAGACACAACTTGTTACGTCACTCAAAAGGTACAAGGTGGTGAGGCTGCTGAGGTAGCTGAATCCAACCGACATTGCTCAATAAGATATAAATGGTGGATGATTCTTCTCCCTACTTTCATGTAGCCAAATCGGCAAGGGTATGACCGCCAAATATAACGCCTATCAGACCTTCCTCAATCTCCACTCCTCTTGCTCTTATAACAAAAGATCTAGATAGGCTTGATCTATGATGAATTCCGAAATGTCAGTGTCAATCTTGTGCAGGCTAGGGATTCAATATGCTGTGTACACTTACCTTGAAATGTAGAGATATCAAAGAGAACACCAGAGCCTTGAGATCTTGGACAAGATAGTAAAAAACCCGCAGTCCTTCCGGATCTGCTGACTCTGTGACATCGACAAGGGAGCCGATCTTTGCCGTCTGTACCAGAGTAATCAGCTCATCACCATATACTTTCAAGCCCTGAACTGTGAAAGAAGTACCTCAAAAGAAATGTGTTCGTTGCCCAGCCTAATTTCCAACTCTTGCCTCCCATCTTTGTTCTTCTCTGGCCATTTGGTGTCGTCCTCCCTTCCAGTAGTCAGTAATTGTAGGGCAATATTTGCATGTTCTATTGGCTACTTCATGATCTCGCTTTCCTTGACTATCCTCTTAATCTCGGCAATGAGTAGCGAGCTAACACACACTGAGAATTCATTAGAGCTGTCCAATACATGGTCGTGGTTTCGGTACACATACTCTCTTTCCTGATTAAGGAATCATTTCGGTAGTTCGAGTTATTTGCATACCGCGCTGAGGCGCTTCGACCGTCGCCGAGGGTGCGAAAATCGAACTCTGTGGGGGATGTGAGCGTACATTCAGTGCAATTGTTTCTGAGCGTTTGTCCCACCTAGGAACTCGTGTCCAAACCGCCCAGAGTGTCCTGAGCTGCGCGGAGGGATCAGCAGCTACAGGAAACCTGGGCACAAAAGCTCTTACTAGTAGCGCACATAGAAAGGCTCATTTGAGGCCGCCATGAGAGGCAGGAGGTCCAAAAGTCTATGAGCGAACTTTAAGACTCTCCCACTCTTGATTCCAATACGGATGGAGGGGGTTTGCTCGTAAAGTTACATTAGCGTTTCCCTAGCGGCAACACAAAAGACACACCACAAACGGAATCTGACAGCTGTGAATGGGCACCCGAGCCTAGAGCCTTTGGAGACTTCCATTCACACACCTGTCTTTCTGCCGCTTGTACTTTGCAATTGAGAAGAAGTCACTCCTTTAACAACCGCTTTATAGGAGCCGCAATCCTTACGAGCCGTGAGCAACATTCTGCTCAAGGGCATTGGTAGTCAGGTAGACGGTGCCCCTCGTGCTCTACAAACCGGGGGTTCCACATCCGAGTGACATTGGTACTGCTGGGCGCAATTGAGATTTACGCAGCATGACGTCCTTTCTGGATCATGCTTATAGCATGGTCCACCAAGACAATACCGCCGACCAGCCGACACTGCAAGAGCTGAGGACACAGCTGGAGAAGGGCACAGATGAAACCAAGGTGGAAACGATGAAACGGGTCCTCACAATTATGTTGAATGGCGACTCAATGCCGCAGCTCCTTATGCACATCATACGTTTCGTTATGCCGTCTAAAAGCAAAGCGCTGAAAAAGCTCCTTTATTTCTACTACGAGATTTGCCCAAAGTTAGATACCGGGGGGAAGCTGAAGCAAGAGATGATACTCGTCTGGTACTTGGTTAGATTCTAGGTGGCTTAGGGAAGCTTGGCTGACAGACAGGAAAGCAACGGCATCCGCAACGACCTCCAACACCCCAACGAATATATTCGCGGCAATACATTACGATTTCTTTGCAAGCTTCGAGAAGCCGAACTTATAGAGCCGCTTCTATCCTCTGCACGAGCATGTTTAGAGCATCGTCATGCCTATGTTCGCAAAAATGCTGTTTTCGCTGTTTCTTCCATACATGCCCACTCCGAGTCTTTAATTCCAGATGCCCCGGAGCTTGTTCAAGCCTTCCTCGAGACAGAGAGCGACCATACATGCAAAAGGAACGCGTTCGCTGCTCTAACTTCGATGAGTCACGAGAAGGCATTGGAGTATCTGAGTGGGGCTTTCGACGGAATACCAAACGCAGACGAGTTACTTCAGCTGGTAGAGCTTGAATTCATTCGCAAAGACGCGGTGCAGAACACACAGAACAAGGTAGGTTTTTGACCGTACCATGAATTTTACAGGTTTCGGGTACCTCAAGCTGCTGACAATTCTCCAGGGTCGCTATTTACGGTTGATATTTGATCTGTTAGAAGCCGGCGCAACTACGGTAGTATACGAAGCTGCGTCATCACTCACGTCACTTACAACCAACCCAGTGGCTGTAAAAGCAGCTGCGACCAAATTTATAGAATTAAGTATCAAGGAGGCAGACAACAATGTCAAACTTATCGTGCTCGACAGAGTGGACCAGCTTCGAAAGAAGAATGAGGGTGTTCTCGACGATCTGACCATGGAGATACTTAGAGTACTCTCTAGCCCTGATATCGATGTTCGAAGAAAAGCACTCGGCCTCGCTATGGAGATGGTCTCAAGCAGAAACGTAGAAGAGGTCGTTATGTTACTTAAAAAAGAACTTTCGAAGACCCTAGATGAACAATATGAGAAGGTAATGTCCTCCGCGTGGATTAAACTAGGTTTTTGTGACTAATCAGTAAATATAGAATAATGAATACCGGCAGTTGCTGATCCACTCAATTCACCAATGCGCTATAAAGTTCTCCGAGGTTGCGGCTTCGGTTGTAGATCTCCTCATGGACTTCATCGCTGATTTCAATGCAACCTCTGCTGTTGATGTCATATCTTTTGTCAAGGAAGTGGTCGAGAAATTCCCCAAGCTACGACCTTCCATTGTCGAACGTCTTGTATCAACATTGAGCGAGGTACGTGCAGGTAAAGTTTATCGAGGAGCGCTGTGGATCGTTGGAGAATATTCATTAGAGGCGAACGATATCCGCGAGGCATGGAGGAGAATCCGAACAAGTCTGGGCGAGATCCCTATTCTGTCTTCGGAACAGCGCCTACTTGAAGAAGTAGCGGAAGAAGGGCAAGAGCCTAAAGAGCAAACCAACGGACACGCAAAACCTTCAGCACCTACAGGCTCACGAAAAGTATTACCAGATGGCACATATGCGACTGAAAATGCTTTGACAAGCCAATCAGCCAACGCTGCCAAACTCGAAGCTGTGAAAGCTGCCCAGAAACCTCCGTTGCGACAACTCATTCTTGATGGAGATTTCTACCTTGCGACTGTCCTGTCCTCTACACTAACAAAGCTAGTGATGCGACACTCAGAAATCTCGCAAGACACGGCTCGGACAAACGCCCTACGTGCCGAAGCTATGTTAATTATGATCTCAATCATACGTGTCGGTCAGTCACAATTCGTAAAGGCTCCAATCGACGAGGATTCTGTTGACCGGATCATGTCCTGTGTTCGATCGCTGGCCGAGTTTGCACAGAAGAAAGACCTTGAGACGGTTTTCCTGGATGACACAAGAAAAGCGTTCCGTGCAATGGTACAAGCCGAAGAGCAGAAGCGAGCCGCCAAAGATGCTGTCGAGAAGGCCAAGTCAGCCGTCCAAGTGGATGACGTTGTCTCTATCCGACAACTGACCAAGAAAGCTACGGGCGACGGTTCGGATGAGATTGAGCTAGACCTCGAAAAGGCCACAGGTGGTGATTCTGCCACTGAAGATCTCTCGTCGAAGCTAAGTAAGGTTGTCCAATTGACTGGATTTTCAGATCCCGTGTATGCCGAAGCCTACGTTAAAGTCCATCAATTCGATATCGTGCTTGATGTTCTGCTAGTCAATCAGACTTCGGAGACTTTGCAGAACCTCTCGGTCGAGTTCGCAACTCTGGGGGATTTGAAGGTAGTGGAACGGCCGACGACCCAGAATCTTGGTGCCCGAGACTTCCAAAACGTGCAGAGTACTATCAAAGTATCATCTACAGATACTGGTGTTATCTTTGGTAACGTGGTATACGATGGTCCAAGCTCTACGGAAAGCAACGTAGTAATACTAAACGATGTACACGTCGATATCATGGACTATATCCAGCCAGCACATTGCACGGAAACACAGTTCAGGACCATGTGGACCGAGTTCGAGTGGGAGAACAAAGTCAACATCAACTCCAAGGCCAAATCATTACGAGATTTCCTGACTCAATTAATGGCCTGCACAAACATGACGTGTTTAACACCAGAGGCATCGATGAAGGGAGATTGCCAGTTCTTGAGTGCCAATCTCTATGCGCGCAGCGTCTTCGGTAGGCATCTCTATCTCTCTCCATAGAAATTTGATTTGACAGCTGATCGTATGTAGGTGAGGATGCCTTGGCGAACCTGAGCATTGAGAAAGAAGGCGACGATGGGCCAGTGACAGGCTTTGTGCGGATTCGCAGCCGGTCACAAGGGCTTGCGTTGAGTCTTGGATCTCTCAAAGGGCTCAACAAAGTTGGAGGTTCTTCATGATTACGTTTCCTACCAATTGTTTTGCCTCATGGGTTGCGTGAGTTACTAACCCACCCTCGCCATGAAGCCGGGGGCTGGATGCATGGGAAAGAATACGGCGCTGGAATAAAAGTGTGCCGACTTTTGCAAGCGAGTCTGTGGCATTGAGATAGAAAGTCTTTGATGACAGGTTCGGTCATAATTGTTTGAGCAAAGAGGTTTGTTGTAAGAGGGTATGGCCTCGACCTGTGGAGATTTGCTGGACTCTAGCGTTCTACCTGTACTATAGGTGGTAACATAATGCTGCATCAAGAAAGGATTACTGTTGCACTTCTCCGCTCAGTCTTGTTAATGATTGTCGATTTTGTTCGTTCATCAAGAACGACCCTCTGTGCGGCTTGACTGCATCAATGGGTCAGGAACCATAAAGTGAGCTTGCGCACTGACCACCTGCCACCAAATCACGGGCTTTTCTCAGGCATGCCGAGCTTGCCAACGCACACAACAGCACCAGAAATGCTGACTCCTCTACATTGCTATGGAAAATCGGTGCCCACCCGATAGCGATCCGTTTGAGGATCCTATCTCTGTAGAAGAGCAGTCAGACTATGGGGAAGATTCTACCTTGGTAGTGGGAAGGAATGCTTCGCTGACCTTGGGCACTGACTCACTCATTGTTCTTGGTACGCAGCTCCAGCTGCTCGAAACGATCGAGAAGGTCACTAATAGGTAATGTAGACGAGGATTTCACTAGAACAGAGCGATTCAACTGCTGTGGCCTAATACATAGAGGTGAGCGCCAATACCTGTAGCTTCTTCCGCGAACAACGCTGAATTTTGCAGACCCCAAAACCACCAGAGCGATTCCCTTCTTCAACGTTCTGTGGGCAGAGCTATCCAAGTTCGACATCACGATTCACTATGCTCATCCCACATCGAAAGACATTGTCCGACTAGCGTCTGTCAGCTATTTGGTTGAGAAACCAGAACAGAGCCACGCAACTTCCTGGGTCTCAAGGCTACTGGATCGCGCATACGGCGGCTCGCAGAGGAGGAAGCGTATTAAAGTCCTTATCAATCCCTTCAGTGGTAGTGGAAAGGCCCCAAAATGGTATATTCGAGACATCGAGCCAATATTCGCAGCCGCACGTTGTGAAGTTGACGTTGAGAGGACACAGTTTTCGGGCCATGGTGTGGACATCGCTGAAAAGCTCGACATAGATGCATACGATGTCATAGCGTCATGTTCTGGCGATGGACTTCCGCACGAGGTTTTCAATGGCTTGGGCAGGAAAGAGGATGCGGCAAGGGCGCTCTCGAAAATCGCTGTTGTGCATCTACCTTGCGGTTCTGGCAATGCCATGAGTTGGAATCTCAACGGAACGGGGAGTCCAAGTATGGCTGCGTTGTGTACCGTAAAAGGTATCCAGACTCCGCTAGACTTAATCTCCATTACCCAAGGCGATAAACGGTATCTGTCCTTCCTGTCCCAATCGGTCGGAATCGTCGCCGAAAGCGACCTCGGCACTGAACACCTCCGGTGGATGGGTGAAGTACGCTTCACCTATGGCTTCCTCATCCGTCTCCTCCGGAAAACCATCTACCCATGCGATCTCGCAGTCAAGCTCGAAGTCCCTACAAAAACCCAAATCAAAGAGCACTACCGCCGCGAACTAGCCAACCACGCCGCTTCATCCTCTCGCCGAGATTCACATTTAGAAGCCGGTCTTCCGCCCCTAAAATACGGCTCCATCAACTCTCCGCTTCCCCCTGACTGGACTGTTGTCCCTTGCGGAAAACTCGGCAACTTCTACGCTGGAAACATGGCCTTCATGGCCGCCTCCTCCAACTTCTTCCCTGCTTCCCTCCCCAACGATGGTTGTCTTGATCTCGTTACCGTCGATGGCGACATTAACCGTTCCACTGCCTTTAACAGCCTGTTTGCTATGGAGAAGGGCACGTTCTTTGATTTACCCCATGTAAATTACCGAAAGGTTAGCGCGTATAGGATTATTCAGAGGGAGAGAGAGGGTTATGTCAGTATTGATGGCGAGAGGGTGCCGTTCGAGCCGTTCCAGGCGGAGGTGCACAGGGGTTTGGGAACGGTGCTTAGTAGGAGTGGCCATGTCTATGAGGCGAAGGGGGTGGTGGAGGGCACGAAGGAGGGGAGCTAGTACCCGTGTAGAAGAACTCTGAGACCAATGTTGGAGTATTTGCTTCGATGATACCAGGAAATAGCGTTTCATTTTGCGGATATAGACTTGTTAGATGGTCTATGTTGTGGAAAATAGCATTTAGGGTTTTTTGAGGAATGCCGCAACGACCTGAATCTGGAAGGGTTTTAAGAGTTGTAGATGCATCTACTATTCAGAGCAATCGTAAACAGACATCTCAGAAACTCCATACTGGTATCAAATCCCCACCTACCAACCCCACCTTGATCCTACCTTTACTTTCCAAACCCCTCGAACTCTTTCCCATTCTCCTCTTCCTCGCTCTCCTCTTCCCCACCATCCGCTTCCTCCCTATCGTCCACCAGCAGTCTCGTATCCATCAACACCTCCCTCGCCCTCGCCCTCATAACCTTCGTCCTCCCCTCGTTACCCAACCCCCTCATCGGCCCCATCACAAATCCCCTCACACCCTCCCACCCCTCAACCTTCACATACTCCTCCACCCACACATCCAGGACATGATACCTCAACCCATCCGGCACCTTCCCGTCGCCCACCGACAACGGTCCTCCCAGCCCTCCCCCATTTCCCATATCGTCCTTACTGATCAGGTGCACATATTCGAGCACGAGCCGCGGGTCCCAGGCTTTTGAGCAGAGGTATTGGAAGGAGGAGAGGACGTAGAGGCGGATTAGCAGGAGGTATTTGTCCAGGCGCAGGGAGGGGATGGAGGAGAACTGTGTGGCGATGGTTGTCCAGAAGGCGCGGAGGAAGGGGAAGAAGGTGTAGGGGGGAAGCGGGTCGAGGAGGGAGGCGAGGGAGCGACAGAGGGATTGTTGGGGGAGGGGCCGGTCGGTGTGCCAGAGGCCTGTATGAGGGTGCTCAGTTGGGGTTCAGGGGTTTGGAGGGAGTTGGGTGGGTGTATTCGAGACGAATAGTTAGTTGGCGGATGCTGAAGGATCTTACAGAAGAATAATCCTTTCCAGAGTTTGTGGAGTTCAAGATCGCTGAATACTCGACTGGAGGTTAGGTAGAGTCGAAGGGAGGAGAGAGCTTTTTCCCGTGTTGGGCGATCTAGATGGCATCTGTCAGTCAAGTGCTCTGGAAAGAACGCCCGAGCTGAACGCGAACAAATGGGATGAATTGTAGTCAATCACACACAATAAAGAGGACGACATAGAATGCGTGTCAACAAAGATATATAAATTGAGGAGATTCAAAAACTCTGTTCAATACGAATATCTTCGAGGATGTGAAAATAGAACCGCTCAAGACTTGAAGATTTATATGTGATTTCTTTTCAGGCAAGATTAGGACAGACCAAAGCTGATTATGCTAACGATGAATCAAGTCTTTTCGGCATAACGCATAATCTTCGACTTGCAACCCTTCCCTAAACCAGACCCGGAAAAGGTAGTAAAACACTATATGAAGGCTTGGAAATGTGCTGTCCGCTACTCTAGTAATACTGATCAAAATTAATTCAGAGAGAGCCATATAATAGAATAGGAAATTAATAAAACGCTGATGTTACGAATTTTTTCAACAGGGGATGTATTTAAGCTCTTACTCATCGACTTGCAACACAAATATAGGAACCTCGGTCATAGCACAAAAAAATCATATACATACCATTAGCCGCCAGTTGCTTTATAAACGGGGCTTGCTGCACGTTAGATGCCATGCTGGCTTTGTCAGCGTCTTGGAAAGTTCATGGAGTTAGGATGAAAACCCTAAGACCAAGCCTCTGACAAACGCGCTATGGACGTTAAAATAAGCTCGGCGCCAGGCGCGTATATTAGTGCCGGTCCGGCTGTGACTACCCCATTCAGAAATAGGCGCGGCAAACACTAGTCCCATGGCCTCCAGATATCAGAACTGCAGACCTCGACCATCGATGCTAGAAAATAGATGCAGTAAAGCACTTAACATATGCGAGTCTTTAATCTTCAAATTGCTCATAGTATGTAGTTTATATTCTTTAAAATCTATATTCTATATTATTTTAAGATCAACGTCATTGATCAAGTGTAAATTTAATCTTAAAAGTGAGACTCAAAGTGAATTTATTAGTTAAGGCTGAAAATTATTTACAACATAAACTTCGTGTAAACGTAACAACGCTTTGCTGTGACAGAGACTTAACTTTTCACTCATAAATTACATATTCTGACTTAATTTATGCAGTAACACTGTAACAGTAAGTATATACTTACTTATACTGCTTTTCTAACGTCGCGCAAGCGCTATTTTAGAGACAATTCTTTGATTTTCAATATCAAGAGAAATTGTCAAGTCTCACTTTCGTTCGAGCGATCGAGTCGTTCTTTAACTTGAGAAAAGCAATCGCTAATCTGTGCGGGACTCTGTAGATGTCCTCAGATCGTAAAGAAATCCCCAATGATGATGTCAAGGTTTGTAATCCTTGTTTAGCGTAACTTTGAGATATTTGCTGACGTTCAATTTTGCAGAGTTCAGACGGCAGCAACATCAACAAAAGCCTGTTGCATCGCAGCTCTACCAGCAATAGTCGTTTCAATGGTATATTTTCCTTCGTACAACATGTGTTGTTATAAAGTGCTGATAAGTATCTTTAGTGTTGTTTCAACAAAGCTTGGCACATCGGTGAGAATTTCTAGTGATCTTTATCATAGCGGCACGAGCTGATCTTTATAGCACCAAAACCATATCATCGCCCTCCGCGACCAAGAAGCGTCATATCATCGACTTGACCGTCGATGATCCACCTGAGACGATCACAAATAAGAGAGCTCGTCACGAAGTACTCGAGGATATCGACAAAGTCTTACCTAGATCTATTCGCAAAGCTCGTCATGGAACACTTGAAAATACTGGCAATAACTCATCTCGAGCTTTTTCTCGCAAAACTCCCCTTGAAGAACCTGAGGATACTGAGGACGACTTGTCCAGAGCTTTCTCCCACAACGCCTCTGATGCACCTGAAGATTCTGAGGATGACCTATCGAGAGATTTCTCCCGCAACGCCTCTGATGTACTTGAAGATACTGAGGATGACTTATCCAGTCTTCTAAGCAAACCCACGAAAACTCGTCAGGAAGTACAAGATGATTTACCACGGGCTTCTCGCAACGCTCGCCATGGAGATACTGGAGGCGGCTTCTTGAGGGGTTTCCGTAACGAATCAGGTAAAATCCACCCTCGTCCATCGAATCCACCCGATGATGGTGTACTCGTAATCATCCCTGGAAAACGTCCCAGCGAAAGCAGAGGTACATCCTTTTTACCATTAGCATTCAGCGGCTGCTTTTACGCACGATCACATACATTCTATCATAGTTGCCGTTATCCTCAAATGGGCTCGCCTTTGCTATCGTGTTGCAGGTCCCCTTATTAATGAAACTTAATCTAAGCCCGCACAGCATTCAATATAGTCTTTTTGCTGATCATACTTCAACAGGTGTGCTCAAGTCAACAGTGAACACGTCGAGGTCTTCGTTCGACTCTGCAGCCACTGGAAACCAACACAAACAAGCACAGATTACCCTTACCGATGAGGAAAGCGAGATACGTCGACGCTTCTTACGCAATCTCGACACCCTTGATGACCCTGCAGTCACATTGTTCAACGATATAGATGGCTCGACGCCGACAGTTACCTTCGAGTTTGTCAACCAGAGCACACTGGGCCAAGGCGTATTGAAAGTACCAGATGATTTCATGATAGGATGCGAGTGCAGAGCCGAGAATGGACGACATTGTGGCTGCGAATATCTTTCCTGTACCTGTTTGCCAGAGCCTACCACAGGAGGTGGTCGAAAAGCATTTCCTTATTCCATGGGGAAACACGATAAAGCCTGCCTGCGCCCAATCTTTCTCAAGAGTCGAAACCACATCTATGAGTGTAATGCACGCTGCAATTGCAGCGACAACTGCAAGAATCGGGTTGTACAATTTGGTCGTAAAGTCAAGCTACAGATATTCAAGACTGCGAATCGTGGATGGGGTAAGCTCATCTTCTCTATAGATCAACCTATGTATATTCACTGACAGCTGTTAGGCTTGCGCTGTTTGTCCGGTTTACAGAGAGGACAATTTGTCGACACCTACCGCGGTGAAATCATTACGACCGAGGAGTCCGATCGACGTAGCAAGACGAGAAACCCAGATGAAGGCAATTACTTGATGGACTTCGATAAATTTCAGGAACCAGATTCCATTACCAAAGCAGAGTTCCTCAAACTTCACCCCGATAAGATCAAATGGCACGCCCAACAAGTCGAAGAGGGCAAATGGACAATCGAACACGACGCCGAGGGCAATGAGATCTGGTTCAACCCAGAGTTCGTCCCCTGCAAGTACGTTTGTGACGGAATGCACGTTGGCGGGCCCACCCGCTTCATCAACCACTCCTGCGCCCCGAACCTCCAGGTCCACACCGCGTCAACCAACCATGCGGACCAGGAGATCTACGACCTCGCCTTCTTCGCCAAGGAGGACATCGCCGCGGGCACCGAGCTCACCTTCGACTACAAGGACGAAGATGACAGGGCTGTCATCACGGAGGAGATGGCCGACGAGGTGGGGAGGCGGCAGAGCTACCGCCCTGCAAAGTGCTTGTGCGGGGCGGAGCGGTGCCGGGGCTATTTCTTCACTTAGTCTTCTTGTCGATTTCCTGCCTGTTTTTCTAGCGATGTCCTTTCTATTTCTCCATCAGCGGCTATGCTCAAGGGGCGGTGGAGGCCTCTTCATGACTGTGGCAGCACTTGTTTTCCAAGCGATTCGATTTCCTTTCCACTTCCAGCACAGTAGCAGTAGATAGCTTGAGCAACGAACTTTCCTTTCCCTCTTTCCATCTACCTGAGAACCAACTTCCCTAAACCTTCACCAGAAGTGCAGAAACTTCCCTAGAAAAATATCACGGACAAGTAGACCGCTCGGTTCTTCAAGGTAAGCAGGATTCGCATATTCTTTTCAAAAAGTACAGTTTTTGCCAACAATTCACCAGTCCTGCGAAGCTTCCCCCTTACATCCCCGCTGCTAATCCTCACTACAGACGCCCACCCTCTCCCCTCCACACCCCAATCAAAAACCCCTTTCCTCCCACCAAAACAGCTCCTCTCTCTCTCTCTCTCTCCCACCCCCCCGCCGCCCCCCCCCGCAACAAACCCCCCACTCTTCCACATAAAAAAAAAAAGCCACCCAAACCCTCAAAACCACCCAACCTCCCTTCATCCCCCCAACCCAGCACACTTCCACCCCCCAAATCTCAACCCCAACCCCAACCCCAAACCCCCAAATCCCAACCCCCCAAAAACCCTCCGAAAACCCCTCCAATCGACCCCTCACGCTCAAACACCGTCTTTTTAAAAAAAACTTACCTCTCCGAGTCCATGCTTATTTTTCCCCCATCGACATAAGGGATGCATCAGTGTCACGATGGAAAACTGAAAACCAAAAACCCTGCTAGGAAGCAGTACGTTCGTAGGGGGATGTAGGGGGCAGGATCACGGATGCGGACAGCGGGGGTGGGGAAGGGGCGGCTGGGGTGCGGGTGGGGTACGGAGTTTGATGTTTGGGGTCGCGGTTTTGCGGGAGGGGTGGTGGTTTGGTTTTGTGTTTTTTTTAAAGCCTGTTTGTGAGGTGGTTAGGGATGATGGTTGCGGGCTTGGTTTTTTCACTTTTTTGGGGGGGTTTTGGAGAGATTTGAGCTGTAAAGACTTTATAAGCGTTTGTTATTTATTTTTGATTATGATTTAGATTTTTTTTATGACGAGTATTTTCTTTGCGATTAGTCTATCAATGACTATTCAGCGAAAGAACGACCAGTCTTTCCATCGTACCAACCGCAAGATTCTCAAGTAATAGGATTTCTTTCTACTTAGCAGCTTCCTACACTAAAGACGCATAAAGTCCATGATACGACAAGGAATCTTTGTCGAGACATCTCAATCGACTAGTAGACTGCTTGCTTTTTCTCCGAAGAGCATAACCGTCAACTCGGGTTCGAGTATGCGATTAGTAGAACCGGGCATCGGGATACATGAGACTGATTCATCGCACTTTTTACATTACCGAAAGTCTGATATAGACTGTCAGTCAACCCGGCTATCGACCATTGGTTACTGACTCGCTGCACCCCCCCCCAACTGGTGCTCTTGATAAAGAAATTCATCCCAGAAGTCCCAGCAAACCAAATCCGATTTCCTAACTCCTGGATATCTATAACCCGCATTAGGCCGACCGTGGCCGTAAAACCCCCTACCACCAAAAACGTCACCCGCAACGCAAAACGCCCTTTCTCGTCTCCAAAGACCCTCCATCAATCACCCTTACAACCGCCCGCCTCCCTAATAACATGCCAAAACCTCACCGATCCCCACAAACTCCCCTCCCCTCGGTCTCGGTTCTAGTACGCTCGTCATCGTTACTCCCCTTTCCCGGTCCTCGCTGTCCCCCGCATCGACTCTCCGATTATTCTGGTGTCTGAAGTTGAAAGGTGCGGATATCGACATTAGAGGAGGAGGAGGAGGAGGAGGGAAGGCGATGCGGTGGCGGAGGGAGAGGAGGCTGCTGCGGATGGAGGCGGGGGAGCAGGAGCCGGGTGAGGTGGGAGAGGGGCGCATGGTTTGTGTGGTGGGTTGGTGGGGGGAGGGATGGTGGTGGTGGTGGTGCGGTTCGGAAAGTCCAAGTGGTTGAAACGCCGAGGAGAACACCGGAGGAAGCAATTGCAACGAATTCGTAGAGGTTAATAGAAAAAGACCGTCGTTATCGGAAAATAACTATCGAGGCGCAAAAATGGTCCGGTGGGAGCATAAACCAAAAAGCGTAGCTAAACGACCGAGAAACCGACTCGGTACGTCAAGAGAAGAAGAAACCGTCTCGCTGTAATTATTCCCTGTCCAAGAACGTTCGCAAAGAGGTTCAACGAGCCGAGAAAGAGAAAGCCGGCAAACCTATATACCCTCCCGTCCCTTACCATATCAATCCTAATGCCCAATCCGTCAAGCAATGATCATGCGCCCCACCACGCCCCTTCCCACCCCCCAACGCACATAGTCTTAAGTAAATGAAAGGCCCCCCCCTTCCACCACTGGATCCAGATTACAGTATGTAGATCGATCCTCCTTTCCATAATCCACCTCATTGCCCCACACTTCCTTGCTTCATACCCAAACCTTCGCCACCCCCCCTCTCTCTCCCTCAGCAAGGCAGATCTCCGCTCCTGTTGGCCCCAGGTAGGGTCGGTCATGTGCTGCTGGCTGTCCTTGTGTGGATGGGGGGTTGTGAGTGAGTGAGTGTGAGCGGGGCTGAGACGTTGGTGAGTGGAGGGTTTGCGACGTGGCGTGTTTCAGGAATGTTTGCGTGCAGAGAGAGGTGAGGTAAGCAGGTCGTTTGTTCCAACTTGGAAGAGGTCAAAGGGGCGGAATACCCTAAGGGACTCTCTATTGCGAATCATGCGTGTGCTATGGGAATGTGAGCTTGGGCATTGTTGCATTGTTCGTGATTGTCTTTATAATCAATGATAGAAAAAGATCTCATCTCCTGAGAGTCCTGACCTCGGCATGAACAACACCAACATCTCACTCTTCTCCCGCACCCTTTCCTCCGATGCGCCTTGCACTACTGTGGAGATTAGCCATTTGGCTCGTGTAATCTACCAACAACAGATAATCCCCCCGGCTGCCCCCAAGAAAGCATTAATATAAGATAGGATTCCAACCGACGGGAAACAAAAAGGCTCCGTGCAATGCTGGTGCCATGTCCCATGCCTCCCCAGACGGTCCCTCACCAACGCCCCAAGCCCCAAACCCACTATGCAACAGCAGAATGATAACTCCAAACTGATGCTGTGCCCTCCCTCTAGCCACGGCCTGTGACAGATCCTTCCCCCCAAACCAACAATGCAATGACAACCATACTCATACAGAACAGCCCCCTTCTCCGCCTCTATGCCCAAATTTACCCTCGTAGTCGTAACCATCTTTCATTCAATCCCTCATGACCTCGAACCCCTCCTCCTGGTCCCATTTCTCCTCAACGTGAAACTCCTCCTGATACTCTCCCCCCAGGCGCTGTTGTCAAACACCTCGAGCACGTTCTGCCTATCGACAGAACTGCCCGCTCTGCTTCTGCCCCCCTCAAGTCTCTCCTCAGGAGTCGTCGTCCCATCATAGGCCCACGAAAAGGCGCCAGTGCCGCCGCTAGCGACAGAGGGCGACGGCCTGTGCGGCGAGAGTTGCGGGGTTACTCCGGTTCTGGGGGACAATTGTGGGCTGGCTTGGATGCTAGTATCTGACGGCGACGGCGAGCCTCCTCTTGAATCGGTGCGTCGTCGTATGCCTCCGGTATCAATGTGCGGCCGGCCTCTTGGGCTGCCTTTGGGCGAAATGTTCGAAGGGGAGGCAGGAGAGGTGCCGTCGTCTTGTGGCGATAAAGCATCTTGATCGTCGATGAAAATCTCGGGGACTGCGAACTGTGGGACCGTCATCATGCGCGCAGAATGACGGAGGTCGAGCCGAGATCGAAAGTAGCGGGACCAGTACATGGTATCAAAGAAGCCTCGGACTACCCTTCGGCGGGTTTCTTCTTCGACGAGCTGAAGCCTCGCCCGACGTCGCAGGAACTCCTCGAGTCGTAAGCTTTTGCTGTCCGAGATGACGTTGTAGTGGGTAAGAATCATAAGACAGGATGTAAAGTTGATGCCTCGGTCGACGTTTGCCGAGATGAAGATCTCTGTGCAAAAGGTTTCGAGTTGCTTCCTCCTCCTCCGAATTTCCGGTACGTTGATAGTGCGTAGTCGTTCGTTCAACCTTGCTAGATCAACGCCATGAACGACTCCGGCTGGCGAATCGGTGCCTCTGGTATTATCGCGGCAGTCTTCAAGTATCCTGTTTACCGAGTGCTCACCATCATAGATGTGCATTTCGAACACGCCCGAGAGTTCCTGCGTAAGCTCAGTACGTGGTGGAATGGAAGGTATGGATTGTTCGACTTACCCCAAGTAACCTCGGAAATGCTTCCTTCGAGATGTATCCTGTGCCTTCAGGATCGTAGGTCGCCCATGCCTGCTTGAACCTCCGTATCTCTTCTCTACTTACCACAGAAAGCCCGCTACTCCTCTGATAGACGTACGAAAAGCTCTCATAGATCAACGAGACAAACAAGCTGACGAATATGTACATGCTGATGATATTCCATGATATAAACAAAGCTCGCGCCCAATTAGGGCTCCCACAGTCACTGTCAAAAAATTTGGGGCTCTCGACGCATTTCGGGTACGTCATGCCCGCAAAGTCCTCCATGATTTGGTTCCAGCCCTCACCACAACTGGTGCGGAAAAGCAATATGAGGGCTTTCGGTACGTTTCGAAAATTGAGATTACCGTTCTCCATGGAACCGAATCTTGTCAGGCTGAATGTCTGCGTCAATGCAATGGCATAGACCAGGAATAGCACGAACCACGTTGCCAGTACGTTCCCGATAGAGGGCAGACTAGCCGCGGCAGTCTTGAACAGCTGGTCCAGCTGGTTGTTGCGCGGGATGAGCAGAAGAGCGATGGAAACTAAGAAGAACTTATGCAGTTGGCCATAAAGTTCGTTTTTATAGTTTGAGAGAGCGAGGAATGTAGTAACGACAGTGCCGGTAACAGAAACGACCGAGTAAACATCCCAAGAGCTTTTTCTGAACCTCTGCCATGAAAGACCCACCACACGGATTACGATGTTGCATATGTAGAACACTGTGAAGGCGAGGAACAGATAGTCTGCAAGAGTCAGATGCTTCCAATCAGCCATGCTTACAACGCCTATGACTTACCCCTAATTTGATCCCATGTTTGGCTCTCGGGATAGGTTTCCAGGCAAAGTATGACCAAGTGGAGAAACAAAACTATAGTGAGGAATCTCTGCCATTTCCCATGTTTTTTTATCGCGATCTTGTAGCACCACGATCGCCATCCAGACTCCGACTTGTTAGAAGGGCGTTTAGACGGTGATATTTGTCGCAGTAACTTCCGCAACTCGAGCCAGGAACGCTGGTCGGCTGTTAGGAACGCAACGCCCGTTTGCTCTGTGTAATTTCGCATAAAGACCGAAACGAAAAGAGTCAACACGAAGACGGACGCGAGGAGGTTAAATATGACGAAGAATATTGCGTTTCCTTGAGAGGCGAAGGGTTGAAACTGTTTCCCGACACCGCCTATGCCCATTGCACTCCACATCACGTCTATCCAGCCTTCTTGGGACACAATCTGAAACAGTATGAAGAGCGAGCTTGCGAAGTCGTCGAATTTGTAATACGGATTAGCGACCTGCCTCGGAGCAAGAACCTGCCATCCAGATGGCGTGGAATTCCATTCGCCAACACAGTCAGATAATTCAGTAATTCCCGAAAATAGGTCGTTGCAAACGAACATCTGGCCGTTGAAGAGGTTCACTCCATAAATAGCAAAGGGGACCAAAAGACTGAGAGAGACAAAAGCCGCCTGATTGACGATCAGCACACCGTTATAGCCACGCCGAGGGCGTAGACTTACCGATAGAATCTTCCACCCCCCAACAACGACCACTGAATGGAATGTATCTCTTGCGCTGTCGCTAATATTGAGAAGCCTCAATGCTCTGAGAGCCTTGAAAGCCCCCACAGCTCTTGACACAGCACCATCGTTATAAAGAGATGTCACGACGTTAATCCAAAGTGTTATCAAGACAAGGCCGTCGATGAAGCCCCATGACCCTCGAAAGTAGGCATTAGGGGTCCAGAAGAAACCATCAGCGGTGACTTTAATAATGGCTTCGAGGGTAAAAATAGCGGCGAAAGCCATGTCGGACCAGACAAACCAGTTCTTGACACTAAAGCCGCCATGTTCGTTGAAGTACTGACGTTGATACAGTGGAGTTGAAAGGCAAGCAAGCACAACCATGGCCACGATGGATGCGTAAATGAAGAACGAGAAGCTGTACCATAGTGGTCTAAGGGGATCAACGCCTTGGATTCGTTGACTGCCCCGACCAGGGCCCACGATGCGCTGGCACGCCCTGCGAATGACATTGTCTGGCTTGAAAATGAACAGGGATACATTGTATGTTCGATGTTTTTGCAAATACTGGCGTTGTGCTCGTTTTCTTTGCTCGGTGGCTGAGACCACCTCTTGGGCCATCGTCCGTGGATCTAACTCCTCTTGCGCTCTGGAAAATTGCAACCGGGAGTAGAAGGGGTTCGGCTCTCTGTTCTTTACAAGATCTAGGACTTTTGCCCATAGAGACCGGATTAGGCCCGACTGACCTTGATTTTTCTTTCCACCATTTATTGTAGTACCGTCCGCTGGTAAGTCTTCGATAGGATCCAGCTGTTCGTTAAGGAAGTCCCTCACTACGGCATCCTTGAGTAGCATTTCCAAAGACGCAGGACCATAATCAAGCGGGTCTTTGTGGCGCCTGGAATCCCGACCTAGCCTGAACATTGCTGACAATGACAGGTTGCCATGTGATGAGCCACCAAGCTCTTTCTGCTGAAGAAACGCCCTAACCTGTTGCAAGCGCTTCTCGTCTTCCGTGACATCAAAATTCTCTTGGATAACCGCAATAAACATGTTAAGAACGATGAAGTTGGCTAGAATGAACCAGAGCATGAAAAACGCCGCTCCAATCCACGCAGTATTGACTCCAGTGGTGAATTGAGTTGCATTGTACATCAAAACGGTCCAGTTCTCGCTTGACAGAACCTGATACATCCCAACAAACGAGTTGTAGATGTCTGTAAATGGTATGTGGGTGACCGTCTGGCCAGTATCCGCGTAAGGAAATTGACCCCGAAATATCTGGACTGCGAATATTGCTACGAGGAATGTGATCATACCCACGAATAGTATAAGGTTTAAAAGACCAGTAACATTGCCCAAGACGACCATCTAGAGCTGTCGTCAGCAGACATTTCTTGCTAGGTAGAAAGAAGCATGAATCTTACAATCAGATCACGAGTGAGGGGGACCGCCAGTACAACCCGATAGATTCGGACGATTTGAAAGAAAGTCAGCCACATATAGGCCCGCTTAGATTGGTGGATTAAGGGAAGCTGTATAATGGCCGTGATTATGGCAATGCCGAGGTCGACCCAGTTGCGCTGGCTCTTGTGGAAGTTCCGCCAGTCAGTGATGAATCTCAGGGAAACCTCGACCACTAGCAACAGTGTCACCACGGTCTCAGTATCATCTGTCATATGTTTGTTAGCTTAGTGAAGATGCTGACCAGACACAGCGCATACCAATGAAATGTTCTCTTCTCGCAGACATAGTAGCGCTTCGAAGGCACTGGACAATCAAGCCAAAGACAATGATTATAATCCATGGCCAGTACGTCTTGTGGAATGCTCGTTTTAAACTGCCAGTCTTTTCGATTTTGTCCTCTTCTTCGTCAAGGGGATTCCTAGCCACAGCTAGTACCTTTAGATAGACAACAAAGTTTAAGCGTTACTTACTGCTCATCAGCGGTGAAAGCGCTTGCTTTACTTTCCTCACGAATGACTTGAAACGAAGACGTGATAACAGCAACAAGCTTCTATAATCAGCATCGAACTACTTAATTGAATTCTTAAGCTCACCAAATTCATCAGCCAGAGACTTAACACGACTATCCCCACTGCGAAAACTATGAAAGGTTAGGGGGGATTTGTACAACAAGCTGAGAGTCGACTTACATAGTGCAGCAGCAAGATAGTCGCTGGCGGTCATCATATAGAGCAGGTCAGAGAACGTATTAGAACTCATTATCACAAAAACCAGCTGGAGAGACTGGAATATATTATCAAAGCTGACAGTCCCATTATAAGGATTTCCTCCCTCTAAGCAAATCGAGTTTACCGGACAAATGTAGCCTTTTGCGTGGTCTGTACCATTTTCGAGATTGGCGTTCAGCCACGGCCATGGCTGTCCTGTCGAAGCATTGATATAGCCGCCGCAAAGCTGAATGTTTTCAGGCGCAATATTCCAGGTGTAGTTCTGGCCAACGGGCGGAACACTATCACGTATGGCCCCTATTTTTTCATACCAGACACACGTACGTTTGAAGGAGGATTTGAAGATCTGGACCCCAACGATCGCAAACAGGAGCCAGAAGAAGCCGATGAGAAACGCCACGTTGGCCAGTAATGGCGCCGCCTTCTTCAAGCTTCGTAAGATGACCTGAATTCGTGTTAGAAAATAGAACCTGTGTGGGAGTCAATAGTGAATACATACTGTTGTACCACTTGTGAGACTAAGAAGCCTCAATAGTCGAAGACAACTTAGCATCTGGAATACATAGATGTGGCTCTGGGACGCAATCTGTAGCCTCGACAGCAGGAACGAAATCCAGAATGACACAACGGCGAGAAAGTCAAGACGATTGAACGAGTGGCGCAGGAAAGCTCGGCGTGCCAGGCGATCTCGCTGCTGCTGACGGCTGTGGCCAGGCTGGTCAGCCTGTGCTTGAATGCTTGTGAAAGACCGCACAATTGATTGCTGGTGATCGGCACGGTGTGTAGCTGGGCCGGTCAATACTTGTTTGTCAGGAGCCAATATGTTACGGATTCTCATAGTAAGAACGCGTTTAAAACCAAGATCCCAGTCCACCGTAGCATATTCACTTGCATTCTTGATAAATCCGGACACCATTATGCGAGCTCCAATCTCCAAGGTGTATATTGCAAACAAAACCAGCAGCGCATAGTCAATCCAAGAAGAATTCCACGATTGCGGCCTTCCCATGTATGGAAGTTTAGGGACTGATTGAACAGCTAGCAAAACCGTTTGAAAAAGAATGAGTACCAGAATCACAGGTTCTGTAGTTGGGTGCACAAGCATTTCACATAATTGTAGCCGGAGCCAGCTGTCAGGCTTGAATATTCCGAGACTTTTACCTTTTAATGGATTTGACTGCGGCTTCCATGGGACCCCTACCTTATTAGCACGTACCGAGGGTGGAGCTTTTTCTATCGGTGAAGCCTGGTTGTTGGAATCATCCTGCATGTATTCGCCCATCGCCGGAAAGGATGGCGGCCCTTCCAATCTGGCTTCCTTACTAGAAGGCGTAGTGGAAGGTTGTCGCCGGATACTCTGCTCTACAATTTCAGGCTCGTTGCTGAGATTGACTACACGTTGAGACATCTTCCTCATCATAGAACCGGCTCTCGATAGGGGTGATCCAACTGTCGATATAGAAAGGGACCTCGAAAGCGATCTCGCACTATGTGTTGAGAGAGGTCTTCGTAATCCAGCCTCCATATTCGGTAGATCATCGCCTAACATTGAGCCTTGTCTTTCATGCCTTTGGCCTGACGGCGAAGGTAATTGTGAGCCACTAATTGGTTGTAGGTATCGTTGATCGGTTAATGGCGTTCTGTCATTCCCCGTTGGCGAAGAATAGTTTTCGTCATCATCGGACGTAAAGCGCATCGTAGGTTTCGTAAGAGGTGACACACCCTCCGTTTCTGCATCAACATCTAAGCTGCTGCCTCGTCCCCCAGCTAAAGGATTCACTGGTAAGGACACCTGGGAAGGTCCAGCCGACCCAAAGCTCAAGCCTACAGAACCCATCGCTGCTTGGAAATCCCCCATATTAACAGGTGAAAGTTCCCCGTCGTCGTAGGCGTAGGGCTGATGAGCATTTCTGGGAGTTGTGACGTGCGGTAGGCTCGAACCATTCCTATTCGACCCGGGCGGGGATTCCTCTGCCACACGCTCGTACCTTCCAGCAGTATTAACCCTTCCACTGAATGACTGCCTATGACCCACAAATGCTCTTGTCCTCTCACTAAAACTCCTCCGTCCCGTCCTCCCATCTGGATCTTCATGTGCCGAATCAGGAGGGCGGGTCAGGTCTTGCAGCGGTATTGATTGTGGTGTCAAGTGGTTTTGGGGGGTTAAGCGATCGGATGCCATTTTTTTGGCGTAGTCTTAAAGAGCGTTGTCCATCAAGTATCCTTCCATGCCCATTCAGTCATGTATCAGCGGCATTTGCTGTTGTTCCTCCCAGTCTGGCTCTGAGACAGCCAGCAAAGTCGAGGACAGCGGATGTGCAACAGATCCGCAGTTGGCGAGGTTGCTTTCAGATTTTTGGTTAAGACGGAACATCCGATGCCTTTAGAGTGAAAATTGGTGGCAAGTGCAAGTCTGATATGGTCTCGATAATTGTGATAAGTCGTCAGCTTCGTTATTGATTTACTACTGCTCGGCGCTGTCAGCAAGTGCGACGGCGAGACCCCTGTTTCAATACCTCGAAACTTTCACATGCTTTACAAGTCATGTGACGAACCCACCAAAAGCCTTGTTGATTGCAAGAATTACAACGTACCCAAAGGAGTAGGGCAATGATATAAGGTAGCTACTGGTGCCTGACTTATCATGCAGCATTTGGATTGTAGATCACGGAAGCACTAGCCCGTCGCGTTCGAAGCACCAGGGCGGTCAAAAACGAGGTTTCTCCCATTTCACGCATCATATTGGCATTATTATTAGCTTACTCTATACAGAGACTGAACAATGGAAGATATCTCAACATAAGGCCTCCTGTAGCCAACACAGGTCACGCTCAGATGCTCCCCATCGAAGTAATCCCGATTGAAGTCCATTGCCAACCCCAAATCCTTGATCTTACCGTGCTGGCCATAACTCCAACCATATGAATATGAGTCCTTCCAATATATACACCAATGCTTGGCGCATTATTGGAACACCAGTGCATTGACCACATGTCCCTCACGCCAGCCTTGCGACTGGAGTGTTTCTCCTTCTTTAAGGATTTTGCCCAAGTAGGCTATTTTGATTTTTCCATTGCCAGGTACCTGAGTTGTATATTTAGTAGAATTCTTCCATTAATCGAGAATACTCACATTAGCTTCTTCCTGGATCCTGCGGATGAGTACCCTTGTACTCTGCTCTTTACCAAGTGGCACCACAATATCAGGGCCACCTCTATCGCTCAGCCTAGCCTTTACTTTCATTATATCTTCACTCTTTAGTACCGTTTTACCCTTTTCCTCTCTTCTTATCTCCGCCTCTTCATCCTCAGTTTCTTCGCCGGTATTCCCACCATTTGGGACATCATCCTGAGAAGGTAACATGACATTGGTCGGATCATTTATGATATGCTCCGGCATCTGATAGAAGTTCCCGACCTCATCGTATGCACCGTTCATCAGATCCCCTGTTGGCAATGTAATCGCCGAAGCGTCAAGTATTCCCTGTGCGGTCTGAGATTCCCCCTCAGCTACAAGCCCAACAACTACCCGTAGAGTACCCCATATTTCCGATCGCCCTGTGACTCTAGTATCGAAAAACTCTTGTCTTTCTCTTCCTAGCTCCGGACGAGTCCACTGCTTTTTGGAGGTCCAGATATGGGGACGGAGGGGTGAGTTAAATTGTTCACCTAATCCGAGATGCCTCCGTAATCGAGGCTGTTGTGATGTTGTGGGTGCATTTGATGAGGTACGAGGACTAGATAGGTCTGGTGGGTGTGTGGGCGCTGAGGTTATTGCCCGGGAAGAGGAGTCGCCATGGGCGTTCGAAGGGGAATATGGCGATGATTGCTCCTCATCTCTTGCTGTGGAGTGACAACAACCCTAATAAGGAACATTAGATTCGTACATAATAGGAGCAGGTTTACACAAGTTGTGGCTCATAGAAGGATCGGAAAGGAAGGGTAGCTAGCTTGCCATTGGTACGGAGTAGATTAGCAAGTGACATGTAGTCCATTGGCCGAGGCAGTTCGATGCTCTGCTGCAGATGATGATAAGGGCAACTAAATATCAACGAGTGTGTTGGAACAGTCCATTACTCCATTACTCCATTCTCAGACTGTCGAGTGAATCGGAGATGGTGCTCGAAAACGGTCTAAGCTTCCCCTCGTCTTTCGTTCTGCTAGCCTTATCGGGCGCCGATGATCTGGGCCTAGAGGAAAAATGCCAAAAGGCTGATACATACGCGTTTGAACTGCGTGTACCGTAGGTACGCAGTACCTTACCTATTATTTAAATACATTCTACAGAACCATCCTTTGCAGCTCTGACCAGCACATATCGAGCTCCCAACACGTGTTCAAGGGTACTCGATATATACGGTAGTTTATACAACCTCCAGACTCTTCCCTTCGGCTCACCAACTGGACTGCGCTTGATGATCGCCGGAACAAATACAGCTATAGTCAGAAGGGCCACTTGAAGTAGCATCAGATACAAGGTACATTATTAGCCTTCAGCATCGACCCAGATCAAGACGCCTTTTTTATCCGTCCTCATGCCTTCTGTGCCATTAATTTTTAAAATCTTCCGAAAATGTACATCCATCACTTTGAAATGTGGGTTGATCCATGTCCCTCTCACCAATGGCAGGAGTTCATATCGTATACTATGTCGACTGAGGGGGATGAGCTGCAACGAACTGTCCTTGGGCCCACTGAATGCAAAGTTGTCGCTTGGTTCCATGTTCAGTCTGAACGTCAGAACGTGCATTGAAGGGTTCTCTATCATGTAGTCAAGATGGATCAGTCCATGGTCGTCTTGTCCCTTGTGGGCAGAAGCTACGACTCGAGGTTCACCAAAAGGTATGACCAAGTCTGGCACAGCAATAATGGTGGTCGTGACAGCGTTGTCGGAACTTTCTCGTCTCCATTTCACCTCCAATTGTAATCTCAGAGCGGTAGACCGACGGTCTTCGAGGTCAATCTTCTGTACCTCCAACTCAAATTGGCGCTCCTGGAGCTCATCTGGAGGAATCAAAGCTGGGATGCTGTCAGCACCTACAGTCGCCTCTATCCTGCATGCGGCCCGATCTTGAACATCGAGCACAAGCAGTTCAGCACCTTCCACAACCATAGGTTCGGCTGCAAATGAAGTTATCCTAGCCGCCAGAAGCCATTTCTGGCTAAGCCCGGCAGCTTTTAGATCTTCGTTCACATTGTTGTCAGTAGTACTGTTATTATCATCGACGTGGAAGTAATTTGGGCATGACCCTGGCAACACCCTAGGAAAGTAATCGTAATTTGCTTCGAAAGGTCGTACGAAGACCAGGTTTGTGGAGAGGGTCTTTGACATGGGTGTTTCTGAATCTGACAATAAATGATAGCAGGCTTTTACCTCCAAGCCGTATTGAGCGGCATTTAGATGTGCTTGGAGGGATATCTTGCGTGTCCGCGTATCAAATGAGGACATTTTCCCCAGAGACGTGGCTAGTAGACCACCATCCTCAGTGTGACCGACTCCGTCCTGAGCAAACACTTTTGGCCTCTCGAACTTTTCTCCATCAAAAGCCCAACTCAGGGATGACGCCATGTCAGACTGATCATAAAGTCGAACCTCTAGGCTGACATCAGCATCCTCTCCTTCTTCATTGATAAACTGAATATTTAGAGAAACGATCTCATCAGTTAGATATGTTTTCACTAGATCGGGTATCTCAATTCGCATCTTCGGCGGCTTAGGTAGTATCTTAACCATGTTGCTTCGCTCCTTCCCAGGTGGTTTCTTTAGAAGACCTGCTGCACTTCTAACCCACAAGCTTTCCTGGCACAACTGCTGTTCATCGGACACCACAACTTCTAATTTGAATAATTTCTCGCTTACACATAAGGTGATACTAACAGCCTCTGCGGTGCCTGCATCGCGGGGCAAATTAGAAAAAGACAAGGCCTTGGTGACACCATGTGAGAAGCTGAGATTACTTGATCCAAGCAGAGACTGAGAGTCATGCAAGGGGACTGGGCTCGAAGGAGCAGATTCATTGCTGCGTAAAGACGCCTTTGGTATGGAAATGTTGTGGAGATGGATCATTCCGTCCGACGAGATGAATTCAGGCGCTTCTTCCCAATCATGCTCAATAGTGATATCTTTAAGGCCACCGTCAAATGCTAGTTTGATGTGTGAGAGAACGATTGGAGCCGAATCCGGGTGCGCTCGAGATGAGATGACCAGCTGTGCCGGCAGAGCTTCACCAACGTAGCCCTCTTTTGAACAAAAAGCAAATGTCGCCGATATGCAAGAAAGGCCGTTTTCTGCCTGTATGATTGCCTTGGGACTGGGATGAGAAAGTTCTAGTCCTTCCAGACAGTTTGAGAATTCATAGCACCTTTCAGGTCTGGCTCCAAGACAACTGCATAAAAGCTCCCATTCGACGGCGATCAGCGTTTCGCCATCCAACATGAATCGTGCACATTCCCTCAAAGCCCAATCTGCCTTTTCTAACAAATTCCACCAGCCTTCCCGGCGCCAGCTGAGGGTTTGCCAGAGCGGAATCAAAGTTTGGATCGCTTTGCCCCAATTTTTGTTTTCTATGTGCACTTGCGCAATCTCGTACTGCAGTCTTTCAACAGCGCGGAACTGCTCTCGCTTTGAAAAATACTCCACTGATCTATGAAGAATTTCCAAGCGGTCTTTTGCCAGGGAGAGGAATTGATTCGGAGGCTCTTCGCAGAGATAGCTACCATAAAGCGAAGGCATGCTCACGCAACAGATGTTGACGGCCACTAGATTTCTAATTATGCATTCGTAAAGTTTATTCAGCCTGCAGCGTTGTGATGGGAGTATTCGGGGAGCAAGACGGCCTTTTCTCGACTTGTAGCTCTCTCCATATTCAGGAACCCATATGCCTAGCCCTTGTAGGAGCTAAGAGCTGAATGTGGGAGCATGTTTCCATACATTCGGTAAAGGGTGTCCCTACTTTGCGTCGCAAACATCAACAAGTGGAACATTCCCTCCATGCATGCGGCAACTGCCGCTACCAGAACTCTTGTTGACCAATGACCTCATTCGGCAGGAACCGCATGCAGTCAGTAAGATTGAACTCTAGCTTAATAGAAGCTCCCGACTCACTCATTCTGCTGCACCAGGTGCTTGATTTGTTCCAAGTTAAATATTCAACTATGGATAAAGACCAGCAAATCAAGTTTGCAATCCATGAAGCAGCTAGAGAAGGTCGAAGTACGCTAAGTTCGTTGACCGTCGTATATAATCCCAGAACTGACAGCTATCCCCCCAGCTGCCGCCGTTGAATCTCTTATAAACGTGAGAGCTCCTTGCTAAAGCATGTCCGTTGCGTTCAAAATACATTAATCAAGTCAGGCCAACCCGCACCTGGCTACCAAACGCGATGACGACGAACGTCTCCCCATCCACTGGGCCGTCTCCTATAATCATCTCCCCATAGCCGAGCTACTAGTCTCCCGGTCAGACTTTGACCCAGATGTCCAAGACGGTTCAGGATGGACACCCTTAATGATTGCTTCGAGCCTGATAGAAGGGGATGACCTGGTTGATATGTTGCTTGGCAAGGAAGCGGACGTCAACGTTAAGAGTGAGCTTCCCAAGGGATACTCCGCGCTCTTCTTCTTACCACTCTCCTCCGTTCCTGAGAAGGCAGAATGAAAGCAATTGAGTCTTCCCATCACTGACAAGTCAAAACGAAGACTACGCAGGCCAAACAGCTCTCCACTTCACTGCATCCAAAAACAACCTCGAAACCGCCCGCAAACTCATCTCCCACAAAGCATCCGCCCGTGTCAAAGACAGGCGCGGTCAACTTCCAATCCACCGTGCCGCGGCCGTTGGGTCCGTCCCCATGGTCAAGCTACTGCTCGACAACAAAAGCCCATTGAACGCAACGGATATATCAGGGTACACTGCGCTACACCATGCTGTTTCTGAAGGCCACGGCGATACGGCGCTTACATTGCTGAAAGCGGGGGCAGAGACGGACAAGAAGGATGTGGATGGGTTTTTGGCTATTGAGTTGGCGCCGGACACGAAGGTAGATAATATGGATCTCCGTTCGCAAAGGTTAAACGTTTCTAATTGTGTACCACAGATACGAAAGTTCATCACACAAAGCGCTGAGCGCGAGGGCATAGATCTTCTATGAGCTATCTCGCACATCTACTCCCCGTACGACCTCCAGACCGAAAGCCACATGAATCGCTAAATCGCAAGCACACTATAACCCCCAATGATACGGCTCCCCGGAACACGCTCCCCCTCATTTCATCGTTTTCTCGACCAAATCCCTATACATGGCCTTCAAATCCCCCACATCCTGCGTTAATTCCTCTACCCGCTCACTCCTCTCCCCCAACATTTCCAAGGTAGTCTCATACCGCTCCCCCACACTCTTTACCTCCTTCTCCAGTTCCTTCACCCTTCCTTCCATCCCTCTCTTCTGTTCTACCTCTTTCATTAGATCCACTACCTGCTCCCTCGACTCATCCCTTTGCGTCGCTAAGCGCGCAACCTCGTCTCTGAGATCAGCTTTTTCAGATTCGAGGCGCCGGACGGCGGCAGACATGGAGGAGACAAGCTGGACGGAGGGCCCGGCGCCAACAGTGGAGACGGAGATGAGGTCGTTGAGGGTTCGGTCCGGGGTAGTGGGGGTTCGGGTGCCTGGGTCGTCGAAGAAGTCGTCTTGACTTTCTGTTCGATGAGGCGAGGGACGTTCGCCGTGACCGCCATTGATGGAGAGTTGAGGAATGGAGGAGAAGGACTCTTGGCGGGAAGGGGAGCGGAAGTCTGTGGAGTGTAGGGGCTGTGAGGACGAATGGCGACTTAGCGTGCGGTCTAGAGATGATGGGCCTGTGATTGCGAGACCCTGGAGGCGGCGCGTATGCGTGTTGCTTTTGTCTGCGACCGAGCTTTTGCGGTTATGGGGGGAGGAATCGGTGCGGAAGTGTTGATACAATGCGTCTGGGGTCCTGCTGGCAGGTTCTTCTCTTTGCAGACGAGATCTCTCTTCTTCGAGTCGCTGGGCAAGGCGGACTTCGAAGGCTTCTTTCTGAGATTGGAGGTCTTTTTCGGCTTGTGTAAGCGACGCTTCAGATTTAAGGAGCTTGTGGTGGAAATTCTTGAGTTCGGAGGAGCGCGAGGAGAGCTCGTAGTCTAGGTCTTCGATTTTAGCGGTAGCGCGTTCGATGTCTTCTTCGAGTCGGCGGGTTTTGATGTTCTGCAGCATTTTAGTACCCACTTGAGCGATCTACTTTGGCACTATCGAAAGACAGAGTTGTCATACCGTTTCCCGCGCTTTCCGCCTTACATCAGCTTCCCTCTTCACAACGCCATCCCTCTCCTTTTCCAAAGCGGTAATCCTAGAAAGCAATGATCCCTCAATCCCCTGCCAGTTCTCACTGGCAACTGCATATTGGTTCTGCAAAGTCTCGATCTGCCGCAGAAGCTTGGCTTGCGTATCGCCACTGCTTCCTGTGGATGCCTCCTCGGCCCGAGCGCGGAAGGTTTCTAATCTACTTTCTAGCATCTTTGCAAGGCATTAGAGCTGTTTTTTGAACGGGTTCCAAGGGTTCAGTTACATGTTGCTCACCTTGCCGCTCAATCTCAGCGACTTTGGCACGCTCTCTTTCTCGCTCGATCTTTTCTTTGGCCTCACGTAGTTCGTTTTGGTGTCTCTTCTCGCTGAGCTCCTTCTCCGTTTTCAAGCTAGATAGATCGTCCAACAATTGCGCAGTACGTCGTTGCTCTTCCTCTAAAGCTTCAACTTGGACTTTTTCGTGGGCTTCATTTGCCATAGACTGGGCACTAGCAAGCTGGCGTTGAAGGTCTTGGATGACCGATGCCTTGGCGTCTCGATCTATCCTGATAGTATCCAACTCTCTCTCCAATTTCGGCAACGACTTCGTCCTCTCAGAGGCTCGTTTCTCGGCAAGTTCTGCCCGTTTAGCTTTTTCATGCGCTTCTCGTGCTGATCTCTCATGTTTTGCCGCTATCCTCTTTGCATCTGCTAATTGCTTGGCATCTTCTATGGATTTATTACGCATATTCTTTATGACGCTCATATGTTTCAGTTCGGTCTGCGAAAGCTTATGACCCTCCTCCATAAGCAAAGCGATTTTCTCGTCTTTTATCGTAAGCTTGTGGTCCGTACTACCCGGCTGCGCCTTCGACAAATTTGTTTTGGCAATTTCTGCAGCCTCTTTAGTTAGGTACTGAAGTTTGGATTGCAGGGCATCAATGCGCTCGAGATAGGCATGGTTCTCTTCCTGGCGTCGGATTTCTGAAGCCTCATAATCAGACCGCATTTGCTGGATGGCTTCTTCATATTGGTTAGGCGCCGTTGAGCCCATGTCGGGCTCAGCACCGTCAAGTTTGGGTGAGACTGATGTCGTTGTCACGTCTCGAGCCAAGTCCAAAGATGGCCGGCTTGAAAACGAGCCGCGCGAGTCCAAGGAAGGCCGAGCTGAGCTTCCCTCGTTGGGTACATCTAGGTTCAAGTGCGCTGTAGGCTCCTGCGATTGACTAACAGGAACATCTTTCCCCTCCGTTCCGTTGCTGCTTGCGACCGATTCCTGTAGAGATCTGGCATCTTCGCTCTTAGGCTCCTCAGCCTTCGAGTCGGAACTTATTCGCGGGCTGTCTGCGCCGTTGGCAGGACTTGCTGTTCGTGAGGGTAGACCAGATGTAGTTACTGAACTACCACCGGTCTTGTTAAGATTTTTGGCCGCCATCGCCTTTGCGAGCCGTTCATTGAGGCGTTCCTGAGCTTTGCTGGTTGGCGGAGTGCGAGAAACGCCTGAATATCGTCAGCGACACCACTGACCTTTGAGTCGCTAGAAGGCAGGCACCCTACCATCTCTTGCCTTGGAGGCCGCCAGGACCTCTTTCATCCCCACTTGTGTTTGCAGGCCTCCATCGTCCTTCTTTTGGGAGCTTGATGAAGGGTCTTCGTCTGCTAAGATGGTGTCCAGCCTGGACTCCACCCCAGCCAGGAAAGAGCCCCATCGTGAAGAACCCTTTTTCGTTGTGTTTGGGGTGGACGCCATTTCAGGCGCGGATTTCGAATGCCCTGTTTTTATGGCTATCTGAGGACATCCTGTAGGCTGTAGAATTGAGTCAAAACCAAGCTTGCTTGTTTCGTAGCGAACCTTAAGATCTTTCGAAGGTCCTATAGCAATTGCAGCATGCCGTGCAGCGATTCTATGTACACTGTATCCTTGACTGGAACTGTCTCTGCCGCCAAGGGATTTCCAGTTGATTCCTCATTACTCAGAAGCGTAAGGTGAATATTAAACCTTTCCATCACCTTGATCAGCGACGTTTCCTTTCCGCGCGGCGGCGGCAATCTCAGCCTTGTCGGCAATGCTTCTTGCCCCACGCGGGGTTCGACTGACCTTACCTACCTACTCTGCTACTTTTAAACTGAACTCTGTCCCCACCTGGAGCAGAGGAAAGACCGATTGCAACTTACCATGGCCATTGCGGTGTGTTTATCTCGAAATATCCATTTGCACATATCGACTAATAACTCGGAAGGCAGTTGGACAGTTATGCTCAACAGCTAGTATGCCACATAACCTACAGCAATGCCAAGTCCTAATCAAGAAAGCAGTCGCCGCTGGCGCAAAAGTTCGTCTCTTACAGCTAGCACTGAGTGTTTTCAGTGGCTCAATCCATTGACTTAACCAGATCCACTAGGCCCTCTTCCTCCCAGAAGCAAGCGACTATATTGCCTCTTCGCCCGCTGAAACGATCGCTTTGGTACGTTCGACATCGAATAGCGACTTCGTCAAAGGTCTCCAAAGTGAGGCGGCGAGAGAGGGATTGTCGATCAATGTGGGGATCCACGAGCCAGTACAAGGGGGAGAGAAGGTTAAGAATACCTTGATATGGATTAATGAGAAGGGAGAAATTACGCAAAGGTATCAGAAGCTGCACCTGTTCGATGTGGAAATCGAGGGGGGTCCGGTGTTGAAAGAGAGCAGGTAGGGCTGGGGTTGTGGGAATTGATTGAAAATCGAGAGTTGCTGATGGAAGAATAGGAGCGTGGAAAAGGGCACGAGTATTCTGCCGCCATTTAGCACCCCAGTCGGCCGTGTCGGGATGACTATTTGTTTCGATGTGAGGCTCATTCTCAAGTCCTTTGACACAATAGGCTATACTCAAATGTCATCAACAGTTACGATTCCCCGAGATTAGCCTAGCGATGAAGCGGCAGAACAGCCAGATCATTACCTATCCTTCAGCTTTCACCGTACCCACTGGTAAAGCACACTGGGAGGTACTCCTTCGAGCTCGCGCCATAGAGACCCAAGCATACGTAATCGCGGCGGCACAGGTTGGTGCTCATAATGAGAAGCGCATTAGCTATGGTCATTCGATGATTGTCTCGCCCTGGGGTGAAATCTTAGCAGAGCTTGGGGACAAGTGGAAGGAGCCAGAAATTGCAACGGCGGAGATTGATCAGACTATGGTCGATCGGATCAAGAAGGAGATGCCATTGCTGAGAAGAACGTAAGAATGTGAACTGGATAACTAGAACTCGGCTGATCAAACCAGGGACGTGTATCCAGAAATATAAGCTTATCGTGCGAAATCGCCGAATAAAGTATAGACGATAGAGAAATCTGAAGAATCAACGAAACGGTTGTAGCATAGGGCCGAGGACTACAAACTATAGCTAGAGGATTGGAATATTTGCACGTTGTCGAGATGGCCTTTACTGATCTATCGTTCTATTATCTTTATAGCGCGGAAATCGAGACTAAATTCTAGTGCATCTTAGATGCACCTTGCTTCCTGCTGCCATTTGCAGTTCCTACACGGGCGATCTCAGGCATAGACAATAATCGAGGCCACACCAGGGTATATTCATCTTGACGACCATTCAGACAGTGTCGAAGCCAAATACCCCACATAATGTAGAAATATGCTCCAGTGCCTGTCATAATGTGCCTACTAGCATATCAGCATTTCATGTTTAGCGCAAACTACTTGGATGTTTGTTGAGAATCTTACCACCACCCGTGGCCTTCTAATATGATTCCCCATGGCAGACCGAGTTCTCTTCTCCAGCTACGAATTGTTGAACAATATTCATTGTCCAACTGCCAGATTCCGAAACCCGTAAGAAACGTCCCAAGTCCATATGCGATCATGACCCACATGGACGTAAGAATCCTTGCATCTCTCCGGTCCTTGGACTGTGATGTACTCTTCTCTTCAGCCGTCATCAAACGCTTGTGCTGTAGCTTATATTGTTCTTCGTGCTGTGTCAAGGATGGTCGTAAGCTGAACTCCATAACGTACATGCTGCGAGCAAGAACTACTGCAGTGAGGATGGCGTAGGCGTTCTGATGGAATGCTGGGTCTTGGAGATAGTGGTAGTACAGAGTGATGAAGACCGCCAACGTGACTAGGCCGAGGGCGAGAATAAAGGCATACTGGCGAGACTTGGAATAAGAAAAAGTTGCGTAGCACATCAGGCATGTGGTGTATATCATGCTGAGTTCATCAACAAGCTGCATCGGATCTAAAAAGTTCACCCAGAAACGTATCAGACCAGGATTCTCAACCGCGCCATTATCTGCCACAACATACATTTCAAGGAGGCATGGAAGAGAAAACTGCCAGTGCCGACGAGAAGATATCCAACAAAAGTGACAAGAAAGATTGTGTCATGTCCATTTCTTCGACAACTCGAAATACCCTTGATGGCTAGGTACATAAACAAAAGATTAGTCAAGGTGTTGACAACCTCAGCAACGTATGGAGTGGCATAGTAGTCCTGCCTCAGGTCAGTTATGGACTGTGCAGGATCCCAGACAATCGCAAACTTCTTCACACCAATTCAATGTTGAGGTGATTGGATACCAGTAGCCCTGTTGTGGTACGTTGTATTCTAGGGAAGGCAACCACGAAGGCATACTGGTGGTTCGGAATGCTGGAGTATGTGGGAGCATTCGAATTGCAGGTGAGTGCTGGCTCAAGTTATCTTTAAGGTCTTTGTGCATCTTCCGCCTAACGCCGAGGGATACAATGCTTGTTACAAGGATCATCCAGGCCGTAACGTATTGACTAACCTAGATAGCTCTAGCTCCAAACGTGCGCCGGAGGATATCCCGACTCTAAGCGAGGCTTTCTGCTTCAAGCATATGTTCGTGACTACTCCTGAACAAAATGTCGATCCCAAATGAGGCTCTACAGAAGGTTTGCACTATGTCTATCAGATCAACATCTTGCACCCTGTCTTACTAACTCATTGGTAGCTCGTTCAAGAAATTGAGTCGCAGGCTATCTCAGCTCAACGCGAAATCAATATTGTTAAGACCGCCATTTCAGCCAAACAACGAGACATAAGAATGCTAGAGCTTACGTCCACCGAGGTCAAGTCGCTATCGAAAGATACCAAGGTGTATGAAGGAGTAGGGAAGATGTAGGCTTTAACCTATCTTACTATTCCCGGAATGCCCATTTGCTGATAAATTATCTACAGGTTTGTCCTCAGCCCCATGAATGATATGGAGAGACGTCTTGGATCCGAGACAGCTGAATTGAAGTCGGATATTTCCAACCTTAACAAGAAGCTGAATTATCTGGAAACAACTCATAAGAACAGTCGAGAACACATCGATCGAATCTTCCAAGGCGATGGCAGGTCATGACAGGTGGGCTATATACCGGTCAAGACCTCCGACGACTGGAGAGAAACACCGCATGTCTCCGGAGAGCTGTCTCGAATACGCCCGCCTTTAATTGTTGACTTCAATCTACCATACCTTCGACCAGCGGTTGCAGATCACGTTTCTGCGAGCTTTGAACGTCTGTTGAAGTATTGCATAGTCGCCGCGAGGAAGCTGACTGTCCGACATATTCGATCGTCTACCGGTTCAATGATGCAGTGAGAAGTCGAACACATATTATGTTGATGATTATGAGGGAAAGGCAGCGGTGCCCTTGTAATGCAATGATCATGACTAATTATCCTGATTCCCCCCATTCAAGCGTGAGGCACCAATAGGATGGTGCCAATCAAACAGTGTCATGGTAGCATTAGGACATGGCGAGCTTACTGTTGTCGGTTTCTTGGGATACCACAGCGGCCATGCCATTGTTATTATTCCGGTGTACAGCTGATGAACCCTACACAGCCGACAGCTGACGTGGGCCTGCATTGCGTTTTAGGCAGACGCTTGAAGAACGTTCTGGCAAAGCATGCAGCGGTCAACCTATGACGGTCACTAAAACCTACAAGCGCCACACCGTAGAGACAGCTCAGAGACAGAAAGGATGCCGAACCCAGTCGAAACCGACAAACAATATGTCACCGTGTCTCTAACACCTCAATAGTCGTATAATGTTTCAAGGCTCAATCAAGAACGAACCCTCCGCCAAGAGCTCGGAGAACTTGTGCAAAGTCACTGCAAACTGCAAAGTCCTACACAAAGGTCTCGCGTTGCTTACAAACAATATTATGTGGAAGTTTCAGGCGAGCATCTGCCCTATGCAGCTATGCTTAGGATGTAGGTAGAGCGTGCATGATTGGGTCGGAAGGGTGCAGGGCTGGATGCATGCAGGTGGTAAGATGGATACCTCCGTAGATACAGTAGAGTACTGTAGCTGAATCAAATTGTGATTAAGGTCTGGCCCCCACCCAGCAGGGCCAGCCAGCTCGGGCCTCTTATAAGGTGCACACAAATCGTTTGTAATAAATGTTAATGACCCCTCACCCAGCTGAACTCTTCACGCGTCACGAGTTCATGCCATGATTCTCCCATCCACCGACCTATCGTCGTAACCCGTCTTTAGAAGCAGCAACTACAACTCACCACTACCACCATCTGCAGCTGAGTCTGTCGCGAATATGGATTGGCCAGGCGTTGATATGAACGGTGTACCTGTTTTCCTTAACCCTGGCCGACCGCATCGTGCGCGATTTGCTGATCGTCACGATCCTCGCTACTTCCGAGATGGCAACGGTTTTCTCGACCCTGCTGCCGGTTTCGGGGAGGGTATGCGACGCTCTGCATCAGCGGCTGGGAGAGCGCCGCCTGCGGCCATTGTCATCAACAACGGTAATTGGGACGATCATTCTCCAGTACGCGGGGCGGGGCGAAGAAGGAGTTCGCACGGCCATGACCATCATCACTTCGACGATGATGACTGGGATGACCGAGCTCATAGTCCTGACCGCGGTCATAGCCCTCATCACGACCATAGGCCAAGATCCCGAAGGCGGGGCCACTCCCATGCCCACGAATCACGGTCACCATCACCTTTCTTCGATCCCGAGTTAGACAGGAAGATGAGGAAGCTGGAAGAGCTGGAACGAAAGGAGGAGGAAGCAGAGCAACAGCAGAGATTCAAGGAACGACAGTTACTGGAAGATGCAAAGAAGGCTGAAAGAAAAAAGGAAGAAGAGGCAATGAAGAAACACGCTGTTGAGGAGCACCATATCAAAATGCTAGAGAAGCAGGAAAAAGAGAGGAAGGAGAAGGAAGCGGCCGACAAGGCGTTCCGAGAGAGAGTGAAGGAGACTTTTGGAGCGGCCGGGTACAGCGACGAGAGCATCGAAAAGATTCTCGAGGGCAAAAAGGGAAAGAAAGGAGAGAAGCATGAACAGAGGATCATGGACCTGACGCGGCCAACGTACATCAAGGTGAATCGAAAGTATTTGAGCCCAGAAACGTTGGATGTCTACCACCTACCGTGGGAGTGGGATGACGTAGGTCTTCACCTTGTACTTTTGCCTCGTAATTCCAAAAAGCAGCAGCTAATGAGTTTTTTTTTTTAAAAAAGCATGACACTAGCTTCATCATCATCAAACGGTGGATCTCGGAGGAAAACCAGGAAATCCTATTCGAGCATTCCAGGAAGATACGGGAGAGAAAGCTACTGACAAACACCACGGTCGAGCTCAAAAAGGAACGTGATCAACTGTTGCTGGTGCGAAGGAAGTCTCCCGGAAGAAAACGTTCGACGTCAAGGTCTTACTTGTTCACGTGAGGGAATTGAGAAGAGACGTAGCGGTCTTAGCTCTATCCATGAGAAACGAATTTTGTTGGAACCTAGAGTTCGAATCGCAATCTTTTCTGGTTTATAAGTTGCTGTTTCGGTTGTCTGGAGTATTCGTCCCTCAATCTACACAACTCTCACATCCATATTTCAATTTTCTGATTGATACGCTGTTGTAGCGCATTTGTACTCAGAACTTTATGGATAGCCATCATCAGGAGATGGTTCGATGATGACAGCCGTACAGAGAGATATAATTCTTACCTAACGTCCACAGTCAAGGATATACAGGCTTCAACAGCTCAGGACAGGGTAAGTCAAGGGCAATGCCAGCTTTAGTGGATTGCCGTAACGTCACATAGCTTGCTTTGTTCGCCCTCGCATGGCCCAAGGATTGCTTGAAAACCTAAGTGAAGCTTACTGTGGATCATTCCACGGTCCAGAGTATCGGAATTCATAATCAAGCTTGGATTCTCCTGTTACTTGTCATCACTAAAGACCGCGACCGTCTCAGCCTCCACGGGATACACAAGCCATCTGTAAAGCCTCTCAGAGATCTTCTGCCTTAACAATCGCCTCAACTTTTGTCCGCTCGTTCGCCTCTTGGTTTCATATCTGGAGAATCTCGTTCTTTGTGTGATCAAAGGTTCACATAAACATATTCTTTGTCCGCGTCAATATCTTCTTTTCATTTTAAGTTACCTGTTGAACCCTATGTATCATATAGCGAACCCCCATTGTATCGTTCAATCTGGAAAACGACCAGTCACCGAGTAGCTTGTATCTACTCGGAGACTCTACTCATGACCCACTATCTTATCTCTACATTAATTCGTCAAGCTACCTAAAGCTCAATTCGCTCACCTCACATCAAAAACAATTTACGTATTTAACCGACACTGCCGCACCTCATCTGTCTATACCCAGCAAGAGCAAAGGCCTTGTCAAACCCCCGCTTTCAGCTCGTGGCTACATCCGGTCTCCTGGCCCTCCCCAGCATTTGCACTAGCAAACCCATCATCATGTCGAGCCGCTACAGCATATACGTAGACACTAGATAGCTAGCAAAAGAACAAGCTACCCGAAACTACCTTACTGACCGCAGTCCTAAGAACGGGCCTACGTGCGCGATTCAAGGCCAAGTGCAGGCATATGTTGCTATCAACAGGCTTTCTTTGTACACGGAGCCGAGTTGTGAGAAACTACGACAAACTCCCGCTAACGTTATCATGGTACAGCCCCAGATCCCAACTTCGAGGTTCCCTGGAAAAAATCCCTTTTTTTTTTCTTTTTAAACTGCCCTCGCAACCTGGCAGCATTTCCATAGATTTCTAGTTGAATTAGTCCGAACGAACGAACCAGAGTTGGAGTCCCCAGGTTTGCCGAATTCCTGCCGCGAGCAAACTTCCCCCCAGTACGAAAAAAAAACCCACCCGTGTTTAAAAACTGCCGGAACCTGGGCCTGTATATACTCTTAGATTATCAATTTTTTAGGATTTTTGCTTGCGGGGGTACAGTAGATGCCCGTGCTGTTTGTGTTACGATGATGAGTTGTGATGATACCTAGGGAATATAGGTCCGTTTTTTTTTTCCGGGAAAGGTAAATCTCACTGGTAGGAGTGGGCTTTGTGAATGCGGGTTTTTTTTTGTCAAGAATAGGTCGGTTCGATCCCTGTTTTGGTGTTGGCGCAATGGTGCTGTGGTGCTGTGGTTGGTAGCTTTCCCTTTTTTTTTTCGGGTGGAGGGTGCGGTGAGGGAGGGAGGTAGGCAAGCTTGGAGGGGTGGGTGTGAGCGCAGCGGGGAGAGGATTTAAGGGGGTTGAATGGGAAGGGAGTGGAAGTGGATAGACGAGGGAGAGAAGAAGGCTTTTTTTAGGGCGTGAGGGCTTCAAATCTGGACACCCGCACGTCATGGCGCCATAGGACTAGAATTTCTTAACTCGTGTATTCATAACTTATATTGACTCGTATCCGCCGTTCCCCTTGGCGCCCCGCCCACCCTCCTGATCCACTCCTCATCCACCGTCGTCTTCTCCCTCATCCCCTGCCCCCTCCACATCCTCTCATACTCCTGTTCCTCCCCCCACCACCTCTCCATCTCCGGCATCAACCACCCAGCAACCGCATCCGCGCACCGCTCCACCGCCTCCATCGGGATCAGATGGTTCAGATCCGCAAACAGCACTTCCTTGACTCTCCCCTCTTTAGCGCCACCACTGCCTCCGACGCCGATGCCGGTGGTTTCCATTTTTTGCTTGCGCCATTCGGGGGGGGAGACGGGAGATTTGCCGGCGAAGATGTAGAGGACGCTGGGGCGGAGGTGGGGGAGGTTTTTGAAGGTCATGGGGCCTTCGGGGCGGTAGAAGGGGTAGGTGTCTGAGACGTCGGGGTCGATGTCTGGGTGGGTACGGCTGTTCTGAACGGGGTTTCCGGCGGCGTCGACGCCGGAGAAGTTGGGGCGCTGGAAGGTGAAGACTTCTTGGTGTTTGGGGGTGGTGAGAGTGACGGGGGTTTCTGTTGTTGCTGAAGGTTTGCTACTACAGTGGGAAGAGGAGGGGTAAAGTGCAGTGGGGAGGTCTCGCAGGCCATAGCGGATCCAGAGGTCGAGGACGCGGGGGTCCCAGGATTGGTAGAATTTGTTGGCTTTGAAGGAGGAGGCGGCGTGGGCACGTGAGGGCCAGTAGTCGCGGCGGAAGGTGGAGAGTTGGGTGTAGGAGGGGCCGGAGAGGGAAATGGACGGGGAGGAGACGAGGTAGATTACTGGGTCGATGAGGATTAGGGAGGAGAGGAGGCGGGGGTGCATCAACGATAGGTTGACGCTGCGGAATGGCCATGTTAGTTTTGTATATGACTATCAGACAGCATGACTTACAGATTGTTCCCCCCTAAGCTGTGGCCGATCCCAACCAGAGGGCGTGGCATTTGCTTGCGGAAATGGTTGATCATGTGCAGAAGATCTCTCGGATGATCGAACCATGAAGCTGGTGCAGGGGACTAATTAGGATGCAATGGCTGTTTGCACGAGTTGCCAAAGAGCTCACGGTCATTTCCTAGCTTGGCTTCATTCAGTACTGAGCTCTGTCCTTCTTGTGCAACACTTTCGTTGAACCTGGAATCAGCATTGCCGTTTTGTCTTGTAAGATTGAGATTTAAAACGGAATGAGAAGGAGACAAGGGTAACGAAAGCTCGAAATGCTCCCGAAACATGTTTGGAGACTCAGAATGAGGCTCGGATAAGGGGAAAGTGACTTCGAAAACACATACTCCGCGATCCAAATACCCTGGATACTGATTCCAGATTGCTTCAACCGCTGATATAGGTCGTCCCATAATGGCTCATATAGCTCCTATTTCCACTAATCAGGATAAAGGCCTGCCACCGAACTATGTCCGGGCTATCAAACCTTAGGAAAGCCATTGGCATGAGCTCCAATTATGGTAATAGCCCTCGGTTGGCGATCAATTTGGTCTAAAGGTGTGTACTGTTTGATGTGGAGATGCAAGTCGTCTTCCTGGTTTTGAGCTGTTGCTCGTGGGTATTCCCGAATGTATTGGCAGGGGAGAATATGGGATTTGATCTTAAAGTATTTGGGAGACATGGTTCTGAATCAATCCGAATCTGCGACTGAGTGCCTTTCTACTGGTTATTTCGATATTTAAGAGAAAGCATTAAATTGAGATGCGCAACGATGTGCACAGCTTTGTAAAGTATTAGAGGAAACCAAATCTCTAAACAGGATTGAAAGATGCACAGCAACTGGACTTTCAAGGAAGATTTAATCGTAGGGAAGGTAATCTATATCGATGACCGTTGAGGGGGAGAAAGTTCTTGATACTAAAGTACCTCGGCATTGGACCATTCGAGACCAAGATCATGTGACCAGTGAGTTAGCGTGTTCGGTCGCGCCCTAAATTCACGTTTCGCGATATGATAACACTACCACCATACCTGACCCCCCAACATCGATGTCGAAAATTCGTTACTTCGTGGCTTTGAACGTCACCGAGGGACAGCAACTCCAAGCTCTCATACCCCTCGCTTAATAACGCACTAACCATGGCTGCACTTAATTCGAAGGCTCCGTCTGCTGATGCACCAGAAAAGGCACTTCTTTTCGCTCAAGTACAGTACCACATTGTGCAAGGTCACGGACTTAGCTCAGAGATTGCAGAAGGGGTAAGTCAGAGAACCAATGCTGCATCAAACTCACAGCTTACTTTGGGGAACAGCTTGCAATAATCCTTGACGGAAATGGAGCGCATCATATCGCGAAAGTATCCAAACATGACAATATACCCTTAGCCCAGATTACACACATAATCTCGGCGACCTCGGATTTTCCAGACTACGAAGATGCCATAAGCGCCCTGAAAGCTGTCGTCAAGCCAGACTGGGTGAAAGCATCTGTTGCAAAGGGACGACTTGCGAATCCTCGCCAGTACAGTCCTGACCCTAGATATTTCTTTTCTGGTCTCGTCGTGTGTTGTGCCGACCTACCAAGCGGAGACAAAGATGCTATCATTGGGGGTGTTCTTGCTATGGGTGGCTTGTACTCCAGCGCAGTCACAAAGATGATAACACACATAGTTGCCTTGACGACTGAGCCAGAAAAGTGCCAGACAGCGCTGAACAAGAACTTGAAATGCAAGATCGTTCTGCCTCACTGGTATGAAATTAGAACTGAAGCATGGTGTAGCTCAGTCAAGCTGATAGTCAACTAGGTTCGATGACTGCTTGAAGCTCGGAAAGCGCATTGACGAAGGCCCATACTGCTTACCAGATCCTGAAATTCTACGCAAGAAACCCGAGGACAAGATTCCTGACGCTGCTAGACATGACCTCATAGGTGTCTCGTCCATTGATCCTGGTCGGCTAATTACACCTTCTAGCTCTCCAAGCGCAGATCGTCGCGAACTTACAGTTTTCAAAGACAAGAGAGTCATGCTCTCCACCGATCTTGAATTAGGCAGTCATCTTCTGGGAACAATTGAGGATCTGATTCATACCGGAGGAGGAAGTGTCACTGGAAGCGTGCACAAGGCTGATATGTTCATCTGCCATTATCGACAGTCCCAAGATTACCAAATTGCATCAAGAGCTGGATGCGACGTGGGAAATTTAGCATGGTTGTATCATTTGATCACACACAATGCTTGGACATCACCCTTAAAGCGACTTTTGCATTATCCTATTGCGCGAAATGGCCTTCCAGGCTTTAAGGATTTCCGCATCAGCCTATCAAATTATAATGGAGAGGCTCGGGTGTATTTGGAGAATCTTGCTAAAGCAGCCGGGGGGGAGTTCACTAAGACCATGAAGGAAGATAACACCCATCTCATCACGGCACACACTGTCAGTGAAAAGTGCGAAGCTGCAAAAGAATGGAATATCAACATGGTGAACCATCTGTGGCTGGAGGAGAGCTACGCGAAATGGCAGATCCAGAGCCTGGCAAACCCCCGCTACACCCACTTTCCCTCACGTACCAATCTCGGTGAAGTTGTTGGGCAAACCCTTATCGACAAGCAGGCTATTGAACGAGTATTCTTCCCTAAGCGCACCAATGGGGACCATGAGATGGAGGACGTATCTCTGCCCAAGCCCATCAGTACAAAAGACCAGAACGCTACGTCATCTAGGGTACCGAACAGCAGCGCCGTCCATGCATCTAGCTCTGCTAATCGAGATGCTGTCCCTTATCGTACCCTACAGTCTGATGGGCCGACTCCCAAAGCTCCAAAGGATAGGAGACGGCACAGCGAAGGTATGGAACTTAGAACGCCAGCTGGCCCTCGATATACCGACGGGAAGGAAAACGATACTCCATCAACCACGGGTAGCCGAGGTGCCAAAGACCGGGCAGTAGCCAAATTGCTTGACCTCGCACCAGATATCGCGCTGTACGAGAAAGAGAGCAAGAGAGTCGGTGGTGTCGTCTTTGGGGGCCGGAAGCCAAGTGAAGAGAAAGGAAATGGTGGAGGTCGAAAGAGATCCAAATCAAAGGATGAAGATACGGGTACGGAGGCGGATGAGGAATTGAGAGGCGCGAAAAAGGCGAGAAAAGGCAGAGAACCTGCCTCGATGCGGTTGCTACTCACAGGCGACAAGAGGTGGGTGGGACAACCCAAAAAGGAGAGCGATGAGCGGGTAAGTGAATATTTCGGTAATGATCCTAACATGACTAATTCTCGACAGACTCAGCTCAGAGACCTTGGAATCCTCATAAGCCAGGATCCCGCCACCTGTACACATGTTGCTTCACCTCAGATCGTCCGCACCCAGAAGTTTGCTTGTGCTATGGCCCGCGCTCCCATAGTTCTCTCGGCCGACTTTGTAGACCAATGTCTCGCGCAGAACAAGGTGCTTCGTGCAGATGACTATATCCTGAACGACGTCGACGGCGAAAAACGCCTAGGCTTCAAATTAGCGGATGCAACTACTAGGGCAAAAGAAAATAAAGGACGCCTACTTCGCGGTTATAACATTTACTGCACTGAAGTTATCCGAGGCGGTTTCGATTCGTACAAATCAATCATCGAGGCTAACGGAGCTAAGTGCATGCTGTACCGTGGGCGGGCTGGGTCAATCGCCGCATCGCGCGCGGGTGGTGGCGATGACGATTACGATGATGTAGAAGAGGAGTACATGTACTTAATCAGCGGAGTCTCGCCTGAGGAGAAGAAGCTCTGGCCGAAGTTTCGGACAATGGTGCAGGGAGTTGGGAAGGTGCCCAGAATCGTGAGGAGTGATTGGATGTTAGATCTGGCGTTGAGGCAAGAGGTGAGGTGGTTAGATGTTTATGGGCTTTTGAATGAAGACGTCGAAACTTAGCTCCGACGTGCTAATGGGCGGCAATCGATGTACGATCTGCATGGCGTTACGATTCCACGGGCGAAGTGGGTAAGCAATGACTTACGTGGATTTGGACAGTAGGAGATTTTAGGGGTTATTGAGCGAACCACTGACGGCGTCACTTACTTGTATCATAGAGGCTTCCGGAAATAGACAATCCATCTTTTTCAAAAGAACTTGACTCCCTGCTGATCTTCGATCCCGAAAACCTGCGCCTTGCCACGCTTGACAAGCACATTGAGTGATCTCTTTAAAACTTCCGGATCCATACCATGGAACTCTGTATCGGATTCAGCGATGTGGTCCCTCCTTCATCATATCACAAGATAGGAAGTACCCTTATCAACGGTCGCCTCCCCATTCATCAGCTCATAAAATGTCAACACCGTGTTCTTCTGCCCTGTCTCCTCAACCTGAGAACCCCCAATAGAGTCAGCCATCATTCCACTCACCCAAGCCCATCGCCATCCCCAAACACAATAACTACCCACCCAATCAACCAACACCTCCGCCCACTCCTCCGGCCTCCTCCACCAAACCCAACACACCCCCTTCTCCCCCCCAACCCACTCCGCCCTCTCCTCCCCCTCTTTGCTACACATCCAATCCACCACCTCCCGCGCATCCCGCAAGCTCAATCGCTTCTTGATGCTCGTATTGTGGAACAAGGGCGTCGAGAGCGCGGTTTGAAGTACGAGTTTGTAGAGGCGGTGGGTGCGGCAGTATCTTTGGATGATTAGAGACCAGGTGCGCAGTTGGGAGGTGCGGGTTAGGAGGGTGGGTTGGAGGGTGTAGAAGGCGGGGTGGGAGAGGGGGGACTTTTTCTTTTCGGGGGCGGGGAGGGCCATTGTTCAAGGGAGGTATCTGTGGAGAAGTCCTTGGTCCTGGGGGAGTCCCAGTACTGGCACGACTGGGTCTTGGTGGTGGAGTGGGTTAGCCCTATGCTATCGATAGTGTACCGTTTGCGCTACAGTAGGACGACAGGACTATGTACTCGTACTAGCGCCCATGGCTAGCATAGACTTAGATACTTTCAGGCTCCAGCAGATGTTTTGCGCTTTGTTTCCATTCGTTCACCAGTCTCCGCGAACTTAGTCAATTCCTCATGGCTCACACACTTTCCTTTTCGCCAAATCTTTCTAATTTTCCAAATGATGGAGCACATATTGCATCTGGGGCATACAAGGCGAAAATTCGTTCACTTTCTCTTAAATATCCAAATCTACGATATCCTGATGCAGAACTCTCTTCAAACGTTGGTGGTTCTGGAAAGGTGGCCCTATTACATTTCTTGGAGGGGAGGGTACCAGCCCGTTCGGATCTCTCCCATCATAGGAAGTTACAGCAATATCTCGAGAAGCACATAGAAAAGACAGTAGCAGAGCCCTGTCGTCGCCTTTTCCTTGTCGAGGGGCTGGACCCCACAATCACAGGCGTACTCGGCGAGCACTTTGATATTAATCCAACTCTTATTGTACGGCAGCAGCGGACGTCAAATTGGGAATCATACCACAGGTCTGGAAACACGCCACCTCTTCCCTCGCTTCTAAATCCTTCCCAGTCGTTTCACATACCATACTATGAACTGCACCACTATCCGCAGGGGCTACCCGATTCTCTGTTTTGGAGGTCTGCCAATGGATGCCGTCAGATACACTTTTCTAGAATGCCCGGCACATTCGACCGTGTTGGTGTAGTTGATCGTAAAGCTTCGTATTGGTCGAGAAAAGATGGACTTGGTGGTTGGGATGGTAGGCACCCAGATGTTCTCTCGGATCTCAACCCTTGGTAATATTCTCCTAGCCATTATTTTCCTCGACGCGCCAATACGTGATGTCCTTCCAGGCATGAAATTCGGAAGTCCAGAGCGGACTTCATTGCCCAGTGAACCATATCAAGGTGGTTATTCCGACTTCGTGAACTACACTGATCTCCCTGACGCATGTCGGACCTCAGGACCGTCCAGAGAATCGATGCTTGAGGATGTTTGCTATTATTGGACTAATCATCAAACTTGTGTCGATAACCTAGAGGAACCCATAGTTTCTACATTATTTTTGAAGAAGATTGTGGCTTCCAACTATCTCGTGTTGATTGAGTACATTAGGGGCATGCTTAGCAACCTTGAAATCGCATGGGCTCGACAAGAGCAGGACATTAGCGAGATAAAGATTGCATGGGCTGAGCAAACGTGGAGCGAGTTACAATCTTGGAGTCGGCGGTGCTCCGAGTATTGCGAAAACGTCGAGTCAATACTTGATGGCCTAGGCATTCCGTTATCCGAGAGCCAAGCGTCAAGGGAATGGAGCAGCTGTGAGAAAGACTTTCATGTTGTCAGTAGAAAGCTGAGAACCTTGAAGAGTAGATCCGACACTTTGACTTCTTCATTGACGGGGCTCGCTGGAATACTAGGCAACAAACAAGCTTTGAAAGAAGCCAATCGTTCGTTGCACGAAGCAAAAAGCGTCAAGATTCTTACTTTGCTCGGGATGATGTTTCTGCCTCTATCTCTTACTTCCCAAATCCTTAGCATGAGTGAGAGATTCCTGCCAGGTCCAGGCCAATTCTGGATTTATGTCGCAGTAGCCATACCATTGATGGTTCTTGTTTTTGTCATCGTCTTCCTCATAAATCTGGGATACGGTACAGATGGGGAGTGGTCATCAAAGCAATGGAAACAATCTATTGCAACTAATAGGAATAGAGGCTGGGGCTTCCAACCCCTTCCTTTTCTGCCTTGGTCCAAATAGTATTGAATTGAACCTACTGGAACAGAAGAAACCGGTACCTACAAGACTTGACACAGCACCTTTCTACTCGGCACTGACCTTGTTCGAATTCAAGAAGGATGCCACCAACGGGATGTGAAATCCAGTGAAGAATAGCCACGTCAACCACCAGTAAAAATGGCAATTTGGATTCATGGTTCTGATCCTTTCATACCACTCATTATACTATGTCAGGGAATGAATGAGACTTCTCATCTTATTGGATATTTTCAATTGAGATACGCAACTCCTCACACCGGATTGGCAAAGCCATCGCTTTCCTCTGATTGCCTGCGGCCATGCTCTTCACGGAGAGCTCTTTGCGGAGACTGATTATCGTTCACTGACCTTTAACACCTCCTGATGTATTGAATCAAAAGCCAGGGCCGTTGTGATCTACCTAGACATATAAAGCAATTGTTGGTGCTTGCCAGATGTGTACACTTGACACTTCCAGGTGTCCGATGCAACATGTCGTGCAGCAGCCACAGAGTAGATCTCTCAAGTGGACTGGCTAATCTGCTAATCCGCTGGGTCGTCGCTGGGTTACCTACTAATTTACATAGGTTCTACATCTACAAATCTACATCTTCAAGGTTTCTTCATGGATTTCAAGGCGTTTTGGAACTCCATGTGGAGAAAGGGACTTTCTAAATTGTTTCAAAGATTGTTGAGACATGCAGGGAAGATCATGTACGGTTCTAGCCGCGTCTGAAACTTTCTCATCCAATCTATGCTACTCCTCGCGTTCTTAGGATTTCTAAGACTAGTCCTGGTGCCACTCGATCACTTTGTGAGACGTCTTGCCCCTTTTAAGATCATGATCAAGCAAAAGCAATGGTCTTTGCTCTTCAATATTTGTTGCTGCTTCTCTATTGACGACAGACAAACGAGCTGACTAATAGAACAACTGCAGGGGATCGAGGAACGACAAAGTACCTGACCACGACACACTCTCTCAAGACGATACACCCCGATACAACGTTTGGCTCTAACACCGGGATGAGCATCATGAGATGCTTTACACGAGCATTGGTCAGATAGGCTGGTCTGGATAGTGCCAGCAACAGGCCACTCGTCATCCTGAATAATGCCTGTGGACAAGGTAGTGTCTCAGCCGAGATATACGAAGTCCTGAATAGACAGACTACGATGAGAATGGAGCTCATTTGCGGCGACATCGATAGGAACCTAGTCCATCTCGTCCGGCAAATCATCAAGGATAAAGACTGAACAAACGCCAAAGCAGTAGTACTCAATGCTGAGGTATGTTCCATATCTAAATAACTTTAAGCTAGAAGTTCTTCGGAAAATCAGACAATAGATCCTGGCAGTGAAAACAGAAAACTAAACAGCCATCCAATCATTTCACGCACGTATTGATGAGCTTTGCCATTTACCTCACATGTACTACTACTACTCTCATCGGCAAGCCCTCAAATCCTGTGAACCCCAACTCACATCACCCCCTAACATCTTTTCCGAACCACAGAATGCTACCGTATCCTCCAACCCAACGGCATCTGTGCCTTCTCCACCTTCTCCCTCATCGGCTGGGCTGCAGATCTCTGCGACGCCCTCGCTACTCTTCCCAGGCCTCCACCATGCCCAGACCACGATCAGCTCATCCAACGCTTTCAAGGCTCCTGGGGCCAACCACAGTATGTCAATCAGCAACTCTTGGACCACGGATTTGAAGATGTGAGGGTGGAGGTGGTGACTAGGCATGGCATTTACAAGGATGTGGACGATTTCTGGGACGGAGTGGAAGACTCTATGAGACATATTCAAGAATGGTTTTGGAGCGAGGAGGATAAAGAGCATTGTGGGTCGCTGGTCGAGGGGGTTGTAAAGCATCATATCAATAGGAAGTAGGTACGGAAAGGGACGGCTGTTCAAGATGACATGGGGGGCTGTCCTAGCTACTGGCCGGAAGCCCTCAAGGGTAAGTAAATGTTGGTCACTTGTGTGGGGTCTACCATGTGACGGAAGTAGCGTAAGATAAGCAATATTTCAATGCTGGTTTGTGGTTTTTTGTAGGAATTCCATATTGTACGACCCGTTTCCGCTTTCTTCCCACACACAGATTGGTGAAAATCCCAATAGTCCTATCGGCAAGATCTCTCTCTCTACGAGAGCGATAGCGATTTGAGTCAAGATTGGCTTATTGTGGAGAGAGGGAGTTGGGTAATCTTCGCCCACCTTCTTCCTCCTATGTACATAGACAGATAAGACTCCTACTGTATCCAGCTTCAACCTACCTACCTACCTTACCTACCTACCTTACCTACCTACCTTCCCACCAATACCCCCCCCCCCGCCCCCCTATAAGATCTCGTATTCCAACAAACTCCACAACTTTCCCTTATCCAAAGACGCCCTTTCTCCACACCTGCGCTTTTCTCCACCAACCTTTTTTGGCATTTCAAAACCCACCACAATTTATAAACCAACGGAATGACACCCCACTCCTTCTATTTTTTTTCAAATTCTCCTTTGCTGTATGTAGTACTTACTTACATACTTTACTACCTTCATAGTACCGCACCCAGACCACGTCTTTCATCATATTAAATAAGACCAATTTGTCCTTTTTTTTCGCGTGTACCGTCGGAAGCCGGATTTGTTTTAGAAAACAATTGGGGATGGAACTGATGTTGACGTAAAGGGAGGGGTTTGGCGTCGTTCTGGGGTTGGGTGTACCGCAGAGTCCGGGTTGGCGGGATGTGGATGCAGAGGCTGTTCAGGTTGGGAATGTGGCCGGTGTAGACTCTGGCTTTTTATATTGAACTACCGTTACCGCAGTCACAAGCGCATCATATCGTTATGTGCCTTTGCACACCATACCCCTATATGTATACACCCCCCCCTTCCCTATCTATTACCATCTCCCCTACTCTTACACCCCCCTACCCACACTAGGCCTAAAAAGCACCTGCACAACCTCATCCAGTACCGTAAACACCAAATGCTCATTCAACCTCTCATTATTCACCGTCGCAAATACTCTCCGGCTCGCCGCCTGTGCATTTTGCCTCCCCACCACATTGCCCGCCAAATCTGGAATCAGCGTCGCCAGCATGACACTCGCTTCTCTCCTGCTGTTGGCTTTTTGACTGTCCGTTCTCACTACAGGCTCTCTTCTAGCGCCCCGGTTAGGCCACATGGTGTCTTTGAGCAAATCGATGTATTTCAGGATGGAGTCTTCGGAGAACAGAGCGCGAGCGGCATCGCGGACCCTGCGCTCTACGGTACCGCCGAGAAGTTGGTGTAATACGACGACGACGGCACGCCCGCGGAGCCAGTTATTGCCGCGGTTGAGCTCGAACGTTTCGAGGAAGATGTCGCAGATTGGTTTGACAAAGGGTTCGAGGTCGCGGTTTTCGAAGGCAAGGAGTTCGGCCTGGGCTTCGGGCGTGTCAAGCGTCTCTTCAGCTGTAGCTATGCTAGTGGTGGCACCGGGAGTTCCTGGCGGAGGTAAGGTATTGAATTGGGAGGTTGCGGCGGAGATGAGGTTTTGGCCAGCAATGGAGAGCTGGTCGAGGACGGGAACATTGCCAAGGAACTCGTCCATGCCATCTGTGACGGAATTGTATATACGAGAGATGATGTCGCGGCGTTCTCCGTCGCGGCCTGGGTCTTTCTGGGTCGAAATGATGGCTTGTTGGGAAAGGAAGCCGCGGAGGTCACGGCTACGACAGACGGCGGGGAGGCGGAGGAGTTCGCGGAGGTAATTTTCCAGGGCTATGCGACGACGGTATAGGAACTCACGTTGGAGTTTCATCACAAGGCGCCGGCTGGGGAATTCTAGATGTCGAACGGGAGGATAGACTCTTCGGAGGCGTTGATGCAGGTCGTGGAACTCGCTGTATCGACGAGCTATTGCCCACGAGGCTGCCGACATCTGCTCACCAGCCTTGCGTTGTACCTCGATGACATACAAAGCGAACTCTTGCCCGTCTTCCTCTTTGCCTACCATAATAGACTTGATTTCTGCATTTGCTCGACCATAGAGACTGTTGTCACTTTCTTGAACAATGTACTGCTGTCTCTGCAATTCTTTTCGGCGTATTTCCCGTTGCAGACTTGACTTCGACTTGCCCAAGATGCGAAGCTCAGCAGTGTTGTTGGTAAGCTCCGCTTTCCGCGTTAGAGTATCAACGACTGACTCTTGGGACACAAGTCTTTCAATATCAGTGGTCAAGGCAGAGATGGCCTCTGCTAATCCAAGATCTCCAGGTGCGGCCTGGTGAATTTCCTCGTCGGGTTCCTTACCCTCCACAAAATCTTCGGGATCAGCATGCTCGTCTTCCAGAAACTTCTCTTCATCACCAAAGAGGTCGTTGCCCGTGAAGACACCAATGCGTGACGAGGTGTTTACAAGACCCAGTGAAGCCAGATTCGGTCGTTCTTTTGGCTTCTCGCTAAAATTGGACTCAAATCTAAGGAACTCGCCCGAGTTTCGCACAGAATCGGGTTCTCTTCCAGGAAAGAGTGAGGGCTCTGAAGACTCAAATAGAGAGCTTTTTGCATCATCAGCCTTCGTATCGTCCGTCATGATATCATTTAAAGCTACTTCCATAGCTTCGACCATCTGCTCCTGACTGCCGTCTCCCCCTGTATCGTCTAAAGACTCGTTGTCTAGGCTCCGAGTTGACTTCGCAAGTACATCGGTATCAAGGTCATCCTCGAACAGAGGACCAGTTATGTCAATATCGAGAGATCGGCGAGATGGATAAGGAAGCTCCTCTACGGATTTTACTGCTGACTTTAGGTCATTACTAGAAGATGCACTCCTCCGAAGATCAAAACCACTAGAGGTCATGCGGGAAGCCACATGCGATAAAGGTGGAAGCGGTTTGCCTGGAGATTCCGGAATGGACGCTACTGAAGGGGTTTCAAATGCTCGACCCTGTGGTTTATTAACTGTCTTGGCTGACACATCGTCGGATGTCAGGTATTTGTAGTAGAGATCCGATCTCTTAAAATTCGGATAGTGTATGCCCTCCATCTCCCTCAGTACAGCTGATTGCGCTTTCATTACAGCAGCACGAGCGCGAAGATATTGAGCCATAGTGGCGTTTTGCCCAGCTCTTATAAAATTGCAGACAGCCTCCCTAGACCCTTCTGGGACCTTAAGCTCGGATTTCGACAAGTAGGCTTCGTTGATCTGTGCAAGATCCGATCGATCCGATTCAGTCCAGTGGGGACGTGACCTAGAAAAGCTTTCTTCTTCCAGCGCTCCATCCTCCAACGGATCACGAAATCCATCTACGACAATCCAGAATTGAACTAGATTCATGAGCCGTTGTCGATCCATATATTCCATGAAATATGATAAACCGGAGGCATCGTGCAGGACCTCTACGAGTGTGGCATTCGTCAATCTTGAGCTCTTGTGACCATTCCTAACGTTAAGCTGAGGGTTCCGTGAATTATACGTCCCTCCTACAGCGCTAAGTTTGCCGACTCTCTGATCCAGCATGTGCTTTCCTGTCTCAAGACGTCGCAAGTATAATTGATCCTCTCCCTCTACCATTGATCCGCGCTTCAATTGAGTCGCCACCTCGCTCCGAAACCTCCGAGCCTCTGGAAGATTATTACACTGGCGGATGGCTCTAATGAAGCGCTCAAATTTGCGTTCGTCATCACTGGGTGATAGTCTCGGAAAGCTATGTGGCTTAGGTAGTTTTGGAGCTGGCGAGGCATGTTGATCTAGCGCAGCGCGAAGTTTACGGACAGTTTTGCGGTCTTGAAGCACGGTGCGTCCCTGTAAACTATCAGTGATGGCGTCAGAGGGATTGTAGTAACGAGTACATATGCTTCCATCAATTGATTCCAGGTATCTGGGTCAGCCAACATCTGCATTAATGGCGCCAGAACTGCGCAGGAGACAATCTCTTTGATCAACACTGATACCGCTCGGCTTCCAATCATATCTTCAGGCAACACCTCCGGCAGTAACCTCACAACGATCCTACGCAGGTATTCTTGTTGTACGAGCTTCGTGTCGGAATAAGACAATGAAGCTGCGGCATGCAGCTTGCCATCCCGATATTTCCCCGCCATTGCGAGATCCAAGTCTTCAGACTCTGTGACATTTCGATTCAGGTGCTTGCCTCTGATCGCCCTCTCCGCCTCGTAGAATTCTTTGAGATGACGTGTGATTATTGGAACGAAGCGCGAAACAGCGATCTCGACAATGTCTACTCCAATGATTCTATCTGTAATGCTGATCAAAGCTGTTCTTATAGCACGATCGACCTCATTGACGAAACTAGGATTTCTGGTAATATTTTTGTACCAGGCTGTGACAAAGTCTCTAAGCACCCAGTCTAGGAGGCTATCAAGGCTGTCGGATATGACGAAAGAAGGAGGATATAGTGGAGTCTTCTCGTAGACCGCTCGGCTGGAAAGCCATTCAGTTTCTTCGTTCCACATCTGTGGTGCCACAAACGCAAGGGTCCTGGCAGGCCTGCTGGACGATCGTGACCCATCGTGTTTTTTCCTGAAGCTGAATAGCACAATTGCCCCTATAGCTAGGAGCGTAATCGAAAGACCAGCGACGAACGCATATCCAATGTATCGCAATATGGGAGCCCAGCTGGTGATGAAGCCCCACGCAACGAAACCCAAGATTGCTGCTATGGCTACATCGCGGGCTCTCAGGGCCATCGTCCTGAAGGGATTAGTGAGCGTCGACGCCGCATGTTGTGCTTCAGATATTGCTGCATGCGTGTTTGGCGAAGCTGTGGAAGATCCAACATGACATAGGTCTCGGCCCGTCGTTTGCCCGCCACGTTAGCGCGGAATCCAGGCACCTCATGCCAGAGAAATCCTCACAGCTAAGGTACCCACGAAGTAGGTATGAAAAGGCCATAATGGAGGAGTCTACATTGAAACGAACAGGATTCAATGACGTTGTCAATGACGTTGTCGATGGAATGTAAAAGGAATTCTCCAAACGTGTTTGGCTTGAACGAGCGTTCTGCACAAGAGTCGCATTGCTTGACGAAACCTCGACGCATTCTCGACAACCTTACCGATAGGAACGTCAACCCCGTACGGGCATGCAATGATGCAAGCCTTGCTTGGGTCGCTTACAGACATAGCGTTATTCGGAGCGCTCAGTTCCAACTTCCCAGGGCATGTCAGGGACGAATTGCCCGCATGACAGCTTGGGGGTCGACCATTAGCCGCTTGAACGGCCCCCAATCGTGAAACAATATGGTGGGGGCAGCTTCGCCCAAAGGAAGCTCGCGATTAACGGGGTTAGGACACGTCTGAGAACCTGAGGCAACCTTTTGCCAGGTTCAAATTCTTTCCTAGTCGCTTCTGGGACTCGCTAAAGGCCATACGCGGAATTCCCGAGGCCTCAACACGGAGTGCATCAAAGTGTCCCGCATCCCATCAATGAACGTGCTTCAGGCTATCCGCTTCGCTGGGCCGCCTCTCTTCACTATAGTTCTTGTCTTTTCATCGCCGACAAATGAGGTCCTTACTGTGGAGCCTTCTATCGTGGAGTTCTTCTTTCCTTAACTCTTATTTAGTCGGTTTCCTCAAATCAATTTCCACTCTTTTCAAGCATCCCTCCTTCTATGCCTCGTATGAACAGGACGTTCGAATTACATCACGTCGTTTTAAGATTAGATTTATAGAGATGAGTGTAACAAGGAGCCCTAGGCATCATACGCTGCGAGGTACAAGTTACCGTTTCAGGGGCGAAATCTCCATCTTGTCTGCAGCATGGCCCGTTCCCTTTCCACATTTCTTCTTTCTCTTCAAGCGTACCTACTAATATCGCATGGTGAAAGGGTTGGGGTCATGTCTATGGCACACATCGGACCTTGATCTGTTTCAAGCGCACATTCTGTTGTTTGAAGCGCCAATGATGATCAAACGCATATGGACGTCGTACGTCGATCCTGTACCTCCCTGGGATGATTCCGTCTATGGGAATCGAGACTCCCACTATTAAGAACATCAGGAGGCATTTCATACTTGTTATATGGTCGGGACGGTTTTTATTTGTGGGCAAAGAAGCTCAATATCTAGCCCCAAAATGCGCTTGGCGTGCCTGCAGATTTAAACCCTCCTGGGTAGTTCTATATAATTGCTCCTTCCTTCAAAGCTTTGCTGAACCTCGTACCTTGATCGCCCTCACGGCTTGTGCTAGGCTCTTTCGGTCTTTCCATTCTTTACCATACTACAGTCTTTAATCCAAGCTCCACTCGTTCTTTACCATACTACAGTCTTTAATCCAAGCTCCACTCATTCAAACATTCAACTCTCGTTACACATAGTGTTAAGAAGAGGCATCATGCACACATCATTCCGTTCTATCGTTTTACCGTTGTTGCTGGGAACTGCATTTACCCCTTCGAAAGGTACATCCCATCACTCTATAGAATGTTTCGGTAATACATGTTCACATGCTGGCTTTAGTGCTCGCCGACTGCGAATGTGGCTATTCGATCAATGCAACTGATTCCCCTAAATATGCCGTCTTTACCGACCTATTAGAGTCCGATTTCTTGCACCTAAAGGACATCAACAAGAACACTGATTGGATTACAAACGTCTACACGACCAACCCGACGCCTGCAGATCCGTACGGCCAGAATGCCTCAGCAGCCAATCTTGTAGACAATTACATCAAAGCCGACTACACCTACACCGGCCAGGGTGTCCTTGGTGGAGATCCGGGTCTTCAACTTTACGTTCGTGGTGGTGTTCCAACGGATGGTCACATTCCCACCTCAGAAACCGTCTCCAGCCGTACCGACATGCTCTATGGTAGCTTTCGGGCGGCGATGAAATTGACGCCTCAACAAGGGACCTGTAGCTCGTTCTTCTGGGTGAGCTTCCATTCCAATAAGGCTGTGTTTTCTACGGACCGGCGTGGACGGTGTTTGATTAATAGTCTTTCAGTACTTCAGCGACCAGCAAGAACTCGACGTCGAGTTCCTCTCCCATGATTATCTACCAGCCCCGACAACAGCAGCACCCATTTACTTTGTCAATCATCACGTCCCTGATTCAGCGACAGGATCCGCAACTACCTTCGAAGTCATCCAACTGCCCTTCCGCCCTGACCAGGGCTACCACGAATATCGCTTTGACTGGACCCCTAACAAGATCTCTTTCTACGCTGATGGCCAGTGGTTACTTGACTGGACCACATTCTCACCTTTTACTCCCGGTCCACTGCACTTGAAGCACTGGAGTACTGGGGCCGCCGGATGGAGCCGCGGTCCCCCACCGCAAGATGCAATTCAGACGGTGTCTTACGTCAAAGCCTATTTCAACTCATCTTCCCCAGACCGCCAGAACGCTTACAAAAGCCGATGCGCCGATCCCTCAGCGGCGAATGCCATATGTCAGGTACCTGATCAGACTATTGCGCCAGACACGGCAGGACCGCATGGCGAGACGTTCTTCTTTTCTTGTCAGCATAATATGACAGACGGCCAAGTGGTTTATGGGAAAATCGAGAACAAGGGGCTGTATGGAGCATGATGGGTTCTTCTCTACAATACTTGCATAACTATAATTCTTGCTATTTTCCAAGGTAGTCTTATAATCAATTCGATGTCTATAATAGCGTATGTTCTAGTTGTGAGATGCTAATTACCAGTTTACCACACTAAATAATGGAGTCTATTAAAATTCCTATCTTAATACACGAGCTGACTCTGTCTTAGGCTCAATGGATGCATCGAATAGTGGAATGATTATCTTACATTATAACGCATAAGAAACAGGACCACTTAATGTAGAACTAAAAATGCATAGAAGTTTCGCCTACGGTATTGACATCTCTTTCAGCCCTACCTGCTCATTAACCTTCACCCCTATTCTACCCCACCCCATCCTCTCACACCACCCCAAAATCCACCCTTCTCTCGTGAAACCCCACAACCCACAAACCCACCACTCCCCCAAACCCACCATGCCCCCCCAACTCCCCTCTCACAAACGCCAAAAGCGCGAAGACTACCGCAAATCCCACAAAGACAACCAGCCCACCGAACTCCCCAAGAAGAAATTCTACCGGCAGCGCGCCCACGCCAACCCATTCTCCGACCACCAACTGGCCTAGTACGTTCTAATTTCCCCCTTCATAAATGATTTCGTGTGACCGATAGCCAAGCTAACGAGATGCATCTAGCCCCGCGAGTCCCGCCCAGATGGACTGGTCAACGCATTATCCCGCCTACGTTGCCCCAGATGCTAAGACAGCCAGCGAAGAGGGGGATGCGGCGGGGATCAGGCGGTTGACGAAAGATGTCACGGTTGCAGATATAGGGTGTGGATTTGGTGGACTCCTTGTTGCGCTCTCGCCTCTGCTCCCGGACGAGCTCATCCTCGGTAGCTCCCTTCCTCACATAGTCCCTTGCCCAAGCCCCCCATTTGGCAAAGCTCTTCAATTCTGACCTACCAAAAGGTCTCGAAATACGAACCCAAGTGACAACCTACGTCACCGACCGCATCCACGCCCTCCGCTCCCTACACGCCCCTTCCCCCTCCTCCCCACCACCATCCCAACCCCCACCCTACAACAACATCTCCGCCCTCCGCACCAACACCATGAAATTCCTCCCCAACTTCTTCCCTCGCGCTTCCCTCCGCCTCCTCTTCCTCTGCTTCCCAGACCCGCATTTCAAAGCACGCAAACACAAAATGCGCATCGTCTCCCCCACCCTAACTGCCGAGTACGCTTACGTGCTCAGGCCGGGGGGGCTGGTGTATACGATTACGGATGTGCGAGATCTGGGGGAGTGGATGAGGGCATGTTTTGAGGGTGCGAGGGAGTTGTTTGAGGAGGTAAAGGATGAAGAGGGAGTTGCAGGGTTAGAAGGGGAGGTGTTGAGGGCGGTGAGGGGGGAGACTGAGGAGGGGAAGAAGGTGGAGAGGAATAAGGGGGAGAAGTTTGTGGGGGTTTGGAGGCGGAGGGCGGATCCGGCATGGCCGGGAGAGTGAGTGAGTGAGCAAAGAGGATAGGAGGGATGTGGGTAGGTTTCTGTTCCTAATTGATGCATACCTCAAAACACTTATGACTACGAAAGGAAGAATGCTTCTAGACCGGGTCGCTCGTCTTGGTCATTGCATTCCTAAAACGTTGCAGGCTTCATCTATCTGTATCCTTATCAACTGGGAAGTTCCAGGATCTGCGACTACAGGATTCTTCATATCCTTGTTGAGCTGACCCCAGCTTGATTGCACAATAACAGAGCATCCTGGATGCTCCAAGGATGCCAACGGATCCCCCTTCTTCGACCCGACTCGAGTCGACAACGCCATGTCTGAGAGACGGTCACTGCACGCAGCTATTTTATATATCTCTATTGTTTTGAGATAGCTGCGCTGCTGATTGCGCTGTGGAGACCCATCTAGGCATTTGTGGTCGAAAGCTAACCCGGCGTTCGACGCGCTGTGGGGGAGATGAAGGCGCGTGTGGAGGCAATTGGTACTGGAATATTTTGATTCCCGTCGCTCGGTAATGATGTTGGAGAGTAGATGCGGTTGCAGTTGGATTCGTGAATGCGCTGGGGCTGTAATATGCTCTGCACCTGGATCCCCACAAAAAGACCGTAAGAGATCTCCACAGCCGAAGATCACTCGAGAGTAACCAGAGTCTCTCGTAAGGTCGGTATCAAGGCGCGCTGCAAGGCCCCGGAAGTTGTATCAATTTAATCCCTAAATTAACTCTTCGTCCGCATCATGATACCCGAATAGCTGCAGAGCTATCAGCGTCGATCATAGGCAACAGATCTCCATTGAGGACTTACGAGAATACGCTAGCAATAGCCAAAAGAATACCAAACGCGCTATTGGCCGTAACCACTCTTCCGCTGGTGATCCAGCCAAGCGTGACGATTAAGCAAGTCTTTACGTGGCCAACGACCGTGCTGCTCACAGGCCCGGCTCCTGCGACGATGAAGAACATGGAAACGTTGATTGAAGCCGCTAGTGCTCCGCTCTATGAGAAGAATCAATAAGCTGGCCTCTTGATTTTGGGAAGACTCGCGTACCAAAAGAATCAGTAATACTCTACTAACGGGCACCGCGGCCAATGCCGGGAGCGTGTCCGTCCATGGCATGATCAATAGGAGAAGAATACCACCCATGGGTGCCTGGTTGAAGAGGAGCTGAAACCCGTCGACCTCAAATCGTTTCTGATAGGACCCAATCCACACCGTATAGACCGACCCAACTAAAACACTTGCAAGCGCGAGCCCGACGCTGAGAAAGCTTATCGATTCGGCTGTGGAGCCAGCAGATGCTCTCGGCTCGTAATAAGAGATGAGCCCCACGCCCAAACACATCGGCAGCAAGGTCAACGCTGCAAGACGGGGAATCGATTTGCGGTAGAAGAGGAAGTTGATTATGGCAACGGTTGGAGTAAGCAAAACCCGTGCTATTTGGAAAAACGTAATAGACGAGTATGTCAAGGACAGGTTCTGCAAAACGACATTCAGGCACATGGCCACGGCCAGCGGGAGCATCATTTTTATGTCGATTCGGCGAGGGACGAACATGCCGAGGGCTGGGCGGGAGAGGACATAGAGTGTCAGGGCCGTCACGAATAGGTGGAATGCGGCGAAGGCGACTTGGCAATGGCGGAAGGATGGGTCGTCGAAGATGGCCTTGTTTGTAAAGACCTGCCGCACGTAAGTCTTGGTCTGTAGTGGCTTAAAAGGTTCGGCCTCACTATCAATATTGACGCCAATGTGTTCAAAGCCATCCACAGCAGCAGTCTCGCCCTACTCCTACCGACTGAATTCTGCGTGCCCAACACCTCCGCGCCCGCTTTCTCTATGTCGATATGGTCCACCATGTTCTCGATTTCGGAACCCACAAGCGTGCTTAAGCTGCTCACATCGCTACTGTCACTTCTTGAAGCAGTCATGCCATTCTCCTTGTCGCTCGAGTACGGTTGAACTTCATAATCGACTTTGGCAGCTTTTTGCAAATCGATTGTCTGAGGCATGACCGGTATGTCAAAAGTAGAGGACTATGGTTGACGCATGCCGAAGTTTTGTCGCGCCCCTCTGGATTACTTATCCAGCTTTCACTTCGTGATTTGATGAGCGGGATGGTGTCAGACCAGCATTTCTCGTATCATCGTAATTTCCCTTTGGAACTCGTATAAATCAGAGGAACTTACGAGGAATGATCAGCCTTATCTTTATCTAATCTTAGCGTTGCGTAACCCTATTTTCTCGACCTACCGAGGGTTCGCTCTATTCGAAGGTCAGTTGCGAAGGCGTCACTCTTTCTTTCCTCATCCGCCAACGATTGAACACAGTGCTTGCAGTGATCGAAGAGTTCCCTGAAAGATGCTTCTCTTTTTCCCAGGGCTGTATTCTCTTTGTTCTCACGATACAGATAGCCAACAACGTCCGGCAAGCTGTATCATCAAAGCACCGCAGATTATATATATATATTGGAGCAATGCCTGAAAACTAAGCGCCCTGAAGGTTATATTGTGTCGAAGTTGTATCTACGTTCCACCCACGATTAATCAAGATAAGGTCTTAGCCCAGCGCGCAGCAGCTTTCCCTTAAAGCAACAATCCTTGAACCCGACGCTTTGTCTACTGGTATCTTATATATATGTCAGGCCAAGCGTATAGGTGGTTTCCTTCGAGGACAAACTTCTTTCAGTCAATCGAGCAAGAGGTAAGTGATAGAAGTATAAAGAAGAAAAGAGAAGAAGAGCCGAACTATCGAATTTCAGATTGTCCATTACGCTAGGTATGGGAGCAGAGATTTCAGATATTTAAAAGGAACCAATCAGAAGAAGAACCACAAAACCCGAAAAGACTAATCCAGACTTTCAATTACCCACATACCCACAAAATATCCCTTCGCGCCCCTCACGCAAGCTTTTCTCTACTCGTCTTCCATCAATCGAGTTCAAAATCAATGCTGCTATCGTTGTTATGCTTCTGGTTTTCCCTAGTATCCTTGCAGTGATTGGTTTTGCAGAAATTTTACCCCTTACTTACCCCTTTCCCCCTTTCCCCTTTCTCTCCCAAGCAGGCAGCGTTGTCAGCAATTTATCGTGCAAGAAATTCTCTCTTTTCGGCGGTCCCGCCTGGTAGAAACCCTTTAGTAGCGCTAGGCTAAACTTGAATCGCCGGTTTTGGTGCACAGCCTTTTTTCCGCAGGAATTTTCTATTAAAATAGAAAGAAATCATACCTTTCAAACTCGTATCCTTACAGCTTTCTAGTGATTTATCATACCCAAAAAAAAAACCTCTTCTTTCCCTTTCCGTCAGACCAAAACCCCCCTTCCGCGCCGTCAATCAATTAGCCATATTGCTCAAGCAGACTCGTCAATTTCACAGTGGGCTGCCTCCTTTTTGGTGAACTTCCACTTCGAGTTTTTTTTTCCCCAGAAAAGAGTGTCTTTCTATGAGATACTTGTATTAGCGTAATTGCGAATGTGTTCAATCGGCCTGTTGATCGGTCAACTTTCTTGGCTTCTAAAAGCACACAAATTTAATTACATGTTCATGAAACTTTTTAAGAAGTCTGTCGTACAAGAAATTCTTCTGATTTCTCTTTTCATCGAACAAAAATGCTTTCATTTCATCAACGGCTTGGCCATACATACGAGTACACTCAAAGAGCCTGGCCGGTTTGGAAATGCTGTCTCTTTTTCACTGAACTCTGACTTGAGTTGTAGGGAAGAAATGTCTTTTTGGGCCCTTCCTATCAGGTGTACTTATGTTAAGGTAATTGTCATGTTTCCGGTTAATTAATCGATCGAATAGAGGGAGATTTTTTGGGGTTTCTAAAGCATGCGATTCAATGGTGTTCATGAAGCTTCTCGAGACACTTTCTCAGAGGTATTTGGACTCTTTTCATTTTCAGGTAAGCAAAGACCTACTCACTAGTCAGCTAACTAGACATCTGGTTGGGAAAAAACCGTTCCTTGCCGGTATGCTGTTTCTTTTCTACCATCAAACCAACAACGAAAGACTGACTTTTTAAACCTCGTCTACACGGGGGCTCACAATAATGCCACAATCTACGTGTCAGGGAGATAGCCAGTCAAGTGGATACGTTCTTTTGTGTTTTAAAAGCACGCAATCTAAAACCACGCCCCCTCATGACCCCATAGAAACCTCCCTCGCAGGAACAAACCCCCCCCCCCTTTCAAGCCTCCAGCAAAACGTAACCCCTCCCACTCGGCCGGCCGGCTACTCACATGCCTAGTCAGGCGGTTTCTTCCCGGCACGCTGCCTCTCCCTTACTCGACTTGCAATTGAACTGGCCGCTTGGTCGGTGCTGGCTCCCGCGCTTACGGCAGCCTGGTTGTCGCGCCTGAGTTAGTCGGCGATGAGGCCTTTCAGCTACATAGCTGAGCCTCTCATCAACAATTTCGGATCGAGTATTGTGAGCGGTCCTGGCTCCCGCGCTGTTTCTCACGCTCGATCAGACGGCGATACTGCCTTCCAGCCACTTGAGTCCCCTCACCAACAACTCGCATCAAAGTATTACACCGTGAGCGTTCTGGCGTCAGTTCTGCCAAGAACCCTTCTTCGCTGTGTGAACCACAAGGAAGAACAGGGATTCTGAATTCGGTCTGCACGACGACGCTTCACAGTCAGGTCAGCCCGGTACGCTGCTTTTCTTCGGTAAAAAGAACTTCTAGATACTTTGGCTACGGGCTTGGCTGTCCTCAGCAACCGATCGATCCCTTTTGCCTCACGCTCAGGATGCTTGCCCGATGATGTGCTTGGTCCAATTTAGTCTCTCACCAACGATTCAATCGAGTTGACTGTGAGTGTCTTGATGAAGTCTGCTAAGAGCCCTCTTTGCCGTTAAACCGTAATGCAAAATTGACTTTCAGTCTCGTCTACACAAGGCTCACATCAGAGTAACAACCTACGTGTCAGGGAAATAATGAGTCAAGTGGATACCTTATGTTGATACTAAAGCACGCAATCTAAAAGCCATAACCTCATAATCATAATCATCTATTTTACAAGCCTTTCATTCAAGGAAGCAAAGACCAACCACCCGCCAGCCAACTAGGTATCGGTTTGGGTAGACTGTTCCTTTCCCGTACGCTGCCTCTTATTGGCATGGCTTCCACTTGGACTGGCGGCTTCGCCAGTGCTGGCCCCCACGTTCGCAGCACCCAGCGCAACAGGAGTGCTCGATTCTGCCGCCGCAGCCAACTTCGCTTTCTCACGCTCAATATACTCGCCGATGAGGCGTTTGATCCAATTGACTCTCTCGCCAACTATCCAATCAAGCACATTGTGGACGTCCTGACGGAGATTGCTCAAGGCGTTCGCGTTCATGTAGAAGGGATAATCACGAAATGGGACAAAGCGAAAACCCACCGAAGCTCCCTCGCGCACATAGAACCCGGCATACATGTATGCTATCTGGTTATCAATGCACATGGCGTATACTAGGGACGTTAAATCGACATCGTCGACCATGTGGTCGTCCGGGTTGATACCGATGCATCTTTGAAAATTTCGTATGGCGTATCCAACCGCCGCCGTGGCGCGACACGCTTGCAGTCTTGACTCCTCTAAGTTGCCTTTTGCGCTTTTCCACTCCCAGATGAAAGCAGAATGGTACAAGGATTCGGAAGCCATGCTGAATTCGATGAATTGCTCGTTCACAAATTGCTCCTCTTCCGAGAACGCTGAAGCCCACGGACCATAGATAATATCTGGCCTAGGGTTCTTCAACTTGGGATATTTCTCTAGAATGGCGTCGAAAACCTTCTGCTCAAAAAGTGTTCCACGTTTCAATGTCTGCAGGACGCCTTCGATAAATGGGAAATCCCAATTCTCCCCAAGGTGGTCCTTGAGCCATGGCTTCTGAACCTCCATTGGCTCGCCGTTGCGATCTTGCTGCGTAACCGAGCGCTCGATGCCTTTTAGAAGAGGCATAACATTAGCCTCGAGGGTAATCTCATTACTCCATCCAAAGCGTTCGAAGGTCTCCTTTAAATGTTCCATATTCCTTTTCTTCTCTGAATTCCGGTCAATTAGAAGTCGACCAATCTCCTCTGCGACCTGGGGATACCTGGCTCTAGAACTCGGTTCCTCAAGGTGCATGCCATTGAGGGCCAGAATCCTACGAGCATTCCAAAGGTCCTTTTCAAAGGAGCTGCTGGTTGATTTCGCTGTAGACTTTACTGAAGTTGAGGGGTCGGTATCCTTTCCTGATTTGGCCGGTATGGTCTGCTGTCGTAGGAGCTTTAGATTCTGTTTAGTTAATGGAGCTGTTTTAGAAGTGGCGCCCGAGGCCAAAGATAATCTCTGCGAGTCAAGGTCGGTAGTAGATTCGGAGAGTGATGGGCTTTGGTCGAGAACGGGTAGCTGTTCTTGCGAATCTGCGATCCAGGTGCTGACACGAGAGGCTTGGTTTGGCTGTAAGAGAGTCAGCTGAAGGCGTCAGATAACTGAACGTGCTTATGCCGCTATTATGCCACGGTAAATGTGTAACCGTTCCAGAAATAGGTGGGTTTGCTTGATATGGGACTGGAAAAGGTGCGAGGACGAGCCAGCGCATAAATGGATAGATATCGAAACTAACAGGAGTTCCAACAAGAAAACTGATTAACTGAACGACGAGATACACAAGACTTTTAGCACATTGCTGGATAGCCACAAGGACAGCGGGCTAAAGCAGACGATCGGAAAACCGTTGAATACCAGTACACTTTTCCAGATGGAACGTAGTCAACCGGACTGTGAATTGGAGACACACACGGGGGTTATTCCACGGATTCTTAGACAGTCACGAGAAAGACCTCAATATACATGTGCGCAGGCATAGGGTAATGGAGTAGAAAGACCAGAAGTAGCTGTAGTCAGTTGGAAGATCAAAAAGTCAGAAAAAGCACGGAATCACCAGGGACTACGAACTGCTCACTTCCGCCCATGAAAAAGCGATCTGAAATGTCGCGAGAAGTCGATCCTTGTTGACAGATGATGAAGAGAGCATACGTAGAGATGGAAGCATAAGTATAGAGGCAGTACTAACCTCCTGAACTGTTGTTGACACGCCGAGCTGGGTAGGAGATCGAAGCGGAACAGTGAGCTTGCTCGCAGAGCCTGGTGACCTTCGGACTATAGATTTCTCTGGGTAGTCAAGCTACAACTCGAGTCAGCCTTTGGTACAAGTCATGCCACGCAGCTTGCAGCAGGACAGCTACTTACTTCTCCACCAGAATGTTCTGACGACCGCGTGCGCTTTTGTCCGGATTGTGGATTTGGTTTCGACATGGTGAGGGGTAGCAGTCACTGGGGGAAAGATCCGGTACGCTGGACTGGTTATTCCCTCGAGGATCCATGTGGGCAGATTCACTTTCAATCTTGGCGAATGGCGATAACGTAAGCTCTGTCGATTCTGTGCATGCGAGGAAAAAGGTCGTGTGTGGAAGGAGTACAGGCAGGTTGACATCTTGTGTACGTTTAGAATGGGCGGAGGCTTTACACTTTACTACCGTCAAGGTTAAGATGATGGTGCCTTCAGTGTTTACATCCAAACGCGTCTAGTTGACGCGCATGCGCCAGAACTGTGCCACACAACCAGCCCTACGTATCAGTTCGGCCACTAAGTCCCTCGAAGGCAAGGGCCACTTCCATACTCATTATCGTAGGCTGCCTACTGGCAACTCCTGGGTACTGATATGCCAAACCAAACGTAGAAACACAAACAATAACCAAAACGCAGAGCTACCGCGCTTTCAAAACCACGATGACTCCTCGGTCCCTCCCATCTCGACGTCCTCACAGTACCCGCTCTCCCACACCTTAACTGAACATTTTACCCGCTCCATATCAAAACCTTTGTCTCAGAAACCCACCTACAACCCCAACCTCATGACACGCTCACATCGTCCAACACGTCTTTCCACCTAAAACCAACCACAGCGACCACTCTTCCCTTCAAAAAGTGCCCCCGGACAATTTTGGATAAAATCGCGGATAGGCCAGAGAAACAGAAGTCGAATGGGGGGCGTTTAGGTTACTTCTTTTACTAGGCCCAAGGGATTTCTTTGCTGAGTTGCTTATGCTTCGGGGTATTAGTCTTTCAGTATTGGTACAGCAAAATAGAACACGAGGATAATAGAACGAATGCTGCGCCGGGGGTGGGCCGCATGTCTGTCCAGGCTTCTGGGTAGATTCACAGATTTCATCTAGAGACCTTCTCCCATCCCCAAACCTCACCGACCCCCAAATAATCCACCCCACTCCCCGCTCCCGCCGCCCTACCACCCCTACTCCTCCGATCCCGCTCTCTCACACCCACACGTCCCCACATATTCCCACACCCCTCCAACCGCAACCAACCATACCAAATCCTCTCGTCTGCCTGCTAGAACCTAATCTTCGCATGGCTATTGAGACCGGGGCGATGAGGTGGAGGAGGTTTTGTTTGGGGGCAGGTGGTGAAGGCTGGGGGAGATGGGGGGGGCGTCGGGGTTTATGGTTATATGGATGTTGGAAGGGGGGCCGGTTGTGGGGGAGGGTTGGATGTCGCATAGAAGATTCCCTCTCCATTGTTGCCAAGTCTCTTTTCGCCGCAATATAGCAATCTACACTCCCACTCCCATCTTCCCTCGACCCTCGATCCTCGTCCTATAATATTCCACCTGGTCTTCCCCCCAACCTTGCTTTTCCCGCCTGTCTCCTCAGCTCCTCCATATTCACCCATAGCTCCCCATTTCTCACCCCCCCAATCCATCCCCTCCATCCCTTTCCACCATCTCGCCCTCCTCAATCCACTACCCACACCCCCCCCCCCCCCAAATCACACACCCCAACCAACCAACCCATCGCGCTTCCCCACACCAACATCCCACATCACCCTACCCTAGGTGCCTAGATACCTTACCATGTCCAGCCCGCTTCGTAAAGAGACACACCGTGACGGCCCGACCAGATCAGGGGATATCTAATCTTATCAGATCAACCCACCTCCCTCGTGCCTCCACGTGCGCCTCCTCTTTTGCCGCCCTCTCACGTGCCCTCCTCTTTTGCCGCCCTTCCCGTTCCCTATTGCCGAGCGGTCCTCCCGAGGCTTCCCTTATCTTGTGTGACGTGCTGGGGATATCCTGGGTATGTGCTGGTGACGGAGGGGCGGACGGGTGCGGACGGGTTGGGTCGTGTTGGGATTGATGGGATGGGGATGGAGCAAGCGGGGGAGGGGGAGGGGTTTATTGGGTTACTTTATGGATGATCTTGGTTTAGGGTCACGGAGCTTGAAGGGTTGGGGGAGTCGATGCGGGGTGGTGGTTTTACGATGGGGGAGGTCTGGAAAGTAGTTTTCTCAGGCAGTTCGAAATGTGGTTGTATGTCGAAAGGACCTTCATGGAGGTCGCTGAACTAGCGATGAAAGCTCCGTATTGTTCATGTGGATGGGAGGAAATTACTCGGGATTCAATTATCACGAAACCCTCTCAGCGACCAAAGTGTTCAAATGGAATTTCAGATGATTTGTATTGGAAAAGCTCAAGGCATCAAGCAGTGTATTCTCCCACGAAGCTATGAAGCCAAGCAAAGCGCTCGAGCTGGGCTCTGATTATCGAGGTCTCGAAAAAGACGCGCAGACAGCCAAATATCCCGCAACTCCCCGACGACATCTGATTAACTCCTCTTCCTCAAATAGGTATATGCCAGGCAAAAAATACTCGCGGGAAGATGATGCTGGTAAGAGAAGAATGAAAGGCGGGGGTTGGTATAGTAAATAAAATCCAATGTCTGTTGCTCCTCAAACACCTCCGACCACCCCCGGGTCGGCGTATGCATGTGAAATGGGGGAAAGGGTGATGCCGGTTGTAAATCAGGAGAAGGAATGCGGGGGAAAAGCAGAAGCGACCCGGAGCAAGAGAAAAGAAATGACAGTCATTTCCACATCCACATCTCGTCAATCTCGTATCCTTCCACGTCAATTCATATCCATTCCGTACTCATCCTCCTCCTTGAGGCTGAAACCATCGTGGCCATTGTGGTTCCAGAATTGGGGGTGGCCATGGCCGCCACTGTTGGCGCCGCTGCCGCCTGATTGTACACCCGGACTAAGGCTCTGCGGGCTTAGTGTACCGTTTTGGTTGACGTTGAGAGGTTCGCCCATGGCGTTGGTGTAATTTGGCACTCTTAGTCCGCTGCCCGGTCCGCGTGTGTATTGGAAAGAGCTTGGATCGTTAGCCTCAAAGGCGTGTAGAAGCTCGCTCTTCATGCGCTTTTCCTCTTCGGTCTGCTCGAAAGGAAACTCTCCGCCAAGCCTGGTAATGATCTCGGCAAGCTCGGTCTCTTGCTGGAGCTTAATGTGGAGTGCCCACATCAGATCACGGGTCCAGCTAACGGCGCCATTGAGGATGTCGCCCTTGTTGGGACCTTTATCCTTTTCCTCTACAGGAATGCCCATGCTTATGCTTCCCGCACCTGTGGCACGTCGACCACCTCCAGCAAGCAGGGATGTTGCTTGAGGTGGGCTACCGTGTGCGGCAGCAAGGGTTGGTGAGAGCGGTGAGTTGTTGACAATGTGCTTGCGGACCTTTTCGTCTTCAAGACGGTGCAGAGGTACAAGGTGGGAAAGCTCTTGTATACGTTCGTTGATGTTGTCGCGACGCCTCCGCTCGACCATGTTGTGAGACTCTCGTCGTCTCCTACGCTTGGCTTCTTGCGTCTGGTAGGCTGGGATGGGATGATGGCCAGTCTCGACCTTTGCGGGTAATGAGGCGTGTTTGCCAGATTTTAGGATCTCTGAGATCTGGGCGTGACTTGCTGGATGACCAGGAGATGAGATGGGCGACTCGCCGAAGGAGCGTACACTTCCTGGAGTACTATCCCATTGGTTGGATAGACTCTTCTGATGTCGGTGCTGATTGAAGTTGGTGTGGATGGGTTGTGACGGCAAGCTGCCGGATTCCGGGGTGCCAAGATTCAGACCGCCTAATCCAGGTGTCTTTGGTGTCATAGGGCTCCGAGAATCCGAATTCTGGCGGTCCATGGGTTGAGGCATCTGAGGCTTTGAACGGCCGTTTATGTAGCGAGTCTCCATTCCTCCACCTTGCGTAGGACGCATGTGGGGCGAAGCTTGGGGTATATGTTGTTGCTGCAACGAGCCGAATTGGGCATAGTTGAAGTTGTTATGTGCGAAAGGACTCTGTATCGGTGCACCGTCTGGTGTATTGGAATACATCTGGTTTTGATTGTTGAGCATTGTCGAGCCGGACTGGCCTTGGTCCGGAAAGTAGGCATGCATGCTGCCATTCTCCAGCCCATGTTGACCACGTTGCATCTGGTTCTGATGTGCAGAACCGTCGTTGAGGTCTAGATCCAGGAGCTCGTCATCCCCAATCCCCGAATTACCCAAGTTGAAGCTAGACGACAAGTTCTGCTGGCCTCCCAAGTTGTAGGGATTGAAATTGTTGGCCTGCATCGTGAGCTCCGAAGGATTAACACTACCGGTTGTGCTCTGTCCAAACTGCTGACCAATCTCCATGTATCCTTGCTGTCTTGGTACGTAGGTGTGAGCAGGAAAAGTGTAATCTTCAGGTTCGTCTTTGATGAATGGGCTCGAATTGCCTGTGGCAGCCATAGTACCAGTATTAGTGAAAAAGTCCAACTCTTCTTCCAGAGTTGTATCTGGGTTGAAATCGTAAGTTGGTATCGGTTTGTCCTTGCGGGTCATTGGTATGGAGTATTGGAGATCGAAGGGTTTCTCAGCTAAAAGAGAAAACATGTGAGCAAACATGGAGGCAGTGTTGAAATACCTTGGAGTGATGAAAAGAAAAGCAGCGTAGCTAAATCTCAACGCCATGAAGATGTAGAAATTGAGGAAACAACTCGAGAGTGCCTCAAAGATGTAGGGATGCAAAATACTACTTACAGGGTACTGGCATGGCAATGCGCTAAAGCTTGTGTTGCGGATGCCGCGTTCGAGGGTATACACTGTAGGGCGAACGCCTGTTGACGTACCCGCCTGATAGTCGAAAGGTCGTAATTATGTGTGTTGGGTCAAGCCGTGGGAAAGATGCAGTTGGCTGATTTCTAGAAGCGATTATGGATGAACCCTACGGTTGGAAAAGGTCAGTGCAGATCTCGGTATGCTGGGAGCCGACGACCCGTTAAATCGAGTTTTCTTGACGTGGGACTCGCTAACCACAGCAATTGGACTGAGCTTTGCTTTCCGCTGAAATGCTTGGTGGCACGGGTGACGGAGTGTTTGCAAACTCCCTCGAGAAAGCTTCGTTTCGCAGATGTAACCAGGCCAACAAAGTCGTCCCAGTAGCTTTTGTTTGGCTGTGGGGTTCTCTGAAGTTCGTTTGCCTCAATGTAGTTGATCCTGAAGATGTGGATATGACTAGAGGCTGCGTTAGTACAGCGTGCAGTGGTTTTTGCTGAAGCCAAGCGCAGTAAGGCAGCATACAGGGACAATAGAGCCGAAAGACTGGCCTGAGACAAGTAGTGGCTATGCAAGGGAAGTACCCGCACCGAGACAGATACTGGGGAGGACTGCACGAAGCCTTACATGCCTCAAATCGGACTGTAGAAACGACAGCACGATCACGTTTTCCAGATACAACGGTATCACAAAGCAGCTTCGGTAGAAACAGATTTACCAAGAGTAAACCAACGATTTGCGAGAGACAATGGTGAAGCAATCAAGGGAATCGTAGGAGCAGCTTACCAGAACGGCTAGTTGCTGCTGGCCCTAGCTAAACCAGTAGGATTGTTTCACGATTGGTGTTGCTGTTGTTCTGGTGCGTCGGGGTATTGCTTTGCAGCCGCGTACGCAGCAAACGCGGGTCGACGACGATGAGAGGTAGGCTGGACCCGCCAGGTACCGAGTCGGTGTCAGGTTGGGGGAGTTTCTGCGCAAGCGATAGATCCTTTGGCGAGGCAGCGGAGCGTCGTCGAGCGCCCAGCGGATGAGACACTGGTGGCGAGCGGTGGACGATCTGTCGTCCTTGTGGATGTGAAACGCGATGGGGGAGATGTCGAGGACGACAGCGAAGGTTTGTGGGATTCAGAGGTTGATCAGTGGAAGAGGGATGTCGGTGTATACTAGCAGCTCGCTTCGTCGGATGGTTCCGAGCTAATGTAATTTAAGGCGGGCGCAATGTACGATGACGCTCGTATTGGGAACAGTCTCGCGGGGGGGGAGTAACAAAGAAGGTTTTATCTCTCGGCGTCTTTCAACGTTACACACGGCTGGTTGAAGTACTTATCGCTGAAGATGGAGATCACAAAGATAGGATGTGACAGTCGGGTTTGACAGCGGAAGAAGCGTACCAGGAATCAGAGGATGGCAAGATCGGAGGAAGATCCGAATCGAAGGACGAAAGGCCGCAGTATATATTAAGGGTGTTGGGCTTGCTTTAGTGAGGCTACGGATCCAAGCAATGCAAACACGACATGAGTGAATTCCAGTCCGACCGTCGACTCTTCTGGTGAGTAAGTCGAGATGGTGGTTGTCCTAGAAGGGTGGGGGCTGACTTGGGCGGATGACCAGATCTGGTCTGGTATGTGGTCGTGGTACGGAATCTCTTTGAAGTCGGCAGGATGGCGTTTCGCTTCAGGCGGGAAGGGAAGAAGATGCACAGTCAGGATGCAGCAGGGAGCAGGCTACGAGCCTACTGCGACGGGGGGACTTTATGTTGCAGCAGATCAAGATGGCATCAACTGCCATTCACCATTTGACCACTCGACTGCTGGGTCATTATCAAAGGGTTTCACTTCTTGGGGGGGGGGGGGCTATGGGCAACCATCACCGCCACACGGCCATACGACGACATTCACCATGGGATGGTCAATGTGACTCATCAATCCCACGCCAGGCAGACGAGGAATGAACAAAGGGACGATTACAACAAGAATAACGATATACTGGTAGAATGGGGGGTGTGCAACTATCGGTCTAGGTAGGAGTAGAATACGGTATCGACCTGTCCAAGCCAGCGTGAGGTAAGTAAGGTAGTCAATTCTCTCAAGGTAAAGTACTGTAGTCTGTAGGTATAGTAGTCGTGGTGGTAGTTCACAAGGTATCTACCTACCTACCTTAGTCGAAGCCTTTCTCGCAGTGGGCGAGCCTGCCTATCAGAGAGACCAAAGGCGATCAGAGCGTGTGGCGGTGATCAATGCTCATGCGTCACTCTAGGCTCCAACCGGTTAGTAAGGCACTCGGACGCTAGAGTAAGCGGTGGACGACCCTTCTTCACTCAACCACCTCCTCAAGGCGTCAGTCCATTGAATGCTCCCATGTCCGGCTTGGCTGTCTTCCGTACGAGTAATCTATCAATGGAAAGTATCTTTCGCGTTGGTGCCGTCGGTATCACGGTATTCTAAAGTACGTCTACCACTCTACCCTGAAGGATCCGCAGAAGAGGGTGTGCTGCAAATGCCTCCTGCGACTGCGATCCAATCACTTCCCCAGAAGTCGCCACACCTCCACCACCCTCCCCAACTACCTGCTAACTACTTCACCGTATCTGTAGCCTGCCAACTTTCCACTTTCCCTATCAAAGCACCACCCTCTTTTCTTGTTTCCTGGTAACCTCTTCCACTGCCCCAACACGAGTTCACCCAACACCGAGAAAACACCCCCCTCCCTCTAGCAAGATCAGATCTCTTCGTCACAAGCACTGCATATCGCGCACCTGCGCCGCTGGAAGTATCGACGCCTTGACCGCGTAAGACAAAGCGGTCATTCCTCGAACCTCGAAAAACCCTCATTGGCAACCCAAGCTCCCCCCCATCGCAATCTAAACTAATCCCGCCTTACCCTTTGCTTGACTACCTCCTTACCCTTAAGTAACTCTACCTACCTATCGTCCAAGCTGTCTTACCCCACAAAAGATCATCTGCACGAAATTATCCGTCTCCCGCCGCGCATTACCTCTGCATCTTGCAGCTCGCCAACTTCGGCCTATCCCATCCATGTTCCGGTCCATCTCGCCAGCCTAATCCGGGGAAGTGTCGACAATCATCTAAAGATCATCGACCGTTGCTATTGCCTGAAACGTATCGCTCGACAGTCGCTTGGTGCATTAGCTAGTGCAAACGTACGACGGGACGTGCGGCGACCGGCCTCTTCTTTCATCAAGCGCTTCCTGGGTGTGCCAGATAGGATAAAAGTACCTACTGTACTTACCTGACCAAGTACCGATGGCATCTGCGTCGTTCCGAGAGTCGATGAACTCCATGGGCTGGTCTCGACGGGATCCAGATGTCCCCGTCACCACCAACTCCTCGACGCCCATCCTCTCTAGGCTGCAGAGGCTGAACCCTTTTGGCGACTCGGGCTATGTTAGGCTTCCGACCCACGAAGGCCCACCTGGAGCCCCGTTGCCTGCTCCAAGTCGCAGGGAAGAGGATGAAGGTTTCTTTGCACGTGAGTACCAACAACATTTCCCATATATATTCAGATATTTGGTACTTGCGATAAGCGCTATCGATAGGACTTTAGCTGCTGCGTAGCCGTTATCGTCACACGCATGGCTTCATGCAACCATCCGCTCGCGTTGGACGCATGTCGACTATGCCCGTTGTGTCAAATTCTGTACTGACCAAAAATGTCGCATCAACAGTAAGCAGATGGGATCGGCTACTCATCTTTGGTGCGTGCAATCTGGCAGCGCTGGCGTGCTTTGTGATCTGCTTCGCTTTGTTCCCGGTTTTTGCTACCATGAAAATTCGAAAGTTTGTTATTTTGTGAGTAACCCTGCTTGACATTGTCTATCCCTCCCCCCAAAGCCTGCTTTGTCGGCACAACGCGTACCCACGCCCACACTTTTTTCCCCCCATATATTCGTACACAACCTTCTGGAAGGGCGCATGATAAGCCTCGACCACGGAACGGTGCAGTCGATCGAGCAGGTGTTTCGACTGCCTAAAGTAGCATTGTTTCACCTCGCACTCTTGTATCTACCTTCAAAATACGAACGCGTTTGCGCTGACAATCCCATGTATGATCAAGATGGACCATGGGCTCTGTACTATTCTTGGCATCTTGGGCGGTCCTGATGGGCCCGGTCACGTATGCCCAGCATCTCATCTCGACACCACGACTTCCGTTTACAGCGGCATACTTCGGTTCCATCGGACTGACATTGTTCTTCGCCATCAAGGTACGTCGTATTTCATTCCTTTCCACGGTCCATGTATCTCAAATTTGGTTCATGAATGAGACTGCACACCCTCCAATCCAGTCCTTCGGGTTTGATCAATGACCTGCTGACCACTCGGCTCACATGACAGCTGCACAGCACTACCCTGACACTTGTGTCCGCTATCTTCCAGTTAGCGTCGCTTGTTTGGTATCTTGTCAGCTATTTCCCCATGGGAGGCACAGGGTTGAGGTTTGCCGCACGCTTCGGAACCAACAGGCTTTCGGCTTGGATGACAGATTGATATACGTGATGATCCTCTCCAAACCTAGTATAATATTATCAAGCGCGATTCCTAAGCCCTTTGGTGAAGCCTGATTGTGGCGATTATCTTGATGCATTGACCATGAAGATTACGATCTTGCAGCGAAAACCAGCAAAGGGTTACACACCGATCATCCTGCCTGGACCGACGTCGCCATCGGGCGCCTAACTGGAGCAAGCTGCGTTCACCGCATGCTTCGCCGTTGGGATTACTCCATGGGAAAGCGAATCAGTGCGCATTTTAGCACATCCTGCGCCGGCACTTTCGAACCATGGACCTATGGATTTGCGCATTTCCCACATGCAGCGTCTGATCTCCGGGTCTCAACGGCCATTCTGCAGCCCAATGAAAGGAACAGAAAGCATTTACATGTGCCCATTACTATATCAAGCCCTCCATTTCGTTGCACGCATTTCCAATCAAGGCAACAGGACGGCATGCACCGCCGCATGCGCCTACGTAACCCTGGTCGGCTCCTAAACAATCGACTTCAACCCCATCGTTGATCTTCCTGGCCATTTGTTATGCCCGCCGGCGCCATTCAAGTCGTGCTACAGTAGCACTACTTACTTCCCTCTGATATCAGACCGAAACCGTCCCGCTTCACACTTCCCCACTTTCTTCGAGTCACTCAACGGCCACAGCCATCTTCTTGCTACTCTCTTCGATTCGCTCTAGCCCAATGTTTTCCTACTGCTGTCGAATCATGTCATTGTCGGACCGTTCTCTCTTATCACCAACCTTGAGAAGTCCGAGCCGAACCTTCTTACCCCGTCTTCAGTGTAACACACCAACAGCAGTTTTTGGTTTTCCTTCCACCCCCACTCTCTCCTGTACCCCGCCCTTCCAACAAAGGCACTTGAAACTCTTCGCCCGAACAACTTTCTCACGTCATGACATTCCAAGAACCATACTTCGAGTCGTTCTTCGTTCTTCGTGACCATCAACCGCGCCATGGCTTCTCTGAAGGGTCTACGGCGGTCGATTTCGGGATCGGTGTCCAAGTATCTCAAACACGGGCCGCGCCTCCATTTCCATCATCCATATGTTGTTAACGGCCTATTTTGGTCACTTCTTCCCCCACACGCTCGGTCCTAAAACCACGGCTCCTCATCCATCGATCCCGTCATTCAACTGTCATGCCGGCCTCATGCTGTACCCCCAACCTCAACGGTTACTGTCTTTACTTCAACGTCTTTGTCAGTCGTCGCGCCGTAACACCCGCTCTTTCGACCGTCCCGCACTTCAGTTCTGGGATGTGGAGTTTTGCTGCTCCACTTTCCTCGTCACTTGGTCCTGCTATGATGACCGCTCCTTCAGTCATCCCGAGGTTTGGGCCTTCAGAACTCGTCGGTGTCACGTCGTCGGACTTTGGCGCTGTCATTTGACGGCGCTGTCTCATTCTTGCCTGAAGCGCTCAGACTCATCCTCCCCGACTTGCTACCGCTGATTCGAGTCATGAGGACCGAGCTCGCTCGACTGTTGCAAATCCCTTCTTGGCAATATGGAGGGTCTCAGAGATTCAATCATGTCCATAGTTTGCCGTTCTCCTTCATTCCCCCAAGCAGTCCTCGTCAGCTCTGCTTTATTCCCCAGCACTTGCCAGCACTAGCCGCCCAGCCTCTAGCTCCGCCGTTCCCATCTCCCTCAAAACCCTTCACGCTCGCCCCTCGCCAGTCCTGATCCTCGTCGACTTGCTACTCATAACCTTGTTCTTGTCAGCCATTGTCTCATTCACACATCCTTCGCTCCTAAACAATTTTCGAGTCTTCAAAAGAGCCTATACACATGCAATTCCATCGACGGGCAGAGGACCATGAAGAGCAAGCTTACCACTTCGTCCGCCTTTTGGTATCTACATCGCAAGGGTATTAATAAAAAACCTTTAAGAAATTTATCTTTTCATACCTGGACATGGAATACGCCAAGGACAAAGAATCCCGATAAGTAGATACTACAACAACCCAAGACACCGCAGGGTAGAGTTGTTGCTCTCCCCAACGATAGAAGCAAAAGAGCGGAAACAGTGGTCAAAGGTATAAAGCTGAAAATACGATAGCAAACTTTAGAGCGTCGACTTTCCGCGTCTCTTTCGAAGCGGTTTCAAGAGGGGATCAGTAGCGGTCATCATTCTCTGAACGATCCTCATAGTGCACCATACGTTCAATATACCCCACAAAACATCCACGCTCTTTTGCATCAAAGCATTTCGCGGATCACACTGATTCCCCATCCCCCAGTCTCGCGACCTCTTTCCCTTGACCAATCCTTCTGTCGCGACCGCGCCAACACATATTCATCCGCCTCCCCTTTGACTAAACGATTCAGTTATTCTATATTACCGACCCAACCGTCCAAAATCGCCTAGAAACCTCCTCTGGTACCTAGACTATGAGGACCCTAAACTTTCAAGGAGCTTAGCCCTCTCGTCCCTTCCTTTCCCTCCCCCTCTGATCCCACCTCAACCCCTCCAACCCCGCTAATCCCCAACTCCAACTCTAATCCCGTCTCCCACAAGCCCTCTCATCAAGATCCAATTCAACCCAACAGACACAGCGAGAACAGCAGAATCCCCGCAACAGGACGGATTACTGTGGTGGACTGAGTATTTGCACCGCTTCGGTACGTGTATATCGTTGGACGAGTGAAGGAGAGGGGACTTGGAGAGGATGGGGCGGGGGCGGGATGAGTGCAGATGGAGATGGAAAATGGAAAATGGAAAATGGAAAATGGAAAATGGAAAATGGAAAATGGAAAGGGGCAAGATGGGGTGGAGGAGACAGGTGGGAAGGTGCGGAGAAAGCGTTACTGTCCGTCCTCTCAAAGAAGGAAAAAGGAGAGCAAGGAAAAAGGAACGACAGAACCGACGGTGGAAGGTTTGCGGGTGCGAGAGGGACGACGACGACGACGACGACGACGACGACGATGACGAGGAAGAAGAGGCAAGAAGATGGCAGCAGTCGAGCAGCACGAAAAAAAGCGCCCATCGACTCAAGGCTACTCTATATATATCAACAACTACTGTGGGTTAGGTCACGTTCCCCAAAAACCCTATCCCTACTCCCTCTCCATCTCCTCTCAGCCTCTTTCCATCCTTTCTCGAAATAAGAAAAAGGACCTACCCGGTTCTCTATATGCAGAATGCAGAATGTGGCGATATAGCCAGGGTACTACATAGCTGGGGTTAGAAGCTGTTTTGTCTTGAGGGAGGGGATCGGTTTGGCTAGCTATTGCAAGTATGTAATATGGTGGGGAATGGCTCTGAGACTCGACGCCGCTGGTCGAGAGATTTTTCTCTCTTTGTGGTTTTTTTCTCACGTTGGACGGTGGCGGTGTCGTGGCGGTTGAGTTCTTGCAATGCAGCAAGGTTGCTGGAATATATGGTGTGAATGATGAGATAAGGAAGTTGTCAAAGGATTTTGGCATGGCAAAAGCTACAACTCTGTCACGCACGCTGGTGATACCGCTACCTGTCAACCTCCTTGAAACACCATCGTAATCAATCTAAACCACTGTGGTATTTGTAGCTCATAACCCCTACTACCGCCTGGCCTGTTCGCACTCCCTCAAGAACTTGTAAATCCCCTCAAGACCTTCATACTCCTCGCTAGCACACCTCTCAGTGCTCTTGGAACGCAGATCCGCGTCTGACTGCTGATAATGATGGTAACCCATTGGAGGATCCTCGCTGCCGAAATCGCTAGCCCGTAGGCTCTCATATCCCTCCGGCGACTCCAGAGGCGTGAGGATGGGATCTTGATGCATCAGCTCTGTAAAGGTGGTTATAGTGCTTAATGTGCTGGAGTAAGGGGTAACAGAACGACGCTCAGAGGGCGAGAGCATGTGCCGCCAATCGAGCTTTTCTGGCTCCCGTTTTGTGGCAGCTGGTTCAAAGTACTCATCCGCGGCTTCGCTTATAGCATCACTGGTAGAAGCGAAAGGAAACAGTAATGCCATCTCAGCCGCCTTGTCGCCACGCCACGCCTCGTCTTCCTTCACAACGCCCCTCCTGACGCCTACTTCATCGCATAGGCTCTCGACGGCTTTCGCATCGCAACCTGGGAAGCGGACGACGAGGGTAGGGCCGGTGGGGGTGTTGGCGAGGGTTAGCGGGAGATCCCCGAGAGAGGCTAAACGGCGGAGGTCGGTGAGGATGAGGGAGAGATCGCGGAGGGCGCGGGCAAAGTCGGTGGCGAGGGTGTCCAGAAGACCAGAAGTGTTGAGGGTGGAGGTGGAGGGAGAGAATGAAGGACCGAGCGCAGTAACGATAGGGCTGACCCGGAATTCAAGGGATGAACCAAGACTAGGGATAGGTTTAGACAGGCTTTCAAGAACCTGATCCTGCGTCTTCGTAACCGCCTTGTACTTCTTCGCTCCGGATCTTGGGTCAATACCATCGTAGCGGGCTTTCCCACCACCAACGACAAAAGCTCGGATACCCGCGCTGACGTTCTGTACCACTTGGGCTTGGGCAGAGGGAGTGTGGCTGAAATGCCGCACGCCTTGTCTTCCACTGCCGCCAAGGGAGTACCCTCCGGCTGTGCGAGGCAGAGCTCCGCCTGTCAAGTTCGGGCGAAGAGTCGACGTGAACGGCGCGGCCCCGCTGCGTACGACAGCTCTGCTGGTCTTCGAAACGGGAAAAGAGGCCCGGTTGTTTGGGCCTGCGTGACGAGAAGCAGAGGTGAGTTTTCGGGTGCTCTGGGAGAACCAGCGGAGCTGAGAGCGTGATTGGCGGAATTGCGCTAAGGGCTGGATTGGTTGGGTTTGAGCATAGATACGAATGGGCTGAAGGACTGCATTCCCGGCGGTGCTGGTTGATGTCGAGAGTTTGGAGCGAATGACGGCATTGGCCTTTTCGAGAGCGAATCTGGGTGGTGTCAGTATGGATTAAGTTGGGAGATATAGAGGGGAGAGTACTTGAGGATTCTCATGGTCTTGGGGACTAAGAGATGCTCGCTGGAAGGCGCCATCGTTGAGGTTGTGATGGATGCAACTGTGAACTCAACAACAAGAAACAATGGACAGCGGATAGGTGTGGCAACTGCGCACCGCCACCTATGTCCCAATTCAGTAACGCGTCGGTCATACGTTTTCCCGTTCCGTCTATAGCGTAAAGCACATCGTGGTGACTCTCTCTTGAGGCTTTCTCGCTCTTTGCTTAGGTGTTGAAGTGGTCATGGTGCAGGACAATATTTTTGCAATGATTGGATATTTTTGGTTCAGATATGTACCAGCGGAAGCATAAAATCTACGGACGCATGCAGAACCATCGACATAGCCAATGTCGTACGTCTCACGGATGGTGAAGTGTTCGCGTTTGGCAAAAGGCTCGTCTTCAAGCATGAAGATCGAGTGACTAGATTTCAAGATCTTTTCCTTGTTCCATGAGCATGGAAGGCCGAGTAACTGATCCACAATCCGTTTCTTCCTGGACGTCTGGATGCTCTTTGAAATACTTGTCTTGATGCTGCAAGATTCCTCCATGCCCTGTTGCCAGACCCTTGGAATTTGCTGGATTTCGAGCGCATGCGTAAGTTGAAAGAAAAGAAAAAGTCTATGTAAGCCGTAGCAGCATCAATTTTCCAGCCAACAGATAAAAACTCCAAGACTCTGAAGCTCCTCGAATATGCTATCAATAGAACGCCGTCATAACTTTTGCCTTGGTTAGGGTCCGAGAAAGTGTTTGGTAGCAGTACATCGCTCGTAGAGTCCGCTTCGAGCATGTAGGATTTCCCCTTGCTCATATGTCCAGATTGTGAAGGGCGGGATTAGTAGCCTTGGATTCAGCGTTCGAGCTCAGCTTTGAGTTCTGCGTCAATTATGTTGTCGATCTTCTTGCGGTTTTTTAGGTTGAACGCGCCGTTCCTCCAAGCAGCTCTCAATTTGTCAAAAGCCAACCTCTTCGTGGCCAGGCTGTCATCTTTCACCAAATCCACAAAGTCGCGAGCGATCTCGTCAGTGATAACCTTTTGGCCCAAGATCGACTCGTCATAGTACTGTATCAAGTTCCGAATGCCTACTGTCGATTCATGCTGTTTGGCATCTTCAAACGCTACCTGCCGAAATTCTTCGTACATGCGTATGTTGAAATTTCGAATAAGGAAATGAGACCAGAATTGGTAGAGAATATCCATGTCGCGGTGGCAGTTGCCTACCCCAACTTGTTCACGCTGCTTCAAGGCATTTCGTCGGAACACATTGTATGATTCGTGGGTCAGATCATTCGGCAAAGAATCAATCGGGGTGTCTTTGTCCTTGACCCAGAAGACAGGTGATGCATTTGTATTGACTTGTCGGCTGGGTGATCCTAGGTGGAATGGACTTCGAGATCTCTGAGATCTGCTCATGTCAACGCTACAATTTGTCAGTAACACGCACCAATGAGGTCTGGAAATTGGATGCACAAATCTTACAGATCTAACGGAGTATCGCCGTTGGTCATTGGCCTGGATTGGCGCTCCTCAAGTTTGAAGAGCTCGTCATGAATGGTTCGGCCGTCGATGGAACCATTCGAAAAGGTACGAGAAGACTGCGAATGGAAAGGAGGAGGTAGAGGCGTCGAAGGGTTGATTGGTTTGCGAACAACAATCATTAGACTCTCAACCTGCTCATCTGTAAATGAGCTTGCTCCATTCGGACTGGCATCCAAGGACAAGCTGCGAGTATATAGAGAGGGAATTCCAGGAGCAAAGTCTGGTACTGCGGCAGACAGTGGCGTTTGCGTGACTGAAGCATCGCTGATGTTCCCATTTGCCATCACCAAAGGAGCAGGGGCAGACGGGACGAAGGGGGCAGCCATGCCGTCAGAAGGCATGTATTGAGTGTCTTCCGGTCTCGTAATCGCGCCATTAAACTTGGGCAAAGGTCCTTGACGTTCATCATAGCCATATGGGGCATCAGAGATTGGTAGACGTGGAACGCGCGGCTGCTGCGAGGGTGTGAGGCCATCATTCTGCGCTGATGAATCGCGTTCCTCCATATTGAGTACCCACTGCTGCCATCCTTCGCGTTTACGCAGGCGGTCGATACCGTCGGTTCCCTGGCGGAACTCAATGTTTGGTGAATTCAGGCAAACATGTCTGATCAGTTCCATATCTTGGGTGAGTTGTCTGATACGATTGAACTTCGCCAAAACACTGAGGAATACAAATCCTTGGGAGTCCATATGTTTGCGGAGAAACATGTCTTTGCAGAGATTATCTACTGAAAAGTAGTATTCCCTGAATATGCATTAGTTGTGCTTCAGGATTTCACTACATCGAATACATACATTTGCATCGAGACCATGCCGTATAGTGATACTTGCTCCATGTATGCATTAAATGGCATAGCGCTCATAATACCCTGGTTACCAGGCTGATAGCCGTATTGGTTCGCTAAATCTGTCTGAAGATTGGGCAGATGCGGCGCTCCAGAATGAGGTCCATTGGGGAATCTACCGTACGGTGCTGAATGCGGTATGGACTGAGAACGCGAACTCGAGCGGAAATGTCTGCCATGTGATTGGGAGGACAGGAAGGGACCACCCTGTGATTGTGCTGCGTGTCGTTCATGGCTTGAGTGTGACTTCGAAGGCTGAGGTGGCACCGGAGACTGGTATTGATATGGGTGGCCGTTGGGAAAGCCCTGTCCATTTGTTACGGTTGAGGTTGAAAAACCATGGTTTCCGCCTCTTCCGCGAAGTCCTCCACGACCACGTTCTGACCGTCCTTCACCGCGTTCGCGCATTGGCATATAGCCATGGAAGTCCCTTGAGTAATCGGGTGGGCGCATTGTTCCCTCACTCCGTCGTTCGGATCCAGCAGACTTGGGATGCCCATGTGTGTCATGTGGCACACTTTGCCGTCTCTCATCCTTAGTTGGAGTGGTGTGTGCAGGTTTTGCAGCATTAGATGCTCTATTACTTGCTGAGACATTTGGATCGATCTGGATGGATTTTATTTCTGCACCACCAGACGTCCTTCTAGGTTCGTTCGCAACTGGTCCGTTCTGACTTCCTGATTTGGTCCCCAGATCGCTTTCTTTATGTTTTTCTCCCCTCACAGTATCAGCAGTGTTTCGTTGTTCTCTCAACGTGGGAGGCCCGGCGCTCGCCGCTCTCTTCGGTCTTGAAGCATTTGAGGTATTCTTAGGCAAGCTCAGGTCTGCTCTTCCGCGCTCGCCAACGCCAGCCAGGACTGCACCAGTGGAGTTGCCTAGCTGTCCTGTCGTTTGCTTTTCAATACTATTACCTCCATGGGCCACGCTGCCTCCGTGACCAACACCTCCTCCGCGAGCACCACCTTCCCTACCACGCGTAGGTCTCCCTCCTCTACGGGAGAGAGGCAGAGGGGTATTGAATACGGCGGATGGTACATATGGTACCGGCATCCATTTCTCCTTTCCATGAGGCTTCGTGGTTGGAACTTTATCTCTCTCGCCCTTCTCCACCCTATCATGGGCCTTCTTCTTCTCTTCACCTTGCGCGCTGTCTGGCGTTGGCCAAGAAATCGCATCTCCAGGAGGTGGAGGCGGGGCCATTACTGTAGGCTTTTCTGCTTCCGGTGATCGTGCAGGTCGATGAGCGCCGCCTGCACTCTATCAGTAACTTACTGCGTGGATAACTGGGCATGATATTACCTTCTTCGCCGTTCCTTGATTTACCATCTGCTGACTTGATACCGTCCTTGACAGCTCTTGGCGCTGTCCGCTCATCTGGAGGCCCAACATTACCCTTAGCCTTCTTCTTGGTATCTTGCCTCTTCAAGTCTACATCATTCTCCAACCCCCTAGGTGGGCCGTTCATGCTTCCGTACCGGACGTTTGAGGTTGCTAATTCCGATTTTGCAGCCGGAGCTACCTGCTTTAAAGCTTTGCTTTTTGCATCTTGGGCTTCTTTCCGTTGCTGCCAAAAGTTGATGGCTGGTGGTGGTGCTTCCTTAAGCGACACAGGTAGTGGTGGTTCCTCATCCCATGCGGTACCTGCACTCTGTTCCTTCTCTGCGCCGACCTTCTCTCCGGTTTTTGCTCCATTCTGAGACGTTTGTGAATGCTTTTCCCAGGTCGAATCCGAAGAACCATTGGGTGTTGAGAACAGGTCATCCTCCTTCGGCAATGTAGACGTTGAGGCAGTACCAAAGCCAGGCGAGGATGGCGTAGAGTTAACAGCCTGATCACGCCCCCCAGACTGAGGATAGCATGTTAAAGATGTGTTTGTTGGTGCGGTCTCTCCACTGTTAGACGACACGGAGTCTGGTTCATTGCTGGTCTTTAAATCGCCTCCATGCGATTCACGACCTTCGCTCGCGGTCCGTTTGGTCATGGGTCGATCTGAGACCATTGATACAGGTTTGGAGTCTGGTATTGAAGTTCTCCTGGGAGTCATTTCTGTAATCTCTGAAGAGGTCTTGCCAGAAGGGAGGGCCGAAGGCACGGAGGGATACGTTCCTTTCGCAGCTTGAGCGTATGAAAAAGCTGGCGCAGCCTGCGGCAGCTCCCCAACAGACTTTTGTGTTGCCGCTGACATCCTTTCGTTCAGACTTGGTTTGTAAAAGCCTAGTACGTTGCTTTTTCTGCAGCTATCGGATATTTATATCGTAAAAAACCAACGGTTGACAGGAGGAGGGGTACAACCTCCACCCACACCTTGCTCCACCAGGCACAGCCCACTTAATCGTCTTCCAGCTCTTGAGGGGTGACGAAATTTTCCTCTGAGACTTATGATACGCTAAAGCCGATGGACAGTTTCCGTATTCCCGTAGATACTCAAGGCGCGTGCGAATCTTAAACGCCTAATGGAAAACAAAAGCTGAGATACTGGATATGTTTATCGTAGGCACAGTCAGGAAACCGCTTGGGAAGCCTTCACCCGTTTTCGACGACGGACAAATAGCGCAGATGTTGAGCCGAGGTCAGCAAAACTACAGTCTTTTATGTTGCCAAACGTGAGCTCTCGAAGGTGGAAGGTTGTCAAATTGGGCGAAGAGATGCAGGCTTGGCTGCGGTGGTGGAGGGTTATTAAATCGGCAATATCAGTCTTGAGTCCAAAGTGAAGGCGTGGGCGTGGGCGCAAACTGCTCAAAACGTCAACACAAACACGTCAATCAGATTGTCCTGGAGCTTCATGATTGACCAGGGTAGTAAAGGACTTACACCCTGAGTAAGCTCTCGTATTGGGAGGTATAAAGTGTGGGAAAATTCCAGTCACGGCGTGAGATCCGTAGGCTGCTAGGCAGATCAACTCAAGATTACTCGTACCCTCATGAGTGGAGCATCAACAACCGTAACTAATTCTGTGAGCGGTAAAACTTTGTAAATTGCGTTTGAGAGATCGCCGCAAGGTCTAACATGCACGATATGTATGGAGGAAAGACGTTGGGGAGGTGGTAACGAAGTAATTGCGGAGGTGGAGGAGTACTTCGGTACCTTTGAAAAGTTTCTGTAGTGTGCGTCGTTCGTAGCATGACATAAGTGAGCCGGAATAACCTCCACAACACCAATAATTATTTTATTCGAACTACGCAACGAGTCAAGAAGCTCTGTATCACGAATGTAAGAATCTCCAGGTAGGAAAATTCCAATTCCCAATTGCTTATGTGTGCAGTCCGAGAAATGCTCAATTCAAATAACACGCTAGACTAGAAAGTGTATAACTCCGTTCATAAGGAACCTATGCCCTGAGAGAGGTATTTTCCAGTACCCAGACTCCTTGCTAGGCTCAGATACGCCTCCGCGGTATTCAGGTACGAAGAACGCCTGCAAAGCTGAGACCGAGGTATCATCAATTCATTCCGCTCGCTCGCAGATATCTCGTGAAGCTGTGTTCCTCCGTGGATGTACTGGATCCCCTTTCATCTGCTAATGCCTTCTTGTAGCGACGCGAGAGCACATCGTCTGTAGACCCTCCTTCCCCAGCCTCAGCTTCATCAGAGCCATCTTCTTCAGCCCCTGCATCCGCATCTTCCATGTCACTGATGGTGTCCATGTCTTGCTCCTCTGAAGCTCTTGCTGTTCTCAATCCTGCCGATGGTTCCCGGTCAGAGTCGGAGACGTTCATGTCTTTCATCAGTTTTCCAAGTTCTTTCCCCCTCTTGCCTTCCTTCTCCTGCTGCCTCTCTTCTCTCCGTTTTTCAAGCTCAGGTTTGTAATCTCTCTCGAATTCTTTTGCTTTTTCGCTGACGGCTTCAAAAAATTCATTGACACCTTGTCCTGTCATGGAGCTCACTCCTACAACGTTTAGGTGACGATAGAACTCTTCTAACATGAGACTCATGCTGTTTAGCAACGATCCCATGTATCCACTACCACCACCGAGGCCACCACTGCCACCCTCTGCCCCGCCAAAACTGCCACTATCTTCTTCCTGTTTCAAAGCGGCTTGGAAAGCTTCAAAGTCTGTCATCCATTCTTTTGCAAAGTCTGCATCCTTGACATCGGTTTTGTTGAAAACTAAGATCATTGGAAGCTTTGTTTTGTAAAGAATACTGCAAGCGTAAAGCATATTGCTCATGAAGGTGCTGGTCGATGTAGTCCGGGGTGTATCAATGATGTATGCAATGACGGTGGGAAAGGTAGATGCCAATGAGTCAAGCAGTATGCTCCCAGATGCACTCCACACAAAAACTTCAATCTGTCCGGGTGTATCAACAATAATGTTCTTAATCGGCTTAGCATTAGGTGTCTTTGGATCTGGACTTGTACGCTTCTCTAATATATTCATGACCTGATCAATTTTGGTTGCAAAAATATTGAGAGAAGTCAAAATGCCGCCATTTGGCCCAAGATTATATTCTTTCATGACCTCCTTGTAGTTGAGCGAGTCTCTTATGTCAATGTTGCTGTCAAATGGGACGTTGCGGACAGCAGGGTCTAAATTTACGACATACGGCGGCTCGCGCTTTGAGTAGAGATGAGAGTTGATTCTTTGCACGAATGTGGTCTTTCCTGAGCCTGGAGGAGCACTTAGAGTTAGCTGGAGTTCAGTACTCCCACAACGCGCAGAGATGACCATTTTACTCACCGGCCATCCCGACACAGACTATCGCTACTGGCGGTACAGCGGCCATTGATAGGGGTTGAGTATTGTCACTGCAACTTCGTGTCTGGACTCATGAGCAGTTTCAATGTCTAAGCCGAAAATGACTGATTTCGATGCTGACTGCTGAAGCCGAGGTCGACGCACGTCAGGCTAGAATAGTACCTAAGCGAAATTCGGCCTTGGAAAACTCGCTTACGCGTCCAGACATGAAAAACTAGCTAGAATATCCCTTTGCCCGTTAATTGTACGGCCCACCCAGCTAAACCTATAATGGTAGAAGCTTAACCTTTATGAGTACGGAAACTAGTGTTTAAAGTATTGAGCCCGACTCACCGAGCCAGTCAGAAGAAGGCTGTAACCCCTTCTCTACCTTCAACCTTCGTAAAACAATGTTCTGTGCTTACTAACTATCCGAACACCCTTACTAATGGTGGTGATTGTATGCTATATTTAGGGTGGGCCGTACAATTAACGGGCAAAGGGATACAGTCAACAACTTGAGCGCGGAGAAGCCGCGGTATGTAGAGAACGTCCGCCTGACAACATGACCTTCATCTATTGTGGTAATCGCCAATGCTCACTCCGTTGCCTTCCTCTGCATGAAGTCTTGTTTAGAACAGGATGCTGTCGGTGCCAATCCAAGACCAAGGAAGTATTGGGCCAAGAGCATGAAAGTATACGGATCTAGCTCCGAAATTTAACAAGATATTCGACCGTCACTGTGCGCTGCCCTCGGTATTGAAGCGCCATTTGAAATAAGACGCATCCTATCCTTTGGCCCTGCTTATACAGTGAAAAGACTAACCATGTCCTCAGATGAGATGGTCTTTCGTGAAGGCGGCGCTGGTGCGCTGTTTCTCACAAGGCATATTAAAGGATCTCTGGCGAACTACGTCTAAGCACCTTCTCGCTCACTTTGAAAAGCGGGCGCAAAGAAGAGTGGGTCTGGGAGGTATCAACACGTAGATGGATAAAGTCTACATAAATATACCTCAAGGACTAAAGCAGCTTCCTGTTAGAGTGGTCTCCTACCTTAACTCGTAGCAGCCGTCTTCTCTACCTTCCAATCTCAGATACAGCGACGGGCCTCGATTTTGACCTTCATGTCAGCTTGAGCGAGACTCGCCACTCCCACACAAGTCCAAATTGGTTGGTGGTATGGCATCCATTGCTTGAAGCTGCGCACCATAGTGGCAACGACGCAGTCGTCCAAGGGAAGATGGTATGCATTGACGCGGAAGACCTGTTGCCATCCGAGACCGCCTGCATTTGTGAGAACAAGATCCACATCTGTAAATGCCTGGTCTATCTGGTCCTCGAGCTTTGCATGGCAGTGGCCTGTCTTGGATCCCACCCGGCTATGCTCAAATATGGTCAGTGTGTATGGGCTGAAGGAATACTGATTCCTGGTACCTTGCCCAGCACACTCGATCCTGTCGCCAATGTGTACGGCCTGGCTGTACCAGAGCTGCTCTTGGCTCCACTTCCCAAGGCCTTCATACGAGTAGTATCCAAGGTTCGACATTGTCGCGGTTGTCCGAAATGATGTTGATATTAAGAGTCTGAAAATGTGCTCACTTTATTGATCTCGCGGCAGGGAAGATTGAAGCTTCACTCCTTTCTCCGTCTTTCAGTCATAGATCGACTACAGTCCACCGAATTTCTCCACTTAAGACCGCTCTATATCCTCCCAAGACTCGGCAATGCTCCTACTGGCGCGTTTGCATTACGTGAGATTGATTCATCACCAGGTTTTGGCACAGTGACGCTCCAGACTTGTTGAGTCGGTTCTTGACCGTGGTCAGGCTGTTGATCTATTTCAGCGGTTTTCTGTATCCTGCGATCATGCACATGATCAATCCGATAAGAAAAGTACTATATTGGAATAGTGTTAAATTGAGGAGAAGTCCAACCAACTCTACAGATTCCATTTAGGCTAAACATACCAGAAGAAGGCGCATCAAGATTCTTACAAAGCAGTTCCATTCTTTAGCTGGCGATAGGCAGCAAGATTGATTTCAAATCTCAGCAAACCTCAACCGCGAGGCGAATATACACAGCCACCAATTGGTGAACATATTTCCGAAAACATGCTCAAATTAACGCTTCATATAACGAATTTTGAATATATAGTACTTTCCTCGACTGTCTTTCTGCTCAAGGCATTTACAAATCCAATTTCGGCCCTCTCTGATATTATTGGCTCGGCACGCTCGGGTAATCAATCGTCGCCAATGAAGGCTACATCTTTCTACAGTTTCCTTACTTTCTTTTGCATCACTATTGCCATGCCTGCGGGTCACTCTCCACAGCTTCCAAACCGCGTTCTGGTAGGCGTTACAGTCCCAGATACACCTCTCATCCAAGATGCTCTCGACTACGCTCGGCAGCACACCACGCCCGGGATTTTCAACCACGTAATGCGCTCATGGCTCTACGGCATTATCATATCCTCTCGTGTCCCCGCTTTCCAGAACGTGGACAAAGAAGTCCATGCCGTCTCCACCATCCTGCACGACCTCGGCTGGGACCCTTCCGGCGCGCTCATCACCCCTGACAAGCGCTTCGAAGTCGACGGCGCCAACGCAGCCCGGGAATTCCTCCGCTCCAAAGCCCCCAGCTAGGACCATCACAAACAGCAGCTTGTGTGGGACTCGATCGCGCTGCACACGACTCCATCCTTCGCAGCCCACAAACAAGTCGAGGTAGCTGTGACCAGCATTGGGTATGTGTTTTAGGAGCCATTCTCATTTTTTGGACACTCGTTATGAGACCAAACCGACCTTTTGTTCCCTTCTTCTTTCTCCCGATACATTTCGAAATATGGTAATGCTGACTTCGAGATTACCGACAAGCATAACCGCGGACTTTTCAGGCGCAAATAACGTGTCCGCTCCGGGCCTTACTTGGGATGAATGGAACGCTATCGCTGAGGCGCTGCCCCGTAGTGGCTTTAAGGATGAGGTGAAGGGCATTGCTGTCCACCTGTGCCAGACTAAGAAGGCGACCACAGCCGACAACTGGGTTAGCGAGTACGGAGAGAAATACATTCCTAGTTTCAACCTGACGGGATACCGTCCGATTGATTTCATACTCTCTGGTGTGCCTTGAAGGGTGACCAAAGACTTAATTCATCGCTGATGCTGGGACAACTACAAGGTTTCGAGCGTTTTGGTGTTGGTTCAAATGGCCTTGGTGAGTTTGTATCTAGAAGATTTATTCTTCTTTGCAGCCACGTATGTGCCGTAGCTATATAACTCGTAGAAATATTAAATCAAGTTGATTGAAATCCAGACTTTTCCCTTCTACCCCTGACCTGGTCCTTGGAGAAATTTAGAAGTCGGACCAATACAATTTCGAAATTCAATCTTCTCTGCGATAAGTTGCTTCCAACACCTACCACGTTAAATAACAAACTTTCGTTATTGCGCAGTAAAATCGAACAAGATATCGATAGACTAGATGATGATCTTTCTAGGGTTTTTCTTTAGAAATTACGGCAAATGCGGCTATAAAAGATATATACAGAGCGCTTTCTTCTTCTCGACGATAATAGACTTGCCTCTACGTAAAATGATAAAAAGGTATCTCGAAAGCTAGTAAGATTGACCGTACCTGGTCCTACCAAGGTGATGAGCTATGAGAACATCGTCGAAGCACAGACGAATCGTGATGTAAAAGCAGCCGGTCGTTTTTCTAAACGCAAGAAGTCGGCACCTCCAGCGGGTCAAGAGATAGGAATATTGCTCGATTTTGCATTTTGATTGAATTACTCGAGGTTATAGTTTTGATGTTATTGAATCACATCTGCTTCACATAGTCGGAAACCATTTCAAAAGAATCACGACAGGCATTCATACAGGAGATTGACATAGATACCACCTGGCCAGAACGTATGTCCTAGCGCTAATATATCATTGTTAAGGTCTGATCTCTTTGTTCTGTAGTCAGGAGGAAGGCAAGTATGAGGCACCAGAGCATATGTTTGAAGTACTTCGGTCTTCCAGTGAGGCGAGCGAAGGCCTATGAGCCCTCGAAGATGGGGCTTCATATCGGCCTTGGTAACATTGGGAGCAACGGGTATACACTACGTCTTTTTGGAAGCAATGGATAACATCATTAGAAAAGTCGAGGATGATATTGCCAAGCGCTCGTCCCACGGCTTCTGACGTTGACAACAGCATGCGCAACGACCTCAGACTTGGGATGAATCAAGTTTATATCAAGGTCTTCAACTCAACATGTTGACAGCAGTACGATAGGGAGCTCTTTTGTGCTCTCTATATCCTGTTTGTATCCTGTTTGTATCCTGTTTGGGCCTATGTCCGGTCGGCGTCGGGACACTACGAACTTACACAGCAACAGGCAGTGCGTCTTTCATAGCTCCCATATTCACCTGATCCGTTGTTGCGTCCTGCCGATACTCGTCACGTCTTCCATAATCTTCCTTGTTATGTTGTGTGTCTCGTTCACTGTCTTTTGCTTTTCCACGGACGGTGGTTCCTGCTCACCTGGCAGGCCAGGCTTGGGTTAATCTTCTTCCCTCTGGCGTATCCTCGGTTCCCACCAGGGCGTAGAATAACAGAAGAAGTTGCTGGGGGAGAGGTAGGGGTGGAAGGAAAGCGTGTGGAAAATGAGTTAACGTGATGATGAGGGCTAAGATTGCAACGGCGTTTTGCGCGGTTATTAAAAAGATGAAGTGGAGAGGGTGCCCAGACGTTCAGCGGGAGGAGCCAAGCGTGATGGACGAAGACGCGAGCTGGAGGTACGAGCGGCTTAGTGGAAGATGCTACAAGCGAGAATGGTCGATAGCGAGTAATTTGCTCTGCTGCAGATATTATTTATAGTTGGCGACGTGAACGAAGGGCAGTTGGGAGAGTCGAATGGGTATGGTGCTGGCCTGCCTTTTGGCCTCAAGCCAGGGCCTCAGGCGCCTGGCCTGCAGCACAACAGCCTCATCGCTTGGCGGGACCACTCAGGCAGTCAGGCAGGTCTCCACATGCTACAGTACCCCATCGTGCCAAGGCAACTCTCAGCTGCTGATCGACTCTGCCACGTATTAAGCAGAGAAACCAGAATTTACTCGAAGTGTTCCCTCCACCGTCTTAGATCTTTCCTAAATCTCATCTCTGACGCTAGCGTGTTGATGGTCTCACCGTAAATGCCAGAACTCCTGCCATGACGGACCCGTTTTCCGTTGCCGCTGGGGTTGCGGGGCTAATCACGCTCGGTATCCAAGTGACCAAATCTCTCGTCGAGTTCTACACCTCATACAGGGGTCAAGACACCGATGTGGCCCGAACGACGGGGAACCTCGAGAGTCTCCTGAGCACATTTCGATGTCTTGACGATGCACTGCAGAGTCGTATTTTTCGGCCTGATGAGCAAGGTCTGATCAAGAATATCGAATCTTCCCTCTATAAATGCGACGAGCTCATTCAAGAACTCAAAAAAGAGTGTAAAAGGTTTGATAAAGCCTCGATCAGCGGCATCAAGGGCACAATCAAAGTCGCTGGGCGCCGAGCAGCATACCCGCTCCGACAAAGTACCCTCCAGAAGCTCGAAGAAAACATCAGCGAGATACGTGAAAATTTATCACTAGCTCTTGAAGTGCTGCAGCTCAGAGACCACCAAACTACTCAAGACGATATCACCGGGCTCAAGTCGCTTGTCGAGGTTGTGAGAGCGAGCCAGATCTCATCGACGATCCGTGACTGGCTCAAGGCGCCGGACGCAACTGTCAACCATGACGCTGCGTGCGCTAAACGCCATCAAAGCACGGGCATGTGGTTCGTCAAGGGTCCTATCTTTGACACCTGGTTGACTCGGGATAGATCCTTCCTCTGGCTCAATGGGTTTGCAGGATGTGGGAAATCTGTCTTGTGCTCGACGGCCATCCAGTATACATTTCGTCATAAACGGTCTGATCAAGGTGTGGGCATTGCATTTTTCTATTTTACATTCAATGATGAATCTAAACAAGACGAGTCAGCTATGCTACGCGCTCTGCTACTACAACTGTCAGGCCAACTCTCCGATAGCCGTACAGACCTCGCCCGTCTACATGAATCGTACCGCACTGGCATTCCTCCGGCACTAGTCTTGACAGTGCATCTCCGACACCTGGTTCAAAAGTTCGATCAGGTGTATATCCTGTTTGACGCACTGGACGAGAGTCCTCGATATGGCCAACGGGACCAGGTCCTCAATACAATTGAAACGATGCGGAAGTGGCTCTTGCCTGGACTGCACCTGTTGGTTACCAGTCGGGACGAGCCTGACATCCGCGAATCTCTGAGTCCTGTGGGGAATGAAGAAGTGAACATGAAAAATGCCGAGATTAACCACGACATCAGCAACTTCATCTCCGGACAACTGGAAATCGACCCGAAGCTACGAAAGTGGCGTGCGCATCATCACCGAATCCAACAAGTATTGGCTGAGCGGGCTCAGGGGGTGTAAGTGAGCTAGAGCTGTATCTTTGTTGATACTGACAAGACACAGATTTCGTTGGGTCGAATGCCAATTCGAGTCTCTCAGGCGATGTCCTCGGAGTGAATGTCATCTGGAACGATGCCTGCAGTCATTGCCACGAAGTTTGGACGAGACATATGAGCGAATCCTGTGCAGTATCGACGAGGGATCAATTAAAGATGCCCGGCGAATCCTGACTCTATTGTGCTTCTCGTTTCGCCCATTGACGGTACAAGAAGTCATTGACGGAATCGCTGTCGACCTTGACGAGCCGGCATGTCTTAATCTCCGACGTCGACTACAGGACGCGGACGATCTCCGTGAGATATGTCCCGGCCTAATCGACTTCGGCGTCAAGAGAGATGATGAGACACAGTTTGAGTCTGACGGCTACAATGATATAGAAGGAATGACGCCGACCGTTCGTATCGCTCACTTCTCTGTACAAGAATACCTCGAATCCGATCGCATCACACAGCAGAAAGCCGCTTCATTTGCATTACAAAGTGCCTCCGCACATGCAGAGATTGCGCAAATATGTCTTGTATACTTACAGGAGCCGGGGTTGTCCAGCGGAGCGCTAGATCAGACAAAGCTCAAGGAATTTCCACTCGCTCACTTTGCTGCCCTATTTTGGCATCACCATTACAGGAACGCTACCAGCGCGACGTCGCGACTAGATCCTCTAATCTTGAGAATATTCCAACAGCACCAAGGCTTCTTCTACACATGGGTGAAACTTCATAATCCGGACAGGCCATGGATTACACATGTGGACTTATCGCTCGGCTCAAGCGAAAGCGACATTGCATCTCCAGTATACTATGCATCATTATTGGGGCTTGATATAGTTCTGCATGAGCTAATTAGTAATTGCCAAGAACTTGCCAGCGGGGGAAGGGATCTGATAAATGCTCGACATGGAGATTATGGTAATGCACTGAACGCGGCATCAGAGGGAGGTCACGAAAAGGTAGTGCAGATATTAATCGATGCCGAAGCCGATGTGAATGCTCAAAATCAATATGGTTGTCCCGTACTGTTCTCGGCATCAGTGAATGGTCACGAAAAGATAGTGCAGATGTTGATCGATGCCGGAGCCGATGTGAATGCTCAAGGTAGACACGATAACGCACTATACACAGCATCAAGAGAAGGTCACGAAAAGATAGTGCAGATATTGATCGATGCCGGAGCCGATGTGAATGCTCAAGGTAGATACGATCGCGCACTGTACACGGCATCAAGAGAAGGTCACGAAAAGATAGTGCAGATATTGATCGATGTCGAAGCCGATGTGAATGCTCAAGGTAGATACGATCGCGCACTGTACACGGCATCAAGAGAAGGTCACGAAAAGATAGTGCAGATATTGATCGATGTCGGAGCCGATGTGAATGCTCATTATCACGCACTGTACGCGGCATCAGAGGGAGGTCACGAAAAGGTAGTGCAGATATTGATCGATGCCGAAGCCGATGTGAATGTTCAAGATGCATATCATGATCACGCACTGCACGCGGCATCAAAAGAAGGTCACGGAAAGATAGTGCAGATATTGATCGATGCCGGAGCCGATGTGATTACTCAAGATACATACAATCACGCATTGCATGCGGCATCAAAAGAAGGTCACGAAAAGATAGTGCAGATATTGATCGATGCCGGAGCCGATGTGACTGCTCAAGATGTATATCATGATCACGCACTGAACGCGGCATCAGAGGGAGGTCACGAAAAGGTAGTGCAGATATTGATCGATGCCGGAGCCGATGTGATTACTCAAGATACATACGATCACGCATTGCACACGGCATCAAAAGAAGGTCACGAAAAGATAGTGCAGATATTGATCGATGCCGAAGCCGATGTGAATGCTCAAGATACATACGATCGCGCACTGTACACTGCATCAAGAGAAGGTCACGAAAAGGTAGTGCAGATATTGATCGATGCCGAAGCCGATGTGAATGCTCAAGATACATACGATCACGCATTGCATGCGGCATCAAAAGAAGGTCACGAAAAGATAGTGCAGATATTGATCGATGTCGAAGCCGATGTGAATGCTCAAGGTAGATACGATCGCGCACTGTACACGGCATCAAGAGAAGGTTACGAAAAGGTAGTGCAAATATTGATCGATGCCGAAGCCGATGTGAATGCTCAAGGTAGATACGATCGCGCACTGTACACGGCATCAAGAGAAGGCCACGAAAAGGTAGTGCAGATATTGATCGATGCCAAAGCCATCGTGAATGCTCAATATAATGGCAACGCACTGTACGCGGCATCAGAGAAAGGTCACGAAAAGATAGTGCAGATATTGATCGATGCCGGAGCTGATGTGAATGCTCAAGGTGGATATTATAGCAACGCACTGCAGGCGGCATCAGAGAGAGGTCACGAAAAGGTAGTGCAGATATTGATCGATGCCGGAGCCGATGTGAATGCTCAAAATGTATATTATGGCAACGCACTGCACGCGGCATCAACAAGAGGTCACGAAAAGGTGGTGCAGATGTTGATCGATGCTGGCGCTGTGGAGCGGGAATATAGCATTAAAGACAGCAAAAGCGATCTTGGATAAGTTAAGATTCCCAGCAATGGTAACAAATTGTATCACAAGAGCCTTTTCTTTTTGAGGGTTGAGGCAATGCTTGGCTGCTTTCTCTCGACTGCCTTCCATGAGCATGGTCGTACAAAGTAGACATCGGAACACGGTATAAAATTGACAGGGCGGTATAGGTTGCATGGTTTGTGAAATCAAAGACATTGAGGGCAAGGCGACGGTTAAATCTGGAGTCTGAGTTGTGGATAGCAGTTGTTGATGGAAGGCCTACTCCAAAATTCAGTAAAATCAAGCCAGATAATACCAAAAGGCCACGTTTGACACAACTAAAATTAGAATCCGTGGAATATTTCGCAACGGTCTAACACACCCAGCTGTTACCGGGCCAGTATGGGACCGTCTCAGATATCTTCAGGAGGTACTTGCATGATCGAGGAGTGGTGACAAAACAAGCACTGCGGGCACCAGAAAACGTATACAATGGCTCGATAACTGGTTCAAGCAACAGAAGAGATGCGCCTTTTGATTTGAATTTCAGATGTCTTGATATCACGGAATGCGACCAGTGCAAGGAAATAGGCCAGACTTTGGTGTTTCCTGCATCGATGTAGGTAAGAGAGCGAAAAGGTCGTTCAGACAGAGGTAATTCTAGGACTTACGTTGATGAGATGAATCCAGATATGTCTAAGAGTAACATCAACTGGCTTTCACTTCTTCCGTATTGTAGTGTAGTAAATTAGAAAAGGTCAAATTCAAGGTACCTTTGTCAGAGTCCGCTTACGCAGGGATGGAGGTTATCAGGTGTCTATCAACTATTATACGCTTAGCTCAGCTATTTCAGATTCCTGGGGCTGGTCTGTTATCTCTAGGTTCGTGTTGAGGGCACGAACTGCGCTTCGTTGGAGACTTTAGGTAGAAAGGATGTCTAGATTTAGCGGCCCTAGACCCTCGTGGCTGGAGGCCCTAGGCATGGCCTTCATATCACATCCTTGATTACTTGCACTCATATTTCGTCCCATAGACTTGTTCCATCAATCCAGTCTCTGCAGTAACTTTAAGAGCAAGTCGTTCGCCAATGCACAGGCGGTTATCTTGAGGCAACGACACAATCGCTGCCCGACTCCCGAGGCCCTTGAGGTCGTAATTAACCGAGGCACGCGAGGATTCTCTCTTGTTGGCGCTTCTTTTGCACGTCACATTCCACGAAGTCTCCTTTGCAACTCGTCTGCTAGTATGACTCTAGAAGACTTTGAAAAGTCTCTGGGTGAGAGTAGAAAGAGCAAACACCACAGAGAGACCACTGAACACGGCGAGAGGACCAGGAAGCGCTTGAAGCATCATCATAAACATCGTCACAGGAGCGTCGAGGACGAGCACAGGCACAAGCGGTCTAGACACTCCAGGAGTCGTGATGCCGACAGTAATGAAGAGCAGACGCCGGTAGGGGATCCTGGACCTGGTATATATAAGTCTCAGACCGAAGACGACGAGGAATGGGTAGAAAAAGATGTTGCTACCATTAGCATAGATGCGGAGCGCCATGGCATGCGTCCGCCCGATGTTCAGGCAGAGCTGAAGAGAGACTCTTGGATGGAGGCTCCACCTGCTCTTGAAATTGACTATACGCAAAAGGGTTACAAGAAGCCTACTGAACCGACTACTTCAAAACCGTCAAAAGTAGACTTCGAGCTTAAAATACATGAAAACGAATTGAACAAACACCATTTGGAGGCCCTAGCGGACGGCAAAGACGTTCCCGATAAAGTTGCTAACGAACCTGCTCAGCACGAAGTAGAATACACATTTGGCGATGAAGGTGCACAGTGGAGAATGACCAAGCTCAAGGCGGTGTTTAGGCAAGCGGATGAGACAGGTAACACAGTTGATGATATAGCCATGGAGCGCTTCGGATATTTGCGGGCATTTGATGATGCTAGAGAGGAGCAGATAGAGTTGGAACGAAGGGAAACTTATGGCGAAGGTTACGTTGGGAAAGAAAAACCGAGCGGAGAGCTATTCCAACGGCGAAATTTAGATGCTGGCGTACGAAACAACCACTCTCTCCTTAATCAGGATGATGACCGGGCTGAAGATCTCCCACGCGCTATAAAAACGGAACCATCGCCAGCGACAACTGTACGACTGGATCCAACTGCGTTGAATCGACTCAAAGCCCAAATGCTCAAAGCGAAACTACGTGGCTCCTCAGATGCTGCAGCCCTCAAAGCAGAGTATGACAATGCTATTACCTCCTTCGCCGCTCGTCAAGAGCCTAATGTAGTCGTCCTGGGAGCTATGGAGAGCAGAATGTTAGCGGGCGGGCGGAAGGGGGAAGTCCAAGCCGTTAACAACAAGCGAGGGCGAGAGAGAGGGCTAGTAGAGGAGAATGAAGATATGAGCATAGAGGATATGGTTCGAGAAGAGCGACGAACACGGAATCAAGCTGGCGGCGATGGAAAACGCTTTGCAGAAAGAATAGCGAAGGATGGCAAGTTCGATGTAATCAAATTCATCTTTGCCAAGGGTAGGCATTTGCTAATTGTTTACAGAATGATCTGGATTACATGGATGAAAACGCCACTAAACTGGCGAAACGTGTTCAAAAGTCTGAGATCAATCTGAAAAACATTGCAATATCAGATTTCCAGAAGATGAACCGTATCTTAGATAATTGTCCACTTTGCTACAAAGAAGATACGAATACGCCTCCGATTGCGCCCATTGTTTCTTTAGCGACTAGGGTGTACCTTACTTTACCCACCGAGCCCGAGATAAGTGAAGGCGGAGCATGTATCATACCAGTGCAACATCGGGGGAATCTCCTTGAGTGTGATGATGACGAATGGGAGGAGATCCGAGTGAGGTCGTTTCTAAACTTAGAAGTCATGGATTGCTAACATGATCATAGAACTTCATGAAAAGCCTCACTCGAATGTATCATGACCAAGGCAGAGATGTCATCTTCTACGAGAATGCTGCTGTCCGACAGCGAAAAAAACACGCTGGGATGGAGGTGGTTCCACTTCCATATAACCTTGGGGAAACCGCCCCCGCCTTCTTTAAAGAAGCAATTTTGGTATCCGACGAGGAGTGGACCCAACACAAGAAACTGATTGATACACTTGCCAAAGCTAAAGGAGGACTTGGGAAGCTAGCTTTTCGGCGAACGCTTGTGAAAGAGATGCCTTACTTTCACGTCTGGTTCGAAATCGATGGTGGATTAGGTCATATTGTCGAAGATGCAAATCGCTGGCCAAAGGGCGACCTCTTTGCGAGGGAAATTATCGGCGGCATACTCGATAGAGAACCAGATGTGATCAAGAAGCAAGGAAGATGGAATCAGGGAGGAGATAGAAGGGTTGAAGGATTCCGCAAGCGATGGAGGAAATTTGATTGGACGAGAGTTTTGACTGGTACGGATGCGCCGTCATGAATTCTATCCAGGTCCAGAAAGGAGAACGTATCCATGCTGCGCAGACTTGCCTAATGTGATTATCAAGATCCCGAAACTCTAGCGTTTTATATGCTCCATCGACCATGTGATTGCGGATCCGGAGGCCATGCGCCCTTGGTGCTGGTATCCGCACCTTACGAGGAACTCGGACTTTTTAAAAACTCTCATGGTTATCCGCTGCAGGGGGCCCTTTTACCCATTTGAAAAAGGGCTTTTAGGATCGGGCTATGGCATAAAACCACTATCTATTGGTCGTAGCGGCTCGTAGTCCGATTTCGAGCTTAGAGCTGGTGAAGCTCCCTAAAGCTGACTGGCAGGTTCAAATTCAAATATCCTGACGCGGGTTTGACAGCTGTGGAAGGCCGATTGCCAAAGTAGAGGAGGGGTTGTTTTAGACCGAGGAGCAGGAGATGGGTTTTGGCATCTTGCTTCGGATTGGCCTATGGAACGGAAGAGCAGAAGCGACGGCGGATCCCTCCTCCTGCCAGGGCCATGCCTCGCATATCGATCGAGGGAACGTGAGGCATGCACGTGGTACAGATACGAGCATGCTGCATCAGTGCTGCACAATCATCACCAGGCCCTGTCGATCGATGTTCTTGGAATGTGATGACCGCTCTCGTGTTTGTGTCCTTCTCCCTGGGTCAGTTTGAAGTGACGCCTTATTGCCTCATCATTGTTTCAAGTTACATGGAAGGCGGGATGTCTTCATTAAACATAGGGAGCCTATCAATTTGAAGACGTAGAGGAGATAGTTACATAGGCAGCCTATCAGAGTTTAGGCCGGGCTGATGATGCACCTGTGAATATCCGCGTCGTTCTCCAGGCTGCACAACATCCAACATATGCAGTGTTGCAGCTTATAGTGACTTGACTGTCCTGATCGACCAACAATGATGCTTCGTCAGGAGCCGCAAGCTGAGACTAACCAGGAAGGTTTCTGTAGCTCAAACAACCCTTCGCTTAGGACCGAGTGGCTTGCGCGAATAACGGGTCGCCTCCGCCCGTTGTCCTTTTCGATTTTCCTTCTCGAAGTGACGAAGAACCGAATTGACTTCTCCTAGTGCTGCCCCTAAGATCCTTCTCTGCTGGCTTCCATTCCATGCGACCCAACGACCACCTCATCTCATGAGCCTTCACCGCGCGCACGACCAGGTCCTGTTAGATGCGCGGCACAAGGTTCATGGAAACATCATGCTTGCTACCGCTGCAGATGCCAGTCGGAGATGCCAGTCGGCTTGCTCCGGAGGACATGCCACCCACATGTCCAAGGCTTGTAACGTCAACCCTAGGGCCATGCTCCGACCCTGTCTGTGCATCAGCAGGTCATTTGTCAAGAGCTTTGTTGCAGTAGCGGGCCTCTGTGGTTACCAAAAAGGTACATCATCATCATCAACAACAGGCAGGACACACAGCTGTCGGTGATTGACAATGATCCGTGTCTGGAAGTCAAGAACAGATTGAAGACGGCGACGAAGATGAAACTCTCTTCAATCACCCAAGCTTTTCAACCTATCCCTCTTCGCTAACACGCTTGACAGGCGTTGGGGCTCGGTAGCGAAATGCTTGACATATCTGGATCCATGAAGACCATTTACAGATGGTCCGCTTTCCATTTCCGAACGGGCTTTGCATGATTTGATAGAAGCAGGTGGGATGTAGTTAGTAGACCAGAGTTCTTGAGGGAATTCAGGCAGATGCGCTAGTGCCAGAAACAGCAACGGAAAGGCTGACGTTTCACAATCTCTCCATTTCAAATAAGAATTAATCTTCCCCCCCTTCGCCTCTATCAATAAATACCTTAGATGGATAATAATTATAGTAATAATAACGATGCTCGCTTGTCGTTATTTATTGTTATTGACATCAAATCAGCCCCCAATCTTTAATTCCTTAATGCATGCAAGATGATGGTAGATGATCGATCAGAGCCGAAAGACTTTGACGCGATCTTGCTCTTCTAACACCTCTGGGTAAAGTAGTGAATCCAGTTGGATTCTAGAATCCTAGAATCCCCCCGCGCCACTTTTTACTACGGCCACCATTCCCGTACTCTGCCACAGCGGCATTATTTGAATTCTTCGAGCTATCCTCCCTTGAGCGCAACCCCCCTCGGTGTCCTCGATCACCCCCCAACCGCTGCATCTCCAAGTCCCGACGTGTGTGTGTGTATGTGTGTTGTGGACATGTCACAACCCAACAGCAATCAATCGCGTCAATCGACTTCGTATCCCTCACCACACTCATACCCATCTCCGTCCATGTCCGCCTATGCGTATCCGCCACCGACACAAGGCCAGGGCGCAGAGGCATATCGCGCGTCTCCGACCGGATCAAACGTGTCGCTTCCATCGCTCAACCTACCTCCTATCCGTGCCATCGACGGTCGGGAACAGCAGCCATCGCAACAACAGCAACAGCAAGGCGGTCAGGCCGCGGTGGGATCTGCCTTGCCACCTCCAATGGCTCAATACTACCACAATCAGGGACAATCGCTGCCACCTCCTCCGCAACACATGAATGTCACATCCGATCCCAACCAACCGCTTCGCTACCCTCTTCCACCGACCGATGGGGGGAGGATTATGTCTGGCGGGAGACACAAGAAGGAGATAAAGCGGAGAACGAAGACAGGCTGTCTTACGTGTCGCAAACGACGGATAAAGGTACGGGTATACCCTTCTTGTAATCGCAACAGCATCAAGTACTCGTGAGCTTCGTCTTCGATGCAGTTGTAATTGTATTCGTTTAGCATTTACCGAGTTTCTTTCTTGGTTTGCGATCGGTTAAGTCCCGCTTCAAGCGAGTGTCACCACGCTCTTTCATCACCGAGCGATAATGGGTGCTCAATCTCAACAACACCTCGAGCCTTTGCTGACATGGTTGCTTATTCTCGACTAGTGTGATGAAGCACATCCGGCCTGTCGAAACTGCCAGAAAAGCAAGAGGGAGTGCTTAGGTTACGACCCGATCTTCAAGTCACAGCCAGGTCCTGCTGCTATCCAACCTGCTCCTAGCGCACCGCCCTCCATGCAAGCCACATCAGCGACTGCGTCGCCTTACCCACCTCCTCCCCAAGGATATATGCCTGCAGGCTCTCACTCCTATGCCCCAAATCATGCAGCCGGCGCAAGCTCACCAGGTTCGTCAGCGGAACCCTACGACTACAGTGCCGCTATAGACCCAGCGCTTGAAGGAGCCGGCACACCTCAGTTGCAGAACACCAACAACTCATACGACGGAGCGCATGACTTTAAGCAAAGCCTGGACAACGCAACTCCCTATCCGCCAAGTGCGTCGGGGCAAAACCACAGAGGTAAACCACCCTTGCTCGTCAACACATTGAACAACAAGCACCAAAGAATACAATCTTGCTGACACTATCATCGCAGCGAAGCGGACAAAGATCGATGACCTTCTAGCTATCAATGGCGTCCATCCTCCTCCACCAACGGCATCCGCAGGACCTATCAATTATGATGAGATTAAGAACATTTACAATACCGTTTACGCCCCTGGTATCGACAAGTTTTTAGAGACTTCGTGGTTCCGACTAAAAGGGATAGACCACCTACTAAAAGATCGTCTCTTGTGCGAGCAATTCACCACCCTAATTTCAAGATATACCATCGAGCCCCAACACCCTCAATACTATCAAATGACCGCTGCCACTCAAAGTCTTGAGGCTAGTGTTGTCTGGTCTATGATGGGTCTGTGTCGTCATGTAGCTAACACGCCCAATACCACCAATGGTCAAGCCAGCCATCCCGAAGTGGATGACGATGTAAAAGACGCCGCTGCGAGGCTGGAAGTCTTTAAAAAACTTATTTCGGGTGAGTACCTCGATCCCGAGCCAGAACTCAAGACGGAGAACACAACCAACGGCACTGCTTTCGAGGAACAGCTCAAGTATCGCGAACGCGAGTTCTGGCGCCTCGTGAGCACCTTTCTCACCATACGCGACGATGAGGCTAGCTCAGCCAAGGAAATCGACGACACCCTTGGCAGCTGTCGGAGCCTTCTGGATAGCCGCGAGAACAGGGATGTCATTTACTCTATTGCGATTGCTCGACATGTTGGACAGCGGATGGCAGAGTTCCCAAACAACATACAGCAGCCCGCCAGCAACGATGAACAAGACGCCAGAACCAAGCTCTATGTTGCCAAGAAATTCATCGAGGACGAGGCGAACGGAAAAGGGACGAACCAGGTTATCCAAAGGCTGTGCGGGATGGCTATGAGATCGTGGACCGTGAGACGGTGAGCCGACGGAGGTCTCTGCACGTGTGTTGAAGAGCATGGAGTCTGATGGTACGGCCATTTGACCGGTTCAGAGCTTGAGCCAACTGGCAGGAACAAAAATGGTACGACGGTAAAGGACGGGCTGGCTCGATCCCAGGACGAATGCCTAGGGCTTCCTTACGACGGGATTTTACAAGTCCAAACGAAAAATGGAGGATATACGATCTTCAATTTAAGCTGCAGATGCAAGCACTGCATCCGCCAGGCTAATGGCTTGTACTCGTACCGCAATCATGGAGCTCTAGCTAGATAATAGTAATGCTGCTATTGAACACTTGCAATTTCTCTCCCAATCGACATGGGTTGCTAATCTCTACGCGTAGATTTCGAGACATCACACTGACTGCTGCGTTTACACGCAGCGACTCGATGCAAAATGCACATTTATCTTACTTACTTTAGGCGAGAATTCCGCCCCCAGTATCTCTTATCGCCGCGATATACAGCCGACGCTTTCTCCCCTCCGAAGTCGCAATCAATTGCTCCCGCAGCGGCTTTGCCATCCCAACCACCCACCATCTTCCTCTCCCCACAATCTCCCCGCCCCACCACCATGTCCTCTAAGCCCAAAGTCCTCCTCCTCGGAGGAATTGAGCAGTACCTTCCTCCCCTCGCTTCCCTCAACCGCACCACCTACTAACGTCCCCACTCCTTTGCCAGCGCCCCCGCCCAAGAAGCCTGGGACTCCCTCTCCTCAATCGCCGAGCTCGTCACGACCAAAGCGAAAAACCGCGCCGAGTTCTGTGCGGAGTGTCGGAGTGGCGCTTTTGACGGGCTCAAGGTCGTTTATCGGACGTTTGAGAGTGTGGGGATTACGGGGAAGATAAACGGGGAGGTGGTGCGGGAGTTGGCGAGGGCGGGGTGTCGGTTTATCTGTCATAATGGTGGGTGTGGCTGTGTTTTTATCTTGGGGTGGGGATTTTGTGTGGGAGGGAGGGCTGGGAGAATGTTTTCTTTTTCCGCCTATCAATTCTTATTTGTCGACCGTCTCCGCTCGCCCAACATTCTTTCTTTCCATCTTCTAGAGCATGACGCTCATCCCTCCCAGGCGCCGGCTACGACCAAATCGACGTCCCCGCCTGCACCTCGGCCTCGATCCGCGTCTCCCACGTCCCCACCGCCGTCGACGCCGCCACCGCCGACACCGCCATCTTCCTCCTCCTCGGCACCCTGCGCAACTACAACGCCGCCCTGCAGAACCTGCGCCAAGGCTCCTGGCGCGGCAACCCGCCTCCGCCGCTGGGCCATGACCCCGAGGGCAAAGTGCTGGGGATTTTGGGCATGGGGGGCATTGGGAGGAACATGAAGAAGAAGGCGGAGGCGTTTGGCATGAGGGTTGTCTATCATAACCGGAAGGAGCTGAGCGAGGAGATGGCCGGTGGGGCGCGGTATGTGGGGTTTGAGGAGCTGCTGAAGACGAGTGATGTTGTCAGTCTGAACTTACCACTAAATGTACGTCTCCTTCCCCTCCCCCCAACATCCACTGCCCTCCTCCAACCACTCCCCCCCCCCAAAACACCCTCAAACTAACCAAACCCCCCACCCCTCAGCCCTCGACCCACCACCTCCTCTCCACCGCGCAATTCGCGCTCATGAAACCCACCGCCACCCTCATCAACACAGCCCGCGGCGCCATCATCGACGAAGCCGCCCTCGTCGCCGCCCTCGCCGCCAACACCATCGCCAGCTTCGGCCTCGACGTCTTCGAGAACGAGCCCGCCGTGCACCCGGGCTTGGCCGCCGACCCGAGGGTGCTGCTGCTGCCGCATATGGGCACTTGGACCGTGGAGACGCAGACGGAGATGGAGCTGTGGAATTTGCGGAACGTGAGGGCGGCGTTGGAGGGGGGGGGGTTGGTGAGTCCGGTCGCGGAGCAGGAGGGGATGGAGGGGGAGGGAGGTGAGGTGGTGGGGGGGGGTGAGATGAGATGATATGGTGGGTTTGTTTTTGGTGGAGAGGGAGGGTGGGAGGAGGAATGGGTGTGTTCATGAAGAGGGGAATGGTGGGGAATGATCCGGGTGGAGTAGAATGCGGGTATAGAGAACGCTTTGCTTCATGGATGGAAACGATGGCGGATGGCAAGCTCTAGAGTTCGTATCGAAGCGTTAGATATCTTTGATCCTGTGCGAAGGGGAAGGATTGAGGTGGATCGGTTGTGGAATCAGCTTGTTGCGCTATGCTGTGTGCACGACCCTCTTTCCGACCGTATATATCGCATATGCATCTCACATTAGCCTTCTCCACCTCCGCTCCGCGTCTATTACCCTTCCATTACGCCGGTCTCGTATCCTCTCCCTCTACCCTCGTCTTCTAATCACGGCCAACCACATTGACCACCCCACCGTCCAAAGGAGCTCCTCTTCCACGATACCCTAATCTACACCGTCAACCACCAAACTTACCACTCGACTCAGTCGTCAGGATCCCCCACAAGCCCCATCTCCCACCCACCCATCTCTTTCTTCTCCATCCCGAACCAACTCTTCACCTCTTCGGTCCAGGACTTGTCAATTTCCTGGTTGGCAGGGCTGCCATCGATAACTCTCATATTTAGTTCTCTGGTTGCGTTGTCTACTGCTTCTTGAGGAGCGAGCTCAAACTGACGCATTCGCTCCGCAATCCGCCCATCCAGGACGATCTTCTCCCTCCACGGCCTCTCCTTTTCTTCTCCATCTTGGTTCTCAGCCCATGCGCTCTTATGCCACTCTGCCTCCTCTCCCTTCAGCACGTCTTCTTGCTCCCACCTCCTCTTGCCCTGCACCACTGCGCCATGGAGATCTGTAATTGTAGGCGAGTCAGGATCCGCGGCGGTGACGAAATCGGTTTCGCAGTCGAAGGGACGAGAGCTCGAGGCTAGAACAAGGGCGGCGACCTGCCGGCCTGTCTCATCGGCTAGGCGCCGCCGCGTTAGAAAACGATAGAGGCGGGTGGGGGTGTTTAGGAAGCCGAGGAGATGGGGGAAGGGGAGGGTGAGGGTGGGGGGGAGTTGTTCGGGAAGAGACAGGGGAAGGGGAAATGTGGGGTAGAGGTTGGTGGATATGTAGGGGGGTGTGGGGGTGGAAGGCTTTTTGTTTTCGACTGGGGGTTTGGGAGGCGGTGACGAGGGGTCCGCCTGAGCGGAAAAGGATTCAGCGGTTGAGGAGGGGTCGGAGGATGGGGTCTCTCGAGAAAGGGAAATGGTAGGCGTGTCGGGCGCTGGAGGAGGGTCGATTGGCAATTCTTCTGGAGGGCGAGGGGGATCTAAAGGTCCTAGCCATCCCTCATGCAGGCCGCGGATGTATTCTTTCCATGTGTGTCTGCCAAGAATCAAATCCCCTGGCACGCCATCCCATTCCCTCGTTCCTGTGTGCTGGCGCAATTGGCCGACTACGTCTTCCTCTGGAGGCTCTTCAGCCTCGGCCTTCTCTCTCCTCTTTCTCCTCAATTTCCTGATCTTCTCTGCCAACCCCGCTCTCACATCTCCCTCTCGCCTTCCCTCAATAACGTCCCAGTCCAGCGCCCCAGCTACGAGAATCGGCTTTACATAATCATGAAAATGCTCTCTCGCCGCCCTTAAACCATCACCCGGAGGCGCAGAAAGGAATATTGTGATTTTGCGCGGCATGGTCTGTACGGGGAGAGACTCGTATGCAAGGTGAGAAACGAGGTTGCACCATCTTTTTTGAGCGCGCTTTTTGTGGTGGCGGTCGTAGAGAAGGGCGGTGGTAAAGGCGCCGGTGATGGAGAGGAAGATGAGCCAATTACGCGAGGGGAGCTTGAGGCGGAGATTGGGGAGACCTGTAGTGGTGTGAGAAGAAGTAGGACAGCTTATTCGGAGTGGAACAAGTTACCCATCATGCGGAAGACGGGGTTTTGGACTGGTTTGGGCGGTGCTTTAGGGGAAGTCTTTGAAGTAGAAGATACCGATGCATCTTTTACAGCTTCTGCTGATACAGGCTTCGGCTTATCTGCCATGGTGTAGACTTGGAGAGCTACGAGAGCCTTTGGTCCAAGCTATCTCATCCATCAACTTTTTCTGCATAGGCCAGCCCTAAACGCTAAGGGAACCTTGCTTGTCTCGCACGCCATTGCCTAATGCGGCATATTGTATACATTATGCGCTTAGGCGATACATACATTTCTACAGCATGGCTTCTCATGGGACAACGAGGATGTGAAGAATCTCATATGTAGATCCACGAGTAACTTCTCTATCTACTCCACACCAGCCAACCCTCCCTACTCGTTTTCACCCCTCTTTCCCGTTTGCCTTTTCGACGTGATCGGCGTCTCCATGCCTCGCACTCCATTAATAGCTTTCAAAATGCTTGTAGAATGCGTCGCTTCGCAGAAAGAAATACCGCAGATCGAAGCAGATGTCTTGTACTTTAATTCCAATGTCATGTCTCGTTCTTCGCAAAAGCACTGGCTTCCGGCCATCGTGCGTGGGCGGCAGCGATGTAATCATCGCGGATTCTCTGCTCCGCCTTCCACGCATTGAGCAGCTTCAGCCCACGGATCGCATCATTTAAGGATGCCGAGTCGAGAGCTAATGTTCTAAGGATATCTTTATGATTGTCCTCATGAGTCTTAGGCTCCAGAAAATATCGAGTACTAATGCCGACTTGGACGTGAGCGGCGCTGTTATGGTGTTTTGAACGATAATCAGAATTGTATTGCGACAAGTCAGCGTCTTTTGAGAGGATCGGGGAGAATTCTGACTCTATGACCTCGGATACTTTTGCATTCAGCGGCTCAGGTATAGAATTGAGGGCGCGGCGATACCGAACAGTTTGTTCGTGCGTGGTAGGATTTGAGCTGTCAATCGACCGAGCTGCGAGCAGGCAGCGGAGAGCAAGAAGATACTTTTCTGAATATAGTTTAGGACATTGCATATATTGCTGTACGTTTAGATGTACTTACTTCTTCGGATGAAAACCTCGAAACCTGCATGTTGCGCCTCGATATTTTTCGAACTGAACTCCAACAGTGGTGTCACAAACTTCATGGCGTCCACCAGAGGTTCCGAAGTTTGCAAGAGCTTTGTACCCTTGGGATCCTTGTCTTCCTTTTTGGTTTCAGCATCTGGGTTTCCTCCGGCAGTCTTCTTCGTATCCTTCTTCTCTGCTTCCATCTGCTCCTGCTTTTCCTTCTCCTTCCTGGCCTTTTTCTGGGCCTTTTTGCGTTCGGCGGCGTCCAATTTCTCAAGATTACCGTTCATACCATTTGTCATAGACTCATTGGCAAGATGTGGGTGGTCATGCAGCATGACGTATATTTTGGCAGCAGATATTGCAGACCGAGAGAAAAAAGGATCCTCCCTAAGGCGGTCCTCCCATCTGATCATGTCAACGTACGCTCTGATCTGACCTTTTCGTAACGAAAAGGTGTGGAAGTCAAATTGGTCCTCTTGCCATATCTCGAAAATATTGTATATTGAAGTGAATCGTTTCAACGCCAGACCGAGTTTGCCTTGGCGTAAGTACGCTTCTCCATCCTCCGTGATAAACCATACACATTGCATGTCATGAAGGTCTCCAAGTGGGCCTCCTACAGCCTCGTTTCTCGTAAATTTGCCCATATTCGTAATGGCTCCATCATTGTCGTGGTTTCGTAATTGGTACTTCGCGGCCTTCGTGTTAATGTAACGATCTCTTACGTCCAGAGTTCTTGCATGTTCCATCGTCTCTGCAGCTTTTGGAATATCACCATAGTGCTTCCAAATCCTAGCTTTCGTCATTTGGAGATCCACCGAATCATGCTTCGATTCTATTGCTTTGTTGACAATTTTCATGGCTTTGGCCAGATCCCGGCTTAGATGGTAATTGTAGTGCTGCGCAAGGAAATATCGTACAGAATCATCAAACAGTGATGCGTCACCGTTGACTTGCTTCTCCACAGAACCGTTAGGTTGTCGAGTATGCGTACCAGCTGCGTAGCTTTCTACCAGATCCTGTATTGCGTCTCGTTTTCTTTCATCGGCGTATAGAGCTTTGATGTTAGCAAATGTCGAAGGTATCCCCTTGTGGAGCATATGCTGTAGGTATTGATCGGCCGCTTCCCGAAAGTCATCACCCTCTAGGAAATCTAACGGAATCCTTCGGGCAGCATCACCTCTAGGATTCTTCTCTACAAATTCATCATACATGCTCTTCAATGATTTGACGTCCGTCTTGGTTAAGTCTAAGGTAGCTTGAAGCCCTTCGTAATAGGGCCGATACTCAGCATTCCGGCCTAGCAGTGCCCGGTACGCTTTCTCTGCGTCTTGATTTCTACCCAGCTTCAGTAGGTACTGTGCTCGCATTTCCATGACCGCTGTTCGATCTAAATTGTTCTTAGACACGGCGTCGAGGTGTTCTAAAGCCCGCTCTGTCTCTCCCATCTCGGCAATAATTGTATTCTTATACAAAACAGCCTCAGAATGCTCAGTGTCCGATCTTGGCGGTGGTGATCTGAGTGTGTCTTCATAGGTAGAAAGAGTCTGTTCAGCATCAGCTAATTCACCGGCCAAATGTTGCGCTATTGCAAGTGCTGTCCAATTTTGCCGCAATCCACTCCGTGATTGTAGTATTGTCCGCCGACTCTGGATATAGCCCTGATAGTCCCGCATCTGCATTTGTAGTAGAGCTAGATCCTTCTGTATCTGCTGCGAGTCCGGTTCCAGCTTCAAGGCAAATCGGTATGCTTTAATAGCCTCCTCGAAATCCTTGACATATCTCCACAGCAGCCCATACACATGCCAACATATGTGCGATTTCATGTCATTTTTCAACGCTATCTTTGCCAAGGCAAAAGCTTCGGCCGAATTTCCCTGTGAGTTGATGATCAGGGCTTTCATTGCTTGGGTATCTCCATGGTTGGGGATCTTTCGAAGTATCTGATCTGCTGCCTTGAGGCCTTTGACAGTTGTTAGCTGGGTTCAGAACCACGAAGCGCACAACGCTACCTTTCTTGAACTGCTTATTTTCATAATTCTTTACCACCTGAGTAAAGAGCGAGCGCTCCTTTGAGGGCAGCTGCTGAGGCATGGTGACTCAAGCCACAGAATATGCAATTATGATTCTTGGCTGGGGGGGATCTGGTGGGTACCCAGTCGCTTCTCCAAAGCACACCTGCAACAGATGGTATGCGGCCACTTTCAGCACTCCATTGTCCTACTAGCTCAAATCAGTTCCGGCAATGACAACCCAGAAGTAGTGACTCTCGAATTCTAATTTGAAGGACGATCAATCTGCGAGGATCATGTTACCGGGCTTTGCGGATAAGCCTAAGATGCCTCACTTACGGCGGTAGAAATTCCGAGGTTGTTCACGGCAGATCTCGGACACGAAATTCAAGAGCCGAGAGCGTCAATTGCAACAGAAACTATTTCTGAGTATAGTCCTATGCATATATGTCTATTACGGCCATCTGGCAGACTAGGATATTCTAAAGATTAAGAAATCAATGGAGAGTTATGGATTGAACATGGCTTCTGACGATCTTTTCCATGCTCTATCGCGAGCGACCTCAACCATCCTGCGGAGACTCGCCGTGGTTGCGGTCTACTCAGGTTGGTGTTATATAGACAAACGGGCACACCGTGCCAGAATGCAGATTCCTGAACCATCCAAGAACTGGTGAGGTAGACAACATACGCAGGGGCGAAGAGAGCAGATTGGTGCCAGTACTCGTAATACTGCAAAGGCAGATCTCCAACTCATATGGCTGGACTTGAATATACAGTTTCGTCCCTGTCGTGGCCATGAATTATATTCTGCGATACACACATCAAGGTCTACAGCCGTACCACACCAACGCTCGTTCTCATGCTCTTTGACCCTGTAACTGCTATTTCGACTGGTTTTGCATGTCATCGATGATCCTCTCGAAGTGCCCGCCATCTTTTAAGAGCCTCTTCCCAGCCGACCCCAACATCTCCACACCGTTCCGCTACCAAGCCCCATGTTCTTGCTCTTATGATGTTTTCTACGCTCCTCTCATTCCGGACGAGGTTTGCCAACGACTCAGTTCGAGCTTCTCTTGGAAAAAGCCGTCCACTGTAGGGGTCAAGTCGCTCGTCGACGACCCTTTCTCTATCTTTAATCGACTCGGCCTGTTTCAAGACCAGATCCGGGTCGTTAGGGTCTAGTGCTACGCCGGCGCAGTAATTCAGAACGTCCGATCTTGTCTGCCACGATCGGTAGAGCGTATTATTTTTAAATGTCTCACACGACTGAGAATCCACTGGTCGTCGGGCCGCAGGCCGTTCCTGCCGCTGTGATGTGGAAGCCGGATCAAATCCTGCTCTTGAGGGGTTCATCAACGCATTGAGGTTCTGTATTATCGAGTCATCGATCATGCCACGAGACATCCGGAGGAAATCTGCTCTTGGGTATACCTTGATTAGCTCGAGTGTATCAGGCCGAGGGGTTATCGGTAGGCCGCACCATGTAGCGCTATCTCGTTGAAGCAAAATTGTGGTGTCAAAGTCGGCGTACTCGAAGGTTGTGACATTTCGTTCAATGGTTTCTGCAAAGCTACGTCTTTCTTCTGTCTTCTCTGAGCCCAGAAAAGCCCCGCCACCTTGGAGTAGAAGCCTGGAGTTTCAACAGCAGTAGCGATTTTTATTATGGGTTAGGTAATGTACTTGGTTGGCAGACGTATATTCAGAGAAAATAAATTAAACGTTGATGAAATGACTCTTGTGGTTGAGAAGGCAAAGACTCAAAACCCTTGCACGATACGCCAACACGTGACATGGTGACCTACTCGTCTTCCAACTCCATATTCTATTCTCTTCATTCTGCGACGAACACGAAATTTTAGTAGGTATCTCTGCCATTCATGCTTTGAATGCTGATGAACTCAAGCTGGAGCATTCTTGTCCTATTGTGTTCTCTCACTCTACGTGCTTCACTTGCTTATTGTCCACTTCCTGCCCACTAGGATCTCAGTCTTTCGACCAGCTTTCGTCTGACGTATGAAATATATACGTTTTCTAACCAAAGTTCAAAAAAGCTACGATAATGCCTGAGATTGGAGAAGGTATAAATACATACGCTGCTATAAACCACCGACACTGACGAAGTAACCAGTTGCCCGCATTGTCCACTACATTCACAAGCATCTTGTGGGCAAAACCTTAGCTGTAGTAAAGGCGCAACATGACGAAAATGTATTTGGAAAAGTTGGTACCTCGGCCGCCGAATTCGAGAAGGCTTTGACAGGCAAAAAAGTCCTTGATGCCAGGCAGCAAGGCAAATATTTTTGGTAAGCACGGATCCGGCGCTCTCGAGTCTTTGGACATCTCAAGTGTTTTCGATTATCCCGGAAAATTTCTCTCAAAGAGGCTGTTTGTTATTCTTATGCCTCAACGACATGTTCTAATTGTCGTTCATATTACAAAAAATGCATGTTTGCACCTTTCAAAATATGATTGATTGCTAGGGTTACTCTCAAGCCGATACTTGGGTAGATCTCGAGATCTTTAGATTTTTGGAAACCGAGAAAGGAGAATAAAGGTGCACAGCTATTCGCTGTCTCTACCCCATACATACGTGTTGTACGCTCTCCCACGCTAGCCCGTGGTGTGAACCTGTACCTCCAAATCTTCCATGGGGCTTTGTCTGTAGAGTATTCATTTTAAACTACCTCCACGTCTCGAGTTTTCCGTATAATTTCTTTTCCTTGTCCACAATCAGCCAGCTACATCAACCTAATTATTCATAGGCTCGTGATGTCCTTCCCACCCCACCCACTTTTCCATTTTGGCATGACAGGGTGGTGGAAAATCCGCAACGAAGAAACAGCTTATTACAAGCCTACTAAACCCGAGGAGCCGACATGGCCGCCTAAGTTTTGGAAGTTCACGCTCGAAACCGCCGAAGAACCAAAAACTGAAGCCGCTTTTGTTGATTCTCGGAGATTCGCGAGGATACGCCTTGTCGACTGCGCAGCAGAGGATATGCGAGACACCAGTCCACTGAAAGAGAACGGTCCCGATCCCGTCATTGATAAGGATATATTGACCGAAGAATGGTTGACAGAGAAGCTTGGAAGCAAAAAAGTCCCAGTCAAAGCTCTATTATTAGACCAGGCGAACATCAGTGGTATAGGTAACTGGGTGAGCATGTTTCCATAATTCATGAGTCTATCCTAATAGAGCAGTGCTAACTCTGCATTCTTGTAGGTTGGGTAAGTGTTTGCAAGAGACATCATTTTATAGTTCGTGACACTAAACATTACTTCCTATTCCAGTGATGAGTTACTCTACCACGCGCGCATCCACCCAGAACAGTACAGCAATACTCTTTCAGCATCGCAAATCAAACAATTGCATACCTCTCTGCACTATGTATGCGGTCTTGCCGTCTCAACCTTGTCGGACAGCAGTAAGTACCCCGAGGAATGGCTCTTCAAGCATCGGTGGGGCAAAGGCAAGAAAGATGACCCGAAGAAGCTACCAAACGGCGCAAGTATCAAGCATATTACTGTGGGAGGAAGAACGAGCGCCATAGTGCCAAGCGTACAAAAGAAGACGGGACCAATAGCGGGAGATCTTGAAGGTGGCGACGCAGAAGACGGAGAAGCGAATAGGGATGAGGAGGTTAAAGCCAAAGCAAAGCCGCGCGGAAGTAAAGGGCAAAATTTAAAGACTAAGAAAGAGGAGATCGAAGACGAAGAGGAGGCAGAAGCTGAACCAGCACCAAAGACATCAACAGACAGGAAACGTTCTATCAAATACGTAGAGGAAGAAATCAACCCCGAAGCTTTCGACGGCGACCACCACGGGGCTGAAGAAGATAAGCCACCACGCAAGAAGAGAAAAGAAAATGTCAAGAATGAGACGAATAGCGAGGTCAAGACGCACAAAGGGAAGAAAGGGAAGGCGGCTGGTGAGGAGCCCCTTAACGGACGGAGAAGATCGGCAAGGGCGAGTAGGAACGGGACGTGATGTGAACCATTGAGTGGGCTTGCGAAAGGCAAAAGCTTGAACGGGGAGTGCATACCGTATTGTTAGGAATGTGTAAAATCCCAACATTAGATTCTGGTATACATGTGAGACTCCTTGGTGTCTCTTTCACATTTGAGGCTTCTTACTGTACTCTTTGGTCCCAACACTACTTGGCTCCTCTAGGAGCATTTACCCTTCGGAAGGTTACTGTTGTTCGAAAGAACCCTCGAGAGCCGAGGACAGAACAATAAAGCAAACCCAAGATGGAGAGACGGTCAAGCGCACCGTCATGGCCAATGATTGGTTCATCAACGATTATTGGATATGACCGATAGCAATAGGTCCCAATAGCTGCAGCATTTTCCGCGATTTGTCCAGTCCACTGACTGGATCTCGAACGTTGAAAGTGACAGCGGCAACTCAACAGCCTGCCTGCAGCGGCTATTGGATTTTTTTAATTGCATGCTGCATACATGTTGCAGCGCTAGAAGCATGTACGTTAACACCAAAAGGGTCCCCATTTCCTCTCTTTGCCCTATCATTCTTGCAGACAGTGTGACTGAACTGTCAATTGCCATGCCCCGCCCTGCAGTGTCGCATGCTCCTTCCAACTTAGCGGCGCCACAGAAATCTCTGTCAAGGGTATTCCTTGTCTGCATGAAAGAATAATCTCAAAAAGTTTGATGCTGCTTGTATGATGGAGAGGTCTTGTCTCGTCGAAGACACAGCCTGCAAGTGTTCTTGTAGTTGGAAATTGAACCTCTAAACACCTGCTGGAGGACCCAAGCACTGAGTTGACTCTATTGGCCCGTTAAGCGAGATCTTATCGGTCCGTGCCGCCGGACAAGGAGAATCAGCGATACCGACTTATATTCGTAAACCTCAACTCACCTCCTGTCTTCCTCTCTTCGTGGTCGTCAGTCACGACACCACCGTGTGGCTATCCTTGAGCGCGGACCTTACAATCTGTTCTGAAGTTCAGTCAAATTGTACTCCAACCTTCTAACGACGCTAGTTGCACGCGTGAACCTTCTGTAACGTTACAAGCAGGGGGCGATCAACGAGTCCGGAAAAAAACAGTACCAGCACGATCTTCAACGACCATGGACCCCAACAATCGTCTCCATTTGGACTTTGGTGCTGGGGGATACAACAACGAGCGCAATTACCCTGCGACCAACGAGCGTGTCTTCCCAACGACCCCCTCGACCTTCCCACAACCTATCTTCCCAAACCAAGGCGGCCAGCTCCCTCAAAATTATGGTGCAGCTCAGATCCAGAGTCCAGGTGGATATGGCCCAGCAGGAGGATATTTTGGAAACAGCCCGTACCAACAACAGTACCAAAGCCAACAAGTCCAGTACCAACAGTACCAGCAACAGAGCCTCCAATCTCCACAACCGTCTTATCAGCAACGTCAAGGAGGTTACAACACCAATGATCCTACTTCAGGCCTTGCCCATCAGTTCTCCAACCAGAACCTAGGAAGTTCACAGCGTCAAGGAAGCCCTTTTGGTCGTCAACCTTCGCCGAGCCAGAGACCCCGTACGGGCGGTGCTCCACCTCAGCAGAATTATGGAAGCCTTCTGACGCCGTCAGTACCTGGACCGAACCCTCAATCTCAATATGATGATCCACCTGAGAAGAATCCCGAGAAGTACTCTTCAAATGTCGCCAAGCGCGGTCAGGGACTTCATGCGCTTGTGGAAGCATTCTTCAAGGAGAACATCACTCGTGCTCGTGATCGTAACGTTCGGTAAGAAGCTCGACGATTACTTTTTTTTTCTTGGGTCATGAGCCAGGCTGATGATCGCAATAGTGCTCGAGAATTGGAGGATCTCATGAGGGACCCGAAAAAACCAGAGCACCTGAAGAAATCACGAAAGGAACAGATGTTAAAGGCAGAAGCTCAGTATCTCCGCTTTTTGCGTACCAAAGAATCACCGAGTAATTTCTCGACCAAGAAAGTCATCGGAAAAGGGGCATTTGGAGAGGTGAAATTAGTCCAACGTAAGACTGATGGAAAGATATATGCCCTCAAGTCACTTGTAAAGACAGAGATGTTCAAGAAAGACCAACTGGCCCACGTACGTGCAGAACGTGACATTCTGGCAGAGTCAGACAGCCCCTGGGTTGTCAAGCTGCATACCACATTCCAGGACCCAACCTACCTGTACATGTTGATGGAATTTCTACCTGGAGGAGACCTGATGACCATGTTAATCAAATATGAGATCTTCTCGGAGGATATAACAAGGTTTTACATGGCTGAAATCGTTCTGGCAATCGAAGCTGTGCATAAGCTTGGATACGTTCATCGGTGAGTCTTGGCAATTGTTCCTCTTTCTTTGATCATCCTGTTGCTGTCTGATTGAGTTCTACACTACTCGATGATTATGTCGAAAGCGTGTTTGGCAAATTCTGGGATTTCTAATCCTTGAACTCCACATTTCGAAATACTGTTCGATTTCTTTGCTGAGAGTTAGTGGTGGTGAACTTTGATGGAGGAGGCGCGGCGGAAGTGCAGGTCGAAGAAGCCATCCGCCAGGTCCGCTGGGCTCTGAACAAGTTTCCGCGACGATTCTTATCCGTCCGGGGTGGAAATCAAACACTCATACCCCCGCTAAATCGCTAGGGCTAAGCTCCTAGGGGTCTCTGTGTTCTTTTACAAACGAAACACATTCGAAGCACCTACTCTACTTTCACTCTGCATACATCAACCCAAGCACACATACCACTCTCCAGATTATCAGATTCTGTCAAGCATAATATTTGGTTCTACTTTCCTTCGCTCCTTCCAGCAATGCCACGGTTTCTATTCAAAATATGCATGTATTTGTGCGTCCTGAACTGGGTGCTAAATTTGTAAAAGCGACATCAAACCTGACAACATCCTCCTCGACCGCGGCGGCCACATCAAACTCACAGACTTTGGTCTCTCTACCGGCTTTCACGCACAGCACGAGAATTCCTATTACCAGCAACTCCTTAAAGGTTCGTCAAACAAGCCTCGCGACCGCAACTCCGTCTCCCTCGACCAAATCAACCTTACTGTTAGCAACCGCTCTCAAATCAATACCTGGCGCAAATCACGTCGGGTCATGGCCTACTCTACAGTAGGAACTCCAGACTATATCGCCCCTGAGATCTTCAGTGGCCAGGGCTATACTTTTACTTGTGACTGGTGGTCCGCTGGCGCAATCATGTTCGAGTGTCTTGTCGGCTGGCCTCCCTTCTGTGCCGAAGACCCTCATGATACGTACCGCAAGATCGTCGACTGGCCAAATACGCTCTACTTTCCCGAAGACGTCCCACTAGGCAGACAATCCGAAGATCTCATACGATCGTAAGCTCCATATCATCTTCTCAATTCGTTGCCCCAGCTAATTGATTATTTAGTCTCCTAACAGACGCCGACCGCCGCCTCGGCACCGCCCCCGACATCAAAAACCACAAATTCTTCCACGGCGTCCTCTGGGACAGCCTCCGCCAGATCCGCGCACCCTTCGAGCCTAAACTCAATTCCAACATGGATGTCTCATACTTCCCTATTGAGGAAATTGATCAGGTAGACCACTCGGCACAATTTCACGCGCAAATCGAGGCTTTGGGTGATGAGCACGCTGCCGAAATGAGCCTTCCCTTTATCGGTTACACGTACCGCCGCTTCGATGCTTTCCGCGGTTCATAAAGTGCATACAGCTTTTTCCCATGTTTCTAGATGGTTTCCCACGAAACGGAGGTATCTTTGTTCGGGCATATTGCCTATGGGATATGGCGGACTAGCATTGTGTTGTGGAGATGCTGCTGCGCAGGCATCTCTCGTCTTGCATTTGAGGGCATTTGGGGATACATTACGATCGATCTGACGAGGATATGGGGTTCATTACATCGGTGGAATGGAGATTCGAGCGATAAGTAGATAGAATGTCCATCGGACCTTATCGCAGTTCGACCCTCACCCTAGCTTCCATGCCCTCGACCCAGAATCCCACTTCCCTCGTGCTGTCCACAAGCTCCACTTCCCTCCTGACCCATTTCCCTCTGTTCGGCTCTTGCCCGTCATCCACACCTTTCCCCACTTCACCTCCATTGAGCCCCGCTTCATCATCATCATCAGATTCGCTACAACTCCACTCATCCCCCTCCTCCCCACCAACAGGATCCCACTCCCCCGTCTCAAAGATCAAACGGCACGAAAGGGGCCGCATACCGAACAGCCGGCCCACGACGCCCTTGACCTTGTAGACGGAAACTGTGCGCGGGATCTCTGCTGATTTCTCAATAGTTTCGTCTGCGGAAGAGCCGGCGGGCAGGAGGTAGAATGTGAATTTCACGATACGTTCAGCCATAGTGCCCTTTTTCACTTCATCCGCTGCATGGCGCACAATCTCCGGAGCGCCATGCAAGGCGCAGAGGCCATGGTAGCGGGGGTGGGAGCTTAGGATCTGAGATTCCTGGTCAGCGGGCGCGGCGGAGAGCTCGCGGGCGATGAGGTTGAGGTAGAAGAGTTCGGCGTTTTGGCGCTCGGGGGCGGTGATAGGGCTGTGGTTTAGGTGGGTGAGTGTGGGGAGGCGGGCGGTTGTGAGGAGGGAGGAGGAGGGTGTTTGGGAAAGGGGGGTGTGGTTTGTTAAAAGGGCTTTGAGTTTGGGGAATGTGGGGGCTAGGGGGGAGAGGGATTGGGGGTTTGGGAGGAGGGTGTAGGAGAGGTCGAGAGTTGTTAGGTGAGGGAATGGGGAAGGGGTGGTGGGGGTAGGGAGGAGGGGGTTGGAGCGGAGGATGAGGGTTTGAAGGTTTGGGAGGTGGGTGAGGGGTGATAAGGAGAAGAGGGAAGGGAGGGAGTTCGAGGTTAGGGTTAGGTGGGTGAGGTTGGGGGTGGGGAGGGGGGCTGTGAGGGACGGGAGGAAGTTGGAGGAGGCGGAGAGGTGGGTTAGGCGTGGAAAGGTGGTGCTAAGGAGGACAATTTCGTCGCAGGAAAGAAGAGTGTCGTTTAGGCTTAGCTCTTGGACGTTTTTGAATGGTTGGTGCCATTGGGGCAAGGCTTGGACTGAGAGGTCGCGGAAGCGGTTACTGCTAGATTTGCGGTCTTATCAGTAAGGGAATTGGACAGAGAGAGGTCTGAAGAACGTACTCGACTTTGAGTGATCTGAGTGATTTCAGAGCAGCGCATATCCTCACAACATCCGCCCATTTCTCGAGCAGATTTCTGCTCAAATCAAGTTCGATGATCTTCAAGTGCTGCTCCTGAATCCGCTGCCATTCGAGCTCTTGGGGTCCTATCCATGGTCTTGCTTTGATGCCTGCAATGCACAGTCCGTCTAGGATAACGATCTGGAGCTCATGAAGCACGGCAAGCTGTTGTCTGATTTTCTCGAAACCGACTTCTTGGACTGTTTTACCACTGATTTGGATGAGACATTCGGCTGATAAGTCTCCGTGAGAATTTTCTGGTGCGTATTTCTGTTTGAGTGCTTCGAGGAAGCTGAGGGGTTTGTCAGTGGGCCGGGTTGGGCGAACGAATGAGGCCGCTGTTGGGCTTTTGCTCTGGCCTGGCTGAGATGCTTGAGTTTGAGAAGAACGAAATATACGGCTTTTTAGAACTCTACTGACAATCAAAGTACTTTATGCCGTTGTGGCTGCCATTGTGTTTCCCCCGGTTTGGATCATCCCACTCGATACCAAGCCAGTCGCCTTTGGTCCCACTGACTGGGCCGATGTACTTGACAGTGCATAGGGCACCTGAATAAGACAACCTTTGGCCAGAGAAAAGTTCATCGGCCATGATTCCAAGTTCACCTATCTTTCGACAGAGAGCATCCGGCTTTGTTGATATGACTCCATCTGGAAGAATGTAGATTACCTGTATTTTTGACTAGCGTTAGTATTCACCTGTCTTGATCTCACCGACGACCGTCAACTCTCGCAGCAGTATTCCGTAATGGCACCTTGGTACGAAGATTTCAATCCTACTCAAGATCATTCTTCAGTCCGTCGTTTCTCAATCGACAAGCTCATGAGTTCTGCCTCTTGATGCGAATAGAAGAAGCATGCGACGTACGTTCGGCCGCCTGCTATGGAAGATTGCGCTCTTTGGATGATCCCGTCTACTGGTTTTACACAAGCTCTGCCTCTAGATTTCAGCCTTTGCGCATGCGTCTTCGAATCACAGTCCTACGATCGGTAGTCAGGCGAAGAGGTACTAGTTAATTCGAGATGCCCGTTCAGTTACGGTCTGTCGCCTACGGCAGATCTGTGAGGGCTCGATATCGTTTACCCGCTACGAGTATCGGGAGTCGCATGTTGACAACTTGACATGGTTTGAAACAACGTCAAACCTTCTATTCACAATCGCCATGCGAAAGCAGCACCACAAAGGCTACCTAAACATGGCTTCCCTTGAGTCCATAAATATCTCTGAATTCTACTTTGCTCTTCCAATTCTAATCCCTATATTCTTGCCCATGTATGCGACCGAGTTCATTGGCATCATCAATATCACTCCAACCTCTACCGCTCTGAATATCGGAGATGATTCCCTTCTTCACTGTAGTCTTGGCTGGGATTTTGTTGCAAACGAGCGGACTTAACGCGGCTACCATACCTGTGATCAGCAGGACAGCATTCAACCATTCAGTGCCATCTACAGCATTACCAAGGTAAATCGATATCTATAATATCTATTTCAGGCTCACGACAAATTGACATTACTCAAGTAACACCACCATTCCCCCAATGACACAGACATTTCTTACAGAGACATTCCCTGTTCCTGGTACGCATGTTAAGCTTGATATTCAAGCCAGTACCTCACCTGTCCCGAAAAAGGATCTGTTATCGGCCATCGAGACTGTTCTCGTGACTGTTGTTTACCGGGTGATCGACTTCGGTCCACATGCCTTCATGACCCCTGGATATCTCCGCTATGAGAGAAATGGTGTTGTGGTGGAGATAGCCAGCCGAGGAGCTGGATCAATGACCTGGGTTGACCTAACGGCAACTCTGTGGGGGATCTTGGATCTTACAACGAGAAATGGATATTCCGGCAGAGCTTTCAAGATCTATACTAATACAGACGACTGGATCGGGAATGGCCGGTTTTATCCCACCGTCAGGCCGTCACCGCCGCAACCACTACCAGCGGGCTCGAACCGACCTTCTCAAACATCATGAAATCGCCCGTGACAAGGTCATCTTCATCAGTGTCGACATAAGTCTGCAACCTTCTTCACAATATAAGGTCACGGCGCCAAACCATACCTCTCAACCTTGCCAGTACTATGTAGCTATGAGAATAACTCAACAGAGTAAACAAGCTTGCCGCATATGTTCAGCCTTACCGCTACTTTTCCTGCTCCCGTCTTTCCATCCTTGATTTTCATCCATTCTTGGTCCGCCTTCCTTATCCTTGGTTTCTCATCATCAAAAGGGAATAGCATCTAAGACGACACTGAGTGCTTTGTCTGAAACCCCGATGTACTTACAATCCTAAAGCCCAACGTTCTTCATCAAACCTACTCAAGTGAAGTCTTTCGACTAATTAACGTGTTGGACAAGGCCATCATCGAATTTCCTTGCCCAATCGCTTTCTCTAGCATGCAAGCTGCGCAGAACAGAACCCAAGCGTCGTATACCTGGTAAGTGATTACAAGAAGCTCTATAACGAGTTTTGGATGAGAGTGTGACATGTACTTCGCGACGACTATCAACTGGTTAATCTGGTCTTTCTCTGGCAGTATAATCAAGTCAAAGGTTATAGTCGGAAATCTTACGGATTGCATGATGAGATTTGTAGATTCAGCGTCATCGTCACAGGAGTCATCTTCTACATACGGTAGGTAAGGTAGATAACTGTCCGGAATCCTTCAGCCTCACTGTAGAGCTCGACAACCAAACCTTATCCAAACTAACCTCCTGTCCATACCATGACTCGTTGCTACAACTACAACTGGACTATCTGATTTCTTCCTTATATCTCACAGTAGTTCATAGTAGCTACGAGTCTACCTTGCTACCTCTGAAACAAGGGAAAGAGATCTCCATTCTATCCGGAATTATCCTCTTGTGAGACTGAACTTCCAGTGGCCGATAAAGTCCTATATATCCACCACGAGACAAGTGATTACTTGAGCTCTCTATTATACATTGCAGCGACCATCCCCCTAATTCGTCATGTCAACTACGAGCAACTGCTATTTCCTAGCTTTGCCGCTCGAGATCCGCACCATGATATACCGCTACCTCGTCACCTTCGAACATCGTCTTGTCCGTCAGAATTTCGAGACTACCACCAACGCCCTTGCCTTGATGTAAGTATGCAAGAACATTGAGCATGAAGCGGCCCTGCTGTTTTATCAGCTCAATCATTTCGTCTTTGAGCTCAAGATCCACCCGCGCTACGGGACTCGGAGCAAGTCTGCCGTCTTTACAGGTCCCGACAGTGTACCCTGATTGCCTTCAACAACTGCGCCCCACATCGGTTCTCTCCGAGACATCAGTCTCGTGCAAGAGTTTGAAGGCTACAGTCGTTGGAAAAGTGATGCCATAGCGGGCAATGGCACGTCTCAATCTGTTCTTGGATTGAGAAACATGGGAATCACAGACGATCAAGGGACTTGCTAGCTGTAACACTAGACTTGTCTCAATCTCGCTAACCTTTACGTACCATTCAATCCCCTTCCTTCGATTGTAAATCGTAGTTCTATATGTAACTTGTATTTTATAATTTTACACATTGTATTATACAAAATTTGAAAAATACATCATGTCACAGATTTGAATTTCTCTGCAGAATAATAGATTTTTTTTTTCTTTTTTCCTTTTATAATATTAAAATTTATTCAATCGTTGTACAACTGTCGTAAAAATTTACAGCAGTTGTGAATTTAAGATATTGTGATTTCATGATATAGTAAAACGCTCGTAGTATGTAAGTTTTTGAAAATAACTAGTGTATTATCAATGGGCCACTACCTTAAGGTAGAGTACCGCTTATTGTTTACTGACTTTCAACCTCCGTATTCCGTACGCCTCATCAAATCAGAGGTCCACTCTTTTACATACAGAATATCCGTGTTATATAGATGTCATTTCTTGACTGATTGGGTTTTTATATAATGATTTGCCGCTTCAGTCACCACTAATTGTGGACAAGTCCGGGGCATTTCTACTAAGTTGGCTTTAGATTTGTAAACGGAAGCTCAAGAACGAACCCCTGGCTTGTTGTTACAATAGAACGGCTCAGCGCTAGTGACGTCGGATATTTTACTATTAGACGCCGATTAGACAGCCTCCAGACCCCCAATCATCTTGTCGTGCCAATGGGTATTGTAGGACCATTTATCCCCCAACCGCTGAACCACGAAACCAATCTTTTTGAAAAAGTGCAACATACTTCTGAGTCCTCTCTATGGATTACCAGGTGTGTGAATCCAAAGTCCATTCTTATTGGACTACGGCTAATCTTGCACGTCTCACAGAACCGTGCCGGCAGCAAATTCGGCGGTGGAGGTGTAGCGTCTTACTCAAGTACAAACGCCGACCGACGAGAGCGTCTCCGAAAGCTCGCCCTCGAAACCATCGACCTCGATAAAGACCCCTACTTCTTCAAAAACCACGTCGGCTCCTTCGAGTGCCGCTTATGTCTCACGGTCCACCAGAACGATGGCTCCTATCTTGCGCATACGCAGGGCCGGAAACATCAAACAAATTTGGCGCGGCGAGCTGCGCGAGAGCAAAAAGAGGGTAGAGCGCAAGATGCAAATATACTGGGGGCAAATATGGGTGTCCAGGTGAGGAGGAATATGGTAAAGATTGGTAGACCGGGATACAAGATCACGAAGACGAGAGACCCATTGACGCGGCAGCATGGATTACTTTTTCAGCTGCAGTATCCGGAGATTACACCTGGGGTTCAACCGCGAGTGAGATTTATGTCGGCCTTTGAGCAGAAGGTGGATGATCCGCCGGATAAGAACTATCAGTATTTACTGGTAGCGGCTGAGCCATATGAGACATGCGGGTTCAAACTGCAGGCCAGGGAGGTGGATCGGAGAGAAGGAAGATTTTGGACTTGGTTCGATGAGGATAGCAAGGAATTTTTCGTGCAAGTGCTATTCAAGACAGAGAGAGAAGAGAGGTACAGTGGGGTACCTGGGCTAGCACCAAGTGCTCCAAGAAGGTAGGTTGGTTGTTAGGAGTCATGAGCGAACGACCCAGATGCAGCAGGCATACAGATACCCTCAAGAACTTTAATATTGCCAATGCTCGGATCACATAAGTGTACCTTTGTGATTTGTTCTCTTCATAGTGGAGTACATATTTTCTTCTCCAGCAAAACTTTGCTCCAGTGGTATGCCTCAACGCCTACCATCATGCATAAATCGTGTCGCGTATGCTATAGCTCATGACCGATCGAAATATATCGTCACCGGCCATCGGCAGACATCCCCCTCTCGTCAAACGGATCTCCAAAATCTTCTGTAAAACCTGCATTAGCCTTAAATCAATTCTGAGGACTCTTACAAATCTTACTCAGATTGAAGTTCTTATCCACCACCTGCTCCATAGCCCGGTGATACTCATCTCTCGCTTTGTTATTATTCCAGGCATACCCCGGCTCCTTCTCCTTCTCCAATTCCCATCCCCTCCCCAATCCCGTCATCTTCGCCTGCGGCTTCAGAGCACCTCCAGCGCTTCCGGCTGTCCCCGGTCTCGGATGGTCAAAGCCGTTCCCACCAATGTTGGCATTGGCGCTCTCTGCGAAATCCATCACGTCTTCTTGGACGCCTGCGTCGATTGGGTCGGGAGGATCTTGCGATGTGGGTGGAGAAGCTAGAGGCTCGGAGAGCGCGGGGTCTGGACCAGCTGGAGCGGGCTCGTTTGCGGTGGGGAACATGGCGTCTGAGTCTTCGTCTGAGGACGAGGCGCGCATTTGGGAGTCGCCGTCTGGGTCTGAGGAGGGAATTGCATTGTCAGTCTAGTTTCATTGAGTGGCAGAATAAGGCTTGTACTGACCTGACATGTTCTGGGCTATGAATCAGTAACGTCTACGGTCTTGCTCAAGGTTGAAGCTCTAACCCCTGTTGATCACTAATGCAGCCCTAGCCGCAGGACCCTCCAAACTATCCAAGCTACACCCAGTTTGGATTTACAGCCCACATCTTTTGACTTGAGATTGACTTCTTCGAGACACTTTTTGATGTTGACATCTTCCATCATAGGTCTTCTTTCCCAAGACTCTTTCATCTCTTAGCCCCCATTACCCGCATCAGAAGCCAATCTCAAGATTTAGCTGTTAATAATCTTTACATTTGGAGGCGAGCATGCCCCTCGGTGGAAAAGTCCCTGATGCATGGGACGATGATTGGGTAGTCAAAGCAGATGTAAGCTACAGGAACTCATGAAATAAACGCTGCTCATGGGTGTGTGTAGACTCCTGAAGCTTCAGCAGCTCCGGCTCCAACTAGCGCGAAGATTTCAAAGGCTGAGCGACGGGCAAAGCAGGCAGAATTCAATAGACAGCTGTGGCAGGAAGCGTAAGAACTAGGCTATCAATCTTGTGGCTGTATATTAAACCATAGATGACAGAGAGGCTCCAGAAGGCTCGTACTATCTTCACACTCGAGACGACGTTCCCCTTAAAACTGAGTTCAAACCGGCCGTGAAAGTCTTGAGCCGCAAACCTGCCACGAAGAAAGAAACACATATAGATCCAATTACTGGGCTGGAGCAGCTTACGGTAGATGATGAAGAAGACGAAGAAGAAGATGACAGCAAAAAGAAACCGTTGACTATGGAAGAACGGCAGCAGAAAGCTCAGCAGGAAAGGGAAGAAAAGCAAAAAAAGTACGAAGAAGCTCGACAGAGGCTTTTCGGTGTAGAAACCACTTCTACTGCCAAAGCAGGCACTACGACACCCCCTACAGCCAGATCAAATGGAGAATCCAGGAATTCGCCCAGGAACAAGAGTAGCAAGGACAGCGGACCATCTTCATCAGCTGGCAATAAGAATCGGCTACTCTACGATCCTAACTTCACTGCGAAACCAGACTCCGTCTACGTTCAAAAGAAAGAAACACCGACAGGATCGGGCCGCTCTACGCCTAGTGAACAGCAACCCATCAGAAACCCGAGGGGTCCTGAAACAAGCGGAAGAGGAGGCTTTGGGTTTGCTCCTAGAGGTGGTCGAGCAACTTAAGATATCTTGAGCTATTTACGACTCTGTGACTCATTGTTTCTCTCCCCATCTGCCAAAGATCAGAGTCACAGGACACTTCAGACCAATAGGCCAGACCCCAATGGAAGTATGACACGTCTAACTTAGCTTATTGGCGGAAAGCCTGAATAAGCCCACGGCATTTGCCAATAAATCCATATAATTACAGCTAAGGCATAGCCACGGCAGCAAATTCATCATCAAGATATAGGCCCCGGTCTTCGATCGGTTACGGTCCGTGGCAAATGCCAAACACCGCATCTAAGAGGCTTTCTTCGGGTAATCTTCACCCGACGGACCTCTACGACATGCTCTTTAAATTCAGCGCTGCCTACTATACCACACTTTATTCATCTCGCATAGATACCTGTAGTTGCCGAAATGCCTACAAACACTTCTATCACTGTCACCGTCAATATCATGGCCCTCGCTTTCTATGTCCTCCGCTAACCCCATGACATTGCCTGGGATACCAGGAGTGGTGCCATGTCCAGTTCTCATCGCTCTTCCGACTGGAATCGTGTCTTCGTTGCTTTCCATCCTAAGCTCTGCCACTTCTGCCGGCCTCATACCCCGCGGACTGCCAGTAACTCCTGGGATCCCAGGTGCCCAACAACTACTTTTTCAATCGACACGCTAAGCAACATTATCACGCTCCCCTGCTGACCCAACGTGCGGGTGGTCTCGTACCATCCGTCCCCCTGGATTCTCACCGTCTCCGGATTACCGCTCCCCACGAGCGGCCACGCCGCCCTCCCCTCGGAACCCCTTCCAACAACATCCCTTATCCGGCCCAACCCCGATACTCCCAACACTACCCTCCTTGCCAATACCAACTCTGCCATCGAGATTCTCTGGGTCATTCAGGCAATTATTCACAGTCTTAGATCCGGCAACAAGGTCGCAATCCCCTCGATCCCAGTCCCAGGGGTTAGACTCGGCGTCTCGAGCAATGTTCTTCAGTTCGTGCAGTGATTCTGATGGGGCTACTGCCTTCCCGCGTTTACATCCTCTGATGTTGAGACTTGGAGGTTGGAGTTTTTATGGTTTCCAATGTCGAGGCTTGAGTCGTTTGGTAACGGTTTTAATTAAAGGAAACGGAACTGCGGCGCTGGAATGGAGGGCTTTGGGGGCTCAAAACGTAATGACCGTGTCGACGTTCTTCTTTCTTCTGATGCGTCGAGGATGATGTCTTAAAGATGAGACGCTTTGATCATGGGACGCTCGGAACGGTATCTCGCGTTGATCCGGCGCTTGGTCGTTCAATTAGGTAGCTCAGATACTGGTAATCAAAAAGTCCGTTGATTTTGCCAACAATTGCTTCAATTAACCATCTCAACCGCCCTCCAATCTACCCTAGTAATCCCGAACCCAATCAAGCTCATTGATCGCAAGCACAAGCATCCACCTCACCAACCCCCGCCAATCCTCCCCGCCAACTCAACCACCCTGTCCGCCGCCGCGCCACCCTTCTCCTTCCCAACATCGCTCTCGACCTTCCGATAACTCGTGTATGCCAGTTTCTGCAGCGGTATTCCCGTAGACGCCGCCCAATACTTTAGCATCTCTCTCACTCTCTCCGTCCGGCCGTCTTCCTTTTCTGCATCACGCGCTTCAGGATCATGCATGCGCATATCTCCGTTTTCTTCGTCTTGTTCTACTTGGTGGTCTGAGTGGTTGTTGGGGGCCTCATCGTCCTCCGCCATACTAAAATACGCCTCATCCACCCTAGCCAAAAACTCCTTCTGGCTCTGCTGACCCGCGCCCAGATCATCGACCTTCACCTGCCCACCACCATTGGTGCAACCGCCGGGACAGGCCATGACTTCCACGTACGCATAGTCCATTGCCCCACCTCCTCCTCCTGCGGGTTTCCCCATCATCCCCGGTCGAGCGCCGGGGATTCTACTCTTTTTGGCGGGTTTGAGTTTGCGGACGAGGTTTTGGATGTTGCGGAAGCCGTAGTAGCGGGCTGCTTTGAAGAGGTCTTTTGTTTCTGCGGGGGAGGTAAGGGTATATTCGACGACGTCGACGTTCCGCCCGCGAGTGGTGTGGAGGGTGCTGCCCGGATGGAGGGCGACTTGGGATTGTAGGATGTGGTGAAGGTAGCCGCCTGAGGTGCCGGCTGGAGGGGGTTGGGCGCGTGGGCGCGGTCTGTTGTGATTTGTTGGAAAGAGGAACGCGGTGATGGTGGGGTCGGGGAATGGAATGATAGAAGGGGTGGAGAGAGGCCGTCGAGGGAGATTTGGGAAACTGATGCCGCGAGTGTCGGCCAGCATGAGGAGTTCGCGGGCTGTGATCACACAGTCGACGTCGCGGACTGGAGTTGTGGGATCTAGGGTCGGAGAACGCCAGTAGATGTCTGTCAATTCCTCGCGGGAGGCTTCTAGTTTCTTGTCGAAGCAGGGCATGATGGAGACGTGCCAGATTTTGTCAGGGCGGATTTTGAGACGCTGACTGATGACGGTTTTGAGGAGAGTGCCGGTTAGGGCTTGTGGGGACTTGAGGCGAGAGAGGTGCGGGAGGATATGTGGATGGGTCTTTTCGGCGTAGCAGATCCAGCCGGGGCAGGCGGATGTGAGTATTGGTTTGTTGGGCGTGGTGGTCGAGGCGCATTCTTCGCTAGGTGGGATAATGGAGTCGGAAGCTTGTAATGAGTTCATCACTTCATCTGCTCCCAAGACCAAGCAAGCCTCTCTCATGGCATTCGTATCCACAATCCATGCGAAACGGCTCCCACGTTTGCCTCCTGCTGCTAGTCCTGATGGGCCACCCAGTAATTGATCAATCATCCAACCGGCTTCGACCTCAGAGACGCCATAAGTAGCTGCCAGGCTCGCCCGAACCTGTGGACTGACGCTGGCTACGAAAACTCTGCCTTCTCTTGCTTCTGTTGTATCTCCTTCCACAAAGCCCTCATCGTTGCTGTTATCACCTTGGCGCCAAAGCTGCGAGGGTTCGATCGCAGGCTGGGAGTCGAGAGCGTTTAGGACTTCGGAGTGCGACTGAAGTGACACTAAGACTGCTTCCGCAGAAGTGACACATCCTGAGCAGGCCAGACAGTCTGTCAAGGAGATCGAAGCAGGCGGGTGGTTTGCGGGAGGAAGCTTGTCTTCTGTCGTGACTTCATATGGATCCTAAATTGTTGGGATTAGTATCACCCCGTATGAGGCACTGGGTTCGCGTACTTTGCTGTCCTGAGGCTTCTGCAGCGGTAATGTCTCTACAGGCTTCACACAAGCTACGCCAGGTGAGATAAAATCATTCAAATCGTCAGCCGACAGTATCGCACTCATGGCGCTGGTGGTGAATCTCAAGCGCAATCTAATTTACATGCAGCATGAAACACCGAGAAGTTATTGAAGGAAGGACAAGAAAGTGTTTTGCAACCGTAATCTACTCTCTCGATTGAATGGTTCTGTACCAGTGATAGCCTTGAATATTACTTCCTCTATGGCACCACCGCGAGAGGTGGCAAATCGCGGCAGAAACTTAATCATGGCTTCCTTTTTATTCACCGCCCTGACATAAGAAACCAGTCACGTGCCATTGACGCCAAACAACAACAAAATACCTCAGTCAAAAGGTAGCCAGTCCAACATTCCACTCAATACGCATATTCTGCAGCGAATAACCCTCACGACTTGTGGATATTGGACTCTAGCATTGACTCCTAGCTTTGTTCAATCCTCACGCCCCAACGGCGGTCAAACTGAGTACGCTCGAAATCGCGGTAGACTTTTGGGCACTATGAATTGGCGCCTTCCTTGCAACCACTCGTCTGTCGCGATTCGCCACACGCAATCAGCCTGTAGATGGTTAGTTCAATGGACACCGAGTAGCGACACAGCCTGTCAAAAGACGAATGATATGAGGGTGAATGACTAGACAGCTAAGAAGCTAGAATGGTATACTGTAAATGGAAAACTGGCTGCAAGGAGGGTGTCCGCTCAATAGTATAAATATATGGAAATGCCCAACAAACAAGTGATTTTACAAACGATAAAGGTAGACGCGGAGGCTTTCTAGGATCTGCTAACCTGTCTTGGTGATGAGCCCAACAATGTTCTATTGCTGCCCGAGCCCTCTGATTTTTCGTCCCGAGCTGTAAGGGATGTATCGGTGTTGGCGGCAGTGCTCGGACGATTCGGACGATTCGGACGATCCACTTGATTTAGAGCGATTAGATCATTTTCAGGAGCCGCTGATGGAAAGCGACATTGGCATAGGGCCATCCAGATGTTCTTCAGACAGCATCTCACAATCTTTCTGAAACGCCATCTTCTCTTTCTAGCATCCTGGCTGCTAGGATCATCACATCCGTCAAAACTTTCAGTACCCTTTTGGCTTATATCGCGGTCCTGGTTCGCTTCGACGACCAGGCGCATCTCGTCTCGCTTGGTCCTTCGATCATAGATACCTCGAGACAGAGGGCCCAATTCATGCACTCCTATGTGCACCCCAACCACATAACCATCACTCTTCTGACCTATCGACCAACGACGAGCTCCTGGCGGATGGGTTGGAGACCACTCCCAGTCGAATAGTGGCCCCTCAGTTGTCCTCGGCCGCCAATGAACATTCGGTCCAACCCCATAATTTTCTCGGGCACTATAACCCTCGTGTAATTCACAGATAAACCGACGTACCGGACCTACCCGCGTTATCCATATGGCAACCTTAAGACGTTGCACTGTAGAAGAACTAAATGAAGGTTCCGAAAGTCGCGATATTGATGCGTCTAAGGACTGCCGAGACGATTCCACAGCGGTAAGAGGTGACTCTCCCAGCCCAGATTCACTGGGTACCTTTGAGGAGTGCGGGGCTGGTTCCACGGCCTGTTGGCCACAAGAGCCTAGGGTTCGTTGTATTGTGACGTCCGAGGTTCGCCTTAGAAGGTCATCAGCCCGATTGTTTGGGTGATGCAACCAGTTCTGGAAAAAGACGTCAGAAGATTCCCCAGTGGGTCCTGCGGCTTGATTATCAGACTCATGCACGGCATGTTGACGGGAGATTCCCGTGGGTTCTTGGGATTGTTCGGCGATCGGTTGTTCTGATGCCCGTGACCCTCGCTGGGTAAAGTCTTCTAATGAGTGTTGAGAGGGCCCAGCGGTCTCGACTTCAGACCCAAGAGTACAAGGTCTGATAGCTCGACGAGTAGGGGAACCTGCTGTTTCAATAATTGGGCGTTCTACAGCCTCGCCATGTACTGCTTGTAAGCCATCGTTGTTGCCAGGCGCATCCGGCGATGAATGAGGCTCTACCAGCCGTTCGCCTTCAGAGTTATCTGGCTTGGTAGACCGTTCATCAACCTTGGGTTCTCCAACAATGTGGTTGGCTGGCACCCAAGAGGAACCTTCTGGCCGGCGCTTCTGGGCTTCAAAGTCATCCCCTACATCAGAACTATGAGATTGAATATCATAAACTTGGCTCTTCTCAAGCGGTTCGAGCTTAGGGTGAGGTAGATTCACATAGTGGGAGCCTCTCGTGGTCAATACTGGTGGCATCACGGTTGCACTTCCGCTCTCAGCAGGCTCTGTATGATGAGCCCCGAGCAAGCACTCAGCATCGTATTGCGGGAGAAGTTCTCCGGTATAAGAAAACGGCTTTGAATCCTGGCTAATCACCTTAGCGACTACAACGCCTCCATCTGTTGGCGACTCGTGATGCTCCCAGTATTCGTCGCTACTGGGTTCAGCAGTGTTTGTACCGTCAGCCTCTCGTTCGGGCCTCTTGCCTCGCCTCGCCTGCTTGAGCTTACGACTTCTCTTCCTCTTCTCACTGGTATCCGAACTACCCATGTCCAAGTCATCACCGCGGCATTGCTCTAGGGGTCGCCGGGGGCTATCGTCTGCCATTGAAGAGCGTTCGCCCTTGGCAGCCGTAGGTAGCGTATGTGGGTCTATTGAAGTCATAATGGAGCAATGCAGTTTAGGCGCTTCGGATGACTTTATTGATATGGTAGTGGATGGAATACAGAAAGCTGGTTATTATGATCGATTCCGAATCGTAGAGAATGTGTGGTGAACGAGTGGCTACTGAATTGATCAATAGAATGCACTAAATCGTTCCCTCAAGAATGAAAGACAAATAAGTGATACAAATGAGAGATTCTGACTATGCGTGTAGTTTGATGCGAGCAATGTGAGAGACAGACAATGTTGGTGATGCGTTTAGAGATTGTGCAGCCCCTGATGTTTGCGGAAGTTGCGACTCTATGATCGAATTCTTAATAGCGTACCTTCCTAGCAGTGCTCTGCTCCAAGGGTAAGTCACCCAGCATTCTCTCTCCGTTCCAGGTATGCGTTCATCCCAACAATACATTTGACAAGGTCCCAGTTTCCTTTGTGACCAACCCAGTCGCAGACAACGATACCGGTACTACCATCTCCGGGTTTGTTGTTGCCATCAGCTCCTTCTACCCTTTCGATAGCTCCGGGTTCATTATGCTCTCTACAAAGAAAGTCCACAATTGCAGGATTAATTTTTGCGGCAATTTTCTCAGGCCAACAGCCGACTTTCCAAAAGTTGCTGGCTGTAAGAAAATTGATGAAGAATGGCGATTTAGGAGTATCGTTGCTTGGTATATCGGGACCTGGTAAAGTACATACGCATTTCGCGGCGCGCTCAAGGTGATCCTGGCAGTATTTAATCTTCTTCTCGATATTCTCGGTCTCTAGCACCTCGTAGAAATCTTGAACGCAGATATCTCCGCTGGGGCATGTAGAATTAGGGGTATTATCTGCCCATGGATCTGCTTCAACACACCATCCAGCACCTCCCCACTCCTGCTTCAACCCTTCTTCAAGTCCAAAACGACGTAATAAGACAATCTTCTTCCTTGCTTCGCCAAGAGTAGGGATACGTGGAGCGGTGAACCAATGGTTGACATCACCAGCATAATGATCCCTTAAGATACGGCTGAGCTGGGCATCGGTCGCGTTTCCAGTTCCCTCACGCTTCACTGACATGACTACTGTCTCACTAGGATGTCGGTCCAGGAAAGCAAAAATTTCATTCACGAGGTCACGGAAATATTTGTTGCCGGTCAGAGAGATTGGGAACACACTGTGGACGAGGACCAACCCATCTTTACTTGGATCTTGGGGAGCCTCAGGTTGAACTCGAATGTCGAAGAATCGAACGCCGTTCTCAAGCTGTTCGGGAGGAGACGTAGCCTGGCATCGCACGGAAGGAAGCGCGCGATGACACGCTGGTGAGTTGTGAGTGCCTGGAATGGAGAGCGCAGACAAGGGCGTCTCATCTTTCAAGCTAGCCATCCATGAGGGAAGATGGGCAGAAGAGAAGAGCGTGAGATGAGAGTGTTGAGGTAGGTGAATTGCGGTATACTGGAACCGAGGATTCTGGTTCAATGGGGTCAAAACCACTGATCCGGGAGCTGGAGGTAGTGTGTCAAGACGGTGTTTTTCCCCGTCTGTCTCGAACGTTAGACGGAGTGTCTGAGCCGGTATAATGGCTGGTTTGACATCAGTCTGGATTGATTTGAAAGGCTCAATTGGCACTGAGACATCTTGATGACTGAAATCTTGAGCGTTATCTGCAATTTGAGGTCCTGAGGGCGTCGATGGGCTATGTAAAAGCGATGTGAAGTTGTGGGCAAAGCCTCCGCTACTCTTACTTCCTAGTGTTCCATAATGCTCAAACCGCTTCAATTCAACCGGCCTAGAGGTGATGTTGCGAATCCTCAAAGAAGGGGAATCCATAACTAATGAAGATCAAGAGATATGGGAAAGGTGTTGTTAGAATGATCAATGCTCTTTTACAGCAGGAATTATAGGACTGAGACTTTACTGAAATATGGTTTCTCGTCCACTATTGCAGACTCCTGTTTTCAGTCCTGAAAGATCAGATAGAACGCCTATCCCTCCTTCGTGATCAATTGCAATAGTGATCTCGACTACAGAAGAGTCCTTTAAGCCAAGTGCTAGACTTGAAGCAGGGAAATGGCATGATGGCATGTGGATTATGCCGACCAATCACATTTAGGGCTGGAGCACTACGTTGACCCGGGCGAAACTCAGTCACATGATATCGCGAATTAGGGTGCTGCAATGTTATGTCATCCGTCCATCACAGCGCGTTCTCCTTCCCTTGCATGGAAAATGTAAATTTACAGAGCCAAGCTCCAGACTGTTACGCCCGCCGAAAAGTGAATAGACAGAAGGACCGACCTGATCCATTCAATGGCTCCAATGGTAAATGGAAAACGCAAGATTGACACCATCGATTTGACCGGAAGCGACGATGCAACATCAAACTATCAGCCTCGGAAAGTCGCCAGATCTCTACCCACAGATGGAATAACTCAAAGTCAACGCGACACCTGGACCGAAGAGGCCGAAGGAGAAGACGCGGGTGATACTTTTGTTCTATCTCAGGATGGCGATATCAACGCCACCGAAAGCTACGAGCTCTATGGTACCGTCAATACCAAGGTTGTAGGAATACAGTACTACAACGGACATGCTAGCGAGGGAGAATACGTGTCAGTTCGAAGGGAAGCTTCGAATCCCTATGACTCCAATGCCATCCGTGTCAATAATGTCCAAAGAGCTCAAATCGGTCATATCCCAAGACAGACGGCATCGAAGCTGGCGCAATACATGGATGGTGGATCACTTCTCGTGGAAGGAACTCTTTCGGGAGAGAAAGGAACGTTTGATTGTCCGATAGCTCTGAAGTTATATGGTACAAGCAACCCTACTGAGCGCGCGGTACTGATAAACCGAATGCAAGTTGATAAGCTACCGTTGGATGCGATTGTCAGAAAGGCGAAAGAAGACAAGAAACGAAAGGTAGAGGAGGAGAAGAGGCTGAAAGCTGCAAAGAAAGGAGGATACATTTCGGGGAGCAGCCAACCCAGCAGCAGCCAATTGACGGATCTACGAAGTAGCCAAACCGGATTTATAAGTAGTTCATCTCAAGGCGACAGCACGCCAAATCGGACTCTCGAAGAAATCATTCAAGGCAGTCAAAGATTCGATCCAAGGGAGATGGGCGAGGTAGTGGAGAAGTTCGGCACTGGAGAAGACGTCTTAGCTCAGATGCCCATGGTAGATTTTCCTGAACGACTTGCAACTAAGCTTCTACCCTACCAACGTCAAGCACTTGCTTGGCTAATGGAGAAGGAGACTCCCAAGCTTCCGCCCGCAGGTTCTGCAGATGTTGTACAGTTGTGGAAGCGCTCGCAGCGGGATTCAAGGCTATTCACAAACATCGCTACTAATTTTTCCCTCAAGGGCACAGAACCCGAATTGGCCAGTGGTGGCATCCTTGCAGACGACATGGGGCTCGGGAAGACACTTGAAATGATTGCTTTGATGGTTGCAGATCCACATTCAGCTAGCTCATTGTCCCATACAACCCTGATCGTAGCCCCCCTCGGAGTTATGAGCAACTGGACAGGACAAATTGCCAACCACGTGAGGCCTGACTCTCCTTTGCGTGTGATGCTATATCATGGCACGGGCAAGAAGCCAATGAAGGCCGAGGACTTCGGCTCCTACGACGTCGTTATCACGACATATGCAACGCTTGCATCTGAATATCTACCACGAGGACAGAAGACACCTCCATCAATCCCGCGTGCCCAAGGGCTTTTCTCCCTTCATTGGCGTCGGGTCATCCTAGACGAAGGCCACATTATCAGGAATCCTCAGACGAAAGCAGCATTAGCGGCCTCAGGGTTATTGGCACGGTCTCGATGGGTTCTGACGGGTACGCCTATAATCAATACACTGAAGGATCTCTTCTCACTCGTGAAGTTCCTTCGACTGTCCGGTGGAATGGAGCAATATGATATCTTCAATAGTGTGCTTATTCGACCGTTGAAAGCCGGATACGAACCCGCAAGCCTGCTATTGCAGGCTCTTATGGGCACGATCTGCCTACGACGTAAGAAAGAGATGAAGTTTGTCAATTTGCGGTTGCCCGAATTGTCGGAATATGTACACCGAGTTGACTTTCTGCCTCACGAGAAGGAAAAGTACGAAGCTTTAAAGTAAGACCACCACTCGTACCATTAGTGACATCGCTAATACTGCGTAGAGCGGAAGCACAAGGACTCCTCCAGGTTCACAAGAAAGGCAAAGGACCCAGTGCATATCGCCATCTCTTGGAGGTTCTCCTTCGACTGAGACAGGTTTGCAATCACTGGAAACTCTGTGGAGAGCGCGTAACCTCCTTTTTTGCTGCCCTCGAAGAACAAAAAGTCGTCGACCTCACCCCAGAGAATCGAAAGGCTCTCCAAGACATGCTCCAACTCAGCATTGAATCCCGTGAAGACTGCCCTATCTGTCTCGAAACCCTCCACGACCCGGTCATCACAGCCTGCGCCCACGTCTTTGGCCACTCCTGCATCGAGCGCGTCATTGAAAGCCAGCACCGCTGCCCCATGTGCCGTGCCGAACCCTTGGAAATGGTAAACCTTGTCCAACCATCTGCCGAGCTGGGTGAAAGCGCCAATTTGGCGATCGAGACCGACGGTGACAATACCAGCAGCTCCAAGATTGAAGCCCTGCTCGGCATCCTTGAAGCTTCGCACCGCAAACCAGGCACTAAAGTCGTTATTTTCAGCCAGTGGACCTCGTTCCTCGACATCATCGCCACCCAGCTTTCCCTCCATGGGTACAACCACACCCGCATTGACGGCACCATGCGCGCAGCCCAGCGCGACGCCGCCATGACAGCCCTCGAAACCGACCCCGAATGCACAATCATGCTTGCGTCCCTCGCGGTGTGCTCCGTCGGCCTGAACCTCGTCGCCGCCAACGTGGTCATCTTGGCGGACAGCTGGTGGGCGCCGGCGATTGAGGACCAGGCGGTTGATCGCGTGCATAGGCTGGGACAGACGAAGGAGACGACGGTGTGGAGGCTGGTGGTGGAGGAGAGCATTGAGGAGAGGGTGTTGGAGATCCAGGCGGAGAAGAGGAAGCTGATGATGACGGCGATGAGGGAGGGGGCGGGGAAGAGGGCGAAGGGGAGGGAGAGTCGGGTTGGGGATATCGAGAGGTTGTTACGGTGAGGTCTCCAGAGGTGGGGGAAAGGGGCGGGGCGGGGTTGGACGAAGGATAGGGGTAGGGGAAGGCTGGACGGGTATGGATGTAGCGGGTTGAGCGAGCTCTTCAAGATGTTGAATGGTGAGGGGTGTGTGCATTTATTTCTTCGCAGGATTTTTTTTAGATGGCGGCGGCTTCTTTCTTCTTCGAAACTTTCGCCACAGATCGGCTAGACGCTTGGTTCTGGACTTTATAGCGAGATAACCCTTTGTACAAATAGGGTTGACATAGGCTACCTATGATTTACTTCTCTTCACAACTAATGGGGTTTTTTATTTGGTGGTTTGTGAGATTGTCGTACGCGGTAGATGAGTGGGCTGGACGAGTGTGTGTGTGAATCCGAGTGCTTGGTGCGGAATGAGCGATGAGGGATTAGAAAAAGAAAAGGGGGGGGAGGGGAGGGGGGCTGGTTGGAAAACATTTCCATTTCTCCAAAGTTCTTGAGCGTTTACAGTCGGGCGTTTGTAGGGGTGGGTGTCTAGACATATTTGCTGTAGTGATTCGGATGGGATTTTGTTCGGTCGGATCGTCGGGTACTTCCAAAGTTATGGGAATATGGTAAGGGAGGGGGAAGGAAGTGTTGGAGGTTGGGAAGGTCAGCGAAAGGTGGCCAGGGGGGAGGGAGTGGTGGCTTAGAGATGAAGGAAGTCAGTCGCCCAAAGGGGTTCGGGAAGGTGGAAATTCCATGTCCTCAGCTGACATAAGGACTTGCGAACGAACGAAAAGGCAGGTTTACAGGATGTTCGGAGGTGTTTGATGAAGCTACTACTGTATGATTCACTTTCCGGGTGTGTGGTACAGCTCTTGCTATGGATAGCTTTCAGAGTGTCAGCTTGAATGGCCGTCGTTGAGTTGGACTTGGAATTTACTTACTCGGCTCGGATTGCAGTACCGATGTGGTTAGTGGTTAGTGTCTAATTGATGGTATTCCATTCCATTTTTATCTCCTTCTCTCATTGAGATCGAACGGGTATGAGTCAGCCCGAATCAAAACCATCAGTGTTCTCGCCGAAGCCTATGAGCTTCCCATGACCACTTGAACAGCTTTCAGGCTCCCGACTACCGCGAAACAAATCAACGGACTAATGGCGTACGAGATCTACCAGAATTTATCTATTAGTATTCCTCAACATATTACATTGGAGCTTGATTGAAGTTCTAGAAAGGACAGAGGCTCACAGTCAAAAATTTAGCTATAGACATCTTTTCTTGCTCGTTACTGCCATTGACATCAGCTAGGGAGGTGAGTTTCATTGCTGGTGGTCCGGTAGGCATGAGCATCATGGTGAACCAAAGAATAGGATCGTCAGTAAGCCAGTTGGTACGAGCGGATATTCCATAGATGACGGCTATCGAGATACTGTAAGATGGTTAGCAATGCGCTGACGCTGGACAAGGAGAATAGAGATGAATATACGCGGCTTCATAGATAGAGGTAGGATACTTACACAGGCCAGATGATGAATCGAGTAAATAGAATGAACGTAGCTGGCACCCAAGGCACCTTTCCACTATCTTCCCCCTTCTTCATTTTTCTCAGACTACTACTTAGCTTCACGCCCACAACTACGACCTGCAACGCTGCAAATAGTTGCCCAATGCTCTTGGTACTACTCGTCAACCATGCAGTGAAGATCCCTCCTTCTTGTGGCTCGCTGAAGAATGCCTTGTGTAGCGGTGGCACAAGTCCAATTGTAACTCCGATAATTGCTCCAATCAAGGGTGCGTTGAGGAACGCGTACATGAAATCCAGGAATGATTGAGCCCACTTAGGGAGTTTATCCCAGCCCTTTTTGCCTTGACGGAAGCTGGTGCGGCCGGCTTCTTCGCCACCACGAACAACGGGGTCGGGGAGGAGGGACGTCTGTTCGGTAGGATCTTCGCCTTCAGGATGATTCTCGGCGTGACCGTTAGGTTGGTTGCCCTGTTCGGCGTCTTGCGGACCATTCCCACTTCGCTCATTGTCGTCTGCTTTGTTTTTGTTCTCTCCTTCCTCCTCCTCAGGTGATTCTTCGGCGTCGAGGAGTTTGGGTCCAAGAGCAAACGTCAATGAATTGCCCACAATAGCATTGACTAGAAAGTAAGAATTTGCGCGTGCAAGCGCAGCAGAGCTTGTGTCAGTGTCTGACATGAGTAATTTGTCCAGGATACCGGTAGACTCAAGGGATTGGATAAGGAGAAGAGGAAGGGCTGTGGTGTTGTTGAAGCACAGAGCAGGAGTGACCCAGGAGGGAAATTTGAAGATGCGAGTCGTTACGAAGCCTAGCAACATAGAGAGAAGAGTGTAGGCCAAGGACCAAACTGTAAGGCCTCAATTAGCACCACGTTGAACAAGGACGGTGGGGAGATCTACTGAGAATTGGGACATATCGTATCCCGGTATCTGCATGCAGCTGAGAGCCGACATTTGTGATCAACAGCGCAGGCAGGAACATGCGCACGCATACTGTGCTTATCTGTTTGGTGGCAGGTCCTTTCAAAAGATCGAATTGTGCTGCAATAACGCCATAACCTATGGTCAAAAGAACGGACAGAGAAGCTTGCAGAGCGCCTAGAAAGGAGGTTTTGAGGCCGTCTGACATGCTGAAGGATGCAAGTTGAATTGAGATTGAGCGAAGCACAACTTCACACAAGATGTTGGCAACGCATCTTCAAGGCATGACGTCGCTGGGCTAAGGAATCAAACTAGACTGCATTGAGATGCTCATAGATAAGGTAAGGTACGGTAAGGTAGGTACCTTAAGAAATCACATATCGAGTATCGAAGAGGTTCTTGACACGGATTCTAAACATTCGATTCTAACGCCTGCGTCAAAGGGCGGAAGATTGTTTGGACTGTTTTGAATGAGCGCAGCACATACGTGCTTAAAACTGGCGTCACATGGACCATGTATCTGCCGGTAGCCTGCATCCAGCGTCTTCAAACCGGGTGGCTAGGTAAAGTACCCAGCCGAACATTAAGAAAGCAAATTATACAACACATCAAGATCAGTTCATGGCTCTCAGAAAAGACCCCTAGTTGCTCAAGTCGTTACTTCGTGTTTGTGTGCTAGGCCCCTAATCTAGATGCTCAGACAAGCAAGAAGCCATAACAATGTCCTAAGAGATCGAACGCTTGACCCCTGGTTCCATTGCAGTTTCGGGTCCAGACACAACCGTGCAAACCTCCACTGCCCATTTCCATTCAAGCTTAGCCATGGTCGTTAGGCCCGTTCCAATTCTCCCTGTATTCCCCAGCTCATATCAGCATTAGTCGTCACCCCGTCAAGCTAAACTCCCCGTCTATCATCCAACCTGCCACAGGTCTAATACCTAGCATGCGGTGGCGCCATAGGTGGTGGGGGCAGTCCCCCAGTATGATACGGGTTACCGTCCTGATAGACGGGCCCTGTGTCTGGGTAGTAGTTCCCTCGGTAGAGATTGGGTTCTGAAGCTCGATAACCGTCATTGCTGCCGCCATAAGCACTGCTATCTTGACTCCTCTGAAGCTTTTTCTGGTGTCTCTCTTCGCACTTGTGTCTAAACTCTCGAACCTCATCTCGTTGTTCCTTCATTTCTTTCCATTCGCTGACAGCGCCCTTGATACCCAACGCCGCAATACCCACGCTAGCAGCATCCTGTAGCCGGGCCTTGTTCTTCTTCTTGCGCGCTTCCTCAGGGCTCATCTTCCCCTCGGCTACTTCCTTGCGGCGCTTTTTACGGTTCTCGATGGATTGGTATACGCTGTGTCCGGCATGAATAGTTGCCACAGAAGCGAGGCCAGCCGTGACCCATTCCTTGCCGCGCATCTTCTTAGTTCTGCGTTCCTCTTCAGACGAGGAAATATCACTCGTATCGGAGCCGCTGCCATCATCGTGGCTCTCGACCCCATCACCACCCTCGCCACCTCCACCACGAAGTCGCCCTGGACCACCTTGAGAATACCGATCGTCGTATCCACTATCGTAGCCGCGGCTTCTGCGGTCATCACGACCGCCTTTGTCATCTTTGAACCCAATGGCCGCTTTAGCTTGCGACACATAATCGCTAACGCTCTTGCTTCGCTTTTTGTTCCGGGGTGGGCCGCGGCTGTCATCAGAGCTGTCATCAGATCTGCGGCCTCGAGACTTGGATCGGTTTCGGTAATCAAGAAACGCTTTTCCCGCAGCAGCTGCCAGTCCGCCTGCCGCAAGGCCTTCCAGACCAACACCCTTGCCTCCTCCTCCACCTCTGGAGCGAGCACGGGAACGAGAGCGAGAGCGGGATCCTGACTTGTCTCGAGCCCCATTGAGCATTCTATTACCTATCAAACCTCCGATAACAGCCTCAGCGGTGTGTCGGCCACTCTTCTTCTCGGGATCTTTCCCTGAAACCAGGCCATCAATACCTCCGGCACCAATGGCAGCAGTCAGCACTCGCTTTCCTTTATCACCACCCCATCCACCTGGTTCCTTGCGACTTCTGAATGCCTCGGCAGCACCGGCGAGAACAGCTGCCTTTGCCGCTTGCATGATTTTGTCTCGGTCCATACCGCCAACGCCACCGCCACGGGTACGCGAACGAGAGCGGGAGCTTGAAGAATCATAGCGCCTGCCGCGACGATCACCGCCACGATAATCCCGGGACCGATCTTGAGATTTGCTTCGATTTCCCGCCAAAGCGCCGGCAGCACCTCCGAGGCCGAGCGCAGCAAGTGCCTGTTCCCCCAGCGACTTACGCCGCTCTCTTCTCGGCGGCGGACTTGCTGAGCTTGATGAAGATGAGTAATCTCTACGTCGATTGCCTATATGGTGTCAGTTAGAGCCTATGATATCCGGTAAGTAAGTCCTACCTCTTCTATCATCGTAACCCCTGCTTCTCCGCCCACCCCCGTGGGCGTCATGATCGCGATCCCTACGACCATCTGAGCGAGCACGTCTCGGAGGATATTGAGCGCCGCGGCGTCCGTGAAAACCTTCACCTGGAGGAAAGTCGCGTTGTACTTCCTCGACATCATCACTGTCTTGCCGACGAATCAGTTCTCGATGAGGTTGGCTTTCCTGGCGTGCAGGCCCTCTTCGCTTTTCGATGATTTCCTCTTCATAAACGGGCCGGTTTCGACGAGAATCACGGTCACGACCCGATCTGTGCCGGCGAGGCGCATCCTGGTCATCGTCGTAATACGACATTGTGGAGGATCGCCAATTGGGAGGTTACAGATGATGGTCGCTGCAACTGCGGAGAATGTTGCTAAATTGCGGATTTTGCGCCTCGATTGAACTGACCGCGGGGCCTTGACACCAGGGTCCGCTAGGCGTTAAGCCGTCCAAAGGAGGGGTATGCTGAGCTTGATCGGTGTATGAGTGGTAAGGTACTACTGTGAGGATGGATTTGCGACAACACTATCGATTTGTATCGACGACAGGGTGTCTGAAGGGTTGATTGTAGATGGAAGTTTGTGGGTTCGAGGCGGGTAGTTAGGGGGCAGATCTTGGGTAGAGGTTGATTCGAACGAGTACTTAAGCTGTCGGGAGTGGATGATGTGCCAGTGAATCCGAAACCTAAAGCCGCTGCTTTCAAAGTCGATGTGAACAAAGTTTGATGATATGTTCTGGAACGGGGAAGCAGGAGAGCGCAGTAAAGTACTCTCGTATCATGAAGGCGCTGACAATGTGCCTGTGACAGACAGTTGAAGCTTCGGAGAAGGCAGACTCGGGCGCAAAATAGAAAATCGTGGTTGCAACCCTGAAAGTCGCTAAGAAATCGGGCATGCGTCACTTCTGCCAAGCATTCTGCCACAACTTGAGGCGCAGCTCACCACTTCTGTGGCTTGTCCTTCATTTCTTTGGCAACAGTGACACCGAAGATAGGTGACCCATTACATTAATTGGTAGGCTGATTGTTGCTATTACTGGCAGGGAAATCAGTCTCACCAATGGAAAAAGCAACGACCATTCACCCATCCATCACCACATCATTCCTCAACCGTTTCCTGTCATACTCATACCAGTGCCTTTTCTGTACCGGTGAAGCATGCCCCACCCAACTGTCAAATCCATGGCGTCGGATTGAATGACAATCACATATCTACTTCTACGACAGGACAAACACTCAACATGATTTTCTCGGTAGAAGCCCTCAGTCCAGCCAATGGCATTGAATGACACCATCATCGGCATACTCGTCGTAGATCTGCTGCTCCCACTTGCTCTTGTCCATGGCCGACGCATTCGCAGTCTTCACAGACGACTTCCTAATATTACCCCCCCCACGACATCATTAAAACCCGCATCTAAACCATCGACGAGAAACGTCTCTACACGACTCGCTCTTCCGAGCCTGTATCAAGGTATCGCAGTATCTTCTTCGTCATCGTTCCCTCTTGTATCTCTTCTTCCACCACTAAAACCACAATCTCAACTCTGAAAAACTATCAATCGTAGAAGAAGCATTCTATACCATCTACGAACTCATCAAAACCCTTCTTCCTCCCAACCCCCCTCCCCCACTCCCTCTCCTTCTTCATCGCCGAACTCGTCTCCTGTCTCATCCTCACCCGCGCTGAAGTCCTTAAGCCAAACGCCCAAATCGTCGCCTCTTTACAGCAGTTCGATTTCTTCTTTGCCGCGCAAGCGATCTACAAAGCTTTTATAATGTTTAGAAGAAAGCTCAGCAGCTATGAACGTGATGCACACCGCTTGCGGCGCGGAATCTGCCGTTCACGAGCTTGCATTTTTCGCTGTTTGAGACGCTGCGAGAGAGAGAATATACAAGCACGGAGGAACGGGAGGTAGACGGAGCAATTCCCTGCTGGGAACAGTCATCGTGACTGTGCTCTCGGCCGAGCCGCGGGATTGGTCGCTCCACTCATAATCACACCTTTCGACGTCATCAAGACCTGCGTCGTGCTTAGTGCCGTCGATGATCATCGCTCGCAAGGACGTACACCTTGGAAAGGTGAAGAGAAGGCCTAAAGGAGAAGGGGAGGCTGTGCGCTGGGCGAAGAGATATGAAGGACGGAAGCGATCAGAGGGTTGTTTCGAGGCTGGGCGCTGAGGGGTGTGTGGACGGCGGTGGGAATTGAGTTGTGTTTGTGAAGTTATGAGAGTGGGAGGTGGTTGAAAGGGAGAAGGTGGTTGGAAAACGGGAAGGGAGGGTTGTTTGAGCTGGCAAAGGGGGGGGGTTGTCGAGGGGGATAGGAAGGAATTTAATACATGGGTCTCTTTGGCGGTACGGGATATTGGAGGGAGTGCGTCACTCGGAAAATCATAGAATATGTTACAAATCTTGTCTGGAGCTTTTGTCCCTCAACATACGCAAGCAGCTGAACCACGACCCTCTGCCACCCTGTCTGTGAAAAAAGAGATATGTGATACTCCAGACGCCATCCATCTCCAATCCCGAAGCGGTGCAGATAGGAAGCTGAATTGACCAGCCAACAGATTGAGTGAGGAACTGTCCGATTACTGGATGTCGATCCGACAATATGTTGAACTGAGAAGGCTTCCTTGGCTGCAGTATCGCCGGGTAGGTGGCGCTGGTGATAAGATGCCGCATGAACGGGAAGCAAGGCTGCGAAGACTCGATTTGAGGCCACCTGGTAATCCTTTTGTTGACATCTTGGCCAAGCGTTTCCCGCACTCAACCACCATGGCTTCGAGCCCCATCACTCAGCCACCTCCCCAAAACTCGGCATCCACATCCCCACCGGATCATCTCCCCTGCCCCTGCATCACAGCCTTCACGCTCCCCTCCAACTCCACATGCCCCACCACTTCCAGCTCCATAATGCCTGTTTCCCCTCCCGCCCCCTGTTCCAACCACTTCTCAAGCAAGTCATTACTCTCTTTCGGCTTGATCTCTGGCCCCGCTGTCCCCACCGTCACATGCGTCGTGGCATTCGCACTTTCCCATCCCTCATCTAACAACCTCACCACGACGCACATGATCCTGTTGTCCCAAACCACCCGTTCTAGCCTTACCCGGCATTTGCCCAGTACGGGATCACGTGGGAGCACTGAGTTTGTGTTTTTGTTCGGGGGCATGGAGGAGAGGGCGTTGGAGTGGAGGGACGAAAGGTGTGACCAGAGGGTTGGGTTTGAAGGTATGGAGGCGCGGTGCATGAGTGTGACGTGGAAGGAAGGTTGGATGCGGCGGGAGCCTTGCAGTTGGCGGTAGAATTTTGAGAGGTCGGGTGAGGAGGGCGCGAAGGTTTTGTCGAGGGTGGAGACGAGGGAGGCGGTGGGGAGGCGAATGCAGAAGTATTCGAGTTTTGGTGCTTTGACTGAGGTGGGAGCTTGGCTGCCATTTGCGTGAGATGTAGGACCATTTGGATTGTTGGGTTTAGATTTGTTGCTTTTGAAGCTAAGGTCGTGCTTGATGTCTGGCTGGTAGTCTTTGAGGGCTGCATCGATGGCTGCATCAAGGTCATCTGCATTGGGAACTTCTTCGACGAGCTTGGGGTATGTGGAGTGAAGAGCTTTAACAACGGTCTCAAGATTTTCGCGCGATGAAGCGGCAACGTCTAGGTCAATGACCTCGTCGAAACCATCATCTGGTGGGGCGGTCGGATTGATAGGCTCGAAACGGGAGAGAAAACCTTCCATGATGCCAATGATTTCAGTCGAAGATTTCGAACCAGCTTGGATTGTCTGATGGTTATCTCCTCGAGCTAACACCCTCTCCTGGGTTACTTTGCGGATGATAGGAAGCATCCGAGGCTTGGGATCATGAACGTAGTGCAAGGCCACAAATCTAGCATCTGGAATCACCTGCTGCACGTCATTGATGATCTGCTCCCTTTCACGTTTCTGGTGGTTGTTTCTGTCCGCAATCATGGCGGGATGTGCAGCCAAAGAGTTGCACACCTGAGTGGCGAATTGCTTTGGTCTGTTCTGTTTGCCTGTAATGTTGTCGTTTTGGACATGACCCCAGCCGAAGAGCTTGGTCAAGGCAATGGCTACAGTCGTCTTTCCACATCCAATACTGGCAATAGGTACAAGTACAACATTCTGAGTAACCCCTTCTGACGAACCATCACGGTTGGCCTCCTCCTGTCGAATGATGTCGGACCCCTTGAGACCGCGCTCCTTGAGGAAACCGTCTCGCATTGCGATAATGCCATGGTTTGCATTATAAGCCTTTCCGAGTTCAGGATCCTTGGCGAGTTGACGACGAGCATATAGCAGGTACTCCTCGGTGATCTGTTTGTGCTTCTTGAATCTTGGCGCCTTGCCAGCGATGACAGCTTTGGTGGCCTCTCGCCATTGACGGTACATTAGATATGGTTCTTCGAATTTGTATTTGAAGAACCAGTCCTGAAATACGCCTTCCTCTCCGCCTTGCTTTCTCTGACATCTTATTACGAAGCCCTCAGTGTCTCGACCGTTCCAGGACCCAGTCTCCGCACAGCCTGCGAGAAACGTCTTGACGTTCCCCAGATCATCCTTTATCAAATACTCTGCCTTCTTGAAACCCCATTCGTCTGCAAACTTATGGACCAGCTCACCAGGGTAAGTAGCAAATTCAGCAAGGTTTAGATTCACCCCATGTAGATACATGCCTGCAGATTTCTGGTCATAAGCTAGGACGTGCTCCTCAAATGAATCATCACAAAGCTCCGCAACAGCAGTAGCGTTCCGCTTCCGTAGCTCTCTAGCCAAGTCCTCTCTGGTTCTGCCAACGGCTGACAATTGTTTATCTACCCACTTCTCACCTGCAATCGCATGACTCAAATCAGTGTCCTGTCTGGCTCCGGTTGAGTGCTTGCTACACACAAGTAATCTATCACCTTCCAGGCCCCCAATGAAGATGATACATCCGTTTTCTTTGACACTCAGTTCATATGGAGCTCTGGTTCTTTCTTCAACATTTTGCCAATTAGTCTCATGAACTTCCCCAACGTTGAAGAACTTGTCATAGCCTCGAATGGCAATCTCGGGTGTTCCATCCTTCCTCTTGTAGGTGAACAGGCCGCGAGCATAAGTCGGTAAGTCTCGCCGCTTGTAGTCCCATTCCTGGAACCGCCATGAATCCACCGAAAGCCCGTCCGTTCCTGGTATTTGAAAAGTTGTTTTCTTGCTACTCATAGCTTTCTTTCCGCCTCCCTGCTTCTTGGTACATGACTCAAGGCCTTTGACCATCACACTGATTTCGTGTACGTCTTGAGGAACATACGGCGTATCATGTTGTGCAGCCATGGTTCTTGCTTGACAATGGAAATTCGATTGACTATACCTATGAAAGCAATTGTACGCTGGTGTACGAAGTGAGAAGAACTCAGGGACTTTGGAGCAGAGCCGAAAAGTGATGAAAGACCGTTCAAGGTATCTAGGAATCATCTGATATTATGTGTTGGAGAGTCAGGCTCTATGACTCCTTCCGACAGAGCTCTATGACTCCTTCCGACAGAGTACCTTACTCTCTACTTTGCATGACTGAGAATTTCATGACGTTGGAAGATCAGCACAGGAAGCTACTCTCTATGCTCAAAGGCCCTCTCATGCAGGCATCCTCATTTATTCCCACGGCGTGTTACTCGATAGTCTTTGCACTTTAACCGTGAATACCTAAGGTACCTGTTCAGATACAAGCAACGGTAACGGCTGTAGCTTAGCGTTGGCGCTAGTATTTAGGTTAGCCCTATTCTCTAAAGGTAGGTACCAAATGGAACGTCATTCCGCCTCGGTTTTTGGTGGGGTTTGAATTTCACCCGCAGCGACTGGTAAACAAATCCATTCTCCGCCATGTCACAGCAAAATCCACTGATACTTGCTGCCGACAACAATCCGAGTCTCCTTC